>LNFM01004059.1_pt1 | contig 92618 bp, 88 predicted proteins | sample 596031 | NCBI WGS metagenome assembly LNFM01 (sample SAMN04254537, study PRJNA301005) | activated carbon metagenome | isolation source: dual media filters at the Ann Arbor, Michigan drinking water treatment plant | place: USA: Ann Arbor
CCTGGAATTCCACCGCCGTGCCCAGCGGGCTGACCAGCGTGGTGTGCAGGCTCTGGTAGCCGTTGGCCTTGGGGATGGCGATGTAGTCCTTGAAACGCCCCGGCACCGGCTTGTAGAGCTGGTGCAGCACGCCTAAAGCGATGTAGCAGTCGGTGAGCGTGGGCACGACGATGCGGAAGCCGAAGATGTCGCTGACCTGCGCGAAGCCGGCGTGCTTCTCGCGCATCTTCTGGTAGATCGACGAGATCGTCTTCTCGCGCCCGCTCACCTGCACCTTGATCTTCTGCTGGCCGAAGGCGCGCTGCACTTCTGCCTGCACACGCTCGACGATGTCGCGGCGGTGGCCGCGTGCACGCTGCACGGCCTTGGACAGCGCCCCGTAGCGCCAGGGGTTCAGCAGCTGGAAGCAGAGCTCCTGCAGCTCGCGGTAGGTCTGGTTCAGGCCCAGGCGGTGCGCGATGGGGGCGTAGATGTCGAGCGTCTCGCGCGCGATGCGTCGCCGCTTGTCGGCCACCATGGACTGCATGGTGCGCATGTTGTGCAGGCGGTCGGCCAGCTTGATGAGGATCACGCGCACGTCGCGCGCCATCGCCAGCAGCATCTTGCGGAAACTTTCGGCCTGGCTTTCCTCGCGCGTGGTGAAGGACAGCTTGTCGAGCTTGGTCAGGCCGTCGACCAGGTCGGCCGTGGGCGCACCGAACTTCTCGATCAACTCGGCCTTGGTGATGCCCTGATCCTCGATGGTGTCGTGCATCAGCGCAGCCATGATGGCCTGGGCGTCGAGCTTCCAGTCGGCGCACAGGCCGGCCACCGCGATGGGGTGGGTGATGTAGGGCTGGCCGCTGGCGCGGAACTGGCCCAGGTGCGCGGCGTCGGCGAACTTGTAGGCCTCGCGCACCAGCTTGGCGTCGGCCTTGGACAGGTAGCTGAGCTTGTCGAGCAGCGCCGCGAACGACGACACCTCGCTGCTGGGCGCGGGATTCGCCTGCACCAGCGGCGCACGCTGCAGCCCGTGCAGGGCGGCAGGCAGCAGTTCGGCGGCCAGGGAACGCAGACTCATCGTCCGAATTTAGCGCGGTTTCTCTGCGCCGGCCCAGCGGCGGGCCAAATGCGACCGGGGCCGCGTCTTTCGACGCGGCCCCGGTCTCGGGTTGGGCCCCGAACAGGTCGTCAAGCGAACGTCAGACAGGCACCTTGCGCAGCATCTCGATGCCGACCTCGCCGGCAGCGATCTCGCGCAGCGCGGTCACGCCGGGCTTGTTCTTGGTCTCGATCTTGGGCGCGTGGCCCTGGCTCAGCATGCGCGCACGGTAGGTGGCGGCCAGCACGAGCTGGAAGCGGTTGGGGATCTTGACGAGGCAGTCTTCGACGGTGATGCGGGCCATGGGTGCCTTCGGTGTGACGGGGTGGAGGGTGCGGTCTTCGGTGCTGACTTCAGACCAGACCCAGCGCAGCAAACACCTGTGAACGGTTGCGTTGCTGCGCGGCGTACTTCAGGCGCTGGGAGTGAACGACCGTCTTCAGGTCGAAAAGCGCCGTCTCGAACAAGCTGTTGATGATAACAAAGTCGAAGTGCCGGGCCTGCGCCACCTCGTGGCGGCCATTCGCCAGGCGCCGGGCAATGACCTCCGGCGGGTCTTCGCCGCGGCGGTTCAGGCGCTGCGCGAGCTCGTCCCAGCTCGGCGGCAGGATGAAGATCAGCACCGCGTGCGGGAACAGTTGCTTGATCTGCAGCGCGCCCTGCCAGTCGATCTCCAGCACCACGTCGTCGCCGTGCTGCAGCCGCGCCTCGATGGCCTTGCGGCTGGTGCCGTAACAGTTGCCGTGTACCTCGGCGTGTTCGAAGAACTCGCCGCGGTCGATCATGGCGCGGAAGGCGGCCTCGTCGATGAAGTGGTATTCCCGGCCGTCCACCTCCTGCCCACGCGGTTGGCGCGTGGTGTGGCTGACCGAGACGGCCAGCCGCGAGTCGAGTTCCAGCAGCGCTTTGACCAGGCTGGACTTGCCGGTGCCGCTGGGCGCAGCCACGCAGAAGAGGTTGCCGGGGGTTTCCATCAACGAATTTTCCACCACCCGGCAGATGGCCGGTTCACTCGATGTTCTGCACCTGCTCGCGCATCTGCTCGATCGCGACTTTCATCTCGACAGAGACGGTCGTCAGCTCCAGCGCCGCGCTCTTGCTGCCCAGCGTGTTGGCCTCGCGTTGCAGTTCCTGGATCAGGAACTCCAGCCGCTTGCCCAGTTCGCCGCCGGCCTTCAGCAGCCGCTCGATCTCGTCCAAGTGCGAGCCCAGCCGGGCCAGTTCCTCGGCCACGTCGATGCGGATGGCGTAGGACGCCGCCTCGGCCATCGCCCGTTCGTGCAGCGACTGCGCCGGCACGGCGGCGCCGGCCTGCACGGTGGCCACGGCCTCGTTCCAGCGTTCGATGAAGCGCGCCTGCTGTCGCTGCACCACCTGTGGCACCAGCGGCGCGGCTTGCGCGGCCAGTGCACGCAGCCGGCCCACACGCTCCAGCAGGATGGCCGCCAGCCGCGCGCCCTCGCGCGCACGCGCCTCGCGCAGGCCTTCGACGCAGCGCCGGGCGGCTTCCAGCGCCGGTTCGTCGAGCTTGCCAGCCGCGCTGCCCCCCTTGCACCAGTGCAGCACCTCGTTGACCGAGAGTGCACGCGCCTCGGGCAGCCAGCCCTGCACCGTGGCCTGCTGGTAGCTCAGGCGGTTGAGCTGGTCGCTGGTGGGCGCGGGCAGGGCGGCGTCGGCCTCGCGGCTGGTGCTCACGCGCAATTCGATCTTGCCGCGGCGGCAGTTGGCCGTCAGCAACTCGCGCAATGCCGGCTCCAGGCCGCGCAATTCGTCGGGCAGCCGCAGCGCCAGGTCGAGGAAACGCCCATTCACCGAACGCGCTTCCACGGTAACCGACGCGGCCGTTTCGCCAGCTTCAGACGCCGCGTTGGCGTAACCCGTCATGCTATAAACAGCCACTGTTTCCGCCTCCAGAGTAACCCCCGATTATGTCCAAGCCCAAACCAGCGCCGTTGCCCTCGGGCACCGTGGTGGGCGGGTACACGGTCGTGAAGAAGCTGGCCGCGGGCGGTTTTGGCGTGGTGTACCTCGCCGAAGGCGAAAAACAGCAACTCGTCGCGATCAAGGAGTATCTGCCGGCATCGCTGGCTGAACGTTCGCCCGGCGAGCTGACGCCGCGGGTCAAACCCGACAAGCAGCCACTCTACCGGTTGGGCCTGAAGAGCTTTTTCGAGGAAGGCCGTTCGCTCGCGCAGATCAGCCACCCCAGCGTGGTCAGCGTGCTGAATTTCTTCCGCGAGAACGAAACCGTCTACATGGTGATGAACTACCTGCAGGGCGATACCCTGCAGGATTTCATCGTCACCGCGCGCGACCTCAAGCGTGACAAGGTGTTTCGCGAATCCACCATCCGCAGCCTGTTCGACGAGATCCTGCGCGGCTTGCGCATCGTGCACCAGCACAAGATGCTGCACCTGGACATCAAGCCGGCCAACATCTTCGTCACCAACGACAACAAGGCCGTGATGCTGGACTTCGGCGCCGCGCGCGAGGTGCTGAGCAAAGAGGGCAACTTCATCCGCCCGATGTACACGCCCGGCTTCGCCGCGCCCGAGATGTACCGCCGCGACGGCACGCTCGGCCCCTGGACCGACATCTACGCCATCGGCGCCTGCATCTACGCGTGCATGCAGGGGTATCCGCCCAACGACGCGCCCCAGCGCCTGGAGAAGGACCGCCTGGCGCTGAGCCTGAGCCGGCTGCGCAACGTCTACTCCGACAACCTGATCGAGGTCACCGAGTGGTGCATGTCGCTCGACCCGTTGAGCCGGCCGCAGAGCGTGTTTGCGCTGCAGAAGGAGCTGGCGCGCGAGACCGAGCGGCGTTACACCAAGCTCAGCTTCAGCGAGCGGCTGAAGCTGCAGCTCGAAACCCTGAAGACCGGCGCCAAGCCCTGACGCCATGCGCTTCAGCGTCTACCAGGTCAGCCGCCGAGGCGGCCGCGAGAAGAACGAAGACCGCATGGGCTATTGCTACACGCGGGATTCCGGCCTCTTTGCGCTGGCCGACGGCATGGGCGGCCACCCCGAGGGCGAAGTCGCCTCGCAGATGGCGCTGCAGACGCTGTCGGCCCATTTCCAGCGCGAGGCCAAGCCGCGCCTGAACGAGCCGCTGCGCTTCCTGCACGACGCCATCGTGGCCGGTCACCACCAGCTGCTGCGCTATGCCACCGAGCGCGCGCTGATGGACACGCCGCGCACCACGCTGGTGGCCTGCCTGCTGCAGGGCAACGCCGCCTACTGGGCGCATTGCGGCGATTCGCGCCTGTACCTCGTGCGCGGCGACAAGCTGGTGGCGCGCACACGCGACCACAGCTACTCCGAGCTGCAGCAGACGCTGAGCCACGTGGTGCCGATGAACGACCGCGTCAACCGCAACGTGCTGTTCACCTGCCTGGGCAGCCCCGGCAAGCCGGTGGTCGACACCGCCGGCCCGCTGCTGGTGCGCCCCGGCGACCGCGTCATGCTGTGCTCCGACGGCCTGTGGGGCAGCGTGTCGGACACCATCATCACCGACATCCTGGCCAACAACCCCATCTCCGACGCCGTGCCCGAACTCGTGGAACGTGCGCTGCGCGCCGCCGGCGACAAGAGCGACAACGTCACCGTGCTGGCCGTGGAATGGGAGGCCGCCGAAGACCTGGACAGCAAGAGTGGTGTCACCACCACCGCGCTGGGTGACGACGTGTTTGCGTCCACCATCCAGGCCAGCCTGGGCGCCGAAGGCTCGGGCGACGAGCTCGACGAGGCCGAGATCGAACGCAGCATCCGCGAGATCAACGAGGCGATCCAGCGCAGTGGAAAAAAAGGCCCCCGGTGAGGGGCCCCCAAGCTCGCTAGCGCTCGCTACCCCCCGAGGGGGCCGTCCGCCAGCGGCCCGGCGAAGCCGGTTCCGCGGCGGGAAGCTTGATCGGTTTATTCATCCCGTAACGGAATTCCCCATGACTTTTGAAAGATCTGCCGGCCGCGCTGCGGACGCCCTGCGCCCGGTCACCATCCAGCGCCAGTACACGCGCCACGCCGAAGGCTCGGTGCTGGTGAGCTTTGGCGACACCAAGGTGCTGTGCACCGCCTCCGTGGAAGAAAAGGTGCCGCCCTTCAAGCGCGGCGGCGGTGAAGGCTGGCTGACGGCCGAATACGGCATGCTGCCGCGCGCCACCCACACGCGCAGCGACCGCGAGGCCGCCAAGGGCAAGCAGAGCGGCCGCACGCAGGAGATCCAGCGCCTGATCGGCCGCAGCCTGCGCACGGTGTTCGACCTGAAGGCGCTGGGCGAGCGCACGATCTCGCTCGACTGCGACGTGCTGCAGGCCGATGGCGGCACGCGCACGGCGGCCATCACCGGCGCCTTCGTGGCCGCGCACGACGCGGTGAGCTGGCTGGTGGCGCAGGGCAAGCTGCCCGCGGGCGCCAAGCCCATCCGCGACTTCGTCGCCGCCGTCTCCGTAGGCGTGGTGCAGGGCGTGCCGCTGCTGGACCTGGAGTACACCGAAGACTCGTCCTGCGACACCGACATGAACGTGGTGATGACGGCCTCGGGCGGCTTCGTCGAGGTGCAGGGTACCGCCGAAGGCGAGCCCTTCAGCCGCGCCGAGATGGACCGCCTGCTGGCACTGGCCGACAAGGGCATCCGGGAGCTGGTGGCGCTGCAGCGGCAGGCGCTGCAGCAGGCCTGACGGGCGCACGATGAGCGAGCCGACGCGCCCGCCCATGCGCCTGGTGCTGGCCTCCAACAACGCCAAGAAGCTGAGCGAGCTGCGCGCCATGCTGGGCGCGCTGCCGGTGCAGCTGGTGGCGCAGGGCGAGCTGGGCATCACCGAGGCCGAGGAACCGCACCACACCTTCATCGAAAACGCACTCGCCAAGGCGCGCCACGCCGCGGCGGCGGCGCAGGGCCCGGCGCTGGCCGACGACTCCGGCGTGTGCGTGGATGCGCTGGGCGGTGCGCCGGGCGTGGTCTCGGCGCATTTCGCGGGCGAGGTGCCGGCGCAGGCCGACCGCGAGGCCACGCGCCGCGCGCAGGACGCCGCCAACAACGCGCTGCTGCTGCAGCGCCTGGACGGCGTGAGCGACCGCCGCGCGCACTTCGTCAGCACGCTGGTGGCGGTGCGCCACGCGCAGGACCCGCAGCCGCTGGTGGCGATGGGTCGCTGGCCGGGCGAGATCCTCGCCGCGCCGCGCGGCGTGCAGGGATTCGGCTACGACCCGCTGATGTTCATCCCCGACCTGGGCCTGACGGTGGCCGAGATGGACGCGGCGCTGAAGAACCAGCACAGCCACCGCGCCCGCGCCATGGCGCAGCTGCAGGGGCTGCTGTGCGAGGTGTGGCGCCTGTGATTCCGCTGCGCCCGATCGGTCCTGCGGCGCCGGCGCTGCGGGGTGTCGAGCATTACCTGCGGCCCGGCACGCTGCAGCTGGGCGCGCTGCCGCCGCTGTCGCTGTACGTGCACCTGCCGTGGTGCCTGAAGAAGTGCCCCTACTGCGACTTCAACTCGCACGAGCACCAGGGTGGCAACGGCCCGGGTGGCCGGCGCGAGCTGCCCGAGGCGCAGTACCTCGACGCGCTGTGCGCTGATCTGGAAGCCTCGCTGCCGCTGATCTGGGGCCGCCGCATCCAGACGGTGTTCATCGGCGGCGGCACGCCCAGCCTGTTCTCGCCGGCCGGCATCGACCGCCTGCTGGCCGACATCCGCGCCCGCGTGCCGCTGGAGCCGGGCGCCGAGATCACGCTGGAAGCCAATCCCGGCACCTTCGAGCGCGACCGTTTCCGCGCCTTCCGCAGTGCCGGCGTCACGCGGCTGTCGATCGGCGTGCAGAGCTTCGACGACGCCGCGCTGAAGGCGCTGGGCCGCGTGCACGACGCCGAGCAGGCGCGCGCCGCGGTGGACGAGGCGCGGCAGGCCTTCGACACCTTCAACATCGACCTGATGTACGCGCTGCCGGGGCAGACGCTGGCGGGCCTGCGCACCGACCTGGACACCGCGCTGTCCTTCAGCCCGCCGCACCTGAGCATCTACCACCTGACCATCGAGCCCAACACGGTGTTCGCCAGCCGGCCGCCGGCCGCGCTGCCCGACGACGACCTGGCCAGCGACATGCTCGACCTGATCGCCGAGCGCACCGCGGCGGTGGGACTGGCGCGCTACGAGGTCAGCGCCTTCGCGCAGCCCGGCCACCGCTGCCGCCACAACATGAACTACTGGCAGTTCGGCGACTACCTGGGCATCGGCGCCGGCGCGCACGGCAAGCTGAGCTTCCCGCACCGCGTGCTGCGCCAGGTGCGCTGGCGCGAACCCGCGGCCTACATGCAGCACGCGGCCGCCGGCCAGGCGGTGAGCAACCAGCACGAGGTGGCGCGGCGCGACCTGCCGTTCGAGTACATGCTGGGCACGCTGCGCCTGAAGGAAGGCTTCGAGATGGCGCGCTTCACCGAGCGCACGGGCCTGCCGCTGTCGGCGGTGCGTGCCACGCTGGTGCAGGCGCAGCAGCGCGGGCTGATCGAGATCGACGACGGCGCCGGCGAGGTGCGCCCCACCGCGCGCGGGTTCGACTTCCTGTCCGACCTGCAGGCGATGTTCCTGCCCGCCGACAAACCGGCCTGAACGCCGGGCCGCAGCCCGCAGCGGCACCCATGGCGGGCAGGCTCAGCCCGTGCGCGGCGCCAGCAACTGCCGCGACAGGGCCATCTCCTCGAACAACCAGTGCTGCAGCGCCTGCAGCGGCGGCCAGTCGGCCAGGCCGGGCGGGTGCACGAACCAGTAGGTGGCGGCGCCGGGGGCATCCAGCACCAGCGGCGACACCCGCACCAGGCGGCCGCTTTGCAGCGCATCGGCGGCCAGCAGTTCACGCGCCAGCGCAATGCCCAGGTCGCCTTCGGCGGCCTGCAGCATCAGGCCGGCGTCGTTGAAGTCGGCCACCGTCTTGCCGACCAGGCGGCAGCCGCACTGCGACAGGAACTGTTCCCATTCGGCGCCGGCGCCCAGCAGCGGCTCGGCGGCCAGCGCGCGGTGGTCGCCCATCGGCAGCCGTGCCGCGCGGGCTGGCGCCGCCACCGCGATCAGCGGCGAATCCATCAGGCGCTGCGCCTGCAGCCCGCGCCACGGTGCAGAGCCCACGCGAAGCGCGGCGTGGAAGCCCTCGGCCTGCAGGTCCACCACTTGCTGCGAGGCATGCACCTCCAGCGTGATGTCGGGGTGGTTGTCGTGCCAGCGGCCCATGCGTGGCAGCAGCCAGCGCTGGGCGAACGAAGGCAGCACCGTCAGGCGCAGTTGCAGCGCGGCGCCCTGATGCGCGGCTTGCGCCGCCAGCGCACCCTGCGTCAGCCGGTCGAGCGCCGGCTCCACCGCGGCCTTCAGCGCGGCGCCGGCGGCGTTCAGCACCAGGCTGCGTCCGCGCCGGTCGAACAGCAACACGCCCAGCCGGTCTTCGAGCAGCTTGATCTGCTGGCTGACCGCGCTGGGCGTGAGGTGCAGCGCTTCGGCGGCCGCGCGCATGTTCTGCAGCCGGGCCACGGCACGGAAGGCGGGCAGGGTGTTGAGCGGCAGCTGAACCATGCTGGTAAGCATAGCTGAACAAACAAGCCAGAAATAAGCGATTCACAAGGCCATATCGGGTGCCTATTCTTTACAGCATTGTCACTGGGAGACCACCATGAGCACTGCCTGCTGCCCCGCCCCGATCGTTGTTTCCGCGGTCCCTGCCAGCCGCCACGCGCACGCGCCGACCACCGAGCCGCCGCTGCTGCAGCGTGCCTGGCAGTGGCTCCGTGCCGGCGCACGCGGGTTCATCGAAAGGCGGCGCGCCGCTGCCCATGAAAGGGCTTGCTGGCGCGCAATGCAGGGCCTGAGCGATGCCACGCTGCGCGACATCGGCCTGGCCGAGCGCAGCCCGCCGCGCCCGCACACGCCGGGTCCGCTGGACCTCTGGTAATGATGCGGCGCCCGCGGCGCCCTTGGCGGGCCGCTGCTGCGCCCGGGGGCTCAGACGCGCGAGGTCGCCACGCCCGCGTTCGCGCGCAGCCACTCGATCAGCCGTGGCGCGATCTTCGACAGCGGCAGCACCTCGTGCGCCGCGCCGTGGGCGATGGCTTCACGCGGCATGCCGAAGACCACGCAGCTGGCCTCGTCCTGCACGAGGTTGAAGCTGCCCGCGTCGCGCATCGTCTTCATGGCCTTGGCGCCGTCGGCACCCATGCCGGTGAGCATGACCGCCAGCGCGTTGCGCCCCACCACCTGCGCGGCGCTCTCGAAGAGCACCTCCACGCTGGGCATGTGCCGGTTGACGGGATCGCCGGCCACCACGCGCGCGATGTAGTTGGCGCCCGATCGCTCCACGCTCAGGTGATGGCCGCCGGGTGCGATGTAGGCGTGGCCGGGCAGCACGCGTTCGCCGTTCTGCGCCTCGGCCACGCTGATGCGGCACAGGCCGTTCAGGCGCGCCGCATAACTCTTGGTGAAGCCGGGCGGCATGTGCTGCGTGATCATCACCGCCGGGCTGTCGGCCGGCAGGTTGACCAGCACCTCGCGCGTGGCCTCGGTGCCGCCGGTGCTGGCGCCGATGAAGACGATCTTCTCGGTCGACAGGCGCCCGAGCTGCGCCATCGGGCTGGGCTTGGGCGGTGCGGCGCCCGCGGTGGAGCCGCTTGTCGGCGCCGGCGCCGCGGCCAGGCGGTGCACGCGGGCGCGCGCTGCGGTGCGGATCTTCTCGGTGATGTCGGCGCCCAGCTGGCGCAGGCCGTCGGCGACACCGATCTTGGGTTTGGAGACGAAGTCCACCGCGCCCAGCTCCAGTGCCTTCAGCGTCACGTCGGCGCCGCGCTCGGTGAGGGTGGACACCATCACCACCGGCATCGGCCGCAGGCGCATCAGGCGCTGCAGGAAGTCGAGCCCGTCCATGCGCGGCATCTCGATGTCGAGCGTGATCACGTCGGGGTTGAGGTTGCGGATCATCTCGCGCGCCACCAGCGGGTCGGCGGCGGCGCCCACGCAGCACATGTCGGGCTGGCGGTCGATGATCTCCGTCAGCAGCCCGCGCACCAGCGCGGAGTCGTCGACCACGACGACGCGGATCTTGTTGCTCATGGCAGGGCCGTCAGGGACGTCAGTTTCATCGGATTCTTCAAATGCACCGGCTTCAGAACAGGTCGACCGAGCCGCCGCTGTTGCTGGCGGGCGCAGCCCGCGTGGCGGCGGCGCGTTCCTGGGCGGCCAGCGCCTCGGTGTTGGCCGAGGCCAGCTTCTTGACCATCGCCTTGCCGCTGTGCGGCAGGAAGCAGACCTTGCGCGGGTAGATGTCGAGCACGTCCTTGCTGACGATCGAGATGCGCTCGGTGCGCAGGTAGTCCATCACGAAGGCGGTGTTGCGCTCGCCGACGTTGATGGTGTTCATGCCGCTGATGACCGCACCGCCGCCGAAGACCTTGGCCTCCATCGTGGAGCGCGTGGCGCCGCGCTTGACGAGCTCGCCGATCAGCAGGTCCATCGCAAAGCTGCCGTAGCGGCCGCTGTCGGTGCCGCCGCCGGCGTCGGGCAGCAGGAAGTGGTTCATGCCGCCGATGCGCTTGTCGCGATCCCAGATGCAGGCCGCGATGCAGCTGCCCAGCGTCGTCATGACGAGGATGTCCTCGTCGTGCACGAAGAACTCGCCCGGCAGCACCTTCACGGCGTCGTTGCGGAAGTGCGCGTCGTAGAAGAAGAACGAGGCCTCCCCCGACTTGCGCGGCGCGGCCTTGAGCCGCTCCAGGCGGCTCGGGGCAGGCCGCTGCAGGGCAGCGGGCGAGGGGGTGGCAGCAAACATCGATGTCATCCAGAGACTTATCGGCTCGGCCGCGGCCCGGCTTGAACGGCGGGGGGTTTCATACGCGTTCGTAGATCGTCTTGCCGCGCAGGCGGAAGAGGTCGCGCGACTCGGTGAAGTTCTCGGAATGGCCCACGTACAGCAGCCCGCCGGGTTTCATCACGGCATGGGTGCGCTCCAGCACCTTGCGCTGGGTCGGGCCGTCGAAATAGATCATCACGTTGCGGCAGAACACCAGGTCGAACGGGTCGCCCAGGCTCGACCAGCTGGCGCTCATCAGGTTGAAGGCGCGGAACTCGATCAGCCGGGCCAGCTCGGGCTTGGCGCGGATCTGGCCGCTGTTGCTGCCGGTGCCGCGCATGAAATGGCGCTTCAGCCGCTCGGGGCTGAGGCCGCGCGCGTCGGCCGCGTAGACGCCGCGCTGCGCGGTGGCGAGCACCTTGGTGTCGATGTCGCTGCAGACGATCTTCACCTGCGCCGACACGCCCAGCGTCTCGGTCACGGTCATTGCCAGCGAGTAGGGCTCTTCGCCGGTGCTGGCGGCGTTGCACCAGATGCGGACCGGCCGGGCGGCGCGCGCGCGCAGGTCTTCCACCAGCGCGTGGAAGTGGTGGTCCTCGCGGAAGAAGGCGGTGAGGTTGGTGGTCAGGCAGTTGACGAACTCCTGCCACTCCGACTCGGCCTCGGCGCCGCTGGCGCGTTCCAGCCAGCCCAGGTAGTCGCCGAAGGAGGTGTGGCGCGTTTCGCGCAGCCGCCGCGACAGTCGGCTGTAGACCATGGCCTGCTTGCCCTCGTGCAGGCTGATGCCGGCACGCTGGTAGATCAGCTTGCGGATGCGCTCGAAGTCCGCAGGCAGCAGCGTGAATTCCTGCTCGTTGGCGATGGGCGAGGTGGCGGAAGCGTTCATGGTCGGGCAGGGCAGCTGCAGGTGGCCGCGGGTGTGCAGGTGACGAGCCGGGCCTCCGGCTCGATCGGTGCCAGTGTGGGCGGTCGGCCCCGGTTTCCAAGGCCCGATATGGGCCCCTGCAAGGGGTCAATTCGAGGCGCCGGGCCCCGGGGGGGCGCTGCTAGACTGACCGGCAGAGTTACTGGCATGCCCGTCCGGCATCGTGTCCTTTGGACCACCCCGATCCCTCATCCGACACCCGCACCGGCCCGCTCCAGTTCGAGCAGGCACTGCAGCTGCTGGCGCAGTCGGGGCAGGCGCCGCCGCCCGGCGAGCCGGGTTCGACCGCCTGGCAGCAGGCGCTGATCGACGCGCTGGTGGAGCTGTCCAGCCGTGACGCGCTGACTGGCCTGGCCAACCGTCGCGCCTTCGAGCTCGCGGTGGGCCGCGAGGTCGACCGCGTGGCCCGCAGCGGCGAGCCCGCGCTGTTGCTGGCGCTGGACATCGACCACTTCAAGCGTGTCAACGACACCCACGGCCACGCCGCCGGCGACCAGGTCATCCGCGCCGTGGCCGACGCGCTGGTCGACAGCGTGCGGCCGATGGACCTGGTGGCGCGTGTGGGTGGTGAAGAGTTTGCGATCATCCTGCCCAACTGCCCCAGCACCTTCGGCGAGACGGTGGCCGAGCGCATCCGCCGCCGCGTCGAGCGCATGCCGGTGACGCTGGTGCCGAGCGGGTTGCAGCTGAGCGTGAGCGTCAGCGTCGGCGGCGCCTTTGCGCCGCAGTGGGTGCGCTCGACGCCCATGCTGTGGCAGGAACGCGCCGACCAGCAGCTCTACATGGCCAAGGCCCAGGGGCGCAACCTCGTGCGCCTGGAGCCGGCGGCGGTGTCCGTGGTCAGCAACGAAGAGAAGCGCCTGCTTTTCGATACTTTCCAGATCCAGGACCACGAATGAGCCTCGAGGATTTTTCCACCGCGAACCCTGGCTTGCCAGCGCGACGCGCAGCGTGCGGGGTGCCGGCATGAACGCCAACACCGTGCCGGCTCCGCAGGCCCCTGCCCACATCATCGCCGTCACCAGCGGCAAGGGCGGCGTGGGCAAGACCTTCGTGTCGGCCAACCTGGCTGCGGCGCTGGCGCGCACCGGGCGGCGCGTGCTGGTGCTCGACGCCGACCTGGGCCTGGCCAACCTGGACGTGGTGCTGAACCTGTTCCCCAAGATCACGCTGCACGACGTCTTCACCGGCAAGAGCACGCTGAACGATGCCATCCTGCCGGCGCCCGGCGGTTTCCATGTGCTGCTGGCGGGTTCGGGCATGGTCGAGTACTCGCGCATGACGCCCGAGGTGCGTGACCAGTTGCAGAAGGTGATTGCCGAGGTTGCGCCGCGCTTCGACCACATCCTGCTCGACACCGGCGCAGGCATCTCCGACGTGGTGCTGTACACGGTGTCGCTGGCCGGCCAGGTGCTGGTGGTGGTGACGCCCGAGCCCACGTCGCTGACCGATGCCTACGCCACCATCAAGGTGCTGGCCACCACGCAGGGCCGGCGCAAGATGAACCTGCTCGTCAACCAGACGCGCAAGCCCGGCGAGGGCCGCGCCGTGCGCCAGCAGTTGCAGCAGGTGGTGGACCGCTACGTCAACCCCGGCCTCGACAGCCCCGTGCGGCTGGAACTGCTGGGCGAGGTGCCGTCCGACAACGCGGTGCGCGAATCCGTGCAGCGCCGCCAGCTGATGCTGGAAGCGCTGCCGGGCACGCCGGCGTCCATCGCGCTGGTGGCGGTGGCCACCCGCATGACCGCCGCCTGATCGACAGGGCATGAGCGACGACGACACCCCCGCCGAGGCCGTCACGCCGTTCCAGCGCCTGGACGGCGAGCCCGGCGTGCGCCGCCTGGTGGACCGCTTCTACGACCTGATGGACCTGGAGCCGGCCTTTGCCGGCATCCGCGCGCTGCACCCGGCCGACCTGGACGGCTCGCGCGACAAGCTGTTCTGGTTTCTGTGCGGCTGGCTCGGCGGCCCCAACCATTACGTCGAGCGCTTCGGCCACCCGATGCTGCGCGCCCGCCACCTGCCCTACACCATCGGCATCGCCGAACGCGACCAGTGGATGGCGTGCATGGTGCAGGCCATGGAGGAGCAGGCGCTGGAGCCGGCGCTGGCGCAGCGGCTGGCGCAGTCGTTCCACGGCACCGCCGACTGGATGAGGAACCGCGGTGGCTGATGCGCGCAGGCCGCTGCCCGGCGGCCTGTGGTGCGCGGCCGGCGCGGCGCTGCTCGCCGGCTGCATCGTCGTGCCCACCACCCACAGCGTGTACGACGCCGGCTGCCAGATGCAGACGCGGCAGGTCGTGCTGGAGACCGCGGTGATCGGCGGCTTTCACCGCTGCGCGGGTGATGGCTGCGCAGCGATGCTGGCCACCGCCGGCCTGGTGACCGCGGCCTCGGTGGTGGTGTCGGGCAGCATCGCGCTGGTGGGCAACGTGCTGTACTGGGCGGAGTTGCAGGGCCGCTGCCAGCGCGCGCCGCGGTCCGCGGCAGGCGCTGCCTCAGCCCCGTAGCAGCACGATCAGCGCGCCGGCGCCGCCCATCGGGCCGCTGGCCTGCGTGAAGGCCAGCACCTCGGCGCTCTGGCCCAGCCAGCGCTGCACCTTGGCCTTCAGCACCGGCTGGCGCCCGGGTGAACCGTTGCCCTTGCCGTGCACCACGCGCAGGCAACGCCAGCCGCGCCGCGCCGCCTCGCGCATGAAGGCCGCGAGCTGCTCGCGCGCCTCGTCGCGGCGCAGGCCGTGCAGGTCCAGCTCGCCCTGGATCGACCAGTGGCCGCGGCGCAGCCGCGTCACCACGTCGGGGCCGACGCCGGGGCGGTGGAAGCTGAGGCCGTCGTCGGTGAGCAGCAGGGTCTCGATGTCGACCTCGTCGGACATCGCCTCGGCCAGCGCGGCCTGCTCGTCCAGCTCGCGCTGGCGCGGCACCGGCTCGGGCCGCGGCAGTGTCAGCAGCTGCGGGCTCAGGCCGTGCGGCGGCAGCGGCGTCACGGGGCCCACGCTGTCGGCGAACTGGCGGCGCTGGCGCTCGGCCGCCGCGGCCGCGGCACGCTCGCGGGCGGCCTGCTCCAGCGCCTGACGCTCGCGCTCGCGCAGGGCGTCGCGCAGCGTGCCCAGGCCGGCCAGCCCGGCCGATCGCGCAGGCGTGCGGCGCACCCGGGGTGGGCGCGGTGCGTCGTGCTTCAGGGGCTTGTCGGTCTTCACAACAGCCCGCGCTCGGCCATCGACACCACCTGGCCCTGGCCGACGACGATGTGGTCGAGCACACGCACGTCGATCATCTGCAGCGCCGTCTTCAGCGTCTGCGTCAGGTACTCGTCGGCGCGCGAGGGCTCGGCCAGGCCCGAGGGGTGGTTGTGCGCCAGCACCACGGCGCCGGCATTCAGCGCCAGCGCGCGCTTGATGACCTCGCGCGGGTAGACGCTGGTTTGCGTCAGCGTGCCCTGGAACATCTCCTCCAGGCGCAGCAGCCGGTGCTGGCTGTCCAGGAAGAGCACCGCAAACACCTCCTGCTCGCGCCCGCCGAGCTGCAGGCCCAGGAAGTCCTTGACGCGGCCCGGGCTGTCGAACACCGGTGCCGCGGCCATCTGCTGGGCCAGCGCGCGGCGCGCGATCTCCATCACCGCCAGCAGCTCGGCCCGCTTGGCCGGCCCCAGGCCTTTCAGGGCCTTGAGCTTCTCCGGTGCGGCATTGAGCAAGCCCGCAAAACCCTTGCAGTCGTCCAGCACGTCCTGCGCCACGGCCATCACGCCGCGGCCGCGGTAGCCGGTGCGCAGCAGCAGCGCCAGCAGCTCGGCATCGGCCAGCGCGGCGGGGCCACGGGCCAGCAGCTTCTCGCGCGGGCGCTGGTCGGCAGGCAGGTCTTTCATGCGGGTTCGCGCGCAGGGGCGTCGGTAGAATCAGGGCCAGTCTATTCGAGGGCTCCGGCCCCACCCGCACCGTGAACCTTGTCGAGCCCGGCTCGTTCCTGACCCTGCACTACCGGCTGAGCGGCCCGGATGGCGCCGACGTGGTCAACACCTTTGCCGACAAGCCGGCCACGCTGTCGCTGGGCACGGGCCAGCTGGCGCCGGCCATCGAGGCGCAGCTGATCGGCCTGCCCGAGGGCGCGCACGAGTCCTTCGAGCTGCCCGCCGGCGCCGCCTTCGGCGAGCGCAACCCCGAGATGCTGCAGCGCGTGAAGCTCAGCCTGCTGCACGAACTGGGCGACCCCGATGCGCAGTACGCACCCGGCGACGTGGTGCAGTTCCCCACGCCCGACGGCAGCGCCAGCTACGCCGGCGTGGTGCGTGAATGCGGCCCGGACTGGCTGCTGTTCGACTTCAACCACCCGCTGGCCGGCCAGCCGGTCCGGTTCGAAGTGAAATTGCTCGGAGTGATGTAGCGATGTCGATCGACGAAGTCCTGCTGGCCGAACCGCGCGGCTTCTGCGCGGGCGTGGACCGCGCCATCGAGATCGTGGAGCGTGCGCTGGCCAAGTTCGGCAGCCCGATCTACGTGCGTCACGAGATCGTGCACAACACCTACGTGGTCGACGACCTCAAGCGCAAGGGCGCGATCTTCATCGAGGACCTGGCCGACGTGCCGCCCGGCGCCACGCTGGTCTTCAGCGCGCACGGCGTGAGCCAGGCCGTGCGGGCCGAGGCCACGGCACGCGGCTTCCAGGTCTTCGATGCCACCTGCCCGCTGGTCACCAAGGTGCACGTGGAAGTGGCCAAGCTCGACAAGGAAGGCTACGAGTTCATCATGATCGGCCACAAGGGGCACCCCGAGGTCGAAGGCACGATGGGGCAGCTCAGCGAAGGCATCTACCTCGTCGAGGAGGTAGCCGACGTGATGCACGTGCGCCCGCGCGGCGACAAGCTGGCGGTGGTGACGCAGACCACCTTGAGCGTGGACGACGCGGCGCAGATCCTGGCCGAGGTGAAGCGCTGCTTCCCCCATGTGCGCGAGCCCAAGAAGCAGGACATCTGCTACGCCACGCAGAACCGGCAGGATGCCGTCAAGGTGATGGCGCCGGCGGTCGACGTGGTGATCGTGGTCGGCAGCCCCACCAGCAGCAACAGCAACCGCCTGCGCGAGCTGGCCGAGCGCCTGGGCGCGGCGGCCTACATGGTGGAAGGCGCGGCCGACATCCAGCGTGGCTGGTTCGATGGCCGCCGCCGGGTGGGCCTGACGGCCGGCGCCTCGGCGCCCGACGTGCTGGTGCAGGCGGTGATCGACAAGCTGCGCGAGTTCGGCGCGGTGAGCATCCGCAAGATGGACGGCGTGACCGAGAACGTGCGCTTCCCGCTGCCGCGCGGGCTGGGCGACCGCAGCATGGCCGAGGTCAGTTCGTCTCGATCCTGAGGCCCGCCGCTCTTCACCCCCTGGAAGACGGCGCCTGCACGGCGCCGTTTGCACGTCAAAGAATGCCCCGAAGGAGCCCTTCATGATCGACATCAACCTGCTGCGCCGCGACCTCGACGGCGTGGTCGCGCAACTGCAGCGCCGCAAGAACCCGCAGCCCTATCTGGACGTGCCGCGCTACAGCGCACTGGAGGCCGAGCGCAAGCAGATCCAGACCGCCACCGAGCAGGCGCAGGCGCGTCGCAACGCGCTCAGCAAGCAGATCGGCCAGATGAAGGGCAAGGGCGAGGACACCGCCGCGCTGATGGCCGAGGTGGGCGGCATTGCCGACGCCATGAAGACCGGGGCCGAGCGGCTGGAGCAGATCCAGGCCGAGCTGCAACTGATGCTGATGAGCCTGCCCAACCTGCCGCAGGCCAGCGTACCCGACGGCACTGACGAGGCCGGCAACGTCGAGGTGCGCCGCTGGGGCACGCCGGGCAGCTTCGACTTCAAGCCGCGCGACCACGTGGACCTGGGCGCGCCGCTGGGGCTGGAGTTCGACACCGGTGCCTTGCTGGCCGGCAGCCGCTTCACCTTCCTGCGCGGCCCCGCCGCCCGGCTTCACCGCGCGCTGGCGCAGATGATGCTGGACACGCACACGCTGCAGCACGGCTACACCGAGTGCTACACGCCCTACATCGTCAACAAGGAAATCCTCGAAGGCACGGGCCAGCTGCCCAAGTTCAAGGAGGACATGTTCTGGGTGCTGCGTGGTGGCGACGAGGCGCAGCCCGAGCAGTACCTGATCAGCACCAGCGAGATCAGCCTGACCAACACCGTGCGCGAGCAGATCCTGGACGCCGCGAAGCTTCCGATCAAGCTCACCGCACACAGCCCGTGCTTTCGCAGCGAAGCCGGCAGCGCCGGGCGCGACACGCGCGGCATGATCCGCCAGCACCAGTTCGACAAGGTCGAGATGGTGCAGGTGGTGCATCCCGAGCACAGCCACGCTGCACTGGAAGAGATGGTGGGCCACGCCGAGGCCATCCTGCAGAAGCTGGAGCTGCCGTACCGCGTGATCACGCTGTGCACCGGCGACATGGGCTTCGGTGCCACGAAGACCTATGACCTGGAGGTCTGGATCCCGGCGCAGGACACCTACCGCGAGATCAGCAGCTGCAGCAACTGCGAGGCCTTCCAGGCGCGGCGCATGCAGGCGCGCTTTCGCAACGCCCAGGGCAAGCCCGAGTACGTGCACACGCTCAACGGCTCGGGCCTGGCGGTGGGCCGGGCGCTGGTGGCGGTGCTGGAAAACCACCAGCAGGCCGACGGCAGCATCCGTGTGCCGAAGGCGTTGCAGCCGTACCTGGGCGGTCTGGAAGTACTGGCCGCGTGATCCGCTAGAATCTGCGGCTTCGCCAAGCGCGAGACCACACAGAGCAAGACCCGGAAAGGTGGCAGAGTGGTCGAATGCACCGGATTCGAAATCCGGCGTACTGGTTCTCCAGTACCGAGGGTTCGAATCCCTCCCTTTCCGCCAGTTGGACATTCACCAGACTTCACTGAAGCCCGATGAATCCCCTAAAAGCCCCGCTAGCCGGGGCTTTTTTGTTTACTGGCCTCCGCTGCGGTGCTTTGACATCCGCACACGTGAGGGGGCATTCTTGGGGGCATGCGAGGGGTTGGGCTGGGGGCATCGTTCCCGGCACCCCTGGCGGGAGTGCCTGCAATGCCCCTGACCGATACCGAATGCCGCAACGCCAAGTGCCCCGAGGGCCGCGCCTATGTGCGCCTGGCCGATGCGGGCGGGCTGTACCTCGAAGTGACGGCGCCCGGCCCCAAGAACCCGAACGGCTCGAAGCTGTGGCGCTGGAAATACCGGTTCGCTGGCAAAGAGAAGCGGCTTTCCCTGGGCATCTATCCCGGCGTGCCCCTGGCGAGCCGCAACGATGCCCCCAAGGGGCCGGGCAAGCATGCCCCCAACGATGGGGGCATCCCTGGGCTTGTGAAGGGGGCACGGCAACTGCGGGATGAGGCGCGGGGGCTGCTGCTGGCCGGGATCGACCCCGGCGAAGCGCGGCGGGACGCCAAGCGGGCAACGATGGCCGCGGCCGATACCGCCTTCGAGCCGGTGGCCCGCCAGTGGTGGGCCTCCTGGAAGCTGAACAAGACCGCCCGCTACGCTGAACACCTGATGAGCCGCCTTGCCGCGGACGTGTTCCCGGAAATCGGGCACAAGCCCGTGTCGGCCCTGACCGCTTCGCACTTCGTGCGGGTGGCAAAGAAGATCGAGGCCCGCGGCGCTGCCGAGCTGGCGCGGCGCAGCCTGCAAGCCTGCGGGCTGGTGATGCGGTACGCGGTGGCGCATGACCTGGCCGAACGCAACCCAGTGGCGGACGTGAAGCCCGCGGACGTGCTCAAGCCCCGCACCGTGGAGAACTTCGCCCGGGTGGGGGCTGCTGAGCTGCCCGAACTGCTGCGCAAGATGGCGGGCTATGACGGCAGCGTCTACACCCGTACAGCCCTGCAACTCATGGCCCTGACCTTCGTTCGCACCTCCGAGCTGATCGAGGCCCGGTGGCAAGAATTCGACCTCGACGCGGCCGAATGGACCGTTCCGCCAGAGCGCACCGGACGCAAGGGGGCGCAGGGCAAGCGGCGCCCGCACGTGGTGCCTCTGAGCCGGCAAGCCCTCGAAGTGCTGGGCACGTTGAAGGCAAGCCGCGGCGCTGACCGCTGCAAGGGGCCGGCGCTGCTGTTCCCCGGCGAGCGCGACCATGAAAAGCCCATGAGCAACGGGACGATCTTGATGGCCTTGAAGCGCATGGGCTACCGGGGCCGCATGACCGGGCACGGCTTCCGCGGCATTGCCTCGACCGCCTTGAATGAGATGGGCTACCGGGCCGACGTGATCGAGGCGCAGCTTTCCCACGTGGAGGGCAACCGCACACGGGCCGCGTACAACCACGCGATCTATCTCGAAGAGCGGCGCGAGCTTATGCAGGGGTGGGCGAGCTACCTCGACGCGGTGCGCCAGTCCGGGAAGGTGATCCCCTTCCGGCAAGGCCGCCCGGTGAAAGCCGCAGCATGAGCGGCGGCGCACGCCTGGCGCTGCGCGAGCCGGCGCCGAAACCTGGTGCGGGAAGTGCCGAAGTGCGGAAACCCAAGCGGGGCGCGGGTTCCCGGGCTGCTGGGGAGTGCGGAACAAGTGCGGAAAAAGTGCGGAATCTCTCTCTGTCTCCTGTTCTTGTGCCTTTGCCCAGCCCGCAGCCGACACCCGCAGCCCGCCCGGCCCCGGCCCTGGTGCGTGCAAGGGCAGAAAAGCGGCGCGAAGAATGCCCCGCCCCGGCCCTCACGCGGCGCGGCGGCGATTGGCCCGCAGACTGCCCGCCTTCGCTGGCGCGAGGACTGCCGGCGCCTGAGCAAGCGGTGATCGACGCGGCGCTAGCGATCCTGGCCCGCGTGGCGAGCGAGCCCGGGGCCGTGATTCAGAGCCCCGGCACGGCGCGGGAGCTGGTGCGGCTGCACCTGGCGCAATGCGAGCGCGAGCGGTTCGGCGTGCTGTTCCTTGACTCGCAACATGCGGTGATCGGCTTTGAAGTGCTGTTCGAGGGCACCTTGTCTCAGACCACGGTGCATCCGCGGGAAGTGGTGCGGCGGGCGCTGCAATTGAACGCCGGGGCCGTGATCCTGGCGCACAACCACCCGAGCGGGCGGGCGCTTCCTTCCCGCGCTGATGAGCTGCTGACCGCGACACTTCGGAATGCGCTGGCGCTGGTTGATGTGCTGGTGCTAGACCACTTGGTTGTCGGCTGGCCCGCTGTGGTCAGCATGGCCGAACGTGGCTTGATGGAGACCGAGCCCGCGGGGCCGTGTCGCGTGCCCCCCAAGCGGCGCGGTATCGTGGGCAAGCAAGCCACCCCGCCCACTACAAACCGGAGCCCCCATGTCTGACGCCTGGCGCTATGCCGACCCCGAAAAGCTGGCCGATCCCGAGGCCGTGCGGGTCTTGCTGCAAGCCGCGTTGACGGCTTTCGGGACTATCAGCTTTGCGCAACGGGAAGTGAACCCCGCGGACTTCGCAACGGTGCCTGACTGGCGAACTGTGCGGCGCGAGCTGCATGCGGCGTTGAAGGCGGTGGGCCACCCGGCCGGGGATGCTCCCTGACCTAGACTGGCATTGCCACGCCTAGCCCGCGGCTGATCCCCAAGGGCGAAAACCGGTTTCCCTCACCGGCTGGCGTGGCAACTTTCAACGGGGGCGCATTCGAGGGGGTGCGGGTTGCAAGTCAAGTTCGAGATACGGGCGGGTGCCCGTGGCTGGCGCGGCGATTGGGGCATCGCAAATGCTTGGGTGCAGCGCGTGAGCGATGAAGTAATGAAAGAGCTTGAGCGCGTACCCGATTGGAGCCACGAAAGGCTGTTATCGGTGGCAAAGGCATGGCACCCGAGCCACGCGCTTGTCTCGACGCTGACAGCCCCCCGGGATCAGCGCGGGTTCTTCATTGAGCGACTTTCAGAAAGCCCCTCCCAAGGGAGCCCAAGCACTTACGCAATGCTTGAAGGCTACGGCGGAAGAGCGCCGCTGAGCCTGCGGCTGGGTTGGGCCAGCGGCAACAAGGCCCGCGACCGTTATGCGCTGCTTTCGGCTTGCCTCACTTACGCCGAACTGTCGAACCTGGACGCGGCATCCGCGGCCAAGGATGACGCGGGCCAGTGGCTTGCGATGTATTGGATTGCCCGGTTTCACGGCAACTTGATGCGGGTGAAGGCCGACACCATGCAGCGCAGAAGCGCGGGCCATCGTGGTGGAGTGCAGCGGCAAAGGGAGGCCCGCGATAACGCTCGATCTGTTCGGGACGCCTTCCGGCGCCTGGATGAGAGCGACAGGGGCCGGCGTGCTGTTGGCCTGATATGCGAGGCAACGGGGCTAAGCCGCCCGACCGTAACCGTTCATCTGGTGGCGCTGGGGTTGCGACCGGCGAAGAGGTAAAGCAAGCGTGCTTGGTTTCGTTTGGGGGGATTCAATGCGCTCACGTCAACACCGGAGCGCATTGAATGCACGACAGCCCACTAGCACCCGCTTTGCGGGAAGGAGCCGCCCCTTCGGCCGGCGCCCAAAGACTTGAACGAATGGCCGACCTGGAAGCCCGGGTCGGATTGAAGAAGTCCCAACTGTGGAAGCTGATCCGCGAAGGCAGCTTTCCGGCGCCGATCAAGTGCGGCCGTAGTTCCCTCTTCGTGTCCCGCGAAGTGGATGCGTGGATCGAAGAGCGCATTCGCGCATCCCGCCCGGGGGTGCCATGAGCGAAGGTCCGATGCCAACACGTGCCGAGCTGTTGCGCACGGCGGCGAGCGTGCTCCTGTCCCGCATGCCGACCTGGCAAGCCCGATTCACGATGCAGGGGCACCCGTTCCGCGCCCGCTTCGAGTGGCCGGGCGTGGTGACTGTCTCCGGCGAGAACTCCGGCGAGCTGCTGGCCCGTTCGGAGTGCGGCAAGCCCGCAACGCCGGACCCCGAAACCCTGGCAATGGCGCCGCTGCGCCTGTGGCCGTGAGAGCGCCCGCACCTGGCGCCGATGGCGCGAGCGATGCCCAAGAGGGCGGCGACTATGCCCGCGCCTTCCTGGCCCGCCTGGCGGCTGGCACTGCGAGCCCTGATGAGCTGGCGACGCTGCTGGCTTTCATGCAGTCCGGTTCGATGCTGCACGGGTTCGGCGCGGTGCTGTTTCACGCACTGCGCCAGCTACTGCCGAAAGGCGGTGCCCTGTGATTGGCCCGGACCTCGACACGCACGCGGCGCAGGCCGAACGCGTGGCGGACTTCCTGACACGGCAACCCGAAGCGACCGCGGCAGAGCTGGCCGCAGCGTGTGACTTGGGATGCCCCTCGAAGGTGCTTTCGGCAATGGCCCGTGAGCTGGGCTACGGCATGCGGCGCGGCTGGCGTTGGGTGTATTGCGCCAGCGGCACCAAGCGGCGCCACGTGCGCACCTACGCCCTCACGCACCGGCCCCGGCTGGCGCGTCAACTTCCCTTGCCTCTCGACTGATGAACACTCCCCCGAGCTTCGAGGCCGTGCGTGCGGCCCTGGATTGCATCCCGCCCGATGTGTCGCATGACGACCGCGTGCGCCTGGCCTTTGCGGTGTTCGATGGCGTGGGCGATGCAGGCGCCGACCTGTGGCACGCATGGGCGGCCCGGCGCAGCAAGCCGAATGCATCCGAGGACCGCAGCACCTGGAAGAGCGCCCGCAAGCGCGGCCCCGTGACCGTGGGCACGCTGTTCGGCATGGCGAAGGACTGCGGCTTTTCGTTCGAGGCCGTGCAGACGCCTGCACAGAAGGCGACCCCGGCCGAACTCAAGGCGCAGGACGCGGCCCGGCGCGAGGCACGCGAACGCGAGGCCGCCGACAAGGCGAAGGGCCAGCGGGCCGCGGCGGTTGAAGCGGCGCGGCTGTGGGCCGGCGCCAGCGGAGAGGGCGGAAGCCCCTACCTCGACCGCAAGGGGGTGCAAGGGCACGGCGTGCGGTTCGCACCTGGTGGCGTGTTGCTGGTGCCGATGCACGACCCGGCCGGCGAGCTGTGCAACGTGCAGAGCATCCGACCGGCAAGCCCGGCCGATGGCGGCCCCGATAAGCTGTTTGTGAAGGGCGGGCGCGTGTCGGGTGCGCTTCACCTGATCGGCAACCCCGAGGGCGCCCCGTGGGTGCTGGTGGCCGAAGGCTACGCAACCGCGGCGAGCTGCCATGAGGCCACGGGCCGCCCGGTGGCCGCAGCATTCAACGCCGGCAACCTGGCGCACGTGGTGCGGGTCCTGCGCGGGCGCTACCCCGCGGCGCGGCTGCTGGTGTGCGGTGATGACGACCGCGCCACGCATGAGCGTACCGGCAAGAACCCGGGCCGCGACAAAGCAACCGAGGCGGCCCGCCTGGCGCGTGGCCTGGCGGTGTTCCCTGCCTTCGAGGGCGCCGATGCAGCGGGCGGTTCGGACTTCAACGATATGCACGGCCGGGCGGGGCTGAGTGCGGTGCGCGATGTGATCGAGGCCGCGATAGCCGGCGCCGATGCAGAACAAGCCCCGCAGGGGCCGGCAAGGGGGCGCAGCACCCAAGGTGCCACCGATACCGGCAAAGCCCCGCCAGCGGGCCGCCAGCGGGCCGCACGGGCCAGCGGCGAAGATGAACCCGCCAGCGGCGCGGGGCGTGACCGCTTCCGCGTTGATGAGGATGGCATTTGGTACAGCCCGCCCGGTGATGAGGCGGGCGGCCCGCGGCGGGTGTGCGGCCCGCTGCATGTGACCGGCCTGGCGCGTGACGGGCAAGACAACGGCGCGGCGCTGCTGCTGGAATTCGATACGCCCTTCCGCAAGGGCCGGCGCTGGTTGATGCCCCTGGCAACGCTGGCCGGCGATGGGGCCGAATACCGGCGCGAGCTGTTGGGGCAGGGTTTCATGGTGCCGACCGATGGCAACCGGCGGCGCTGGTTGACGGACTACCTACAAAGCCGCCAACCCGCGGAGCTGGTGCGCATCGTGGATCGGGTGGGCTGGCATGGCCGGGCCTATGTGTTGCCCCGCGAAACGCTGGGGGACGATGGCGGAGAGCGCATCCTGTTTCAGAGCGAGGCGCCGACCGATGGCACCTTCGAGCAACGCGGCCCGCTGTTGCAGTGGCAAGACCGCATCGGCCGGCTGTGCGTGGGCAATTCGCGGCTCACCTTTGCGGCGAGCTGCGCCTTTGCGGGGCCGCTGCTGGCGTGGGCAGCGGGCACCGATGGCGGGGGCTTTCACCTGGTGGGCGATTCGAGCTGCGGCAAGACCACGGCGCTACGCGTGGCCGCTTCGGTGTGGGGAGGCCGCGAATACCTGCAACGCTGGCGGGCCACGGACAACGGGCTAGAAGGCATGGCCGCGCAGCACTCGGATTCGCTGCTGTGCCTTGACGAGCTGGCGCAGCTAGACGCGAAGGTGGCCGGCGAATCGGCCTACATGCTGGCGAACGGGCAGGGGAAGAGCCGGGCCGGGCGCACGGGCGCGGCGCGGCCCCGCCTGTCCTGGCGCCTGCTGTTCCTGAGTGCGGGCGAGATTGGCCTGGCCGAACACATGAGCGAGGCGAACAAGCGCACGCGAGCCGGTCAGGAGCTGCGCATGATCGACCTCCCGGCCGATGCGGGCCGCGGCTGTGGCGTGTTCGATGAACTGCATGGTTATGAGGGCGGGGGCGTGCTTGCGCAGCACCTGGCGCGGGCCTGTGAAACGACCTACGGGGCGGCGGGCCGCGCCTGGCTTGAGTACCTGACGCAAAACACCGAAGGGCTATCCCGGCTGCTGCGCGAGCGAATGGACGTGACCGAGGCAAAGCTGGTGCCAGAGTCGGCCGCGGGGCAAGTGCAGCGGGTGGGCCGGCGTTTCGCCCTGGTGGCTGTGGCCGGCGAGCTGGCAACCGATGCGGGTGTGACGGGCTGGCCCGCGGGCGCGGCGACCGAGGCGGCGCGGCGTTGCTTCAATGCCTGGATCGAGGCCAGGCCCGCAGGCCTCGGATTGAGCGAGGACGCGGCCATCATGCGGCAGATGCGCCAGTGGTTCGGGCTGCACGGCGAAGCGCGGTTCACCGATTGGAGTCGGGCCGATGATGACCACGCACCCAAGACGATGAACCGGGCCGGCTGGCGCAAGGCGATCAAGACCACGAACGGCATGGATGAGCTGATCGGCTGGGAATGGTTTGTCCTGCCGGATGTGTTCCGCACAGAGGCATGCAGGGGCTACACCGAACGGGCCGCGCTGCGGCTACTGGCCGACCGCGGGCACCTGGTGCGCGAGGGCAAGCACTTCGGGTGCAGGGCATCCCCGCCTGGTGCCGACAAAGTGACCGTCTACCGGGTCCGGTCCTCGATCTTGGGCGACTCCGAAGAGTGAGCCGCGGCCCGGGGCCGCGGGCCATTGACGCCGGGCGCGGCGTGGGGGCGCGGCGGGCTTTCTTTTGCGCTGCGTTTTCGGCCCCTTGCATGCCAGATTGAAGGCGTGCGGGGCGCTGCGGCCCTTGGACTGGCCCGCTGTGCGCACTGGTGCGGCTGGCGCACTGGCCGCAGGGCGGCGCGATGGTGGGCCGCAAGACCTGGCGGGCGCATGCGGTGCGGAGCTGTTCCCCCTGCGGGCTGTGTCTCGACCTGGTGCCGATGCCCAGCCCGCGCCCCTGCTGGCGGCGCTGCGGCTGCTGAGCTGGTGGGCTGGATCGAGGCCCGGCCCGCCCCGAGTGGACGCCAGCGGACGACAAGCGGCCCGGTTTTCCGCACTTCCGCACTTCGTCCCGCACTTGCCATCGGCCGGGAACCCGCATGGATGCTGGCTTTCCGCACTTCCGCACTTTCCGCACCTGCAAATGCAGGGGAGCCGTCGCGGGCGTGCGAACGCGTGGCGAGCGCGGCCCAAGAAGAGGGCGCGGGTCCTTCTGGCTGCGGGTCTGGTGGGGGTGATTCGGACCCCGGTTTCTCTTCAGTGGCGCCGCGGCTCCCGAGGTAAGTAAGCCGTGCCGATGTGGGCTAGCCGAGGGTGACGTGCGCCGATGAAGCGCGGGTCCTTCTGGGGCATCCGTGCTGCGGGTAGTTCGGACCCCGCGATTGCGCTAGCGAACGGCCGGGCGCCTTTGTCAATTGCGCAACCGGTGAGGGCGGGGGTGCCGATGGCGGCCGCGGTTCGGGTCCTTCCTGGGCTTCCCCTGGCAGGGGTGATTCGGACCTTGATTGCCGGCTGTTCCAGAGTGCGGCTGAGGGGGTTGTGCCGTACACGGGGCGGGCGAGGGGGGGCTTCAATGTCTGCGGAGCTGAGGGCGGAAACCGGACTCCTAGCCAAATTTTTGTGCGCGGGGGTTAAGGGGGGAGGGGGGGTCAAATCCCTGAGGGCCACGCACCGCAAACCGGTCCCTGAACTTCGTTCGCAAGATGGCGAAACCGTAGGGGGGGGCTTTGCTCACCCGGGAAAGTGCCGTAACCCCGAGGGGGTTGGGATCGCGGGTCCTCCCTGGCGTTTCGTCCGTCGCGGGTCATTCGCGAGCGCGTGCCGAGTGTTTGGGCTTACCCCGGAACTTGAGGGACAGCACGGGACAAGGGACAGCCGCCTGCGCCGATGCGCCTGGCCCGCACGCCCTCGACCTGGTGCGCCGATGCGCCTGGCCCGCACGCCCTCGACCTGGTGCGCCGATGCGCCTGGCCTGCACGCCCTCGACCTGGTGCGCCGATGCGCCTGGCCAGCACGCCCTCGACCTGGTGCGCCGATGCGCCTGGCCAGCACGCCCTCGACCTGGTGCGGTGGTGGGCGTGGCCTGCATGCTTCGACGTGGTGCCTGCGGGTGCCCCTGCACGGGTGCCCTCGACGTGGTGCCTGAGGGTGCCCCTGCACGGGTGCCCTCGACGTGGTGCCTGAGGGTGCCCCTGCACGGGTGCACGGGTGCCCTCGACGTGGTGTCTGAGGGTGCCCCTGCATCGGCGCCCTCAACCCGGGACGATGGGGCCAGCCGTCTAGGTGTGGGGGCATTCTTGGGGGCATCGGATGATGTGCTGAAGCGACAAACCCGCATGGATGCTCGCTTTCCGCCGATGTTTCGGGCGCCTCCCTTCCCAGACCCGTTGCCGGTGGCCGCAAGCCCCGGCAGCACCGCACAGGCCCTTCGGGGCCTGTTTTTTTTGCCCGCTGCAGGCGTGCCGTGCAATGCCGGTCGAAAGCCGCGGGCTTGCGGCATCGCTGCGGATCAAGGTGGCGAGCACCCCTATGCTGCGGCCATGAACACATCGCTGCCATCGGACCGCACCGCGGTCATCGGCGCCGGCCTGGCCGGCGCCGCCTGCGCGCGCTTGCTGGCCGACGCGGGCCATGCCGTGACCGTCTTCGACAAGTCCCGCGGCGCCGGCGGGCGCATGGCCACGCGGCGGGCCGAGTGGACCGATGCCGTGGGCCGGCCGCGCCAGACGCGCTTCGACCACGGCACCCCGGGATTCGTGGCCCGTTCGCCGGATTTCCAGCAGGCCGTGAACGCGGCGCGCGCGGCCGGCTGGCTGGGCCTTGCCGCCGCGTTCACCGAACCGGGGCGTCAGCAGGATGCCGCCATCTTTGTCGGCCAGCCCGACATGCCGCAGTGGTGCCGCGGCCTGCTGCAGGGGCTGCCCGCGTTCTGGGGTGAACCGGTGCAGGCACTGGAGCGCGGGGTCGGTGGCTGGCGCGTGCAGCGCGGGGATGCCTGGGGCGCCGAGGTGTTCGGGCGCGTCGTGCTCGCGATGCCGCCGCTGCAGGCCGCCGCACTGCTGGCGCCGCACCGCCCGGACTGGGCCCAGCGCGCCGCCTTGGTGCCGATGCAGCCCTGCTGGACGCTGATGGCCGTGGCCGCCTCCGGCGCGCCGGTGCCGCTCGGCCCCGAACTGCGCCCTGCCCAGGGCCCGCTGGCGCGTGTGCTGCGGCAGGACGGGCGTGCGGGCCGCGAGGCCTTGCCCGGCGAATCGCACTGGGTCGCCCACGCGCGCGCCGACTGGAACGCGCAGCACCTGGAAGACCCGCCCGAGGCCGCACGCGCTGCGCTGCTGTCCGCACTGACCGTGGCCCTGAGCACCCCGGTGGAGTGGCTGCACGCGGTGGTTCACCGCTGGCGTTACGCGCTGCCCCCGGCGCGCAGTGCCGATGCGCCCGCCGAGCCCTGTTGGTGGGACGCGGGCCTGGGCCTGGGCGCCTGCGGCGACTTCTTCGCGGCAGGCTTTGCAGAGGCCGCGGGCGGCCACGGCGTCGAGGCCGCCTGGTGTTCGGCGCGCGCGCTGGCAGCCCAATGCACCGCTTCGACGGCCACCCAGGAGGCGCCGGCCCATGGCTGAAGACCACCAGCCGCGTGACCTCGTCGCGCCCGATGCGCCAGCCGCCTGCCCGGCCGGTGCCGGCCTCACCGTGCTGTACGACGGCGCCTGCCCGCTGTGCCGGCGCGAGATCGCGCTGTACCAGGGCCTGCCCTCCAGCCAGCCGCTGGCCTTTGCCGACGTCAGCGACACCGCGCTGCCGCTGCCCGCCGACGCCACGCGCGCGCAACTGATGGCGCGCTTCCACGTGCGCCAGGCCGACGGCCGCCTGCTCAGCGGCGCGCGCGCCTTCCTGGCGCTGTGGGCCGTGCTGCCCGGCTGGCGCTGGCTGGCCTGGCTGGGCCGCGTGCCGGGGGTGGCGGCGCTGATGGAGCTGGCCTACCGTGGCTTCCTGCACCTTCGGCCCGCGCTGCAGCGTGGCGCGGCGTGGCTGGAGCGGCGCGGGCGCTGAGCCGGGCGCCGAGGCCGCGGCAGAAGCCAGGGCAGGGGCAGGCCGCCGCGCGGCTCAGTCCGGTGGACCCGCTGCCGGTTCTGCGACGAAGCCCTCGGGCGGCGTCAGCCGCACCAGCGCCGCGGCCTGCGCCAGCGGCGCGGCCAGCCAGGTGTCCACGTCCTCGGGCTCGATCGGCACCACGCTGCGCTTGTCCTGCCGGTCGGGCGGGCGCTTCGGGTCGGGCTTGTGCATGCGGTTCATCAGCGGGTGCGCGTCGGCGTTGATGGTGAGCAGCGTGTAGCTCTCCACCACCTCGCCGCTGTCCTTGTCGACCCAGGTGTTCCACAGCCCCGCCAGGCCCCAGGGCGTGCCGTCGCTGCGCCTGAAGAGCCAGGGCACGTGCTTGCCGCTTTCCCAGTTGGGCTCGAAGAAGGCCAGCGCCGGCACGATGCAGCGCTGCCCGCGCGCCCACGGGCCCTTGTAGCTGGCCTTGTCGGCCAGTTCCTCGCTGCGTGCATTGGCCGTGGGGTAGGGCAGCTTGGCGGTCTTGGCAAACCAGGGGATCAGCGACCACTGGCCCACCACCAGCTCGCGCTGGAAATCGGCGCTGTCGCGCGCGGCGCGGATGAACGGGCCGGCGTAGCGCGGAAACATGTCGCGCGGCCAGCGCACGGGGTCGCGGGCGCCCACGTGCCAGTGGCGTTCGATGTCGCCGGCCTCGGGGCTGATGTAGCGCGTGCACATGGGGTGTCACTGTAGCCGCGGCCCGGGCGCCCTGGCGCGGCCACCACCGTGTTTGCCATGTCCGTGAAGGGGAGCGCAACCCGGCACAATCGCGCCACCATGTTGCGGGCCCCGTTCATCCTGGCTTGTTGCGCGCTGGCCACCGTGCTGGCGGGCTGCGCCACGCGCGCGGTCGACGTGGCGCCGGCGCCCGCCAACCCGGCCGACTTCGCCACCTGGGGCTGCGCCCGCATCGACGACGAGCAGGACGCCGTGCAGCAGCGCGCCGCCGACGTGGCCTATGCGGTGGACGAGCGCGCCGGCAACAACATCCTGGCGCTGGGTGTGGGCGTGGCGGTGTTCTGGCCGGCCCTGTTCGCCATGCGCCCGGCCGGCCTGGAGGCCGCCGAGCTGGCGCGCCTGAAGGGCCGCTTCGAGGCGCTGCAGACGGCCGCGCGCCAGAAGGACTGCCCGGCGCCCGGCGCCGAGCTGACGTCGGCGCAGGCCTCGACGCTGCCGGTGGCCGTAGGCGAGCGCCTGGTGTATGAAGACCGGGCCGACCCGCGCCAGCCGGCCGTCGAATGGGTGTTGCGCAGCACCGCGCTGCGCCGCGGCGAGCTGGAATTTGCCATCGAACCCGGCAGCGCCGGCAGCCCCGGCCTCTGGCGCCAGGACCGTGCCGGCAACGTGCTGGCCGCGCCCCCCGGCGTGCTGCAGTGGCCGCGCCTGCTGCGCGCCGACCTGCCGCTGGGCCAGGTGATGGCTGGCGAGATCCTGGTCGGCGGCGACTCGCTCGGCCGTGCCCGGCTGCGCGGCCAGGTGGTGGCCGTGGGGCCGCAGACGGTGGCCGGCCGGCGCTTCGAGGTGGCGGTGGTCGAGCTCTTCGGCGACGTGCAGCGCGGTGAGCTCACCACGCGGGTGGACGGCGCCATCGTCGTCGACCGTGCCAGTGGCGTGCTGCTGCGCCTGGACCTGCGCACCGCGGCGCCGGGCTTCGCGGTGCAGCGGCGGCTGGTGCGGATCGAACCCGCGCCCTGACGCCTGGACCGCCCCCCGGCGGCGCCCGCGCGCGCAGCCCCGGCGACACAGTTCTTTACCGGGCCCGCACAGGCGCGACACCGGCCCCCGGCACGATGGCTTCATGTCATCCACCCACCCGGAGCCCACGATGTCCAGCACCCGCACCCGCACCTCGGTCCTTTCCCTGTCCGCCCGCCGCAGCATCGGCTGGCGCCTGTTCACGGCCACCGCCCTGGTGGCGCTGGCCGGTGGCCTGACGCAGACGGCCTGGGCCGCCCCGCACGAAGGCCACGGCGCCGGCATGCAAGGGCATGGGGGCCACGGCGGCCACGGCGCGCACGCCGGCATGGGCATGGGCATGGCCGGCGGCGGCCGCATGGTCGAGCGCATGCTCGACACCGTGAACGCCACGCCCGAGCAGCGCGCGCAGATCCGGAAGATCGTCGAGACCGCGCGTGCCGAAGGCGCAGCGCAGCACGACGCCCGCCGCCAGCTGCACGCGCAGAGCCTGGCGCTGATGAGCCAGCCGCAGATCGACGCCCGCGCCGCCGAGGCGCTGCGCCAGCAGATGGTGGCGCAGCACGACCAGGCCAGCAAACGCCGCCTGCAGGTCATGCTCGACGTCAGCCGCGTGCTGACACCCGAGCAGCGCAAGACGCTGGCCGACCGCATGACGCAGCGCCGCGCGATGATGGAACGCCACCGCGCCGAACGCGGCACGCTGGAGCAGGCGCCGCGCTGAGCCTGGTTATCCTGCGCCTTCACGGGCCCCCGTGCCACACGGCGGGCTGCCCGGCCCCGACGCCCCCGCGCCGGGGCCTTCTGCCAACCCGGGGCCCCGCTTGACGAGCAAGCTGCTGCTGATCGACGACGACCTGCGCCTCACCGACATGGTGGGCGGCTACCTGCGCCAGAACGGCTTCGAGGTCGACACCGCGGGCTCGCTCGCGGCCGGCCGCGAGCGCCTGCAACAGGCCCCCTACGACGCGCTGCTGCTCGACCTGATGCTGCCCGACGGCGACGGCCTGGACTTCACGCGCGAGCTGCGCAGCCAGGCCCGCACGCGGCGCCTGCCGCTGCTGATGCTGACCGCCCGCGGCGAGCCGACGGACCGCATCGTGGGCCTGGAGATCGGCGCCGACGACTACCTGCCCAAGCCCTTCGAGCCGCGCGAGCTGCTCGCGCGGGTGAAAGCGCTCCTGCGCCGCGCCGCGCCCGAGACCGGCGGCGACGAGGTGCTGGTCTTCGGCCGCCTGGAGGTCGACCTGGGCGCCCGCCAGGCGCGCCTGGGCGGCCAGCCCTGCGACCTTACCAGCCACCAGTTCGACCTGCTCACGGTGCTGGCACGCAGCCCCGGCCGCGTGCTCTCGCGTGACCAGATCATGGACACGCTGAAAGGCCACCCGCTGGAGGCCTTCGACCGCAGCATCGACGTGCACATCTCGCGCATCCGCGCCGTCATCGAGGACGACCCGAAGCTGCCCCGGCGCGTGCTCACCGTGCGCGGCGCGGGCTACGTGTTCGCGAAGAAGCAGGACGCCGGTGAGTGAGGCGGGCCGCGTGAACGCAGCGGGCGTGGTGGCCGGGCTCGCGGCGCCTGGGGCCTGAGCCGCCCATGCGCTCGCTCTACCTCCGCATCTACCTCACGGTGGTGGCCGCGCTGGCGCTGTTTGCGCTGGTCTCGGGCTGGCTCGTGCAGCAGACGCTGGAAGAGCAGCGCCAGCGTGCCGAAGCCGTGGCGAGCGAGCGTGTGGAGGCCTGGGGCGACCTGCTGCAGGGCTCGCTGCCACCGGCCGGTGCGCCCGCGGCCGAGCAGCTGGCGGCGCTGCGCGAGTGGTCGCAGCGGCTGCGTGTGCCGATGGCGCTGGACGACGCGGCCGGCCGGCGCATCGGCGCGTCCGACTCCTTCGTGCGGCGCGACTTCGACGCCCCCGAGCGCGCCGGCCGGCTGCGCTCGGTGCGCCTGGACGACGGCCGCACGCTGTGGGTGCCGCGCATGCACGGCGGCCGACGCGACGGCGCCGGCGGGCCGCCGATGGCGCCGCGCCCGCACTGGCTGGGCGGCCCCGCCGGCTGGCCCGACGGCGTGGGCCTGGCGGTGCTGCTGGTGCTGCTGTTCCTGGCCGTGGCCGCAGGCGCCTACCCGGTGGTGCGCAGCCTCACGCGCCGGCTCGAGGCGTTGAAGCAGGGCGTGGAAGCCTTCGGCGGCGGCGCGCTGCACCAGCGCGTGGCCGAGGACGGGCGCGACGAGATCGCCGCCGTGGGTGCCAGTTTCAACCGCGCCGCCGCGCGCGTCGAGGCGCTGCTGCGCACGCACCAGAGCCTGCTGGCCAACGCCAGCCACGAGCTGCGCAGCCCGCTGGCGCGGCTGAAGATGGCGGTGGCCATGCTGGACGGCGCCGCACCGGCGCAGCGCATGGCGCTGCAGCGCGAGATCGACACCAACATCGGCGAGCTCGACGCGCTGGTGGAAGAGGTGCTGCTGGCCAGCCGCCTGGACGGCAGCGCCGCGCTGGAGCCGCAGCAGCCGGTGCCGCTGCTGGCGGTGGCGGCCGAAGAGGCCGCGCGCGTGGGCGCCAGCGCCGACGGCCAGGACCTGCAGGTGATGGGCGACGAGCGCCTGCTGCGCCGCGCGCTGCGCAACCTGCTGGAAAACGCCCAGCGTTACGGCGGCGACGACATCACGGTGGAGGTCTCCGGCAGCACCACCGCCGGCGCCACCGTGCGTGTGTGCGACCGCGGCCCCGGCGTGCCCGAGGCCTGGCGCGAGCGCATCTTCGAACCCTTCTTCCGCCTGCCCGGCCATGCCGAGCGCGAAGGCGGTGTCGGCCTGGGCCTGGCGCTGGTGCGCCAGATCGCGCAGCGCCACGGCGGGCAGGTGGTGTGCGAGCCGCGCGCGGGCGGCGGCAGCTGCTTCCGCATCAGCCTGCCGGCAGCGGCCGTGCGCGAAGGCTGACTCCGCGGCGCTGGCGCCGGTGCTGGCGCGGGTGCCGAGTCTTCAGCGCCCGGTCTGCCGCCGCAACACCCAGCCGAGGATGGTGCTCAGCGTCAGTGCTGCCAGCACGAGCCCGGTGGTCGACGCAAACCACAGCCCCGGCGCACCCAGCAGCGAAGCCGGCACGCGGCCGGTGGTGTCGAAGGCCAGCAGGTAGCCGCCGCCCAGCCCCACGCCCCACAGCGCGCACACGTAGACGAGCAGCGGCACGGTGGTGATCTTGTAGGCCCGCAGCACGAAGGAGCACACCGTCTGCGCCGCATCGGCGACATGGAACACCGCCAGCCAGGCCACCAGCGGCAAGGCCGCGGCCACCACCAGCGCGTCGCTGGTGTAGAGGTGCAGCACCGGCTCGCGGGCCAGGAACACCGCGCCGCCCATCAGCGCCGCGATGCCGCAGCCGATCAGCAGCCCGTGCCAGCCCAGCCGCCGCGCGTCCTGCCACTGGCCGGCGCCGATGCGCTGCGCCACCAGCGTGCTGGCGGCGTTGCCCAGCGCCAGCGGCATCATGAAGAGCAGCGACACCATGTTCACCGCCAGCTGGTGCCCGGCCACCGGCGTCGTGCCCAGGCGGGCGATGAAGATCGCCATGAAGGCAAAGCCGGTGACCTCGACCAGGATCGAGCCGCCCAGCGGCAGCCCCAGCTTCAGGTGCTGGCGCAGCGCCGGGCGGTCGGGCCGGTCCAGGCCGCGGCCCCACAGTTCGAACGGCTTGTAGAACGGGTCGCGCCGCAGCACCGCCCAGGCCGCCAGCACCTGCGCCCACATCGCGATGCAGGTGGCGATGCCGCAGCCGGTGACCCCCAGCGCCGGCACGCCCAGCGCCGGCACGCCGAACACCAGTGCGGTGGACAGCGGCACCTTCAGCGCCAGCGCCGCGATCTGGATCACCATCACCGCCTTGGGCCGCGACACCGCCGTGTTGAAGCCGCGGTAGATCGTGAACAGCAGCGCCGCCGGCAACGAAAACGCCAGCGCCAGCAGGTAGCCGCGCACCTTGTCGGCCACCTCGGGCGTCACGCGCGACAGTGCCAGGAAGGGGTACGGAAAGGCCAGCAGCAGGCTGCCCAGCACCGCCAGCCCGCCGGCCACCCACACCGCCTGGTGCACCTGGCGGCCAGCGGCCGCGTCCTGCCGGGCACCGTGCAGCTGGCCGACGATGGGGGCCAGCGCCAGCAGCACGCCCATGAAGCCGATGAAGACCGTGATGTAGGCCGCCGAGCCCACCGCCAGCGCCGCCAGGTCGCTGGCGCCGGCGCGCGCCACGAGCAGCGTGTCGACGGTGGCAAAGGCCAGCACCGAGACCTGGCCCACGAACACCGGCCAGGCCAGCGGCGCGATCTGGCGCGCGCTGTCGGCCAGCGTCAGTCCGCGGCGGGGCGCGGTGTCGGTCAAGGCAGGGCGGCAGGCAATGCCGGAGGGTCCTGGGGTGCCGGCGACGGTGCGACGGCCGGGTGTGGGGCGCCCGCGGCGCCAGCAGCCTCACGGGCGCGCTCCGCATAGCGGTTGAAGCGCCAGGCCGTGCCTTCCATCGTGATGCGGCGCCACACGCTGCGCTTGTCGGCCGGCGTGAAGGCGGGCCAGTGCTGCACCTCGTCGAAGCTGCGGCCGCAGCCCTTGCACATCTCGTCGCCCTGGCTGGTGGAGCAGATGGCGATGCAGGGCGCGTCGGGCGTGGTGGCGTACCAGGCGAGCCAGGCCTCGTGTGCCGGGCGCGGCATCGTGCGCTCGTCGCACAGCGGCTCGCGGTAGTACACCATCAGCGCATAGACCTCGGCCAACGCCCGCACCGGCGCACACGCGGTGACGCCGTCGGGAGAAGGAGACCGTTCACGCCACCAGTTGATGGCCGATTCGATGTCGGTGATGTGGATGCCGCTCATGGGTGCCCGTCAAAGGGGCAGGGCAGTGTACCCAGAGGCCCGGGCGTCCGGCCCGTCCATGCGGGGGGGTCAGGCCGGGGCGTAGCCGGCCTCGGCCAGGCTGGCCACCAGCGCCTCGCGCGGGGCGGTGCTGTCCACCTGCACGCGGTGCTGCGGCACGTCGGCCACGACACGCGCGGCCGGGTCCACCGACTGCACGGCTTCGGTGATGGCGCGCACGCAGTGGCCGCAGGTCATGTTGGGGATCTGGAATTCGGTCATGGCAGTCACGGGGCTTTGGCAAGGGGCCTTACTGTGCCACTGCCGCGCAGCCCCCGACGGCGGCCCTGCCGCGCCACGGCCTTAGAGTCGCGCCCGTCGGGCCGTGGCATGCCAACGCTTGATGCCCGGCAAGCCGGCCCCACCTGTCCGAGTCGAAGATGCCTGCATGAGTGCCTCCACCCCCGCCGCCGTCCTGCCGCCGCCCACTCGGGCCGGCGTCGAATCCCTCTGGCCCGTGCAGGGCATGACCTGCGCGTCCTGCGCCGGCCGCGTGGAGAAGGCGGCGCAGGCGGTGCCCGGCGTGCTGCAGGCGCAGGTCAACCTGGCCACCGACACGCTCAGCGTCACCAGCGCGCCCGGCTTCGAGCCGCAGGCCCTGCAGCAGGCCGTCTCGCGCGCCGGCTACACGCTGGACACGCAGACGGTGCAGTTGCCGATCGAAGGCATGACCTGCGCGTCCTGCGTCGGCCGCGTCGAGAAGGCGCTGGGCAAGGTGCCGGGTGTGCTCGAGGTCACCGTCAACCTGGCCAGCGAGACGGCCTCGGTCACGCTGCCGCGGGGGGCTTCCACGGACACGCTGGCCGCCGCGGTGCGCAAGGCCGGCTACGGCGTGCGCGCGGCGGTGGCCACGGCCGCGGCAGCCGAGCCCTGGCTGGGCGAAGGCCGGCGCGTGGTACTGGCCGCGCTGCTGTCGGCGCCGATGGTGCTGCCGATGCTGGCCATGCCCTTCGGCGTGCATGCCATGCCGGCAGCCTGGCTGCAGTGGCTGCTGGCCACGCCAGTGCAGTTCTGGCTGGGCGCCCGCTTCTACCGCGCCGGCTTCAGTGCGCTGCGCGCCGGCAGCGGCAACATGGACCTGCTGGTGGCCATCGGCACCAGCGCGGCCTACGGCCTGAGCGTCTACACGATGTTCACGGCCGGCGGCCACCACGCGCCCGAGCTGTATTTCGAGGGCTCGGCGGTGGTCATCACGCTGGTGCTGCTGGGCAAGTGGCTGGAGGCCCGCGCGCGCCGCCAGACCACCGCCGCCATCCGCGCGCTGCAGGCGCTGCGGCCCGAGACCGCCGTGGTGCGCCGCGACGGCAGCGACCGCACGCTGCCGCTGGCCGAGGTGCTGCCCGGCGACCTGGTGGTGGTGCGCCCCGGTGAACGGCTGCCGGTGGACGGCGTGGTGGCCGAAGGCGCCAGCCATGTGGACGAGTCGCTGATCACCGGCGAGAGCCTGCCGGTGGCGCGCGGCGTGGGCGAGGCCGTGACCGGCGGCGCCGTCAACGGCGAGGGCCTGCTGCTGCTGCGCACCACCACCACGGGCGCCGAGAGCGTGCTGTCGCGCATCGTGCGGCTGGTGGAAAGTGCGCAGGGCAAGAAGGCGCCGATCCAGCGCCTGGTCGACCGCGTCAGCGAGGTCTTCGTGCCGGTGGTGATGGCGGTGGCGCTGGTCACGCTGCTGGGCTGGGGTTACGGCACGGGCGACTGGCACGCCGGCGTGCTGAATGCCGTGGCGGTGCTGGTGATCGCCTGCCCCTGCGCGCTGGGGCTGGCCACGCCGGCGGCCATCATGGCCGGCACCGGCGTGGCGGCGCAGCGCGGCATCCTGATCAAGGACGCGCAGGCGCTGGAGCTGGCGCATGCGGTCAAGGTCGTGGCCTGGGACAAGACCGGCACGCTCACCGTCGGCAAGCCGCGCCTGGTGCAGGCTGAAGGCGTGGACGGCACCGACCGGCCGCTGCTGCTGGCGCAAGCCGCCGCGTTGCAGGCCGGCAGCACGCACCCGCTGGCGCTGGCCGTGCTGGATGCGGCGCGCGCGCTGGCGCCGCCCACCGCCACGCAGCTGCACGCGGTGCCGGGCCGCGGTGTGGCCGGCACGCTGGACGGCGCCGAGCTGCGCCTGGGCAGCGCGCGCTGGATGCAGGAAAGCGGCCTGGACGTGGCCTTGGGGCGTGTGGCCGAGGCGGTGGCCGCGCTGCAGGCGCAGGGCAGCACGGTGTCGTACCTGGCGCGCATGGGGCGCGGCGCCGACGAGCCGCCGCAGCTGCTGGGCTGGCTGGCCTTCGGCGACAGCGCCAAGCCCGGCGCCGCGGCAGCGATCCAGAAGCTCGGCGCCCTGGGTGTGCGCTCGGTGCTGCTGTCGGGCGACAACCGCGGTGCGGCCACCCACCTGGGCCACGCGCTGGGCCTCACCGACATCCGCGCCGAGGTGCTGCCGCAGGACAAGTCGCGCATCGTCGGCGAGCTGCGCGCCGAGGGCCTGGCGCGCGGCGCGCGTGTGGCGATGGTGGGCGACGGCATCAACGACGCGCCCGCGCTGGCCGCAGCCGACGTGGGCGTGGCCATGGGCACCGGCACCGACGTGGCGATGCACGCCGCCGGCATCACGCTGATGCGCGGCGAACCGGGTCTGGTGGCCGATGCCATCGACATCAGCCGCCGCACACACGCCAAGATCCGGCAAAACCTGTTCTGGGCGTTTGTCTTCAACGCGGTGGGCATCCCGCTGGCGGCCTTCGGGCTGTTGAACCCGGTGATCGCCGGCGGCGCGATGGCGATGAGCAGCTTTGCCGTGGTGAGCAACGCGCTGCTGCTGCGGCGCTGGAAGGGTGGCGCCTGAGGCGCTGAACAGACGCGGCCGAGGCAGGCCCCCCGTTCCGGGGTGTGTGCGTGTTTGTGCGCACGGGTTCCGGTGCCGGCGCATGCCACGCTCGGTGGGCACCCACCCTTCCAGAAAAACCGCCATGCATCGCCTGACCCCGACCACCGCCCTGGGCGCCGCCGCGCTCTTGCTGAGCACACTCGCCACCGCGGCGCCCACCTCGATCCTGTTCGTGGGCAACAGCTACACCTTCGGCCGTGTCGATCCGGTGATGAGCTACAACGCCGCGAACGTGCGCGACCTCACCGCGCCGGTGGCCGGCACCAGCTTCGCCAACACCGGTGGCAGCAACCTCTTCGAGCCCCATCCCTGGGGCGGCGTGGCCGGCATCTTCAAGCAGTTCACAGTGCAGGCGGGGCTGGACTACGACGTGGCGCTGTCCACGCGCAACGCGGCTTCGTTGCGCGGGCACCTGCTCAACACCAACCCCGCGGGCTGGGACCTGCGCGGCAACATCGCATCGCAGACCTGGAGCCAGGTGGTGCTGCAGGAGCAGAGCGACGAGCCGCTGCTGCGGCGCACCGGCCTGGCGTCCAACCCGGAGTACTTCCGCGGCTACGCCGACAAGATCGAGAACTTCGTGCACAAGGGCCTGGCCGACAGCTGGCGCGACCGCGACTTCTTCGCCGGCGCCACCATCGCCGAGCGCACCGCCGCCTGCGTGGCGGCGACCGGCGCGTCGGCCACGAGCTGCAACGCGACGCGCAGCAACCCCGTCAACGCCAACGCCAGCGCGGCCACGCAGCTGTTCCTGTACCAGACCTGGGCGCGCCCGAACCTGATCGACGGCGCGTTCCAGTCGGTGACCGACCCCGTCACCGGCGCCGTCACGCGCACCACCACGCCGGCTGCCACCTTCTTCACCGACCTGGAGAGCATGACCGCGGAGCTGAAGGCCTCGTACGCGGCCGCCGCCACCCAGGCCGCGGCCGACGGCAGCGGCGGCTTCGCCGGCATCGCACCGGTGGGCGAAGCCTTCCTGCGCGCCGTGACCGAGGGCCTGGCCACGCGCGACTTCTACGGCGCCGATGCGCTCACCGACGGCCTGATGGACCTGTGGTTCGACGACGGCACGCACGCCAGCAAGTACGGCTCGTACCTGAGTGCGCTGACGCTGTTCGGCAAGACCACCGGCGTCAACCCGTTCAGCCTGGGCGCCGGCGAGATCGCCGCGCGCGACCTGGGCATCAGCGGCACCGACGCGGTGGCGCTGCAGCGCATCGCTGCGCTGCAGCTGGGCTTCGAGATCCCCGAGCCGGGCACGCTGGCGCTGGCCGGGCTGGCACTGGCGGGGCTTCTGGGCGCCCGGGGCCGGCGCAGCCGCGGGCACTGAGCGGCACCGCGCGGCCCGGGGCGGGCCCGGGCCGCGGCCTCAGCTCACTTCAGCACCAGGCTCTCGCCGGCCGCCGCCACCAGCGCATCGGCGTCGGCCTGCAGCAGGAAGCCGCGGGCCACGGCCTGCGCCGCCGCGCGCTGCACCGCGGCCACGTAGCCGGCGTGGCTGCCGTAGCGCTCTTCCAGGCTCGGCCGCGGGTCGCCGCTGGCCACGCGCTCGGCGCGCGTCCTGGCAAACGGCACCATGCCGCCCACGTAGTTGCAGATCTGCCCCTGGTGAAACGGGCGTGCGCCGCCGGCGGTGATGTTCCAGCCGAGGTAGGTGCCCAGCGGCGCGTCGGTCAACACGTTGGGCACGCCGCCGACCTCGTTGCCGTCGGCATCCACGCGCGGCACCAGCATGCGGATGACCTGCTTGACCGGCGGCGGCGCGTTGGTGGGCACGCCGGACGCGTCGGTGTAGTTGAAGTCGGGGCCCCAGTCGTAGTCGAGCACCGGCATGATGAAGTCGGACTCGGGCACGGTGGGCCGCAGGCCGGGGATGGTGGGGAAGCCCATCGCGGCCTTGTTCGCGGCCACGAGGTCGGGCACGTTGCGGCCGGTGCTGTTCTTCGTGCCGTCGCCCTTCTTGCCGTTGAGCGTGGGGTAGACGCTGTCGGGCGGCAGCGTGCCGTTCATGACCCAGTTGCGGAAGTGCACGCGCAGCGCGTTGACGGTCTGCGTGTGCGGCACCGGGTTGGCCGGCAGGATGCCGGTGCCGAAGTTGTTGCCCGGGCAGTTGGCGCCGGTGGTCGGCAGGCCCTGGCCCGGCAGGCTGGTGTTGAAGCCGCCCGCGCCGCCGCCGTGCGAGCTGCTGGCGATGTAGTAGCGGCGCACGTTCTTCGGCAGCGGGATGTCGGTCTTGGCGTCGGTGCCCACCCACTCGGGCGTGAGCTTCAGCGCCCAGACCTCGGCCGAGCCGAAGTGCTCCACCACCTTGGGGCAGGTCTTGGTGGCGTCGCAGCGGTCCAGGATGCCGGCCGGCGGCAGGCCGCGCACGGTGTCGGGGAACTTCGCCCACCACTGCGGGCCTTCGCTGCCGGCCTGGTAGAGCTCCAGCACGCCGTCGGGCTGCGCCCAGCGGAAGTTCAGCGCGATGCGGCGGCCGGCGATGATGGGCCACAGGCCGTCGTGCACCTGCGCGCCGTTTTCGCCCTGGTTGAAGCCCAGGTGCAGCCAGCCGCGCAGGTAGTTGCCCGACTGCGAGTTGCCGCGCGCGATGCTGTGCGTCACGCGCTGCGCCACCGGGTTGGGCGTGCCGGTGTCGTCGGTGGTGGCGGTCTTGAACCACTGGCCCACGTCGCGCCAGGCGGCGAAGCCGACGCCCAGCACGTAGGGGTCCTTGGCCACGTAGCTCACCATGTAGAGCTTGCTGGCGTCGAAGCCGCCCTTGACGCAGACCTGGCTCGGGTCGGGCGTGCCCGGGAAGGGATTGGCGGCGCTGCAGCTGGCCCAGGCCCAGTCGGTGGCGGGCACCACCTGCTCGCCGAGGGCGGTGCCGTCCTGCAGCTCGCCGGTGCGGGTGACCAGGCGCGCCTTCGTCGTGTCCAGGCTGGCCGGCAGGTAGGGCACCGGGTTGGTCTGCACGATCAGCCGCTGCGAGTCGGGCCCGCTGCGGTTGACGATGCGGCCGAAGACGTTGCCGGTGACGGTGGAGCCGTCGGGGTTCTTCGCGATCGGCACCTGCAGGAAGTGCCGGCCGCCCACCTGCATGGTGGCGCGCACGGCCGTGCCGTTGCTGGCGTTGATGGCCGCGTTGTCGCCCTGCCAGGCGCTGGCCAGGCCGATGTCGCCGAAGTTGCGTTCGGCCGGGTTGATGGTGGTGGGCGAGCCGCGGTTGGGCACGTCGTGCCACAGCAGGCCGCTGGCCTGCGACAGGTTCACCGGCTTCGTGACCACGAAGCTGGCCACGTAGCGCACCTTGCCATCGGCGTCCTTGCCGAGCTCGATGTCCTGGATGATCGCGTTCAGCGGGTCGCGCGGGTCGAGTTCGCCGAAGGCGCGGCCGCTGATCTGCTCGTAGGCGATGGTCTGGCCGGGCGCCGTGGTCAGCGGCGCGGTCTGGTCGATGACGATGCGCGTGACGCGGGCTTGTGCCGGCACGGCCAGCGTGGCCAGCAGGGTGGCGGTGGCCAGGGCCAGGCAGGTGGGTGCGTGGCGGCCACGCAGGCGTTGGGTCTTCATCGGTGTCGTCTCCGTTGTTGTGTCCCTCGAGGGGGCCCGAGCTTCCTCCTGCCGAACGGCCGGCATGACCGGGGCTTTCCCGCGCTGGAGGCTGCGTTCTTGCAGCGCCGTGCGGCGCGAAGTCAGGGCTTTCAGGCCGGCCAGACCATCGCCACGTCGAGCCCGGGCGCGGCGTTGCGGATGCGCAGCTCGCCGCCGTGGGCCCGGGCCACCAGCCGGCACAGGTGCAGGCCCAGGCCGACGCCGCCGCTGCTGCGCGTGCGCGACGCATCCGGCCGGTAGAAGGCCTCGGCCAGGCGCGGCAGCACGTCGGGCGGCACGCCGGGGCCGTGGTCGCGCAGGCCCAGCGCCAGGCGGCCGTCGGCCTCGCGCTGCAGGTACAGCACCGGCGGCCGGGGTGCATCGGCGGCGTGGCGGCGGGCGTTGGCCAGCAGGTTGCGCAGCAGCAGGCGCAGGCGCGTGGGGTCGGCGGTCACCGGGCCGAGGGTGTCGTCGATCTGCAGCGCCAGCGGCTGGTCGTCGGCGGCTGCGGCCGCGGCGGCCTCGCGGGCCAGTGCGGCCAGGTCGGTGGGCTCGGCCTGCAGCGTGCCATGGCCCTGCGCCACGCCGGCCAGGCGTTCGCTTTCCAGCAGCGCGGTGATGAGGTCGCGCATCTCGCCCAGGTCGCGCAGCAGCGCCTGGCGTTCGGGGCTCTCGTCCAGCAGTTCGGCGTTGACGCGGGCGCGCGTGAGTGGGCTGCGCAGCTCGTGGCTCATGGCCAGCAGCAGCGCGCGCTTGGCGTCCAGCATGCCCTGCAGGCTGGCGGCCATGGCGTTGATGCGCTCGCTGAGCGCGCCCAGTTCGTCGCGCCGCTGCACCGGGATCGGTGTGCCGAACTCGCCGCGGCCGAAGGCCTCGACGCCGGTGCCGATGGCCCGCAGCGGCCGCAGCAGCCGCCACGTCACCGCATAGGCCGTGGCCAGCATCAGCAGCAGCGCCGCCAGCGTGGCCCAGCCGAAGAGGCGCGGGCGCAGCGCGTCGGGCGGCGCGGCCAGGCTGAAGGTGATGCGGTGGCCGTCGCCGGTGCTGCGCACGAGGCCCCAGTCGGCGGCGTCGCCGTCGGCCTCGTGCCGATTGCCGCGGCCGGCGTCACGCGCGCCGTCAGGCCCTGCGAGGCGCCGATGGTGCCTGCGCGGCGAACCCGCCGCGGTGTCGAGCTGCACGCGCGGCCCGTCGATGCGCACGGCGATCGGCAGCCGCGCGGCCAGCGCACGCGCACGGTCGGCGTCGGGCGGGTTGCCGATCTCGGCGGCCAGGCGGTCGACATAGTCGCTGACCATCGGCCGCAGGTAGGCCTGCCAGCCGTTGGCCAGCAGCCGCTGCATGCCGGCCATGAACACCGCGCTGGTGCCCAGCGCCAGCAGCACGAAGAGCAGCAGCAGCCGGCCCTTGATGCTGTGCCGCCAGCGTGTGGCGGCCCGCGGCGCGGCGTTCACTGCGGCAGGCCTGCGAACACGTAGCCCACGTTGCGCAGCGTGCGGATCGGGTCCAGCGGCTCGAGCTTCCTGCGCAGCCGGCTCACCAGGATGTCGACCGCGCGGCTGTGGATGTCGTCGGCCGCGTGGCCGCGCAGCCGGGCCAGGATGTCGTCGCGGCTGAACACCTTGCCCGGTGAGTCGGCCAGCAGCGCGAGCAGCTCGAACTCGGTGCCGGTGAGCTCGACCGCCGCGCCCTGGCGCTGCACGCTGCGGCGGTCGATGTCGATGTGCAGGCCGTCGAAGCGCAGCACGCCGGCGGGCGCGGGCGCAGCGGCCGGCGGGGCGGGCGCTGCCGCGGCCGGCGCCGTGCGCCGCAGCACGGTCTGGATGCGCGCCAGCAGCTCGCGCGGCTCGAAGGGCTTGGGCAGGTAGTCGTCGGCGCCCAGCTCGAGCCCGACCACGCGGTCCATCACCTCGCCGCGCGCGGTGAGCATTACCAGTGGCAGGTTGCTGGTCTTGCGGATCGTGCGGCAGAGCTCGAAGCCGTCCATCTCGGGCAGCATCACGTCCAGGATGGCGGCGTCGTAGCCACCTTCACGCAGCATCGCCAGGCCGGTGCTGGGTGTCGTGGCGTGCTGCAGCTCGACGCCATGGCGGCGGAAGAAGGCCGCCAGCGGCGGCCCGAGGTGCTCGTCGTCGTCGATCAGCAGCAGCCGGCGCATGGCGTGCATTGTGCGGGCACGGTGGGCGCCAGGCGCTCGGCTTCGGCCGTTCAGCCGCGCCCGTGGTGGCGGTGTTCGCCGTGTTCGCCGTGTTCGCCGCGCTCGCCCCGGTGCCCGCGCCGCGCCATGAACTCCCGCAGCTTGGCCTGCTGCTCGGGCTTCAGGCTGTCGTAGAAGTCGGCCATCGCGGCCACCACCTCAGGCGATTTGGCGTTGACGGCGCCCACCTTGTCCTGGATCAGCGCGGTGGCCTTGTTGCGGTCGAAGCTGGGGCCGGCCACCAGCGACTGCAACTCGGCGCGCGGGTCGGTGGTGCTGCCCACCAGCGCGTTGCGCTGCTCGCGCAGCTTGTCGGCCAGCACGCCGAGCCTGGCCTTCTGCGCGGCGTCCAGGTCCAGCTCGCGGCCGGCACGCTCGACCAGGCGGGTCTTCATCCCGGCCATGTCTTCGGCGCTCACCGTGCGCCAGCCGTGGCCCATGCCGTGGCCGTAGCCCTGGCTGTGGGCCCAGGCGGCAAGGCCGCCGAACAGGGTGGCGGCGGCAGCCAGGCCGATGAGCGAGCGCTTGATCCAGGTCTTCATGATGGGTTTCCTTGGCAGAGAGGGCCGGCCATCAGAGTGGCGTCAGGGCCCGGGTTGAACATGGACGCATGGTCCGGCCTGCGGCCGCTGCGGTCCTTTCGCGCCGGTATCGCTGCGTAACGTTTTTTGTCGGGCGCGGCGATGGAACAATCCGCTGCAAGCCCTCTTTCCCCATTTCCCGTTTCCTTTCCTGGAGAACCCTTCATGACCCTCAACGGCAAGACCGCCCTCGTCACCGGCTCTACCAGCGGCATCGGCCTGGGCATCGCGCAGACGCTGGCGCGGCAGGGCGCGAACATCGTGCTCAACGGCTTCGGCGACGCCGGGCCGGCGCGTGCGGCCATCGCCGCTCTGGGCGTGAAGGTGGACTACCACGGCGCCGACATGAGCAAGCCGGCGGAGATCGAAGCGATGATGGCCTTTGCCGCGGAACGCTTCGGCGGCGTGGACGTGCTGGTCAACAACGCCGGCATCCAGCACGTGGCGACGGTGGAGAACTTCCCGGTGGAGAAGTGGGACGCCATCATCGCCATCAACCTGAGCAGCGCGTTCCACACCAGCCGGCTGGCCATTCCCGGCATGCGCGCGAAGAACTGGGGCCGCATCCTCAACATCGCCAGCGCACACGGCCTGGTGGCCAGCGCGGCCAAGAGCGCCTACGTGGCCGCCAAACACGGCATCGTGGGCCTGACCAAGGCCAGCGCGCTGGAGCTGGCCACCACCGGCGTCACCGTCAACGCCATCTGCCCGGGCTGGGTGCTGACGCCGCTGGTGCAGAAGCAGATCGACGACCGCGCCGCGCAGGGCGGCATCAGCGTGGCGCAGGCGCAGATCAACCTGCTGGGCGAGAAGCAGCCGTCACTGCAGTTCACCACGCCCGAGCAGCTGGGCGAGTTGGCGGTGTTCCTGTGCAGCCCGGCGGCCGACAACGTGCGCGGCGTGGCCTGGGCGGTGGATGGCGGCTGGACGGCGCAGTAGGGCCCTCGGCGTGGCCCCGCAGACGGGGCCGCGCCGCCGTCAAGTGCCGGCGCTTCAGTCCGCCATCGAGTACGGCCCGCCGCGCTCCAGCGCGCGCCGGTAGGCCGGCCGCTGCTGGAAGCGCCGCACCCAGGCGTCCATCGCCGGGTAGCTGGCGCGCAGGCCGCGCGCGGCCTCGCCGACGAAGCTCATCTGCACGTCGGCGCCGGTGAGCGCATCGCCCACCAGCCACTCGCGGCCCTGCAGCGCGCGGTCGACGAAGCCCAGGTGGTTGGCCAGTTCGCCCTGGATGCGCGGCTGCAGCGGGGCGCCGGCCTCGCCCAGGCGGCCCACGTACAGCTTCAGCAGCAGCGGCAGCATGGCCGAGCCCTCGGCGTAGTGCAGCCATTGCTGATAGGCCTCGAAGGCGGGGGTGTCCTCCGCCGGGCGCAGGTGCGCGCCGCCGTGGCGGCGCAGCAGGTAGTCGACGATGGCGCCCGATTCGATCAGCGTGTGGCCGTCGGCCTCGAGCACCGGCGACTTGCCCAGCGGGTGCACGGCCTGCAGCGCGGGCGGCGCCAGGCGCGTGGTGGCGTCGCGCTGGTAGTGCCGGATCTCGTACGGCACGCCCAGTTCTTCCAGCAGCCAGAGCACACGCTGCGAGCGCGATTCGTTGAGGTGGTGGACGACGATCATGGTGCGGGCTCTTCGGGGTTCGGAAGCGTCCGATGATGCCCGGGGTTCCCGCGACGCGCGCGGTGCCCCGGGGCCGGTCAGACCTTCTCGACGATCAGCGCAATGCCCTGGCCCACGCCGATGCACATCGTGCACAGCGCGTAGCGGCCGCCCAGGCGGTGCAGCTGGCTCACCGCGGTGGTGACCAGCCGTGCGCCGCTGGCGCCCAGCGGGTGGCCCAGCGCGATGGCGCCGCCCCAGCGGTTGACACGTTCGTCGTCGTCTTTCAGGCCCAGATCGCGCAGCACGGCCAGGCCTTGGGCGGCGAAGGCCTCGTTCAGCTCGATGTGGTCCATCTGCGCCAGGCTCAGGCCGGTCAGTTCCAGCACCTTGCGCGTGGCCGGTGCGGGGCCGAAGCCCATGATGCGCGGCGCCAGACCCGCGGTGGCCATGCCCACCACGCGTGCGCGCGGCGTCAGGCCGTGGCGCGTGGCGGCCGATTCAGACGCCAGGATCAGCGCGCAGGCGCCGTCGTTCACGCCACTGGCGTTGCCGGCGGTCACGGTGCCGTCGGGCCGCACCACGCCCTTGAGCTTGGCGAGGGCCTCCAGGCTGGTTTCGCGCGGGTGTTCGTCGGTGTCCACCACCAGCGCGTCGCCCTTCTTCTGCGGGATCTTCACCGGCGTGATCTCGGCCGCCAGGTGCCCGGCCTTCTGCGCGGCCACGGCACTCAGCTGGCTGCGCAGCGCCATGCGGTCCTGCGCATCGCGCTTGATCTTGAAGTCGGTGGCCACGTTCTCGGCGGTCTCGGGCATGCTGTCCACGCCATAGAGCTCCTTCATGCGCTTGTTGACGAAGCGCCAGCCGATGGTGGTGTCGTAGACCGCGTTGCTGCGGCTGAACGCGGTGTCGGCCTTGGGCATGACAAACGGCGCGCGGCTCATGCTCTCCACGCCGCCGGCGATCATCAGCTGCGCTTCGCCGGCCTTGATGGCGCGGGCGGCGGTGCCCACCGCGTCCATGCCCGACCCGCACAGGCGGTTGAGGGTGGCGCCGGGCACGTCCTGCGGCAGGCCGGCCAGCAGGGCCGACATGCGCGCGACGTTGCGGTTGTCCTCGCCGGCCTGGTTGGCGCAGCCGAAGATCACGTCGGTCACGGCCGCCCAGTCGACCTTGGGGTTGCGCGCCATCAGCGCAGCCAGCGGCACGGCGCCCAGGTCGTCGGTGCGCACCGAACTCAGGGCGCCGCCGTAGCGGCCGAAGGGGGTGCGGATGGCGTCGCAGATGAAGGCCTGGTTCATGTCGTCTCCTGAGTCGTGGCGGCCCGCCTTCTCAGCCAAGGGCTGACTCGGTAGCGCTCGCCGCGGTAATGGGTGTCCAGCGTGTCGATGAGGCGGGTCAACTCGGTGTCGTTCCACCGCGCCAGCCACTCGAACGGGCCGGCAGGATAGTTGACGCCGAGCTTCATCGCGGCGTCGGCACCGTCGGGTGTGCACACGCCCTGCAGCACCGCGTCGGCGGCTTCGTTGATCAGCATGGCCACAGTGCGGGCAACGATCAGGCCCGGCGCGTCGGCCACCGGCAGCGGCGCAAGACCCAGTGCGGCCAGCCACGCGGCGGCCTGCGTGCGCCAGGTGGCGCTGGCGGCTTCGTGCACGGCGTAGGCCAGCGCGGTGCCGGGAGCGGCGGGCAGTTGCACCAGGCGGTCGAACACGGCCACGTTGGGCGTGCGCAGCGTGGCCGCCACTTCACCGGCGGTGCGGCCGGTCGTCATGACCAGGTACGCGCCGTCGATGACCAACCCGGTCCAGCCGGTGCCACGCAGCCGCGCCGGGCCCCAGCCCTGGCCGGACAGCGCCTGTGTGGCGGCGGCCTCCAGGTGGTCGGCGATGGGGCCGTCGCCGTGCACGGTGACTTCGCGGGCCGTGGCCGGCGCTTCGTGCACCGCCACGGGCAGCGCGGCCGCGCCGTCGGGGTAGCGGTAGAAGCCGCGGCCGCTCTTGCGGCCCAGCAGGCCGCCGTCGACCATCTCGCGCTGCACCAGGCTGGGCATGTAGCGCTTGTCCTGGAAGTTGGCATCAAAGACCGAGTTCGTGACCGCGAAGTTGGTGTCGTGGCCGATCAGGTCCATCAGCTCGCACGGGCCCATGCGGAAGCCGGCGCCGCGCAGGCAGGCGTCGATGACGGCCGGCGTGGCGGCCTGCTCCAGCAGCAGCGCCAGTGTCTCGGCGTAGTAGGGCCGCGCGATGCGGTTGACGATGAAGCCCGGCGTGCTCCTGGTGTGCACCGGCACCTTGCCCCAGGTCTTGCTGAGCGCAAAGATGGCATCGGCGACCGCTGCCTCGGTGTGCAGCCCCGACACCACCTCCACCAGCTTCATCAGCGGCACCGGGTTGAAGAAGTGCATGCCCACCAGCCGGCCCGGGTGCTGCAGGCCGTTGGCGATGGCCGTGATGGTGGCCAGCACGCAGCCGGGCTGCACGATGGCCTCCAGCTGCTTGAAGAGAGCCCGCTTGGCGGCCAGGTCTTCGACGATGGCTTCCACCACCAGGCCCGCGCCTGCGGCCTCTTCGGCGGCGCGGATCGGCGTGATGCGCGCGAGTGCGGCCTCGGCCGCGTCGGCGCCCAGCTTGCTCTTGGTGACCAGGCCCTGCAGCGTGGTGGCGAGCTTGTCCTTGGCCGTGGCGGCGGCGCCTTCGCGCGTGTCGTGCAGCATCACCGGGTGACCGGCCTGTGCGGCCACCTGCGCGATCCCGGCGCCCATGATGCCGGCGCCGACGACGAGCACCGGCGTGTGTTGGAGGGTCGTCATTGCGGAATCCAGTTTGCCTTGCGTTTGCCCAGGAAGGCGGCAAAGCCTTCGCGCGCCTCGTCGGTGCCGCGCACGCGGCTGATGGTCTGTGCGGTGAGCTCGATCTTCTCGGGCGTGATGGGCCCCACGTCCAGCTGCGCAAACAGCGCCTTGATCTCGCGCTGCGCGCCGGGGCCGCCGGCCAGCAGCGCGGTGACGGTGGTGTCCACCGCAGCGTCCAGTGCATCCAGCGCCGCGACCTGCTGCACCAGCCCCATCGCCAGCGCCTCGGCCGCGCCGATGCGCTCGGTGGTCAATGCCAGCCGCTTGGCCTGGCGCTTGCCCACGGCGTTGGTGACGTAGGGTCCGATGACGGCCGGCAGGATGCCGAACTTGGCCTCGCTGACCGAGAAGCTGGCGTTGTCGGCGGCGATGGCGACGTCGCACGCGCAGGCCAGGCCCACGCCGCCGCCGAGTGCCGCACCCTGCACACGCGCCACCGTGGGCTTGGGCGCGGCCTCGATGCGCGCCAGCATGCCGGCAAACTTGCGCGCGTCGGCCAGGTTCCACTCGCGCGATGCGGTGCTGGCGCGCTGCATCCACAGCAGGTCGGCGCCGGCGCTGAAGTGCTTGCCGTCGCCGGCCAGCACGATCACGCGCACGGTGTCGTCGTCGATCAGACGCTGGAAGGCGGCGTCCATCTCCGCGATCATGGTTTCGTCGAAGGCGTTGAAGACCGACGGCCGCGCCATCGTCAGCTGTGCCACGCCAGGCGCGCGTTCGCTCAGCACGAGAGTCGTGTACAGGCCCATCAATACGTCTCCAGGTGCAGGCGACCTTGCTGCTTCAGCGACGCGCCCACGGCGGCCCAGTCCAGCCCGGCATGTTTGGCAATGTCGCCCAGCGCCAGCACCACGCCCTCTTCCATGCTCTTCAGCCCGCAGACGTAGAAGTACGCGTTGGGGTCGGCCAGCAGCGGCGCCAGGTCGGCCGCACGCTCGCGCATCAAATCCTGCACGTAGCGCTTGGGCTGGCCCGGCGTGCGGCTGAACGCGAAATTGCTGTCGATGAAGTCCTTGGGCAGGTTCTGCAGCGGCCCGAAGTAGGGCAGCTCCTGCTGGCTGCGCGCGCCGAAGAACAGCATCAGCTTGCCGCCCTCGAACTTGCCGCTGGCGCGCAGGCGACGGCGCCACTCGGTCATGGCCCGCATCGGTGCGCTGCCGGTGCCGGTGCAGATCATCACGATGTGGCTCTTCGGGTGGTTGGGCATCAGGAAGCTGGTGCCGAAGGGGCCGATGACCTGCACCGTGTCGCCCACCGCCAGGTCGCACAGGTAGTTGCTAGCCACGCCGCGCACCGGGTTGCCCTGGTGGTCTTCGAGCACGCGCTTGATGGTCAGCGACACGTTGTTGTAGCCCGGCCGCTCGCCGTTGCGCGGGCTGGCGATGCTGTACTGGCGGGCGTGGTGCGCGCGGCCGTTGGCGTCCAGGCCGGGCGGGATGATCGCGATGCTCTGGCCTTCCAGCACCGGGAAGGGCATGGCGCCGAAGTCCAGCACGATGTGGTGCGTGTCGTACTCCTTGCCGACTTCGGTCACGCGCACGTTGCCCACCACGGTGGCGGTGATGTGCTTGTCGGTCGCCTTGGGGCCGTAGAGGTTGGTGTAGGCGTGCGCGGCGCTCCAGGGCGGCAGCGTGGCGCCGAACTGCGCGCTGTTGAAGGCGGGCTCGGTGCCGGGCTCCACGGGCGCAGCGGGCGCCTCGGCAGCAGGCTCGTCCAGCACGGCCGCATCACCGGCCAACTCCAGCAGCTGGTCGCGGCTCATCTCGGCGGGCAGCGTGTCCCACGCCATCTGCTCGTCCAGGCTGTAGGCCTTGGCGCGCAGCACCTGGCGGTAGTTGTCGATGCTGCCGGTGGGGCAGGGCGAGATGCAGGCGTTGCACCAGTTGCGCGAGTCGTGCGTGATCGCGCCCACCGGGCACATGGTCTCGCAGGTGTTGCAGCGAATGCAGATCTCGGGGTCGATCAGGTGCTGCTTGATGACGGTGACGGCCATGTCCATCTCGATGTCTCCTAGTGCGGAGGGGGCCGCGCAGGCCCCCTCGTTCATGCCGTGCGTGCGAGGTTAAGCGAAACGCACGTATTCGAAATCGACCGGCTGGCGGTTGATGCCCATCACCGGCGGCGCGATCCAGTTGGCAAACTTGCCCGGTTCCACGACCCGGCCCATCAGGCCCTGCACGTAGGCGCGGTCGGTGGCGCTCGGCAGCCACTCGTCCTGGCGCTGCGCCCATTCGATCTCGCTGAGCACCTGGCCTTCGGGCGACACCTTCACGCCGCTGAGCAGGCCGATGTTGCGGTGGAAGGCCTTGTGCGGCGTCTTCAGCTTGAAGGGGATGCCGGCCTTCTCGATGACCTTGTTCCAGCGCTCCACGCCGGCCACGCTGTCCTTGATGTAGTCGTCGCGCAGCACTTCGTTCAGCGCGTTGAGCATCGGCACTTCCTTCTCCACCAGCTGGCCGTTCACGACGTTCAGCACGCGGTAGGTCTGGCCGCGCAGCTGGTGGTCGTCCATGCGCTTGCCTTCCTCGTACCGGCCCTTCAGGCCGGTGCTGTAGAAGGTGGCGGCGTTGCTGGATTCATCGGCGCCGAAGAGGTCGATCGTCACGCTGAAGTGGAAGTTCAGGTAGCGCTGGATGGTCGGCAGGTCGATCACGCCGGCGGCACGCAGCGTCTTCGGGTCGTCCGTCTTCAGCTCGTTCATCGCCGCGCAGGTGCGGCTGATGACACGGCTCACGCCCGACTCGCCCACGAACATGTGGTGCGCTTCTTCGGTCAGCATGAACTTGGTCGTGCGGGCCAGCGGGTCGAAGCTGCTTTCGGCCAGCGCGCAGAGCTGGAACTTGCCGTCACGGTCGGTGAAGTACGTGAACATGAAGAAGCTCAGCCAGTCGGGCGTCTGCTCGTTGAAGGCTTGCAGGATGCGCGGGTTGTCCTGCTGGCCGCTGCGGCGCTCGAGCAGCGCTTCGCCTTCTTCGCGGCCGTCGCGGCCGAAGTGCTTGTGCAGCAGGTAGACCATGGCCCACAGGTGGCGGCCTTCTTCGACGTTGATCTGGTAGAGGTTGCGCAGGTCGTACATGCTGGGCGCGGTCAGGCCCAGGTGGCGCTGCTGCTCCACCGAGGCCGGCTCGGTGTCGCCCTGCGTCACGATGATGCGGCGCAGGTTGGCGCGGTACTCGCCAGGCACGTCCTGCCAGGCCTTCTCGCCCTTGTGGTCGCCGAAGTGGATCTTGCGCTCGGCGTCACCGGGGTTCAGGAAGATGCCCCAGCGGTAGTCGCGCATCTTCACGTGGCCGAACTGCGCCCAGCCCTGCGGGTCGACGCTGATGGCGGTGCGCAGGTAGACGTCGCTGCCGGTGCTGCCCTCGGGGCCCATGTCGTCCCACCAGCTCAGGAAGTTGGGCTGCCACTGCTCCAGCGCGCGCTGCAGCGTGCGGTCTTCCGACAGGTTGACGTTGTTGGGGATCTTCTCGCTGTAGTTCATCGTGCTCATGACGGTGTCTCTCTTGAAAGTTCAGCGCTCGGGGAAGAGGTTCGGTTGCAGCGCGCCCGGCGACAACGCTGCACAACGAGATCGGTGAAGGCCTAGACGCGGTTCCAGTCGAAGGCGGCCTTGTCGCCCTTGCCGTAGACCTTGAGCGCGCCCTTTTCGCCCACGGCGTTGGGGCGCTGGAAGATCCAGTTCTGCCACGCGGTCAGGCGGCCGAAGACGCGGGTGAACATGTTCTCGGGGCCGTTGAAGCGCAGGTTGGCTTCGAGGCCGGTGAGGGCGTCGGGGCTCATGGCCACGCGCTCTTCCACGGCGATGCGCACCTCGTCGGCCCAGTCGATGTCGTCGGGGTTGGCGGTGACCAGGCCCAGCGCGAAGGCCGCGTCGGCGTCCAGCGGCTGGCCAACCACCGCGCGCACGGCTTCCAGCGGCGCGGTTTCCGCGTAGAAGCGGCGCTGCAGGCGGCTCTGGCCGGTGACCATCGGGAAGGTGCCGAAGTTCAGCTCGCCCACCGTGACCTTGGGCGACTGCGCCGCGTCGTCCGGCAGCATCAGCTGGTAGCTGCGGTCGCAGGCCAGGGCCAGCTCCAGCAGGCTGCCGGCGAAGCAGCTGCCGGGCTCGATCAGCGCGAAGAGGCTGCGGCTGCTCACGTCCAGGCGGCTGAAGGTGCGGCGCAGCAGGCCGATGGTCTCGCGCACCAGCCAGTGGTTCTGATGGGCTACCAGCACGGCGTCCGACGCCAGCACGGCGGCGGCGTCGCCCTGCGTCTTGAGCAGCCAGGTGCCGATGTCCAGCTCGTTGGTGCGCATCTGCAGGATGGCGTCTTCCAGGTCACGCGCCATCGCCAGCGGGTACCAGGTCGCGCCTTGGGCCTGGATGCCGGCGATGTCGGTGGGCTGTGCGCCGGTGGGGCCGTTGACGGTGAAGGTGGCCACGCGTTTGCTGCGGTCGATCTCTACCGTGACATGCGTGTAGCGCAGCGCGTCGGCTTCCACGGTGCAGTGCAGCGGTGTCAGCGCCACGCCTTGAGCGTCGGCCGGGCGGTCGCTTTGTGCGGCCAGCTGCAGCGCACGCTCCTGCACCTTGGCGGCAAAGGCCGCGGGCTTGGCGATGTCGTCCACCAGGCGCCATTCCTTGGCCTTGGCGCCGCGCACACCTTCCACGCTGGTGCAGAAGATGTCGGCCAGGTCGTGGCGCACCTTGCGCTTGTCGGTCACGCGCGTCAGGCCGCCGGTGCCGGGCAGCACGCCCAGCAGCGGCACCTCGGGCAGGCTGACGGCATGATCTCGTCGCAGGCCAGGGCCAGCTCGTAGCCGCCGCCGGCGCAGGCGCCGTTGACCGCGGCCAGGAACTTCAGGCCGCTGTGCGTGCTGCTGTCTTCCAGGCCGTTGCGGGTTTCATTGGTGAACTTGCAGAAGTTCACCTTCCAGGCGTGGCTGCTGACGCCCAGCATGAAGATGTTGGCGCCGGAGCAGAACACGCGGTCCTTGGCGCTGGTGACGACGACGGTGCGCACCTCGGGGTGCTCGAAGCGGATGCGCTGGATAGCGTCGTTCAGCTCGATGTCCACGCCCAGGTCGTAGCTGTTGAGCTTGAGCTTGTAGCCCGGGCGCAGGCCGGCGTTCTCGTCGAAGTCGGCGGCCAAGGTGGCCACGGGGCCCTCGAACTTCAGCTTCCAGTGGTGGTACTGGCTGGGTTCGGTGCGGTAGTCGACGCGGGGGTTGTGGCTCATGGGGTCTCCTGGGGTCGGCGCAGGGCGCTGTGCGGGGCTGGGGATTCGATGAGACGCACGATAATGCGTGTTGCCAAACCCTGTCAAGCACTAGAATGCAGTTTACTGCATTTCGATGCGGGCGCTCAGGCCGGCAGCTGCAAGGCCCCGCGCACCAGGCTGCGCAGCGCCGCGAAGGTGGGCTCCAGCGGCTGCGCGCTGGTGTCGAGCTTGAACTCGGCCTTGGAATAGAAGGCCGCGCGGCCGGCCAGGATGCCCTTCAGGTCTTCCATCGCCTCGCGGCTGGCCGCCATCGGGCGCAGGTCGCCCTGCGCGGCGACGCGTTTCATGTGGTCCTCGGGCGCGGCCTGCAGCCACACGGTGGTGCAGTGGCTGAGCAGCTGGTTGAAGGTGGCGGCGTCGCTGACGATGCCGCCGGGCGTGGCGATCACCGCCTCGGGGTAGATCTGGATCGCCTCTTCCAGCGCGCGGCGCTCGTAACGGCGGTACGCGTTCTGGCCGTACAGCGCTTGAATCTCGCTGATGCTGCAGCCGGCGAACTTCTCGATCTCGCGGCTCAGCTCCACGAAGGGGTAGCCCAGGTCCTCGGCCACCATCTGGCCCAGCGTGGACTTGCCGGCGCCGCGCAGCCCCACCAGCGCGATGCGCGTGGACCGGGCGCTGCCGGGCTGGGCGCCGGCGCCGCCGGTGCCCAGCAGCTCGCCCACGGCCACGCGCACGCGGCGCAGCATGTCCTCGTCGCGGCGTTCCAGCAGCTCACGGATCAGCAGCCACTCGGGGCTGGAGGTGGTGATGTCGCCCAGCAGCTCTGCCAGGCTGCACTGCAGCGCGCCGGCCACCTGCAGCAGCACCAGGATGCTGGCGTTGCCGGTGCCGTATTCCAGATTCGCCAGGTGGCGCTCGGACACGTCGGCCGCCAGCGCCACGGCCTTTCGCGTCATGCCGCGGCGCGAGCGCAGCGCCCGCACGCGGTCGCCCAGGGCCACCAGGAACGGGTTCTTCTCTTCGGCCTCGGTCCCGGCGCCGGGCTCGGCGGCCGGTGGAAACCCGGGGGCATGCAATATAGTGCTTGACATGGTTCGTTCACGGTTTTATCGTGCTGACACGCACAATAGTGCATCACACCCGCCGACGCAAGCTCGACAAGCCTTGAACGCCATGACACCTGCCGATCTGCAACAAGCCCTGGCCCCGCTCACCGCCCGCCTGCAGGGCCGCCCGCTGGACGCCACGCTCGACACCTGGCTGAACGCCGAAGTGGGCCCGGGCACCGCCCCCTTCGAGGCCATCGCCGCCGCCTGCCGTGCCGGCGTGGCCGAAGGCTGGCTGTGCAACCGCGAAGGCGGCGGCATCAAGTACGGCCGCATCTTCAAACCCACCGAAGATCTGCACGGCTTTTCGGTCGACGTGGTGGACATGCAGGACATCGCCGGCCCGCACCACAGCCACCCGAACGGCGAGATCGACCTGCTGATGCCGCTGGACGGCGACGCGCAGTTCGACGGCCGCCCGGCCGGCTGGATCGTCTACGGCCCTGGCAGCGCCCACCGCCCCACCGTGAGCCAGGGCCGCGCCCTGGTGCTGTACCTGCTGCCGCAGGGCTCGATCGTCTTCACGCCCGCCGCGGCGTCCTGAACAGGAACACCCCATGAGCACCGAACTGCTGTCCAACTTCGTCGCCGGCCGCTGGCAGGCCGGCACCGGCGCCGGCACCGCGCTCTTTGACCCCGTGCTGGGCACCGAGCTCGTGCGCGTGGACGCCACCGGGCTGGACCTCGCGGCGGCCTTCTCCTTTGCCCGCGAGCAGGGCGGCGCCGCCTTGCGCGCCATGACGTATGCGCAGCGCGCCGAGATGCTGGCCGCCGTGGGCAAGGTGCTGCAGGCGAACCGCGACGCGTACTACGAGATCAGCACCGCCAACAGCGGCACCGTCAAGAACGACACCGCGGTGGACGTGGACGGCGGCATCTTCACGCTGGGCACCTACGCCAAGCTGGGCGCCGGCCTGGGTGACAGGCGTTTCCTGCTCGATGGCGACGCCGCCCGCCTGGGCAAGGACCCGCTGTTCCAGAGCCAGCACGTGCTGGTGCCCACGCACGGCGTCGCGCTGTTCATCAACGCCTTCAACTTCCCCAGCTGGGGCCTGTGGGAGAAGGCCGCGCCGGCGCTGCTGAGCGGCGTGCCGGTGATCGTGAAGCCGGCCACCGCCACCGCGTGGCTCACGCAGCGCATGGTGCAGGATGTCGTGAACGCCGGCGTGCTGCCGGCCGGTGCGCTCAGCGTCATCTGCGGCAGCTCGGCCGGCCTGATGGACCAGCTGCAGCCCTTCGACGTGGTGAGCTTCACCGGCAGCGCCGACACGGCCGCCGTGATCCGCAGCCACCCCGCGGTGGCGCAGCGCTCGGTGCGCGTCAACATCGAGGCCGACAGCATCAACAGCGCGCTGCTGCTGCCCTTTGAGGAGCCCGGCAGCGAGGCCTTCGAGCTGCTGGCCAAGGAAGTGGCGCGCGAGATGACCGTCAAGGCCGGCCAGAAGTGCACCGCGATCCGCCGCGTCTTCGTGCCCGAGGCGTTGTATGCGCAGGCGGCCGAAGCCATCAGCGCACGCCTGGCCAAGACGACGGTGGGCAACCCGCGCAACGAGACGGTGCGCATGGGCTCGCTCGTCAGCCGCACGCAGCTGAACGCGGTGCGCGACGGTCTGGCGCGGCTGCAGCAACAGACCACCGTGCTGCACGACGGCAGCCAGCACACGCTGGTGGACGCCGACCCGGCCGTGGCCTGCATCGTGGGCCCCACGCTGCTGGGCACGACCGATGCCGACGGCGCGCACCTCGTGCACGACACCGAGGTCTTCGGCCCCGTGGCCACGCTGGTGCCTTACCGCGACGCCGCTCACGCGCTGCAGCTCATCCGCCGCGGCCAGGGCTCGCTGGTGGCATCCCTCTACGGCAGCGACGCCGCGGCGCTGGGCGCCACCGCGCTGCAACTGGCCGGCAGCCACGGCCGTGTGCACGTCATCAGCCCCGACGTGGCCGCGCTGCACACCGGCCACGGCAACGTGATGCCGCAGTCGCTGCACGGCGGCCCGGGGCGCGCGGGTGGCGGCGAGGAACTCGGCGGCCTGAAGGCGCTGAACTTCTACCACCGCCGCGCGGCGGTGCAGGCCAGCACCACGGTGCTGTCGCAACTGGGCTGAGCACGGACCACCGCGCCGCCCCTGAAGGAGACAAGACCATGACCACCGACACCGCCGCCGCCAGCACCGTGCAGCCGCCGCCCGAGGTCTTCAACATCGCGCAGCACCTGCTGGCCGTCAACACCGGCCGGGCCGCCAAGGCCGCTTTCGTGGACGACACCGGCACGCTCACCTACGGCGCGCTGGACGAGCGCGTGCGCCGCCTCGCCGCCGGCCTGCGCGCGCTGGGCCTGCGCCGCGAAGAGCGCGTGCTGCTGCTGATGCAGGACACCAACGACTGGCCGGTGGCCTTTCTGGGCGCCATCTACGCCGGCGTGGTGCCGGTGGCCGTGAACACGCTGCTGACCGCCGACGACTACGCCTACATGCTCGAGAACTCGCGCGCGCAGGCGGTGCTGGTCAGCGGCGCGCTGCTGCCGGCGCTGAACGCCGCGCTGACCAAGAGCGACCATGAGGTGGCCAAGGTGATCGTGGCGCGCCCCGTGGCGCCGCTGCACCCGGCCGAGAGCGAGTTCGAGGCCTTCCTGCAGGCCCACGCGCCGCTGGCCAGGCCCGCCGCCACCGGCCGCGACGACCCGGCCTTCTGGCTCTACAGCAGCGGATCCACCGGCCGCCCCAAGGGCACCGTGCACTCGCACGCCAACCCGTACTGGACCTGCGAGCTCTACGCCAAGGGCGTGCTGCAGCTGCGCGAGGACGACGTGTGCTTCAGCGCCGCCAAGCTGTTCTTCGCCTACGGGCTGGGCAACGGCCTCACGTTCCCGATGAGCGTGGGCGCCACCACCCTCCTGATGGCCGAGCGGCCCACGCCCGACGCCACCTTCAAGCGCTGGCTGGGTGAGGTCGGTGCTGTGAAGCCCACCGTGTTCTTCGGCGCGCCCACGGGCTTTGCCGGCATGCTGGCCTCGCCGCAGCTGCCCGCACGCAGCCAGGTGGCGATGCGCCTGGTGTCGTCCGCCGGCGAGGCGCTGCCCGCCGACATCGGCGAACGTTTCCAGCGCCATTACGGCGTGGACATCGTCGACGGCATCGGCTCCACCGAGATGCTGCACATCTTCCTGTCCAACCAGCCCGGCCGCGTGCGCTACGGCACCACCGGCTGGCCGGTGCCGGGAGACGGCGGCCCGGTGCCCGACGGCGAGCCGGGTGACCTGTACATCCACGGCCCCAGCGCCGCGATGATGTACTGGGGCAACCGCCAGAAGACGCGCGAGACCTTCCAGGGCGGCTGGACCAAGAGCGGCGACAAGTACGTGAAAAACGCCGACGGCACCTACACCTACAGCGGCCGCAGCGACGACATGCTGAAGGTCAGCGGCATCTACGTCAGCCCCTTCGAGGTGGAAGCCACGCTGGTGCAGCACCCGGCGGTGCTGGAGGCGGCGGTGATCGGCGTGCCCGACGCCGAAGGCCTGACCAAGACCAAGGCCTTCGTGGTGCTGAAGGCCGGCAGCAGCGCCACCGACGCCGAGCTCAAGGCCTTCGTGAAGGACAAGCTGGCGCCCTACAAGTACCCGCGGCAGATCGCCTTCGTCGACGAACTGCCCAAGACCGCGACGGGCAAGATCCAGCGCTTCAAGCTCAGAGAACTGGAGAGCCGCGCGTGAGCGTGGCCTTCGTCGACATCGACTGGGCGGGCCGCCCGGTGCGCATCGAACACGCCTTCATCGGCGTCGACGACCCGCGCGCGCCGCTGCTGGTCTTCCTGCACGAGGGCCTGGGTTCGCTGGCGATGTGGAAGGACTTTCCGCAGCAGCTGTGCGCCGCGGCCGGCGTGCGCGGGCTCGTGTACTCGCGCCCCGGCTACGGCCGCAGCACGCCGCGGGCGCCCGAGGAGGCCTGGGGCCTGGACTTCATGCACCGCCAGGCGTTCGAGGTGCTGCCCGCGCTGCTGCAGGCGCTGCAGATCCAGACGCCGTACTGGCTGTTCGGCCACAGCGACGGCGGCTCCATCAGCCTGCTGCACGCGGCGCGGTGCCCGGAGCGCGTGGCCGGCGCCATCGTCGTCGCGCCGCACATCCTGGTGGAGGACCTGTCGGTGGCGAGCATCGAGCAGGCGCGCATCGCCTACGAGAACACCGACCTGAAAGCAAGGCTCGGCAAGTACCACGACGACCCCGATTCGGCCTTCCACGGCTGGAACCGCATCTGGCTGCACCCGCCCTTCAGGCAGTGGTCCATCGAAGCAGAGATCGCCGCCATCGCCTGCCCGCTGCTGGCCGTGCAGGGCCTGGACGACGAGTACGGCACCCTGGAGCAAATACGGGGCATCCGCCGCCGGGTGCCGCACACACAATTGCTCGAGCTCGAACGTTGCGGCCATTCACCGCACCGCGACCAGCCGCAAGCCCTGATCGAAGCCGCCACGGCCTTCATTCAATCCCGCGTTCTTTCCCACGGTTCCCACGGAGACACACCATGAACCTGTTCAAGATCACCGTCATTGCCGCAGCCGCCCTGGTTTCATCGGCCGCCTTCGCGCAGGGCGCCAAGCTCAAGGTCGGCCTGATGCTGCCGGCCACCGGCACCTTCGCCGCGCTCGGCACCGCCATCGAAAACGGCTTCCGGCTGCACGTGGCCGAGCAGGGCGGCAAGCTGGGCGGCCGCGAGATCGAGATCGTGAAGGTCGACGACGAGAGCGATCCCGCCAAGGCCACCGACAACGTCAACAAGCTGATCAAGCGCGACAACGTCGACGTGATCATCGGCACCGTGCACAGCGGCGTGGTGATGGCCATGGCCCGCGCGGCGCGCGAGAGCGGCACCATCCTGATCGTGCCCAACGCCGGCGCCGGTGCGGTGACGGGCCCGATGTGCGCGCCCAACATCTTCCGCAGCAGCTTCAGCAACTGGCAACCCGGTTACGCGGCCGGCGAGGTGGTGGGCAAGAAGGGCCACAAGCGCGTGGTCACCATCACCTGGAAATACGCTGCCGGTGACGAGACCGTGGCCGGCTTCAAGGAAGGCTTCGCCAAGGCCACCAACGGCCAGGGCCAGGTGCTGAAGGAGCTGAGCCTGCCGTTCCCGAACGTGGAGTTCCAGGCGCTGCTGACCGAGATCGCCTCGCTCAAGCCCGATGCGGTCTACACCTTCTTTGCCGGCGGCGGTGCGGTCAAGTTCGTCAAGGACTATGCCGGGGCTGGCCTGCGCAAGAACATCCCGCTGTATGGCGCCGGCTTCCTGACCGACGGCACGCTGGACGCCCAGGGCGCCGACGCGCAGGGCCTGCTGACCACGTTGCACTACGCCGACGGCCTGGACAACCCGAAGGACAAGGCCTTCCGCCTGGCCTACGCCAAGAGCTACAAGCTGCAGCCCGACGTCTACGCGGTGCAGGGCTATGACGCGGCGCAGATGCTGAACATCGGCCTCACCGCCACCAAGGGCGACGTGAAGGACAAGGCCGCCTTTGCCGCCGCGCTGCGCAAGGCCACCATCGACAGCCCGCGCGGCAAGTTCACGCTGGGCAAGAACCACGACCCGGTGCAGGACATCTACCTGCGCGAGGTGAACGGCCGCGAGAACAAGCCGATCGGCATCGCCGTCAAGGGGCTGGCGGATCCGGGCCGCGGCTGCAACATGTGACCCCCCCCGCAGGCGCTGGCGCGCCTCCCCCCCCAGGGGGGCGCCGCCAGTGGCCCGGCGGAGCCGGTTCCACGGCGGCCGCTTGAGGGGCGCCTGGCTTCGCCGGCGCGTCCCGTTCCGCTCTCTGCTTAGAGAAACATGGACCTCGCCACCTTCCTCATCCAGTGCCTGAACGCGCTGCAGTACGGGCTGCTGCTGTTCCTCGTGGCCAGCGGCTTGACGCTGATCTTCGGGATCATGGGCGTCATCAACCTCGCGCACGGCAGCTTCTACATGATCGGCGCGTACATGGCGTTTGCGCTGGCGCCGGTGGTGGAGAGCACCTTCGGCGGCGGCTTCTTCGCGACCATGTTCGTGGGCGTGGTGCTGGCGGTGATCCTGGGCTACGTGCTGGAGTGGGTGTTCTTCAGCTACCTCTACGAACGCGAGCACCTGCAGCAGGTGCTGATGACCTACGGCCTGATCCTCGTGTTCGAGGAACTGCGCAGCCTGCTCGTGGGTGACGACGTGCACGGCGTGAAGCCGCCCGAGTGGCTGTCGGGCACGCTGCCGCTGGGCGAGATGATGACCTACCCCGTGTACCGGCTCTTCATCAGCGGCGTGTGCCTGGCGCTCGCGCTGGGCATGTACGTGGTGTTCAAGCACACGCGCCTGGGCATGACCATCCGCGCCGGCAGCACCAACCGCGAGATGGTGCAGAGCCTGGGCATCGACATCAGCTTCCTCTACCGCGTGGTGTTCGCCGCCGGCGTGGCCATTGCGGTGCTGGCCGGCATGGTGGCCGCACCCGTGAGCAGCGTGTACCCGAACATGGGCGCCTCGGTGCTGATCATCTGCTTCGTGGTGGTGGTGATCGGCGGTATCGGCTCGATCAAGGGCGCGCTGGTGGCGGCCTTGCTGATCGGCCTGGTGGACACTTTCGGCAAGGTGCTGCTGCCGCAGGCCGCGGGCGTGCTGGTGTACGTGATGATGGCGCTGATCCTGCTGTGGCGTCCCGACGGCCTCTTCAAGGCGGGGTCGTGATGATCAAGTTCGACGGCAAGTTGTTGTTCGTCCTGGCCGCCTTCGGCGCGCTGGCGCTGTGGCCCGTGGTGACGGGCGCGTACGGGCTGGATCTGGTCACCAAGATCATGATCTACGCGATCTTCGCGCTCAGCCTGGAGCTGCTGGTGGGCGGCACCGGGCTGGTGTGCTTCGGCCACGCGGCCTTCTTCGGCATCGGGGCCTATGCGGCGGTGCTGGGCAGCCCGGGCTACGAGCCGGCCAACCTGCTGAAGGTGCTGGCGCTGTCGGTGGGCGCGGCGGGGCTGTACGCGCTGGCGGTGGGCGCCCTGAGCCTGCGCACCAAGGGCGTGTACTTCATCATGGTCACGCTGGCCTTTGCGCAGATGGCCTACTACGTGGTGCACGACACGCCGCTGGGCGGCGGCACCGACGGCATCTACCTCAACGCCAAGCCGGCGCTGGCGGGCTGGGCGCTCAGCGGTGGCCTCACCATCTACTATGCCGCGTTGGGCACGCTGGTGGTGGTGTTCGGCCTGCTGGCGGTGCTGCTGCAAAGCCGCTTCGGCCGCGCGCTGGCGGGGATCCGCGTCAACGAGCAGCGCATGCGCGCCACGGGCTTTTCCACCTATCCGTACAAGCTGGCGGCCTTCACGCTGTCGGGCGCCATCGCGGGGATGGCGGGCTTTCTGTTTGCGGTGAAGGACGGCTACGTGAACCCCGAGATGATGAGCTGGCACCTCAGCGGTTCGGTGCTGATCATGATCATCCTGGGCGGCCTGGGGCACCTGCGCGGCGCGCTCATCGGCGCCTTCGCCTATGCGCTGCTGCAGGAGTTCTTCAAGTCCGAGGCCATCTTCGGGGCCTTCGCCAAGCACTGGCACCTGGGGCTGGGGCTGACCATCATCGCCAGCGTGGCGCTGCTGCCCAAGGGGCTGGTGGGGCTGCCTGCGCTGTGGCGCGAGCGCCTGGTGGGCCGCGCGACGCGCGGCGGCGAGGCCGGCAAGTCCGCGGGAGCACACCATGTCTGACATCCTCCTGCGCGGCACCGAGATCACGCGCCGCTGGGGCGGGCTGGTGGCGGTGGACCGGGTGTCCATCGAACTGGCGCGCGGCCAGGTGCATGCCGTCATCGGCACCAACGGCGCGGGCAAGTCCACGCTGATCAACATCCTGTCGGGCGAACTGCCGCCCAGCAGCGGCCGTGTGGAGCTGCTCGGTCAGGACGCCACCGCCTGGCCGCAGCCGCGCCGCGCGCGTGCGGGGCTGGGCCGCAGCTACCAGCGCACCACAATCTACCCGACGTTCACGGTGTTCGAGAACTGCCGCCTGGCGGCACAGGCGCACGCGCAGAAGCCGTGGCTGTGGTGGCAGAGCGCACAGGCCTGCAGCAGCAGCGTGCCCACGGCCCGCGAGGTGGCCACGCGCGTCGGCCTGACCGAGTGGCTGGACCGCCCGGCCGGGCTGCTGAGCCACGGCCAGAAGCGCCAGCTGGAGATCGCGATGTGCCTGGCCACACAACCCCAGGTGCTGCTGCTGGACGAACCCCTGGCCGGCATGGGTGCGGAGGAGACCGACCGCATGCTGGCGCTGCTGGCCGAGCTGCGGGCCGGCCACGCCATCCTGCTGGTGGAGCACGACATGGACGCGGTCTTCCGCATCGCCGACCGCATCACGGTGATGGTCAACGGCGCGGTGATCGCCAGCGACACGCCCGAGGCCGTGCGCGCCAGCCCCGAAGTGCAATCCGCCTATCTCGGAGGGCACTGACCATGGCCGACCTCATCCTCGAAGCGAAGGACGTGCATGCCTGGTACGGCAGCAGCCACGTGCTGCACGGCGTGGACGTGTCCATCGCGCGCGGCGAGACGCTGGGCCTGCTGGGCCGCAACGGCATGGGCAAGAGCACGCTGATCCGCACGCTGCTGGGCCATGTGACGCAGCGCGACGGCCGCATCCTGCTCTTCGGGCAGGACGTGTCGCGCGCCCGCCCGCACGAGGTGGCGCGGCTGGGCGTGGCCTACGTGCCCGAGGGCCGCGGCGTGTTCCCCAACCTCAGCGTGCGCGAGAACCTGGTGATGGCCGCGCGCAAGGGCCGTGACGGGCGCGACGACTGGAGCTACGAGCGCGTGCTGCAGACCTTCCCGCGCCTGCAGGAGCGCATCGGCAACCTGGGTTCGCAGCTGTCGGGCGGCGAGCAGCAGATGCTGTCCATTGGCCGCGCGCTGATGACGCACCCGGAGCTGATCATCCTGGACGAGGCCACCGAAGGCCTGGCGCCGCTGATCGTGGCCGAGATCTGGCGCGTCATCGCGCAGATCCGGGCCAGCGGCATCGCCACGCTGATCGTCGACCGCGACTACCGCAAGGTGCTGGCGCAGAGCGACCGCGCGCTGGTGCTGCAGAAGGGGCAGGTGGTGCTGGCGGGCGAGTCGGACCTGCTGCGCGACAGCCCGGAGCTGGCCTCGCTGCTGGGCGTCTGACCGCAGGCGCGGGCCGGCTGAAAGCCGGCGCCGGCGTGCGGTGGAATCAGGCCTCGGCCGGCAGCGCGGGCAGCGCAAGGCCTGGTGTCATCACCCGCTGCCAGTGCACCGTCGCCTGCGGCAGCAGCCACTGCAGCCCGTAGCGCATGCGTGCGGTCTTGGCCTGCGCCCAGGCCGTATCCGATTCCTGTTGCGCCGCACGTGCGCTGGCAGCCCAGGCCCAGGCCAGCAGCGTGTGGGCGATGCCTTGCAGGTAGTCGCCGGCGGCGCGCAGCGGCCATTCCGCGTCTTGCACGGCGCCGGCCTGCAGCGCGGCCGTGGCCGCCTGCGCGGTGGTGATCTGCTCGCGCAGGGCCTGCGCAAAGTCGCGCAAGGCGTTGTCGGCCTCGCAGCGCTGCGCTTCTGCCGCCAACTCTTCCAGCACCACGCCGAGCGCCGCCCCGCCGTCGCCCAGCACCTTGCGCTGCAGCAGGTCGATGGCCTGGATCTCGTTGGTGCCTTCGTAGACCATCGCGATGCGTGCGTCGCGCAGCGTCTGCTCCACGCCGTACTCGCGCGTGTAGCCGTAGCCGCCCATGACCTGCAGCGCGTTGCTGGCGGCGGCGAAGCCCTGCTCGGTGAGGAAGGCCTTGACCACCGGCGTCAGCAGGCCTGCGCACTGGCTGGCGCGGGTGCGCTGCGCCGCGTCGGGGTGGTGCGCGGCCTCGTCCAGCGCCAGCGCGGCGCGGTAGGCGACGACACGCTGCGCCTCGGTCAGTGCCTGCAGGCGCAGCAGCGTGTGGCGCATGGCCGGGTGCTGCGCGATGGGGGCGCGGAACTGCACACGCTCGGTGGCGTGGCGAAGCGCGTTCTGAATCGCCATCTCCTGGTGGCCCAGGCCCTGCAGGCCCACGTGCAGGCGGGCCGAGTTCATCATCAGGAACATGGCGGCCAGGCCGCGGTGCGGCGCGCCCACCAGCCAGCCGGTGGCGGCCTCGTAATGCAGCGCGCAGGTGGCGCTGCCGTGGATGCCCAGCTTGTGTTCCAGGCTGTCGACGGTCCAGGTGTTGCGCGTGCCGTCGGGCAGCCACTTGGGCACCAGCGCGAGGCTGAGGCCCTTGGATCCGGGGGGCGCGTCGGGCAAGCGGCACAGCACAAGATGCACTATCTGCTCGGTGAGGTCGTGGTCGGCGCCGCTGATGAAGATCTTGCTGCCGGTGACGCGCAGGCTGCCGTCGGGCTGCGGCAGCGCCTTGGTGCTGAGTGCGCCGAGGTCGCTGCCGGCCTGCGGCTCGGTCAGTGCCATCGCGGCCAGGATTTCGCCGGTGGCGATGCCCGGCAGGTAGCGCGCCTTGAGCTCGTCGCTGCCGTGCGCCTGGAGTGTTTCGTAGGCGCCGTGCAGCAGGTCGGGGTACATGTTCCAGCCGTGGTTGCAGGCGCTGAGCATTTCGCGCAGCGCGGCGTCCAGCAGCATCGGCAGGCCCTGGCCGCCCCAGTCGGGGCTGCAAGGCAGAGCCGGCCAGCCGCCTTGCACGAAGGCCTGGTAGGCCGCGGGGAAGCCGGCCGGTGTGTGCACGTTGCCATCCCGCAGCGTGCAGCCCTCGGCATCGCCCACCGCGTTCAGCGGCTGCAGCACGCCGCTGGCGAAGCGGGCGCCTTCGTCCAGCACGGCGGAGGTGGTGTCGGCGTCCAGGTCGGTCCAGGCCGTGCAGGCGCGCCACGAGGCCGGTGCATCGAGCACCCGCTCGATGACGAAGCGCATGTCGCGCAGCGGCGCGCGGTAGGCGTAGGCCATGCTCAGCGCGGCGCCATGCGCAGCGCGCCGTCCAGGCGGATCACTTCGCCGTTGAGGTGCCCGTTGTGGACGATGTGCACGGCCAGCGCCGCAAACTCGTCGGGCCTGCCGAGCCGCGGCGGGAACGGGATGCTGGCCGCCAGGCTCTGCTGCACGGCCTCGGGCAGCTGCTGCATCAGCGGCGTCTGGAACAGCCCCGGCGCCACCGTGCACACGCGGATGCCGTGCTGCGCCAGGTCGCGCGCCAGCGGCAGCGTCATGCCGGCGATGCCGGCCTTGCTGGCGCTGTAGGCCTCCTGCCCTACCTGGCCGTCGAAGGCGGCCACGCTGGCGGTCATCAGCATCACGCCGCGTTCGGTGCCGTCGTCGCCGCCCAGGGGTGCCAGCTTGCACAGCCGTGCGGCGGTCAGGCGCACGACGTTGTATGTGCCGATGAGGTTGATGCGCACCACGCGCTCGAAGTCTTCCAGTGGCGCCGGGTTGCCGTCCTTGCCGACGACGCGCTTCGCGCTGCCGATGCCGGCGATGTTCATCACGATGCGCGCGGTGCCGTGGGCGGCCTCGGCCGCGTCGATTGCCGCGGTGAGGCTGGCGGTGTCGGTGATGTCGGCCGGGCAGGCCAGGCCGCCGATGTCAGCCGCCACGCGCTGCGCGTTGCCGGCGTTGACGTCGATCACCGCCACGCGCGCGCCCTGGCGCGCCAGCTCGCGCGCCACGGCTTCGCCGAGCCCCGATCCGCCGCCGGTGACGATGGCGCTGTGTCCCTGGATCCTCATGATGTTGTCGCTTTCAGGCGGCCTGCTTCTTGGCAGCGCCGAGGTAGGTGTCGATGACACGCGGGTCGTCGGCGAGTTCACTCGCCGGACCCTGCAGCACCAGGTCGCCGGTTTCCAGCACGTAGCCGTGGTCGGCGGCGTCCAGCGCCGCGCGGGCGTTCTGCTCCACCAGCAGGATGGTCACGCCGCTGGCGCGCAGCTGCTTGATGATGTGGAAGATGTCGCGCACGATCAGCGGCGCCAGGCCCAGGCTGGGTTCGTCCAGCATCAGCAGCTTGGGCTGGCCCATCAGCGCGCGGCCGATGGCCAGCATCTGACGCTCACCGCCGCTGAGCGTGCCCGCCTCCTGCGCACGGCGCTCCTTCAGCCGCGGAAAGAGCGAAAACGTCCGTTCGAGCCCGTCGCGCCAGTTCGGCGTCTTCATCTTCAGCGGGCGCCAGCCGCCCAGCACCAGGTTGTCTTCCACGCTCATGGTGCCGAAGAGCTCGCGCCGCTCGGGCACCAGCGCCAGGCCGCACATCACGCGCTCTTCCAGCGTCAGGCGGCTGATGTCCTGGCCGTCGAAGTGCAGCGTGCCGCGCGCCGGCAGCAGGCCCATCAGCGCGCCCAGCATCGTGCTTTTTCCCGCGCCGTTGGGGCCGATGACAGTGATCACGCTGCCGGGCGCGGCTTCGATCGACAGGCCGCGCAAGACCTCGGCCTTGCCGTAGCCGGCGTGCAGGTCGGTGACCTTCAGCAGGGGCGTCGTCATCTCAATGCTCCGTGCCGAGATACGCCGCGCGAACGAGCGGGCTGGCCTGCACTTCTTCGGGCGTGCCCTCGATCAGCCGCGTGCCGAACTCCATCACCACGATGCGGTCGGTCAGGTTCATCACGAAGTCCATGTCGTGTTCGACCAGCAGCAGGCTCAGGCCCTCGGTCTTGAGCTGGCGCAGCACGTCGGCCAGCGCCTGCTTCTCCTTGTGGCGCAGGCCGGCGGCGGGTTCGTCCAGCAGCAGGATGGCGGGGTCGCTGGCGAGTGCGCGGGCGATCTCCACCAGGCGCTGCGGCCCCAGGGCCAGGTTGCCGGCGAGCTCGTGTGCCTGGTCCTGCAGGCCGATGCGCTGCAGCTGGCGCATGGCCTCGGCCAGTGCACGGCGCTCTTCACCACGGTCCAGCCGCAGCATCGCTGCCAGGCTGCCACTCTGCGTGCGCAGGTAGGTGCCCAGCGCCACGTTCTCCAGCACCGTCATGTCGGGCACCAGCTTCACGTGCTGGAAGGTGCGGCTCAGGCCGCGGCGCGCCACCTCGCGGCTCGGCAGGCCGTGCACCGGCTGGCCGCGCAGCAGCACCTCGCCGCTGGTGAGCGCCAGCACGCCACTGACGAGGTTGAAGGTGGTGCTCTTGCCCGCGCCGTTGGGGCCGATGAGGCCCACGATGTCGCCGGCGCGCACCGTGAAGCTGATGTCGTTGACGGCTACCAGGCCGCCGAAGGCCTTGCGCACCGCGCGCGCCTCCAGCAGCGGCTCGCCGCGCTGCGGCTTGGGGCGCGCGGGCAGGGGCTCGGCATCGGCCAGCGGGGCCGGGCGGCGGCGGGGCAGCCAGCGTTCGATCACCGGCCACACGCCGTCGGGTGCGAACTTCAGCACCAGCACCAGTGCGATGCCGAAGACGACGATCTCGTAGCTGCCCGCGGTGCCGATGAGCTTGGGCAGCAGCACCTGCAGCTGGTCTTCGGTGAGCTTGACGAGCGCGGCGCCGGTGAAGGCCCCCCACACGCTGCCCACGCCGCCCAGCACCGCCATGAAGAGGTATTCGATGCCGAACTTGATGCCGAAGGGGCTGGGGTTGACGCTGCGCTGCATGTGCGCGAAAAGCCAGCCCGAGATGGACGCCAGCAGCGCCGCGATCACGAACATCAGCACCTTGTGGCGGAAGGTGCTGGCGCCCATGGCCTCGGGCATCGTCGTGCCGCCGCCGCGGTTCAGGTTCAGCGCGCGCATCACGCGGCCCGGGCGCGAATCGAGCAGGTGCACCACCGCCACCGCGCTGCCCAGTGCGGCCAGCCAGATCAGCCAGTAGATGCGCCGCTCGCTCTGGAAGCTGAAGTCGCCCACGGTGATGGGCGGCACGCCCAGGAGGCCGTCGTACTTGCCCAAAGCATCCAGGTTGCCCATCGTGTAGTACAGCGCCAGGCTCCACGCGATGGTGGCCAGCGGCAGGTAATGGCCGCTCATGCGCAGCGTGATCCAGCCCAGCAGCAGGGCCACGGCGCCGGTGACCATCAGGCCGGCAAAGAGGCCCAGCCACGGCGAGATGCCGTGCGCCACGGCCAGCCACGCGCTGGTGTAGGCGCCGATGCCGGCGAACGCCGCCTGCCCGAAGCTCGTGAGACCGCCCACGCCGGTGAGCAGAACCAGCCCCAGCGCCACCAGCGAGAACAGGCCGATGTAGTTGAGCTGCGTGATCCAGAACGCCGGCACGGGCAGCAGCGGCAGCACGGCGATCAGCGCGGCGAAGGCGATGAAGCCCAGCGTGCGCGGCTGGACGCGATCCAGCAACCGCCGCGGAACTGGCTTCGCCAGGCCGCTGGCGGTGCCCGCTTGAGGGGGAAGTGCCGAAGGCACTGCGGGGGTGGTCTTCATTTCAGTGTTCTTCGTGGTGCTTGTCGATGAACGATCGCCACAGCAGCACCGGCAGGATGACGGTGAACACGATCACTTCCTTGAACGCGCTGGCGTAGAACGAGCCGAAGCTCTCGATGAGCCCCACGCCGATGGCGCCCACCAGGGCCAGCGGAAAACTGGTCAGGCCCGCAAACACGGCCGCCACGAAGCCCTTCAGCCCGATGAGAAACCCGCTGTCGTAATAGATCGTCGTGCTCGGCCCGATCAGCAGCCCCGACAGCGTGCCGATGAAGGCCGCCATCGTGAAGCTCAGCGAGCCCGCGCCATCGGTCGAGATCCCCATCAGCCGCGCTCCGGTGCGGTTGACGCTGGTGGCGCGCAGCGCCTTGCCGCTGAGCGTGCGGTCGAAGAAGACGAACAGCGCCACGATCAGCGTCACGCTGGCTGCAAAGATGATCAGCGTCTGCCCCGTCAGGCCCAGCGGCCCGAGCGTGAAACGCTCGTCCCAGAACGGCGGGTTGCGAAAGCCCTCGGCGCCGAAGAACACCAGCCCCAGGCCCGTGAGCGCAAAGTGCACGCCCACCGAGACGATCAGCAGCACCAGCACGCTGCTGTCGGCCAGCGAGCGGTAGGCCAGCCGGTACACCAGCGGCCCCATCGGCGTCACCAGCATCAGCGTCAGCAGCGCCTGCACCAGGAGCGGCGGCTTGGCCGGCGCCAGCACGATGGCCGCCATGCTGGCCACCAGCGGCAGCGCCAGCGTGCGCAGCAGGTGGCGCGTGGTGCGGCGCGCGGGCCAGCGCTCGCGCACCGACTGCACGACGTCCAGCACTGCGGCCAGCGCCGCCATCAGCAGCAGCAGCCACACGGTGCCAGGCACCTTGCCGGTCTGGAACAGCGCCATCGTCAGCGCCCCGAAGGCGACGTATTCGCCCTGCGGGATGAAGACGATGCGCGTGACGGCGAACACCAGCACCAGGGCGATGGCCACCAGCGCATAGATGGCGCCGCTGGTGATGCCGTCCAGGCCCAGGATGGCCGCGATGTTGAAGTCCATGGTGCGGTGTGTTCAGCCGGGGTTGCGGATCAGCGCGGTTCCAGCTTCCAGTCGCCGTTGACGACCTTCATCACCACGCCGGTGTCGGGCCGGAAACCCCAGTGGTCGGCGGGCGTGAAGTCGATGACGCCGTGAGTCACCGACAGCGCAGGCGTCGTCTCCAACGCGTCCTTCAGTGCGGCACGGAACTCCGGCGTGCCCGGCTTGGCCTTCTTCAGCGCGATGGGCACCACCTGCTCCAGCATCAGGTAGGCGTCGTAGCTGTGCGCGGCAAACTGGTTGCGCATGCCGGCGCCGTGGATCCTTTCGTACTCGGCGTTGAACTTCACGCCCAGCGCCTTGCTGGGGTGGTTGTCGGGCAGCTGCTCGGCCACCACCACCGGGCCGGCGGTCACGAAGGTGCCTTCGGTGGCCTTGCCGCCCACGCGCATCAGGTCGCGCGTGGCCGCGGCGTGTGTCTGGTAGATCTTGCCCTTGAAGCCACGCTCCACCAGGCCCAGCTGCGGCATGGCCGCGCCGCTGCCGCTGGCCACGACGATCATCGCGTCGGGGTTGGCGGCGGTGAGCTTGAGGGCCTGCGCGGTGACGCTGGTGTCGGCGCGCGCAAAGCGCTCGGCGGCCAGCATCTTGATGCCGGCCTTCTCCAGCAGCGGCGTCAGCGCCTGCAGCCACTGTTCACCGTAGGCGTCGGTGTAGCCCAGGAAGCCGACGGTCTTGACGCCGTTCTTCTGCATGTGGCCGACCATCGCGTTGGCCATCACGCCGTTGCTCTGCGGCATGCGGAAGGTCCAGGCGTCCTTGCCGGGCGGCAGGCCGATGGGGCTGGTGGCCAGCTGCACGGTCTTGCTCTCCGCGGCCACGTCGGCAATGGCAATCGCCACCGGCGTGACGCCCGAGCCGACGATGAGGTCGACCTTGTCTTCGTTGATGAAGCGGCGCGCGTTCTGCACGCCCTTGGTGGGGTCGGTCGCGTCGTCCAGGATGACGAGGCGGATCTTCTCGCCGGCCACGGTGGCCGGCCACATCTTCACGCCGTTGCTCATCGGGATGCCCAGGCCGGAGCCGGGGCCGGTGAGCGGCAGGCTGACGCCGATGGTGATGTCGGCCAGCGCGGCGGTGGAGGCCAGCAGCGTGATCGCCGTGGCCAGGGTGGTCTTGATGAAGCGGTTCATGGTCTTGTCTCCAGGCGGGTCGGTGAAAAGGGTGGTCAGGAACAGGCGGACTTGATGTCCTCGGGCACGGGGATGGCCTTGATGCGGTCGGCGTTGTCGGGGTCGCGGATGCAGAAGGCGCGCACCTCCGTGCCTTCGCACAGCACGGTCTCGCCACGCTTGACCACATGGCGGTGGCGGAAGGTCTTGGCCGCCCACTCCTCCACGGTGGTGTGCACGTGGATGGTTTCGCCGTAGGTGGCGGGGCGCATGAATCGGGTGTGGATCTCCAGCAGCGGTGTGCCGATGATTCCGCGTGTCTTCACCAGCTCGCGCCAGGGCGGGATGCCTTGCGCCATGAAGAAGGCCAGCGACGCCTCGTCCATCCAGCGGCTGAAGTTGGGGAAGAAGACGATGCCGGCGGGGTCGCAGTCGCCGAACTGCACGTTCACGGGGTAGACGTTCAGCTTGCTCATGCGGCGGCTTCCGGGTTCTCGATCAGCAGCGCAATGCCCTGCCCGCCGCCGATGCAGGCCGAAGCCACGCCCCAGCGTGCGTGGATCTCCTTCAGCTGCCGCGCCACGGCAATCGTCAGCCGCACGCCGGTGGCGGCCAGCGGGTGACCCAGCGCGATGGCGCCGCCCTTGACGTTGAGCTTGGCCAGGTCCAGCCCCAGCTCGCGGCCGACCGCCAGCGTCTGCGCGCCCTGCGCCTCGTTGATCTCGAAGCGGGCGATGTCCGACAGCTTCAGCCCTGCGCGCTGCAGCAGCAGCTGGATGGCCGGTGCCGGGCCGATGCCCATGATCTCGGGCGGCACGCCGACGACCGCCGCGGCGGCCACGCGGGCCAGCGGCGCCCGCCCTTGCGACTGATGCCAGCGCTTCGCGGCGGCACCGTTGCCCACCAGCGCCGCGGCCGCTGCATCGGTCAGCGCCGAGCTGTTGCCGCCGGTCTGCACGCCGTCCTTGAACACGGTGCGCAGCTTGGCCAGCACCTCCACCGGCGTGGCGCGCGGGTGGGTGTCCTTGTCGGCGACCGTCGCCTTGCCGGACAGCTTCAGATGGCGCGGCTTGTAGCCCGCCAGCTCGAAGGTCTCGGTCGTCACCGGCACGATCTCGCCGTCGAACCAGCCGGCCTCCTGCGCCGCCATCGCCTTGGCAAACGACGAGGCGGCAAACGCATCGGTGTCGGCCCGCGTCACGCCGTACTTCAGCGCCAGGTTCTCGGCGGTCTGGATCATGTTGATGCCGGCGGCGTGGTCGCTCAGCGCTTCCCACAGGTAGTCCTTGAAGCCGACGCCGGCACCCAGCCTGAAGCCGCCGCGGTGGTCGAAGGCGGCAATCGGGTTGCGCGTCATGCTTTCGGTGCCCACCAGCAGCGCCAGGCTCGCTACGCCGGCGCCGATCTGCTCGCCGGCCTGGCGGAAGAGCTCGAAGCCGGTGCCGCAGATGCGCTGTGCGTTCAGCGCCGGCACCTCCTGCGGCACGCCGCTGTACAGGCCGATGTGGCGCGCCACGTAGAACTGGTCGAAGCCGCCCGGCGCCATGTTGCCGGTGATCACGCTGTCCACGTCGGCCGCGTCCACGCCGGCGCGCGCCAGCACGCTGCGTGCGGCCTTGATGCCCAGGTCGATGGGGTTGGCGTCGGCGAACGCGCCCTGGTAGTCGACCATCGGCGTGCGGACGCCGTCGAGGATGAAGACGTCCTCGAATTGCTGGAACTGGCCTTTGAAACCACTCATGACTTGCTCACCTTGTTGGCGCGCTTCTCAAGGAATGCCCGTACCCGCTCCTTGGCCGCCTCGTCGCCCTGCGCGATGGACGAGATCAGCGTTTCCATGAAGAGGCCGTCGCTGGCCGACAGGTCGGCAATGCGCGGCAGCGCTTGCGTGATGGCGTAGTTGCTCAGCGGCGCGTTCGCCGCGATCTTGGTCGCCAGTTCCAGCGCCTTGGCCAGGCCCGCGCCGTCGGCCACGCGGTAGTTGCTGATGGCAAACGTCTGGCCCTCGTCGGCGTCGAAGACGCGGCCGGTCAGCATCATGTCGGTCATGCGGCTCACGCCGATGAGCCGGCTGATGCGCACTGAGCCGCCGCCGCCCACGAAGATGCCGCGGGTGCCTTCGGGCAGGCCGTAGAAGGCGCTGTCCTCTGCCACGCGCAGGTGCGCGCTGCCGGCCAGCTCGAGCCCGCCGCCCACCACGGCGCCGTGCAGCACCGCGATCACCGGCACGGGCCCGTATTGAATGGCGTCGAAGCAGGCGTGCCAGGCGCGCGAGTGCGTCATGCCCTCGAAGACGTTGCGCTCACTCACCTCGCTCAGGTCCAGGCCGGCGCAGAAGTGCTGGCCCTCGCCGCTGATCACGGCGGCCTTCACGTCCTTGGGCATGTGGATGAAGACGGTGTGCAGCTGCGCCAGCAGCTCGTCGCTGATGCTGTTGCGCTTGGCGGCGCGGTTCAGGCGCACGTGCAGCACCGGGCCGGCCTGCTCCAGGCGCAGCAGGTCCAGCGCGGCCAGCGGTCCGCTGCTCGCGGCAAAGGGTTCGAAGACGGTGCTCATGCGGACGGTGCTCAGGGTTGGATGACGCGGGGATCGGCGGGCGTGGCGTACAGCGCGGCCACGTCGGCGGCGCGGTGGCTCAGCACCAGCCGCTGGTTGACGTAGCCCTTGTCGGTGATCTCGCCGGTGGCGGCGTTGGGGCTGCCGTCCAGCACCAGCGCGCGGGTGGGCGTCTGCGACGAGCCGCCGCCTTCGGCCTTCAGGGTGCGCAGTTCGTCGCGGATGTGCTCGGCCATGCGGGCCGCCGGCAATGCGCGGCCGGCTTCGGTCAGGAAGACCAGCGCGCCAATCTCGCTGCGGTCGTGGCCGGTGATGACCACGTCCTGCACATAGGGCGCCAGTGCCGACACCACCTTGATGCGCAGCGTGCCCACGCTGACCCAGGTGCCGCTGGTGAGCTTGAAGTCCTCGGCCACGCGGCCGTTGAAGACCACGCCCTGCAGCGGATCGGCTTCATCCAGCAGGTGGCCGGCGTCGCCGATGCAGTAGAAGCCGTCTTCGTCGAATGCCGCGGCCGTGGCCTCGGGGTTGTTGCGGTAGCCGGGGAAGATGTGGTCGCCGGCGATGCGCATCTCCAGCTTGCCGCCGTTGGGGATGAACTTCAGCCGCACGCCGGGCATCGGCAGGCCGATGACCCCCGGGCGGTCCAGCCGCCAGTGTGCAAAGGTCACCGCGGGCGCGGTCTCGGTGCTGCCCCAGCTGGTGGTCATCCACAGCGGTTCTTCGCGCACGGTGGCGGCCACGGCCTCCAGCCGCTTCCAGGTCGACACCGGCATGCCGGCGCCGGCATAGAACAGCATGCGCAGCTGGCCGAAGAAGCGGCGCGCCAGCGCCGGGTCGGCCTCCAGCGCGGGCAGCATCATCTCGTAGCCGCGCGGCACGTTGAAGTAGATCGTGGGCTGGATGTCGCGCAGGTAGGCCAGCGTCTTGTCGATGGCACCCGGCACCGGGCGGCCGTCGTCCAGGTACATCGTGCCGCCGGTGCGCAGCACGATGTTCGTGTTGTGGTTGCCGCCGAAGGTGTGGCTCCAGGGCAGCCAGTCCAGCAGCACGGGCTTTTCCGCGTCCAGGAAGCGCAGCGTCTGGCCCAGCATCTGCTGGTTGGCGCACAGCATCCGGTGCGTGTTGATCACCACCTTCGGGTGGCCGGTGCTGCCGCTGGTGAGCAGGTACTTGGCGTGGGTGTCGGGCGTGATGCGGGCAAAGGCCTGCATCACGGCGGGTGTCTCGCGCGCGGCCGCCAGCTGCGCAAAGGGCAGGGCGCCGGGGTGCGTGGCCGCACCCTGGCTGAACACCGCCACCGCGTCGATGCCGGCACCCGCCAGCGGCGGGCCGTAGACGGCGGCGTCGCTGGCGTACACCAGGGCCGGGTCCAGCGTCTGCAGGATGCCGTGGATGCGGGCGTAGTCGCCGGCGGCCAGCCGGCAGTAGGCGCTGCTGACGGTGCACACCGCGCGGCCGATGTGCATGCCGGCCAGCAGCAGCACCAGGTGGTCCAGCGCGTTGTCGGACAGCGCCACGATGGGCTTGGCCGCCGGCAGCTGCAGGTCCAGCAGGCCCTGGGCCACGGCGCCGACCTGGTGGCGCAGCTCGCCCCAGCTCAGCGTGCGCCAGCCACCGCCGGCGGCCGGCTCGGCAAAGGCCGGTGCGTCGGGCGTGGCCTGCGCCCACTGCTCCAGCCACTCGCCCACACAACGCACGTAGGGGGCCAGGGCTTCGGGGCAGCGCAGCTCGAAGGCGCCGCCGCCGAGCTCGATGCGGTCGACGCGGGGCGGGGCCAGCATGCGCGGGTCGTTGCAGAAATCGATGCGGGTCATGGTGTCTCCGGCCGCTCCATACACATGTGTATGTGTTTGGAGGCGGATGGTAGGCCGGCCGGTCGCTGTCGGAATCGGGGTTCACCCTGATTTCCATACAGATGTGTATGGCATCATGGCGCCGCCGTCGCGCCGCCTGGGCGACACGTTCATGCCGCGCCTGCAGGTCCTGCCAGCCCTGATTCCCATGCCCAACGCCACCGTCCGCCCGCTGCCCCGCAAGACCGCCGGCAAGCCCGCCGCCAAGCGCAGCAAGACCGGCGCGGGCGAGGCCACGGCCCGCGCCACGCTGACGCCCGAAGCCTGGATCGAGGCCGCCACCGACGTGCTGGTGGACCAGGGCATCGACCACGTGCGCGTGGACGTGCTGTCGGGTCAGCTGCAGGTCACGCGCGGCAGCTTCTACTGGCACTTCCGCGACCGCGAGGACCTGCTGCGCCGCGTGCTGCAGGCCTGGCGCGAGCAGGCCACGGTGCAGCTGACGCGGCGCCTGGAGCGCGCCCGCAGCAGCCCGCGCGAGCAGCTGCACGACGTGATCTCGCTGCCCTTCCGCGGCCGGGCTGCGGTGCGCGCGGCGCGCATCGAGCTCGCCATCCGCGCCTGGGCCCGGCGCGACCCCATGGCGCAGGCGGCGGTGGACGAGGCGGATGCGGCGCGCATCGCCTATCACGAGACCGTGTTCCAGGCCCTGGGCTTCAGCGAGGCCGAGGCGCGCACGCGCGGCTTCCTGCTCTACAGCTACGAGGTGGCTGAATCCCTGCTGTCGCGCCAGGGCGGCGAGGCCGCCAAGCGGGAACGCAGCGTCTTCGTGGAGCGGCTCGTGCTGCAGCCGCTGGTGACCTGAGCTCGGGACGGTGGCGGCGCGGGCGCGACCATCGGTGGGGATCTGCCCGGTTCGCCGTCCCGAGTTCAGGGCCTTTCCAGGCAGGAAGTCGGGCTTTCCGGGCGCAGAATGCGCCGCGGCGGTCCTGCACGTGCAACCCGCAGCCCCATGCTGCCGGATAACGAAGCACCTCCGTGGCGTCCGGGCCGGGCACCCGCAGGCCGCAGCAGGCATGGCATCCAGACCTTCTGTCCCGCAAATTCGTTCATGGCCCCCTGGCCTGAGGCTCCGATCCCGATGTGTTTCCCTGACCGCGCGCGCCGCGTTCCATGACTGAAGCCAGCCCGCACCACCGCGCGCCGCCGACGGCGACCATGGGCTTGCCGCTGCGGGTGTTCCTGCGGCGCCTCGTGTGGCTGTGCATGCTGCCGGTGGTGCTGCTGGCGGCCTACCTGGGCGTGGAGCAGGTGCGCCAGGCGCGACGCGCCGATGACAGCGCCGGCCTGCGGCTCGCGAGCCAGGCCGCGCAGAGCGCCGACCAGTTGCTGCGCGGGCGCATCAACACGCTGCGCATCCTGGCGGATTCGCCGCTGCTCGAAGGCAGCGCACGGCTGGACGAATTTCACCGCCTGGCCCAGGGCTTCAAGGCGGTCTACGGCAGCGACGTGATCCTGGCCGATGCCAGCGGCCGGATGCTGCTGCACAGCAGCCAGCCCTTCGGCGCGCCCTTGCCGCCCATGCCCAGGCCCGCCGGCCGCGCCGCCGCGCCCGAAGCGCTGAAAACCGGCCAGCCCGCGGTGGGCGACACCTTCCTGGGCCCCGTGGTGCAGGCCCGCCTGGTGGCCCTGGCGGTGCCGGTGGCCGCGCCCGGCAACGGGCGCGGCGACTGGGTCCTGGTCGCGCCGACGCCGCTGCAGCGCTTCCAGCAGACGCTGGAGCAGACGCTGCTGCCCGAAGGCTGGACGCTGCAGATCCTGGACGGCACCGGCGCCGTGGTCGCGCAGCATCCCGCCGTGCCGGCCGCGGCGGGCAGCGATCCGGCGCAGCTTGCGCAACGGGGCCCGCCGGCGCTGCCCGACGCCACGGCCGCCGGCGGTGCGCGTTTCACCGCGCCGCTGGCCATGGCCGGCTGGACGGCCGAGCTCCACATGTCGCCACAGAGCCGGCGTGCCGCCTGGATGGACGCGGCCCAGGCGCTGGCGCTGGCGCTGCTGGCGGCCACGCTGACCGGCCTGGTGGCCGGCGCGCTGGTCAGCCGTCGCCTCACCCGCAGCGTGGAACTGCTGGGGGCGCCGCCATCGCCGGGCGCCGCGGACAAGCCGGGCCGTCAGATCGCCGAATTCGGTGCCGTGCGCGGCCTGCTCGATGCGTCCGCCGCCGAGCGCGAACAGGCCCACTCCGCGCTGCGCCAGAGCGAAGCCCAGTTCCAGGCCATGTTCGAGGGCTTGCCCGATACCGTGGTGCTGGCCGACGCCGAACGCCGCATCCGCATGGTCAACGCGGCCTTCACCGCGCAGTTCGGCTACGCGGCGGCCGAGGCCATCGGCCGCACCAGCGAGTTCCTCTACGCCGACCCGGCCGACTTTGTCGCGGTGGGCGCGGCCCGCGCCACGGCCGAGGCCCATGCGGCCACGGGCAGCGTCGTCGAGGTGAGTTACCGCCGCCGCGACGGCAGCGTCTTCTGGGCCGAGTCGATGGGCCTGCGCATCACCGGCCCCGACGGCGCGCTGCAGGGCATGCTGGGTGTGCACCGCGACATCACCGCCCGCCGCCAGGCCGAGGAAGCGCTGCGCGAGGTGCTCGACCGGCTGAGCACCGTCTTCAGCACCAGCCCCGTGGGCATTGCCATCAGCCGGCTGCCCGAGGGCCGCTTCGTCGACGTGAACCCGGCCATGACCGAGCTGCTGGGCTACTCGCGCGAGCAGATGATCGGCCGCACCGGCAGCGAGCTGCAGCTGTGGCAGGAGCCGCAGCGCCGCGCCGAGCTGCTGCAGACGCTGCAGCAGCAGGGCCGCGTGCTCGGCGCCGAAGCGCGCTACCGCGCGCAGGACGGGCGCCTGTTCGACGTGCTCTTCTCGGCGCGCCTGGTGCAGATGGCCGGCGAGCCGCATTTCGTGGGCATGGTGTGGGACATCACGCTGCAGAAGCAGGCGCGCGCCGCGCTGGAGCAGCAGCAGGCGATGCTGGAAGACCTGGTGCAGCGCCGCACCGCCGAGCTGGCGCGCGCCAACCAGGCGCTGGGCGAGCGCGCGGCCGAGATGGCCGAGCTGTACGACCGCGCGCCCTGCGGCTACTTCACCACCGATGCAAGGCGCCGCGTGACGCAGGTCAACGACACCGCGCTGCGGCTGCTGGGCCACCCGCGCGAGGCCTTGATCGGCCGCCGCATCGACCGCTTCCTGACGCCCGCGGCACGCGCCGCTGTGCGGCCGCAGCTGGCCGGCTTCCTGGCCGCCGGGCAGCTGCGCGACCTGGACTGCGACTTCGTGCGCCGCGACGGCCGCCCGCTGCCGCTGCTGGTCTCGGCCGAGCTGGAGCGCGACGCCCGCGGCCGCGTGACGCTGGCCCGCGCCACGCTGGTGGACAACAGCGACCGCAAGGTGCGCGAGCGGCAGATCGCCGACATGCAGCGCCAGCTGGCGCAGCGCGCCGACGAGGCCGAGGCCGCCAACCGCGCCAAGAGCGCGTTCCTGGCCAACATGAGCCACGAGATCCGCACGCCGATGAACGCCATCATCGGCCTCACCCACCTGATGGCGCGCGACAGCCGCGACGCCACCGAGCAGTCGCGCCTGGGCAAGGTGGACGACGCGGCCAAGCACCTGCTGCAGGTCATCAACGACATCCTCGACCTGTCCAAGATCGAGGCCGGCAAGATGGCGCTGGAGTCGATCGACTTCTCGCTCGACCTGGTGGTGTCGCGCGCCTTCGAGATGGTGGGCGCCCGCGCGCGCGACAAGGGCCTGGAGCTGGTGCTGGACACCGACCACCTGCCCGACCACCTGCGTGGCGACCCGACGCGGCTGACCCAGCTGCTCATCAACCTGCTGTCCAACGCCGTCAAGTTCACGCAGCGCGGCTGGGTGCGCCTGCGCGGCGAGTTGCTGCGCGAAGCGGGTGGCCGGCTGCAGGTGCGCTTCGAGGTGCAGGACACCGGCGAAGGCGTGCCCGCCGATCAGCAGGACCGCCTGTTTGCGGCCTTCGAGCAGGCCGACGGCTCGACCACGCGCCGCCACGGCGGCACGGGCCTCGGCCTGGCGCTGACGCGCCACCTGGCCTTGATGATGGGCGGCGAGGTCGGCTTCAGCAGCGTGCCAGGGCAGGGCAGCACGTTCTGGTTCACCGCCTGGCTCGACAAGGCCCCCGACGCCGGTGACCGCGCCGCACCCGTGGCGCTGGACAACCTGCGCGCGCTGCTGGTGGACGACCTGCCCGAGGCGCTGAGTGCGCTGGCAGACCGCCTGCAGCTGCTCGGTCTGGCGGTGGACGCGCTGCCCGACGGCGCCAGCGCGGTGCAGCGCGTGGCCGCCGAAATGGAAGCCGGCCGGCCCTACGACGTGCTGCTGATCGACTGGCAGATGCCGCCGCCCGACGGCATCCAGACGCTGCTGCAGCTTCGCCAGCTGCTCGGCGCCGGCATGCCGCCCAGCGTGCTGGTGACGGCCTTCGACGACGCCGCGATGTGGCGGCAGGCGCGCGCGGCACACTTCGACGCGGTGCTGGTCAAGCCCATCACCGCGTCATCGCTGCACGACACGCTGGTGCGCCTGCTGCGCCGCCAGGGCGGTGCCACGCCCAGGCTGCCGGCGGCCCCGCGCGAGGCGGAGACGCTGTTCCGCAGCCGCCACAAAGGGCAGCGCGTGCTGCTGGCCGAGGACAACCCGGTCAACCAGGAGGTGGCCTGCGAGCTGCTGCGCTCCGCCGGCCTGGTGGTCGAAGTGGCCGACGACGGCGAGCGTGCCGTCGAGCTGGCGCTGTCTCGGCCTTACGACCTGATCCTGATGGATGTGCAGATGCCGCACCTGGACGGCCTGGCCGCCACGCGCGCCATCCGCACCCGGGCCGGGCCCGCCACGCCAATCGTGGCGATGACGGCCAACGCCTTCGGCGAAGATCGCGCGGTCTGCCTGGCGGCGGGCATGAACGACCACGTGGCCAAGCCGGTGGACCCGGCGCTGCTTTACGCCACGCTGCAGCGCTGGCTGCCGTTGCCGAACGTGGCGCCGGTGTCCGGCCATGCGATGGCACCCGCGCCGGCGGCAGGCACGGCCGCTGCGCCGCGGCCGCCGCTGCAGGACCGGCTGGCGCAGCTGCCGGGTTACGACGTGCAGCGCGCGCTGCGCAGCGTGGGCGGGCAGATCGACACGCTGGCGCGTGTGCTGGCGCGCTTCGTGGTTCTCTACAGCGCCGGGGCGCCCGCGTTGCTGGAGGAGCCGGCGTCGCCGGACCGCTGGTCGGCGGAGGTGCACTCGCTGCTCGGGGCCTGTGCCTCCATCGGCGCGGTGCAGCTGCAGCAGCAGCTGGAGGACTTCACCGAGGCGCTCCGGGCGCCGGGCGCCGTGGACGAGTTGGCGTCGCAGGCGCGGGCGCTGCACGACGAACTCGCGGCTCTGGCGCAGCGCCTGAAGGCCGAGCTCGATGCCTGAGGCCGGGTGACGCCGTGCGGGCCGGGCCGCCGGCCTGGTCATGGCCGGCATGCACGGCGGCTTCAGGCGCGCAGGTGGCGGTAGACGGTGGTGCGCGAGACGCCGAGGTTGCGCGCCGTGGCGCTGACGCTGCCGGCGCAGCGTGCCAGCTCCGCGCGCACCAGCTCCGCGGCGCTGCGCTGCAGCAGCGACGGCGTGGCCGCATCGGGGCGCGCCGGCGCCGGCAGCACCGCGTCGATGTGGGCCAGGCTCAGGGCGCACGCGGCCTCGGCGGCCGGCCGCTGCAGCAGCGCGCGCGTCAGGACCGTGCGCAGCTCGCGGAAGTTGCCTGGCCAGGGGTGGCGCACCAGGCGCGCCACCGCCGCGTCGTCGATCGCCACCTGCGGCGCCAGCCCGCGCAGCACCCAGCGCACGGCCTGTGGCAGGTCGCGCCGGCTGCGCAGCGGCGGCAGCGTGGCGCACACGGTGTTCAGGCGGTAGAGCAGGTCTTCGCGGAACTGGCGGGCCTGCACCGCGGCGTCGAGGTCGGCGTGGCTGGCGGCCAGCAGCTGCACGTCCACGCGCCGGGAGGCGTGGCCGCCGACCGGGCGCACGGTCTGGTCGTCCAGGAAGCGCAGCAGCGCGGCCTGCAGCGGCAGTGGCAGCTCGCGCACCTCGTCCAGCAGCAGCGTGCCGCCGTCGGCGGCCACGATGAGGCCGGCGCTGCCCTCGCGCCGCGCGCCGGTGAAGGCGCCGCTGACGTAGCCGAAGAGCTCGGCCTCGAACAGGTCGCCCGGCAGCGCGGCGCAGTTGATGGCCACGAAGGCGCCGTGCCGGCCGCTGCTGTGGTGCGCGTGGCGGGCCAGCATCTCCTTGCCGGTGCCGGTGTCGCCGCGCAGCAGGATCGGCACGCCCATGCGCACGGCGCCTTCCACCAGGCGGCACGCTTCGGCCACGGCGGGGTCGTCGGCCAGGAAGGGGTGCGCGTTCGGCGGCGGTGCTGCCGGGGTGTGGTGCGGCGCTGGCGGGCGCGGCCTGGCGGGGCCGGTGGCGATGGCGCGGTCGCTGGCGGTCGGCAGGCCTGCCGTGCCCAGAGCGCCCAGCGTGTCCAGCGCCTTGGCCACGTCCAGCGTGCGCCCGGCCGCGGCGCGGGGCAGCGGCCGGGCGGGCCCGCTGGGCCGGCCCACCATGCGTGCCACCAGCGCGCTGCCCAGCGCGTCGCGCAGGCGCACGTCGCCGCCGGGGTGCAGGCGCGCCAGCACGTGCTCCAGCGGCTCGCCGAACAGTTCTTCGAAACGCGTGCCGTGGCGTGCCTCCAGGCCGCTGAGCAGGTTGCGGCCGGGGCCGTTGACGGCCACCAGCCGGCCTTCGCCGTCGAAGGCCACGAGCCCCGCGCTCAGCGTGCCCAGGAACTCGGCACGCGGGTGCAGTGCCAGCACCAGGTGGCCGTGCATCTGGTGCGCGAGCAGGCCGTTTTCGATGTGCGTGGCGGCCATCTGCACCAGGGCCTGCGTGTGGCGCTGGCGCGATTCGTAGTACGACGACGCGTCCAGCACGCCCACCACCTGGCCCTGCGCATCACGCACCGGCGCGGCCGTGCACGACACATCGCCCAGGCTCAGGAAGTAGTGCTCGAGGCCGGTCACCGCCACCGCGCTGCCGGTGGCCAGCGCGGTGCCCAGGCCGTTGGTGCCGGCCACGGTTTCTGCCCACACGCTGCCGGGCACGATGCCGGCGTCGGCGCCGCTCATCGCGAAGCGGTTGTCGGCGAAGAGGTCGAGGATCACGCCGTCGCAGTCGGCAAAGGCGAGCAGGAAGTTGCTGCCGGCGATCTGGCGCGACAGCGTCTCCAGCTCAGCCTGCGCGAGGCGGCGCACGAACTCGCTGCGCTCGCGGCGGCGCGCCAGGTCGGCGCCGTCGGTCACCGGCACGCTGAGCGCGGTGCCGGGGGCCAGGCCGGCGTCCAGGCAGCGTGACCAGCTGTCCAGGATCACCGACGGCGGCAGGCCGTCGGGCGGCAGGGCCATGCCGCGGGCCCGGATGGCTCGCGCGTGCGCCAGGGTGCGCTCGTCGCTCGGGGTCATGGGCTCTGTCTCCTCGGACGGGTCGATGCCGGTCTCGCTTTTCGTGCGTGGCCATGGGCACCGTGGCGCACGCGTTCTGCGAGTGACGGTAGCAGTCCGGCTGATCGCCGGCAACTGCACTGTTTGTGGACAGTGCACCGCGCCGCTGTACCGGGCTTGCACGGCCACGCGTTGCAGCACGCCCCAGGCGCACCACGCTGCGGGGCTGTAGCACCCACGGGTGTTCCCCAGATGGAATGCACATTGCAGACAGCGATGGGCGGCCCGTGTTCAGGGCGGCCCGTGAACCCATCCAACAATCAGGAGACGACCCATGACCTTCCTTCCACGCCTGCCTGCCACGACGCCCGTGGCCGCAGCCGCCGCCGTGCTGGCCTGCGCGCTGGCGCTGCCCGCCCAGGCGCAGCAGAACATCGAGAAGCTCAAGCAGATGAAGGTCGCCACCACCGACCTGAACATCCCGGTGGTGCCGCAGACCGGCCGCAACGCCGACGTGAAGATGCCCGCCGGCTTCAGCATCGAGCTCTACGCCGTGGTGCCCGATGCGCGCCACATGGCTGTCGCGCCCAGCACCAACATGCTGTTCGTCGGCACGCGCAAGACCAGCGTGTGGGCCGTGACCGACCGCAACAGCGACGGCGTGGCCGACGAGGTGAAGTCCTTCGCGCCGAGCCTGAAGTTCACCAACCCCAACGGCGTGTGCTGGACGCGCGACGGCTTCCTGATCGTGGCCGAGCACAACCGCGTGCTCAACTTCCCCGCTGCCGAGTTCTTCTACGAAGGCCCGGACGTCGCGGTCATCGAAGTGGTGCCGCAGGGCAAGCTGATCCCGGTGGAGGAAGAGAGCTACAACCACGGCGCCCGCACCTGCCGCGTGGACGACAGCGGCATGCTGCACATCACGCTGGGCCAGCCCTACAACGTGCAGCCCAAGGAGAAGGTGGCGCTGTACGAGCAGCTGGGCATCGGCGGCATGATCAAGGTCAACGCCTTCGACGGCGGCAAGCGCGAGGTGGTGGCGCGCGGCGTGCGCAACTCGGTGGGCATGGACATCAACCCCAAGGACAAGTCCGTCTGGTTCACCGACAACCAGACCGACGGCATGGGCGACGAGATCCCCCCGGGCGAGCTGAACCGCGTCTCGCGCATGGGCGAGCACTTCGGCTACCCGTACATCCACGGCAACAACGTGCAGATCGCCGGCACCGCCGCCGCGCCCGACTTGAAGGACATGAAGCCACCTGCCAACTGGACCAAGCCGCAGGTGGAGTTTCCTGCGCACCAGGCCCAGCTGGGCATGAGCTTCTACAGCGGCAAGATGTTCCCGGCCAAGTACCAGGGCGGCGTGTTCGTGGCCGCGCACGGCTCCTGGAACCGCACCAAGCCCAGCGGCGCGCTGATCAACTTCGTGCCGATCAAGGCCGACGGCACGGCGGGCGCTTCCGAGGTCTTCGCCGAAGGCTGGCTGGATGAAAACGGCATCTACCGCGGCCGCCCGGTCGACGTGGCCGTGATGAAGGACGGCTCGATGCTGATCAGCGACGACTTCGCCGGCGCGATCTACCGCGTCACCTACACCGCGCCCTGACGCGGTCCGTTGCCGGGGGTGGCCTTCAGCGCTCCCGGCCATTCGTGTTCGCGCAGACTCCGGCGCCTGGCCGTCGTGGCCCGCTGCGGTCTGCGTGCTTCCGACCTTGCCTTCCTTGCCATGAACAATTTTCCCTGGCGGCGCCTGGCGGCCACCCTTTGCATGACCGCGGCACTGCTGCCGGCCCATGCCAACAACGTCGAGGCCGGCCGTCAGAAGGCGCAGGCCTGCACCGTGTGCCACGGGCCGCTCGGCTTGTCGTCGGCGCCCGACGCACCCCATCTCGCTGGCCAGCCGGCCCTTTACACCGCAGCGCAGCTCCGGGCCTACCGCAGCGGCGCGCGCAAACACGAAGTGATGGCCGTGATGGCCAAACCCCTGACCGATGACGACATTGCCAACCTTGCCGCCTGGTTCGCCAGCCTCCGTGTGGACGTGCAGCCACCGCCCTGAGCCTCACGGTCCCGAGCCCGCCCGCGTGGCGGCGCTCAACGCCAGGCGCGCAGGGCCGCGTCGGCGCCTGGTCGCTGCAGCCGTGGCCGTGGTCTGCGGGCCTGTTGCGCTGGGCAACGCCGCTGCACAGCCGGTGCCTGCGGTCGAGACGGTTGTCGTCACCGCCAGCGGCGCCGAGCGGCGGCTGCTGGACACGCCCTACGCGGTGGGCGTGGTTTCGGCCGAGGAACTGCGCGCTGCGGGCCCGCTCGTCAACCTGAGCGAGGCGCTGGCGCGTGTGCCCGGCATCGTCGCCAGCAACCGCGGCAACTACGCGCAGGACCTGCAGATCAACTCACGCGGCTTCGGTGCCCGCGCCAGTTTCGGCGTGCGTGGGCTGCGCCTGTACAGCGACGGCATTCCCGCCTCCGGCCCGGACGGCCAGGGGCAGGTCGCCCACTTCGACCTCGCCGGCGCCCAGCGCATCGAAATCCTGCGGGGCCCCTTCACGGCGCTGTACGGCAGCAGCTCGGGCGGCGTGATCTCGCTCGTGAGCGCCGCGCCCATCGAGCGGCGCGTCGGCTTCGCGGTCGAGGTGGGCAGCGATGGGCTGCAGCAGGCTCGCGTGAGCCTGGCCGGCCCCATCGACGGCGGCTTCAGCGTGCGAGCCCAGGTGTCGCGCATGCAGATCGACGGCTTCCGCCCGCACAGCAGCGCCGAGCGCACGCTGGGCAACGTGCGCCTGGGCTGGGAGCAGGGCGCCGACCGCGTGGTGCTGGTGCTGAATTCGATCAACCAGCCCGCGCTCGACCCGCTGGGCCTGGATCGTGCGCAGTTCGACGCCAACCCCGACCAGACCGCCGCCGTGGCGTTGCCGCAGGATGCGCCGGGCCAGCCCGACCGCTTCAACACGCGCAAGAACACCTGGCAGGACCAGGCCGGCCTGAGCTGGCGCCATGCCTTCAGCGGCGCTGGTGCGTTGACGGAGAGTCACGTGGCCGCCTACAGCGGCAAGCGCTCGGTGACGCAGTGGCAGTCGATTCCGGTGGCCACACAGGTCAACCCCGCCAACCCCGCGCTGTCCGAGCGCCAGCCGGGTGGCGTGATCGATTTCGACCGCCGCTACCAGGGCATCGATGCCCGGCTGCGGTGGCGCTGGGCGCTGGACGACAGCCGCTCGCTGGAGCTGGTGGCTGGCGCCGCGGCAGAAAGTTCGCAGGAAGAGCGCCGCGGTTTCGAGAACTTCATCGGCGCCGCGCCTGCGCGTGTGCTGGGCGTCAGCGGCAACCTGCGCCGCGACGAGACCAACCGCGCCGACAGCCGCGACGTGTATGCGCAGGCCGAAGCCGAGCTGTCGCGCCACTGGGCCGCGACGCTCGGCGTGCGCAGCGGGCGCGTGACCTTCGGCAGCACCGACCGCTACATCGCCGGCAGCAATCTCGACGATTCCGGCAGCCTGCGCTACGACTACACCAACCCGGTGGCTGCGCTGCAATGGCGGCCCAGCGAGCTGCTCAACCTGTACCTGAGCGCGGGCCGCGGCTTCGAGTCGCCCACGCTCAACGAGCTGGCCTACCGGCCCGACGGCCAGGCCGGCTTCAACACCGAACTGAAGGCGCAGACCAGCCGGCAGGTGGAGCTGGGCGCCAAGTGGCGGCCTGCCGGCGCGCTGGCGGGCGCCTCGCTCGACGCCGCGTTGTTCGATGCGCGCACCGATGACGAGATCGGCATCGCCACCAACCGCGGCGGCCGCAGCACCTTCCGCAACGTGGGCCGCACGCAGCGCCGCGGTGCGGAGCTGGCGCTGACCGCGCCGCTGGGGCCGACCTGGCGTGCGCAGGTCAGCGCGACCTGGCTGGACGCCACCTACACCGACGGTTTTGCGGTCTGCGCCGCGCCGCCCTGCCTGACGCCCACGGTGCCGGTGCCCGCTGGCAACCGCATCGCCGGCACCCTGGCGCGCAGCGGTTATGCCGAACTGGCCTGGACGCCGCAGCCGGGCCTGGAACTCGCGGCCGAAGTGCGCGGCCAGGGCCGGCTGCCGGTGAACGATGTCAACAGCGACTTCGCCGCCGGCTTCGGCCTGCTGGCCCTGCGCGCGCGCTGGCAGGTGGCGCTGCCCGTGGGCCAGCTCGACCTGCTGGCCCGCGCCGAGAACCTGGCCGACCGGCGCGTGGCCGGCAGCGTCATCGTCAACGAGGGCAATGGCCGCTTCTTCGAGCCGGTGCCGGGGCGCGGCTGGCTGCTGGCCATGCGTTACAGCGCGCCGTTCTGAGGGCTGCCACCTCCAGCGCGGTGGGGGCGGCCCGCCGCTGAACGAAAAAGCGCGCCCTAGGGGGCGCGCTGTCTTGTCCTCCGCGGCTGCGCGGGGAGGCGGTGCAAGGCCTCAGGCCGCGTGCTTCTGCGACGCCGCCAGGATGCGGCTCAGCGCGGCGTCGAGGTTGGCCACGCTGCGGTCCACGTGGTGCAGCTTCTCCAGCCCGAAGAGACCGATGCGGAAGGTCTTGAAGTCGGACGGCTCGTCGCACATCAGCGGCACGCCGGCCGCACTTTGCACACCTTCTGCAAGGAAGGACTTGCCGGTGTGCAAGCCGGCGTCGTCGGTGTAGCTGACCACCACGCCGGGTGCCTGAAAGCCCTCGGCGGCCACGCTCTTGATGCCGTGGCTGGCCATCAGCGTGCGCACCTTGCGGCCCAGCTCCCACTGCTCGGCCCGCACCTTCTCGAAGCCGTAGGCGCGGGTTTCCAGCATCACGTCGCGCGTGACGGTCAGCGCGTCGGTGGGCAGCGTGGTGTGGTACGCGTGGCCGCCGCCTTCGTAGGTTTCCATGATCTGCAGCCACTTCTTCAGGTCGGCTGCAAAACTGGTGCTGGTGGTGGCGTCGATGGCGGCGCGGGCACGCTCGCTCAGCATCACGAAGGCGCAGCAAGGCGAGCCGCTCCAGCCCTTCTGGGGCGCGCTGACGAGCACGTCGACGCCGGTGGCCTGCATGTCGACCCAGGCCGCACCACTGGCAATGCAGTCCAGCACGAAGAGGCCACCCGCTTCGTGCGTGGCGTCGGCCACGGCGCGCAGGTAGTCGTCGGGAAGGATCATGCCGGCGGCAGTTTCCACGTGCGGCGCAAACACGACCGCCGGCTTCTGTGCGCGGATGGCCGCTTGCACCTCGGCGATGGGCGCGGGCGCAAAGGGCTGCTGGCGGCCGGCGGCCACCGGGCGCGCCTTCAGCACCGTGTGCTGGCTGGCCATGCGGCCCATCTCCAGGATCTGCGTCCAGCGGTAGCTGAACCAGCCGTTGCGGATCACCAGCACCGGCTTGTCGGTGGCGAACTGGCGCGCAACCGCTTCCATGCCGAACGTGCCGCTGCCCGGCACCACCACGGCCGAGCGCGCCCGGTAGACCTCTTTCAGCACGCCGGAGATGTCGCGCATGACGCCCTGGAACTTGCCGGACATGTGGTTGAGCGCTCGGTCGGTGTAGACCACCGAGTATTCGAGCAGGCCATCGGGGTCGACCTGGGGCAGCAGTCCGGGCATGGGGCTTCTCCGTGTTCTTGGCGCTGGCAGCAGCGGGGGCAGGCAGCTTAGCACCGGGGGCATTTGCGTGCCGGCTATCGTCCCGGCCTCAACGGGTTGAACAGGAGTGCGACATGGGCTGGTTTTCCAGGAAGGACAGCGGCTTCTTTCTCGCGACCGTGGTGCCGGCAGGTGGCGACGGCGGGCCCCGTGTGGCGCAGTACCTGGGCGTGGTCAACGGCGAGGCCATCATCGGCGCCAACATCTTCCGCGACATGTTTTCGTCGGTGCGCGACGTGGTGGGCGGCCGTGCCGGCGGCTATGAACGGGCTCTTTCCGGTGCGCGTGACGCCGCCCTGGAAGACATGATGGAGGCGGCGCGCCAGCTGGGTGCCGACGGCATCGTGGGGCTGGACTTCGACTACGAAGTGATGGGCGAGACCAACGGCATGATGATGGTCGCCGTCAGCGGCACTGCCGTGAAGATGGCCTGAGCCCCGGCACCGGCCGCCGCAGAGCTCACAACCAGGCCCACACACGATCCAGCCAGCGTGGCATGCGAATCCCGGTGGGCCGGAAGTGATGGCGTCGATGGCTGCGCTGCATGTCGGCTCCTGCAAAGTTGAAGGTAACTGTATAGGCATACAGTATCCGTTGCAAGCGACATCCAGCGCTGCTGATCCCAGGCGGAAACCGTCTCGATCTTGTGCCGATCGTCAGCGCCGGCTGCCCGCGGCTTCCGCGTGTCGGCGCTGGCGCTCGAGCAGCAGTTTCTGCACCCACTCGGCCGACTGCCCGGCCGAGCCCGTGGTGTGCTGACGCTCGAAGCGCAGGCCGATGGCCACTCGCCCGGTCCACCAGACTTCTCGCTGGGTGCCCGGCAGCGTCAGCGGGCCGACATGGCCGGCAGGCAAGGTGAAGGGTGGAGTCGACGCATGAAGCTGGATCGGGCTGCTCGCTGAGTCCATGGGAAACCTCGGGTGGCTGGTTGGCGACGGGGTGCTCGGAGGCGCTTCGGCAGCGTTTGCAAGCCGACGTTGCAGGGCTGCAAAGCGCGGTTACAGCGGCAATCAGCGTTCCCGTTGTCGCCCGTCACGACCGAGGGCGGGTCGGTGAACTGCCAGGCAGCGCGGAGCGCGCGTGCCCAACAGGACCTCAGCAAAGGTCAGCGGAACCAGATCTGCCAGAGCGCCACCAGCACGTGGCCCCAGATCAACAGGTTGAGACTCAGCAGGGTCAGCACACGGCTCACGTTCCACAGTGCCTGCGCGCGTTTCAGACAGGCAGGCTCACCGGTTCCTGCGTACAGCAGGATGTACATCACCGAGGGCAGCAGCGTGCTCACGATGAGCCCGGACATCACCCAGTAGAAGGCTGTCATCGGCTGCGACGCAGGGTGGGCCGCTGAGAAGAAACCAGGTTCAGGCGCGAGGGTGATGGGAGCAAGGCGGATCCGTCCGGGCAGGTGGTCTGAAGTGGAACATTCTTGCACCCGGCGGGGCAGGCTCAACCCCCAAGAACGGCTGTGATTCGACGGGATTTGTGCGCCTGCGCTTTCCCTCTGAGCCGTGGTGCCCGGTCCAGACTCAGGGCCGCGCGCGGCCACAATGCGCCGAAGCGACCCACGGGTCGCCCAAGTCCACTTCAAGCCATCCACGCTTCTTGCATCGACCCGGAGGTCTGTACAACATGTTCTCGCACATCATGATCGGCACCAACCATCTCGACAGGACCAAGTCGTTCTACGACGCGGTGCTGGGCGCTCTGGGGGTGCCGGCCGGCATGATCGACCGTCATCGTGTTTTCTGGCGCACGCCCGCCGGTGTCTTTTCGGTCAGCGTGCCGATCGATGGCGAGCCGGCGACCGTGGGCAACGGCAGCACCATCGGCTTTGCCTGCCAATCGACCAGTCAGGCCGACGCCTGGCATGCGGCAGGCTTGGCTCATGGTGGAACCGCATGCGAGGATCCGCCGGGCCTGCGTGAAGGCCCCAGCGGCCGGCTGTACTTGGCCTACCTGCGTGACCCCGACGGCAACAAGATCTGCGCGCTGTACCGCCTCCCCAAGCCCTGACGGTGCAGCCAGGCGTCTTGGTGAGAACCGGCCGGGGGTGTTGGTGGCCCCGGTTCGTTGGCGGGATGACTCGCCCATCGCTGCATCCGCCCGACGGGTTGTCAGGTGGTTGATGGTGACTCCAAGCGCCTGGCGCGGCATCACCGCGAGGCACCACCTCGGAGCCAGGGGCTGCTGGGCTGAGGCAGCCCTTCTGACTCGAACCATTGCAGCCGCTGAGCCTTCACGGCCCGCCCGAGGGGCATCGATCCACAGCGATGTCACACGCAGCAAAGCAGTCTGCGGATGAGCGGCTGCGCGGCTTCGCATGCGGTCAGTTCGCTGTCTGAAGAAGGCAGAGCCAGCAGATCAAGAAAAAAACGCAGCGAGGGTTGACGTCGGCCCTGGAACCGGTAGAGAATCGTGGTCTTCGCTGCAGATCTTTCTGCGGCGGATGCCGGAAACGGCAGCTGACGCGAGTTAGCAAGAAGTAAAGCCAAGTGCTTGACAGCGTTTCAAACA
>LNFM01000555.1_pt1 | contig 92608 bp, 77 predicted proteins | sample 596031 | NCBI WGS metagenome assembly LNFM01 (sample SAMN04254537, study PRJNA301005) | activated carbon metagenome | isolation source: dual media filters at the Ann Arbor, Michigan drinking water treatment plant | place: USA: Ann Arbor
GCGTAGTCGTCGAAGGCCATCTGCGTGAAATGCTTGATGTCGAAGACTGAGCGTCCGATGAGGTACCCGCCGAGCGCGCTCACCTGCGCGAGCACTGGCTGATCACGGTCGTACTGTGAGTAGGCCTCACCCCAGCCGGTGATGCCGGACTCCGTTTCGACCTTTACGAACACCAGATTCTTGCGCCAGCCCGGATGCACACCGTAGCCGGTAACCTTGGTGACCTTCATCGTCTTCTCCCCTCCTGTGACAGTGACCCGCTTTTTAACGCACGACCCGGCGTTCGCCAAGCCGTCATTCGAAAGCTGACGGGTTCACTTGCGCTCACGCGGCAGGCGATCCATGCCATCCTCGCGTCGATACTCCCCCTCAATCACGCCCGAGGCTCGGCTTGCGTCATTGCGGTCGCCGCCCGGCCCGATCGGCCCGCCATCGGATAGCGGCCAGATCAGGACGAGCAAGGCGAGAAAATCCGAAATCACGCCCGGAAAGATCAGGAGCAGCCCGGCAACCAGGGTGCGGGCACTCGTGAGCAGCGCCCGGAGCGGAGATCCCTGCTGGCGCAGCTGATTGGCGACACGAACGGCCCAGACCAGCTTTTCAAAGCGGATGAGCAGCACGCCGGCCACTGCTGCAGCGACGAGCCAGACGAGTACCCAGAATCCGATGGCATCGCCCAGCCGGAAAAGTACCCAGGCCTCCAGCACCGGGAATCCCAGCAGCACCGCAAACGCAACCAATGCCGGCATTCGAATGATCCTCACTGCGTCGTTTTCACGACGCAAGTCGTCGCGCGTTCAGCCCAAGGAGCGATCCGATTCGATCCCCGGACTTCAGGCCAGACCCGGTGAGCACGAGCACGGTACGCTCGCCTCGCTTCACGGCGCCCGAGGCAATCAACTGACTCAGCCCGGCGGCGGCCGCCGCGGACGTCGGCTCGACGTAAAGCCCCTGACGGGCGAGTGCGGCCAGCGCCTGCGCGATATCGGCTTCGCTCACGGCCACGATACTACCCTTCGAGCCTCGAACGGCCTCCAGCACTTCGACGACCCGCGTCGGCTGCGACGAAGCGATCCCCTCGGCGACCGTCGGCTCGATGCGGGTGGGCACCAGACGATCCACCCCTGCCGAGTACGCCGCGAAGTAAGGCGCACAGTTCGCCGCCTGGACGCCGTGGATCTTCGGCATGCGCTCGATCTCGCCTGCGGCGAGCAATTCACGGAAGCCGTAATCGCAGCCCAGCACATTGGCACCGTACCCGAGCGGCACGACGACGTGATCCGGTACATCGAAGCCGAACTGCTCCCAGAGCTCGAAGGCGAGGGTCTTGGTGCCTTCCGCAAAGAAGGCCTGCCGGTTGTGACTGGCGTAGAAGATCTCGTCGGACATCGCGAGCGCGGCATCGGCGACATCCTGGCGCGAACCCGGGATCGTCACTGCGTCAGCACCCGCAGCCGCGATCTGAACGATCTTCGGATACGAGGCCGTCTCGGGGACGAGGATGCGCGCCTCCATACCGGCTGCCGCCGCGTACGCGGCAAGCGATGCTCCGGCATTGCCGGAGGAGTCTTCGAGCACGCGCTGCAAGCCGCACTGCTTGAGATACGTGAGCATCACGGTCATGCCGCGATCCTTGAAGGATCCGGTGGGCATCATGAATTCGAGCTTCGCGTGGATCTCGATGCCCTCCCAGCGGATCGGTACGACAGGCGTCCAGCCTTCACCGAGCGAAACTGCGCCTTGCACCGGGACCCGTATGGCCTTGGCATAGCGCCAGATCGAGCGGCAGCCTGCGTCGATGTCACTGCGCCTGAGCCCCGCACCGGCGGTCAGATTGAGGTGGCTACCGGAAGGTGCCCGCCACATGGGGACGTCGACCGGATACCGCGCTGCGTTGCTGGGATCGACATACTCGACGTCCATGATTCGAATGATGTCCAGTATCCTACTGCTTCGCCAGCCATTCCTTCGCGAGCCCGATCACGCGCTCGACGTCGGATGACGTGTTGTAGAGGTGCAGCGAGAATCGCAGCACGCCGCGCCGTATGGAAAGCTTTACGTTCCTCTCGACCAGATGGTCGTACAGCGACTGCATGCGCGTATCGCTCGTCGAGTCGTGACCGCCCGCCGCCATATCGCCAACCGTCACGATGTGGGCGAGATGCACTCCGGGTTTGCCTCCGCTCACAGGCAGCCCGAGATCCAGGAAACCGCGCGCAAGCCGATGCCCCAGATCCACGACGTAGTGCTCGATGGCAGGCTGCCCGAACTGTGCGAGATAGTCGAGCGTGACATCGGCGTTGACCGCGGCCGTGAAGTTGTAGTTGCCCAGATCGAACCGGCGCGCCCCCCGGGCGAGCCTGTACTCGAAACCGCCGATGTCGGCCTCGGACGCATCGCCGAGATCCACGCCGAAGCGCGACAGATACGCCGGCTGCAGGCGCTCGGCGCAATCCTCGCGGCAATAAAGCAGACCCATGCCGTAGAGCCCGCAGAGGCCTTTTTGCGTCGATACGGCGTAGGCGTCGATGTTGAGCTTCTGTACGTCGTCGGCCAGCACCCCGATCGACTGCGCGGCATCGACGACCAGCATCACACCACGCTTGCGGCAGGCGGCACCGAGCGTCGCGAGATCGGTACGAAATCCCGGCGCAAAACTGACGGTCGCGCACGTCACGGCCCTCGTGCGAGCATCCATCCGCGAGATCATTTCGTCGACCGGCATCATCCCTGCCCGCGCCGTGACCATGCGGATCTCGACACCGCGCCGCTGCACGTTGAGCCAGGCGTAGACATTGGCCGGATGTTCGATCTCCGGACAGATGATGACGTTGTCGCCCGTCTGCCAATCGATCGAAGCCGCAATCGCGGCAATCCCCTCGGTCACGTTCTTCGTGAACGCCACTTCTTCCGCCGACGCGGCGTTGATATGTTTGGCAAACCGACCGCGCACGCGTTCGATCATGTCGAAGTACCCGTACTTGTCGGTTTCGGCCATGAGCCGCTCGTCGAGATGGCTCACGAGCGCGTCGCGCGCGATCTTCGGCACGAGACCGCGGGCCGCGACATCCATGTACGTCCAGCGCTCGGTCGCCGGAAAATCCAGATGCGCCTTAGAGACGTCTTTGCTCATGCTTGCTCTCCTAGTTTGCTCTTGCCGATCACTGTGCCAGGCACTGGGATCGGGAGACGAGGGAAAGGGGAAACGGGAAGGGCCGGAATCGCGGGGCTCGCCCGCTCAACTGCTTTGAGTCGTAACCCTTGCGCCCGTCCAGCCGACTTTCCCTCTTCTCCTTCCCGGTTCTCAGGTTCGACCTTCGCGGCGGTCGCGCTCAGTAGCTGCTGCGTCACGCGATGCCGGCGCGCCGTATCCGCCGCCGCCAGGCGTTGCCACGCGCAGCACGCTCCCGCGCGGCAGCGCCACCTCCCCAGCCGCCGCCGGAAGCTTGCGCTCGTCGGACTTGCCGGGATTGAACACGAACTCGCCGGCATGCCCTGCCGTACCGCCTTCCATTCCTGCAGCCGCCACATGCTGGCGCTCCGAAGACAGGCTCACCGTCACATCATCGGCGATGATGCGATAGTCGCGCAGCACGCCCATGCCGCCTCGGTAGGCCCCGTCACCGCCGGATTTCTCCCAAAGGGCATACCGTTCGATCATGAACGGATACGCATGCTCGAGCGCTTCGACCGGAAGATTCGACGCCCCGGAGGCATGCACGCGCACGGCATCGACGCCATCCCTGTAGGGACGCGCCCCCATGCCGCCGGCCACCGTTTCGTAGTTGACGAAATAATCGCCGGTACGCGGATCGGTTCCGGAGAGCACGATGAGATGATGCGGACCGCTGCGAGCCAAGGCCTTGTCGGGCATTGCCTGCGAGAGTGCACCGGCGACGACGTCGCCCAGTACACCGCACGAGATCGAGCGTGCGCCCACCGCGGCCGGCGGCGTCGGGCCCACGACCGACCTGGGCGGCGCCTTGATGTGCAGCGTACGGTAATAGCCGGCATTGGCGGGAACGTCGGGGTCGAGCAGGCTTTTCGCGACCGTGTAGACCGTCGCAAGCAGCGCACGATACGGAATGTTGCGGGCACTTTCGACCTGCTTGCCGGACCCATCGAAATCGAACGTGAGCTGCCCTTCGTCCACCGTCAATGCAAGATGGATCCTGCAGGTCTCGCCTTCGCGGTCGCCGTCGAGAAAATCCTCGGCGTGATACGTACCGCGCGGCAAGCTGGAGATCGCCGCGCGGAAGCGCCGCTCGGTGAAATCGAGATATGCGGCGATCGTCGCTTCGGTTTGCTCCACACCGTATCGCTGCATCAGTCCCGTCACCGCGCGAATGCCGACGACGTTCGCCGCGAACTGCGCCTTCAGATCGCCGTCGCGTTCCAGGGGCGTGCGGGAGTTGAGCAGGATCAACGCGACCAGATCGCGGTTGACGCTTCCCTCGGACACGATCTTCACCGGCGGGATACGCAGCCCTTCCTGATAGATCGTCTTGCAGACTGCCGCCTCGCTGCCGGGCACCATCCCCCCGACATCGGCGTGATGGGCAATGTTCGCCACGAACGCCACGATGCGCCCGTCGCAAAACACGGGCGCGATGACATTGATGTCCGGCAGATGCGACCCGCCCCCGTTGTAGGGATCGTTGGCGACGAACATGTCGCCGGGCCGAATCTCGTCGGCCTTGAATCTCGACCGGATCTCGTCCACCGCACCCACCATCGAACCGAGGTGGATCGGCACGCGCTGCGCAAGGGCCACCACCTGACCCGCCGCATCGAAGATCGCGGTCGAGCAGTCGGCGCGCTCCTTGATGTTCGGCGAAAACGCGGTGCGCATGAGCGTGGCGCCCATTTCTTCGGCGCTTGCAAGCAGATGCCGGGCGACAACCTCGGCACGAATCGGATCTACGCGAACGTCCATGACTCAGGCCTCTTGCTTCGCATCGAGCGGATCGAGTTCGAGATGCATCGTGCCGCTCGCATCGATGGTGAACCGCGACCGGGGGGGCACGACGGTGGTCGTATCCATCTGTTCGATGATGAGGGGGCCTTCGAAGCCCGTCCCGAGCGGCATCAGTTCGCGCTTGTACACGGGGGTGCTGGTGAAGCCCGTCTCCGGAAACCAGACGCTGCGCGTCTCGGCAAGGGCCTGCACGAGATTGCCGCCGCTCGCCGGCTGTTCGGACGGAGGTGTATCGCGCGCCGCCGTCACGACGAGCCGCAAATTGACGATCTCCACGCCCTGCGCCGGCATGTCGTAGCCGTAGAACTCGCGATGACGTTCATGAAAACTCTGCAGCAGCCGATCGAGCGCATCGGGGAAGACATTCGCAGATTCGACGGGCAGGATGAGTTCGAAGTTCTGACCGACGTAACGCACATCGGCAGACCACTCGAACGCTGCCTTCGTGCCCGCACCGACTTCGCCTTCTAGCCACGCCTCGCCCTGAGCTCGCAGCTGAGCAAACCCGGCATTGATCGCCGCGAGATTCGACGGCAGCGCACGCACGAACCGGGTCAGACTGAAATCGCCGCGTACGTCCGCGTGCAGCAAACCCAATGCGGACAACAATCCGGGACGCGTCGGTACGATCACCCGCCTTATCCCCATATTGCGCGCGATGTCCGCCGCATGGAGCGGCCCGGCGCCACCGAACGCCACCAGGGCGAACTCGCGCGGATCTTCTCCCTGCTCGACGGAGATCACACGCACTGCCCCCATCATGTTCGCATTCACGATGTCCAGGATACCTGCCGCGGCTTCGAACATGTCGAGCCCGAGGGACGGGCACAATTCCTTCTCGATCGCGGCTCGCGCGCGTGCCGGATAGACGACCATGCGCCCGCCGAGCAGCGTCTTGGGATTGAGCCGACCGAGCACGACATTGGCGTCGGTCACCGTCGGTCGCACACCGCCCCGACCATAGGCAGCCGGCCCGGGGAATGCGCCGGCGCTCATCGGCCCGACCTTCAGCAGACCGCCCGCGTCGACCCAGGCGATGCTGCCGCCGCCGGCGCCGATGGTGTGCAGATCGATCGTGCGGGTGCGAACGGGAAAGCCGCCCATCTCGCGCTGGCTCTTCTGGGCCGGGTTCAGCCCTCGAATGAGGCAAACATCCGTCGACGTGCCGCCCATGTCGAACGTGATGAGATCCGGCACATCGATCTGCTTGCCAAGCCCTCGCGTTCCGATCACGCCGCCGGCCGGACCGGAAAAAAACGTATTGACCGGCATCCGACGAACCGCAGCCGGCGATACGGCGCCGCCGTTGGACTGCATCACCCGCGGCACACTGGGCACACCGAGCTCGCGTACGCCGTTCTCGAACCGTTCGAGGTAGCGGTCCATGATCGGCATGAGGCTCGAATTCACGACGGTGGTCGCGAAGCGCTCGAACTCACGAAACTCGGCGAGCACCTCGTGAGAGGCGCAAACATAGATGCCCGGCGCTGCCTCTTGCAGCACCTCCGTCGCTCGCTTCTCGTGCGCCGGATTCGCGTAGGCATGCATGAAACACACGGCGAGCGCTTCGATGCCTTGCCCTTGCAGGGCCGTCACGGCAGAGCGCAACTGTGCTTCGTTCAATGGGGTCACGACGCTGCCGCTGAAATCCACACGCTCGTCGATCTCGATACGAGCATCGCGCGCGGCCGGCGGTACCGGCTTCGGGATATCGAGATTGAAGTAATGCGGCCGACGCTGCCGCGCGAGTTCGAGTACGTCTCGAAACCCCGTCGTCGTCAACATTCCGGTGCGGGCCGTCTTGCCCTCGAGCACCGCATTGGTCGCGAGGGTGGTGCCCAGCACGACGAACTCGACCTGGCCGCACTTGGCCCCGGCCAGTTCGACGACTTCCGCGATACCCTGAAGAATCGCCTTGGCCGGATCGTCGGTCGTCGTGGGAAGCTTGTGGTACCGGTATTCGCCGGTTGCGATATCGGCCAACACGACATCGGTAAACGTACCGCCCGTGTCGATGCCGATCCAGAGACGGTTCATGCGACTCGCCTGAAAAAAGCAGAAGGGTTCAGTCGAGAATAGCACGCGAGGTTGGCGCCAGCCAGACGCGCCCCGGATCGGTCCGCGATGCACCGGAGCGCTTATACTGCGGCGGTCGTTCGCGATTCGAGGATATGAGCGTGGCCACAGTTCCGACAGCAACACCACAGATTCCCGAAGCTACCAGCCGCAACCTGTGCGAAGCCGTTGGCCGTTGGCGCTTCGAGGATCTTCCCAAGAACGTCGTCGATACGCTCAAGGCGCTCCTGCTCGACGAAATCGGCGTCATTGCGGGCGCCGCCAAAGCGCCTGGCATTCCGGAACTCAATGCTCGTCTTTCGAAGTGGGAAACGACGGGCAGCGCCACCGGGCTCCTCGGCAAGCGACGCTATTCGCCGCCGAGCGCCGCGCTCGCAAATGGTGCCGCGGGTCACGCCCTCGATTACGACGATCAGCACGATCCTGCCCGGGTTCATACGAACTGCGTCGTCGTTCCGACGCTGCTCGCTGCCGCCGAAGAGGTCGGTCCGGTGAGCGGCAAGCAGTTCCTGCTCGGACACGCGGTCGGCGCCGAAATACATGCCCGACTCGGACTGGCCTGCTACAACAGTCTCGGCAAGGGTTGGCACCCGACGATGATCTTCGGCACGCTATCCGGCGCACTCGGTGCCGGCTGCATGCTCGGGATGAATGCCGCGCTGCTGCAGAACGTGATCGGCATCGCGTATCACCAGACGAGCGGCTCGGCGCAAAGCATGCGCGACGGCGTGCTCTCGAAGCGACTGGGCGCGGGCTTCGCTGCCCGCAGTGCGGTGATGGGCTTGTTCCTGGCTGCCGACGGGCTCACTGGCACCATTCATACGCTCGAAGGCAACGCAGGTCTCTTTGCCCTCTACGAACGCGGCGAAGTGAAGCCCGAGATCCTCATGCGGGATCTGGGCGCGGACTGGCGCATACCCGAGTACAGCCTCAAACCCTACCCGTGCTGTCGCTGCAATCACAGCGCAATAGATCTTGGGATCGCCCTGCACCGCGAGGGCATCGATCCCGCTTCCGTCGTCGCGATCGAGATCGGCATGGGACACGTCAACTGGCTCACCGTGGGCAATGCCTACGATCCGAGCCGAAACGAAATCGTGCACGCACAATTCAATGTGGCTTACGGTTTCGCGCGCGCCCTCGCAGACGGCAAAGTCGATCTGCGCACCTACACGCGCCCTAACATCACCGAGGCCCGCATCGGCGCGCTCACATCGATCACCACCATCGTCGACGATCCGCAGATCGATCCGACGGCCATCGAACCGGTACGCATCAAGCTGCGCCTGAAAGACGGCCACGTGATCGAGCGCGGCACCGACATCGTCAAAGGCAGCCCTCAGGCGCCGATGACCGATGCCGAACGCCTGTCGAAGTTCTACGATTGTCTGGAGTTCGGCCTGGGTGCCTCGCGCGTCCAGGCCGATCGACTCGCCGAAGCGGTGATGACGATCGAGCGCGAACCCGATGCGGCGCAGGCGATCGTCGCCGCGTTTCCTCCACCGTAGCAAGCTCGGGTCAGATGGACGGCGGATCCGTTTCGCGCGCGTAATGACGATGCGCGGCGAGTGCCTGGACGAAAGCACCGACAGCGGACTCCAAATCGTCGGCCGGAAACACGAGTAGTCCGGTATCGGCTTCTCCCGATGCGAGCACCGGCGAAATGCCGGCACGGTCGAGCAATTCCGAGGCATCGCCCAGCGCGAGCATCGTTTTGCAGTGGCGATACTGGTCCTTGAGGAACTCCATCGTGTGTCCGTCGACTTCCAGCGCGTCGATGGCGTCCGCGCCATCGGGCAGCACGACCGCATCCCACAGCACGGCCGGGGCCGTCTCGAGCGTGATCTCGATTTCGATGGGCTCGCCGCTCGCGCCTTCCACCGTCCCGAGCTTGGATCCGACAAAGCGGGGCACCGCGCCCTGCTCGGCCAACGCCTCGTGCAGGTTCATCGCGGCTTCGGCATTCGTCCCGCCTGCGACGAGAATCGCGATTCGACGAGTGCGAATGCCGAGTTCTCCCGGCCGCGCCATCAGCGAGAGCGGCGGCGATTTGTCGATCTCGGGTGGTGCGCTTTCGACCAACCGCGGCAACGGCTCCGGCAGTTCGAGCCCCAGGCCCTCGGCGACGCGCTGCGCCAGTTCTTCCGACACGTTGCGCAGCTGCGCCAGCACCCGCCGCCGCACGCCTACGGTCTGAACTCGCGTGAGCTCGAACCGAAACGCCATGGCGATGTGCTGCTTCTCGGTCTCGGTTTGGCTCCCGTAGAACAGCGTCGCCTGCGCATAATGCTCGGCGAATTTCTCCGGTTTGCCGCGGACCTTGTCGCCTTCGACCGGCTGCGGAAAACTTGTGAAACCGCGCACGCCACCCGCCTGGAAGGGACAACCCCCGGCAAGCGAGTTCGGCTCATAGGCGACCCGACCGCGGGCAATGGCCTGGCGATGCATGCCGTCGCGCTGATTGTTGTGAACCTGAGCCACCGGCGCGTTGATCGGAATCTCGTGGAAGTTCGGCCCGCCCAGCCGCGAGATCTGCGTGTCGACATAGGAGTGGATGCGTCCCGCAAGCAGCGGATCGTTGCTGAAGTCGACACCCGGAACCACGTGCGCCGTACAGAACGCGACCTGCTCGGTCTCCGCAAAGAAGTTGTCGGGATTGCGATCGAGCACCATGCGCCCGATCGGCGTCACCGGCACCAGCTCTTCGGGGATGATCTTGGTCGCGTCGAGCACATCGAAGCTGAAGTTTTCGGCTTCTTCCTCGCTGAAGATCTGCACGCCGAGCTGATACTCGGGATATTCACCGGCTTCGATCGACTCCCAAAGGTCGCGCCGGTGAAAGTCCGGGTCGGCCCCCGAGATCTTCACCGCCTCGTCCCACACCAGCGAATGAGTGCCCGCCATCGGCGTCCAGTGGAATTTGACGAACTTCGATTCGCCTTCGGCGTTCACGAAGCGGAAGGTATGCACGCCGAAGCCCTGCATCATGCGGTAGCTGCGCGGGATCGCGCGATCGGACATCACCCAGAGCAGCATGTGCGTACTCTCCGGCATGAGCGACACGAAATCCCAAAAAGTGTCGTGCGCCGACGCGGCCTGCGGCATGCCGTGATGCGGTTCGGGCTTCAACGCATGCACGAGATCCGGAAATTTCATCGCGTCCTGGATGAAGAACACCGGGATGTTGTTGCCGACGAGATCCCAGTTGCCCTCGTCGGTATAAAACTTCACGGCGAAGCCGCGCACGTCGCGCGCGGTATCGGTCGAGCCACGCTCGCCCGCCACGGTCGAAAAGCGGACGAACACCGGCGTTCGCTTCCCCGCCTGGGCGAATATCGATGCTCGCGTGAGGTGCCCGAGAGCTTCGTAGCACTCGAAATAGCCGTGCGCCCCGGACCCCCGTGCATGCACGACACGTTCCGGAATGCGTTCGTGATCGAAGTGCGTGATCTTTTCGCGGAGGATGAAGTCTTCCAGCAACGTGGGACCGCGCAATCCGGCCTTGAGCGAATTCTGGTTGTCCGCGATCGGCACGCCCTGGTTCGTGGACAACATGCGATCCGACGAATCGACGCGCACGCGATCCAGGGGGCCGTTGCCGGGATTGAAGCCCATCTGCGGATTCCCGCGCCCGACCTTTTCGGACGCATTGATCTCGGTCAACGTGCTTCCCGTGACGAGCGGATGCGGCGGTTCGACCACCTGACCGGCTGACGGCTTGCGAGCGGCGTCACCGAACTCGCTGGGCTTCGCAGCATTGTGCGGCATCGCTTCGGCAAGGTTCTCCGCGCCAGCGAGCTTCGCCGCTGCTGCGTCCCCGGTGGCATCCAGCGTACCCTGCGAGGGACCGCTTACCGTGCTGAGTGCAGACGTTTCCGCCGCGCCGGCGACCCCCGGTGGATTTCCGGTAGGCCCGGGGTTGCGGCTCGTTCCACTCGCATTCTTCCGACCATTGCTGCGCGCCCCGCCTGGGCTTTGCTTGCGCCCTGCCATTGCCATTCTCCTGTTTGTTTGAGATCTCGATACGGACACGCCGCCATGCAAGGCGGGGCCATCGACATCCATTCACTTCAAGGAGCCCGTTCGCGCAGGCCGTGCCCGCGGGACGGCAGTGGAGACGCTGCAAGAAAATCGCGCGGTGGTAAGTTACGCAGACCTGGGACGCAAGCTTTTCCACGCGGATGACGAATGCGGCGTGTCCCGGCTCGCCTCGGGGCAAGTGCGCCGGATTCGCCCACCGCCACGGGCGACGCGCATCAGCTCGTCAATTGCGCGTGGTAGACGCCTTGTACGTCGAGATCGGCTCGCAGCGGCGGGGATCGCATCGTCTGCCCGGACGACGATATCCAAGCAGAAAGCGCTGCGACGGCAGGCGTTGCTTCGTGCACGAGCTGTACACCGCACTGACGGACTGCCGCCCCGTCACGAACGCAGAGCAAGATCGACGATCGCTACTTCGCGCGCACGCAGTCGACGAAGAACCGCATGCGGCCTCCGATCTCTTCTTCGACGAGGCCGTGGATGTCGGTGTGGAACCCCGGAAACTGCTCGTTGAAGCTGCGCGCGAACTTCAGGTACTGCATGATCGTCTTGTTGAAACGCTCGCCCGGGATGAGCAGCGGGATGCCGGGCGGATACGGCGTGACCAACGCAGCGGTCACCCGTCCCTCGAGCTGATCGATCTCGACGCGATCGATTTCCCGGTGTGCCATGGCCGCAAACGCGTCGGACGGCGACAGGGCAGGCTGCATGTCGGACAAATACATCTCGGTGGTCACCCGCGCAACGTCGTTCGACCGATACGCCTCGTGGATCTGCTGCGACAAGTCCCGCAGACCGACCCGCTCGTAGCGCGGGAACCTCTGGCAGAACTCCGGCAGGATCCGCCACATCGGCTGATTCTTGTCGTAGTCGTCCTTGAACTGCTGCAGCGCCGCCACGAGCGTATTCCAGCGCCCCTTCGTGATGCCGATCGTGAACATGATGAAGAACGAGTACAAGCCCGTCTTCTCGACGATGACGCCGTGCTCGGCCAGGTAGCGCGTAAGAATCGAGGCCGGTATTCCGGTCTTCGCGAAGCGCCCCGAAACATCCAGCCCGGGGGTAATCACCGTCGCCTTGATGGGATCGAGCATGTTGAAGCCGGGCGCGAGCAGACCGAAACCGTGCCACTTCTCCCCGGAGCGTAGCATCCAGTCTTCCCGCGAACCGATGCCTTCGGGCGCCAGGCGATCCGGTCCCCAGACCTTGAACCACCAGTCCTTGCCCCACTCGCTGTCGATCTTGCGCATGGCGCGGCGGAAGTCGAGTGCCTCCATGATCGACTCCTGCACGAGTGCGGTGCCGCCCGGCGGCTCCATCATGGCAGCCGCGACATCGCACGAGGCAATGATCGAATACTGCGGACTGGTGGAGGTGTGCATCATGTAGGCTTCGTTGAACAGATACCGGTCGAGCTTGTCCTTGTTCGATTCCTGGACCAGGATCTGCGAGGCCTGCGATATGCCCGCAAGCAGCTTGTGCGTCGAGTGCGTGGCGAAAATGAGACCTTCCTCGCGAAGCGGCCGGTTGGGGCCGATCGCATGCATGTTCGCGTAGTATTCGTGAAAGGCGGCGTGCGGCAGCCATGCTTCGTCGAAGTGCAGGTTCTCGATCGCGTTGCCGAGCGTCTGCTTGATCATTTCGACGTTGTAGATGACGCCGTCGTACGTGGACTGCGTGATGGTCAGGATGCGCGGGCGCTTGTGCTTCGCTGCGCGCGCGAACGGGTTCGCCTCGATCTTGCGCTCGATGGCTTCCGGACGAAACTCGTCGAGCGAAATCGGCCCGATGATGCCCAGGTGATTGCGCCGCGGCGTGAGAAACACCGGGATCGCGCCCGTCATGGTGATCGCATGCAGCACAGACTTGTGGCAGTTGCGGTCGACCACCACGATGTCGCCCGGCGCCACCGTCGAATGCCACACCATCTTGTTGGACGTCGACGTGCCATTGGTCACGAAGTAGCAGTGATCGGCATTGAAGATGCGCGCCGCGTTGCGCTCCGACGCAGCTACCGGCCCGGTGTGATCCAGCAGTTGCCCCAACTCTTCCACGGCGTTGCATACGTCGGCGCGCAGCATGTTCTCGCCGAAGAACTGGTGGAACATCTGCCCCACCGGGCTCTTGAGGAAAGCCACGCCGCCGGAGTGCCCGGGGCAGTGCCATGAGTACGAACCGTCCTGGGCGTAGTCGACCAGTGCACGGAAGAACGGCGGTGCAAGCGAATCGAGATAGCTCTTCGATTCGCGGATGATGTGGCGCGCGACGAACTCCGGCGTATCCTCGAACATGTGGATGAAGCCGTGCAGTTCGCGCAGGATGTCGTTCGGAATATGGCGTGACGTGCGCGTCTCGCCATAGAGGTAGATCGGAATCTCGGCGTTGCGGAAGCGGATTTCCTTGATGAACGCACGCAGGGACTTCAGCGCCTGCATCTCTTCCTCGGGGGAACTCGATGCGAGTTCCTCGTCGTCGATCGAGAGGATGAAAGCCGAGGCCCGCGACTGCTGCTGGGCGAACTGCGAAAGATCGCCGTAGGAGGTTGCTCCCAGCACCTCGAACCCTTCAGCCTCGATGGCCTGCGCCAACGCTCGAATGCCCAGTCCGGACGTGTTCTCGGAACGGAAATCCTCGTCGATGATCACGATGGGGAAACGGAATTTCACGGTGGCTTACCTTAGAAGAACGCTGAGGAAGGGAGCGGCGGCGACGCGGCCGGCCGGAAAGGCGCAATGATCGTCGATATTGCGCCGATGGTCATCAACGGGGCGCGAAAATTTTCGAAATCTCGGGCATGAAGCGGCGTTGGGTGCAACCGCCGCGCTGCGTGGTGATTCACCGACGCAGCGCCCGTGCGCCTCCGCACCCGGGACTACGCGGCCTGACCGACCGGCTTCGCGACGACAACCCGGTTGCGCCCCGAGCGCTTCGCCTCGTAGAGGGCCTCGTCCGCGCGCTTGAGCAGCGCGTGCATGGACTTGTCGACCGGCGCCAGTTCGGCGACGCCCGCACTGAAGCGCAACTGTAACTTGAGCGCCCCGTGAACCAGCGGCGTCTTCTCGACCATCGTACGCAAGCGATCGACGACGAACTGCGCGCCCTCGGCACCAGCGCCGGGAAACACGACGACGAACTCCTCGCCGCCGTAGCGGCACACGGCATCGGTCTCCCGAACGCCGGTCTTGGCGAGATTGGCCAAGTGGACGAGCGCCTTGTCGCCGACGTCGTGCCCATGTTCGTCGTTCACCAACTTGAAATGATCGATGTCGAGAATCGACACACACAGCGGCGTGGCCGTCCGGCGGGCGCGGGCCAGTTCGCGCATGAGGATCTCTTCCATGCCGCGCCGATTGACGAAGCCGGTCAGCGGATCGGTGCGGGCCTGCTCTTGAGTACGCTCGAGTTCGGTGCTGACCTCGACGAGCTGCTTCTGGGTTTCGGCCAGCTCCTCCTTCGACCGATCCACCGCATCCTGCAGCGCAAGCGCCGACACCGTCAGCGCCTGAAGAATCGCACGCACGCCGTCGCTGCCGTCGAGGGAGGTGGCCTGATCCATGAGCCCGTCGATCTCTTTGCCGAAGCGCCCGATGCCGCCCGAGAGCTCGGCCGTCGTCTGGCTCATCATCTCGACGATGCCGCGAAGCATCGATTCCATTTCCAAACCCCGCATTCCCGGCCCTTCGGGGGCCGGCGGCAGGCCGGCAGCGCGGCGATACTGGTCGGCAAAATTCTCCGGCGTGGGGGGCAGGCCGAGCTCGGCCATCTTTCTGAGCGCGTTGCGCGCGATATCGACGGGCTTCAACCCGACGCCCTGCGGGGCGGTCATGACACAGTCTCCTGATGTTGGTCGCTCCGACCGAACAGCTTCGGCAGGCAAAAGGCCGGCTGTCTTCGAGACGTCTGGGGTCGACGCAGCGGCAATGCCGGTGCACTACTCGATCGATGGACCTTGAATCAGGGTCGGCCGCAGACAGAAGCGACGGCGCGAAGTGTGCCACATCGGCTGCCGGATGGAAGCCGTGCGTTCACGAACAAACGGGCAGATAGGCTGCGCACCGGTGGATAAGTCGGCGGCGAGGCGCACCGCCGACTCATCGTTACCCTCAATGCGGTTCGATCCCCGCAGCTTTCAAGAGCTTCGCCACCGGCGGCCCTTCGGCCTTGATGATCTCGAGCATCTTCTCCGGGGTGGTGTGCTCGGGGAACACGCCCAATTCGTCGAAACGCTGGATCACGTCGGGCTGCTTGATGATTTTCGCCCATTCGGCGTTAAGCCGATTGATGATCGCAGCCGGAGTGCCCTTCGGAGCGATGATGCCCCACCACTGGCTCGGAAACGGCTCCTTGAGGCCCGCCTCGACCATCGTCATCACGTCGGGCAGCACCTTCGAGCGCTGCGTGGTGGTTACCGCAAGCGCCCGCAGCCTGCCCGACTGGATCATCGGCACGGACGGCACCATGTCGCCGAACTGGAAGTCGGTCTGTCCCGCGACGAGGTCGGTCAACGCCACGGCACCGCCCTTGTACGGGATATGCACGAACTTGGCACCTGTGATCGACTGCAGAAACTCGCCGTCGATGTGGGCCGTCGTGCCGATGCCGCCGGAGCCGTAATTGAGCTGGCCTGGACGTGCCCGGCCAAGCGCTACCAACTCCTTCACCGACCTTGCAGGAACGCTCGGATGCACCGTCAGGACGGGACCGGCCGAGATCACGACGGTGATGTGTGCGAAGTCCGCGATCGGGTCGAAGGCGCGCCGTTTGTACAGCAGCGGATTCACCACCATCGCCCCTTTGGTCGTGAGCACGATCGTGTAGCCGTCGCCTGCGGCACGCGCACCCACTTCGTGACCGATGGTGCCGGCAGCACCGGGACGGTTCTCGACGACGAACTGGCGTCCGAACGCCGCACCGAGCTTCTGGGCGAGCAGGCGGCAAAGTACGTCGGTCGTGCCTCCTGGGGGATAAGGCGCAATGATACGTACCGGTTTGCTGGGGTAAGCATCCTGGGCCTGGACGGACTGCCAGGGGCACACGATGCCCATCGCAGCGATCCCCAGCCCGGTGAAACGTTTCACCTGACTCATAGACCTCCTCCTGTTGTTGTCTTGCCGGCGGCGCACCTCTGCGGTTGCCGCACTCGTCGCTCTACTGCACTTTGATTCCCGCCACTTTGACGACCTTGCGCCACTTGTCGACATCCACCGCGATGACCTCGCGCAATTGTTCGGGCGGCCCGTCAGTGGCTTCCAGCCCTTCGGCTGCGAACCGCTCGCGAATCTCCGGCGCCTTGAATCCCGAGCGGATCGCAGTGTTCCAGGTATCGACAGCCTCGCGGCGCAACCCCTTCGGCCCCCATAGCCCATACCAGAGTCCCGCCTCATAGCCCGGAACGGTATCCGCGATGGGCGGGACATCAGGCAGCCCGGGATTGCGCTTCAGGCTGGTCACGCCCAACGCTCTTACGCGCCCGGACAGGGCGTGAGGGCGCAGCACATTCAGCGTGCCGACGATCAACTGGATCTGCCCGGCAATGAGGTCACTGACCGCCGGCCCCGTGCCCTTGTAAGGCACATGCGTCATGGAAATGCCCGCCATCATGGCGAACAGTTCCGTCACCATGTGCGTGTTCCCGCCCGTGCCGCTGGACGCGTAGTTCAATGCGCCCGGCTTGGATTTGGCGTATGCGATCAAATCCTTCACGGATTTCGCAGGCACGCCCGGATGCACGGCGAGCAGGATGCCGGCTCGCCCGACGAGTGCAATCGGCGTAATGTCCTTGACCGGATCGTAGGCAAGTTTGAACACGGCCGCGTTCGTCGCGTAGCTGGTGGATACCATGCCGAGCGTATAGCCGTCGGCGGGCGCCCGAACGACCATCTCGGCGCCGATCGTGCCGCCGCCGCCACCGCGGTTGTCGATGACGACCGCCTGTCCGCGCGCCTCGGTAAACTTCGGCGCAAACGAACGCGCCATGATGTCGGTGCCGCCGCCGGGGGCGAAGTTGACGATGAGACGGACCGGACGGGATGGATACACGTCGAGCTTGGTCTGGGCATGGACTGCCGTGGCGCACGACGCAAGCGCGAGCGTGATCGCCGCGAGGCGAACGCACTGATTCATGAAACCTCCTCCGAACGCATAGCGAGCGGCTACCCGGGCCAATCCACGGCAACCGTGACGGCCGCAGTTTAACCGCATCCGTTCCGGAACTGTGCAGCGTACGCCAACACCTGCTCCCTTCGTCGGGCGGCAGGCCATGCCCGCTTCATCGCGGCGCCGTACGCATGGTAAAAGCCAGCAACGCCATCGTCACGGCCAGCAGCACCATCGCGCTGATCGTAAGCGAATAGTGGATGCCGATCAGACTGCCGAGCATGCCGACGGTAATGCCGCTGAACGCGCGCATCCCGAGCGACGACATGCCGTAGAGCCCGACCACGCGGCCGCGGATGGCATCGGGCGCATTGAGCTGGACGAGCGTCTGCGCCATCGCGTTGAAGGCGAGGTTGAAGAAGCCTGCGGCAAAGAGCAACGCGAGGGCGATCCCGTAACTCGGCGCCATGGCAAAACCGCCGATGCACAGACACCACAAGAGCGTCAGGACGAACGCTGTACGCGGATCAGGCCGCAATAGGCCGCGGCTCTCCAGCACGATACCTGCGACGAGCGCACCGGCGGCATCCGCGCCCAGAAGTATGCTGTACGTCATGCCGGCCTGCCCGTGTCCGAGATGGGACGCAAACTGTGGCATCTGGGCCTGATACGCGTTGCCGACGAAAAGCGATGCGCACCCGGCGAGGAGGATCATCGAGACGAGCGTGCGGTTGCCCGCGACATCGCGCATGACGGCAGGCACGTCGGAAAGCCCGCCCAAACGCTTCGGGACGGGCTTCGATGGTCGCCCCTTCGCCCGGTGTCCGTAGGGCGCCTTCCAAAGCCAGACCAGCAACGGCACGTAGATGAGCGCGTTGACGAGAATGCCCCACGCCGGCCCCAGGGCGAGCATGAGCAGGCCCCCGATCGCGGGCCCCAGCAGCATGCCGAGTTGCCGGCCGGTGGCGTTGAGCCGTACCGCGCTCTGGAGCTGTTCCGGTCCGACGATGTCGTGCACGAGCAATTGCGTGGCCGGCACCCACAACACCCCCGCCAGACCATGCACGATGAGCAAGGCCGCCGCATGCCACATCTGCAGCGAGTCGGTGACGAAGAGCAGCCCCCAGGCGACGGAGACGGCCATGTACATGAGGAGCCCGATCTGGATCAGCCGACGCGGGTCGAACCGATCGGCGAGCGCTCCCGAATACACCGCGAAGAGCAGGAACGGCAGCCAGTGCGTCAGCACGGCGATCCCGCCCAGGGTCGGCGAACGGAACTCCTGGAAGATGATCCAGTAGCTGATCACGTGCTCGATGTTGTCGGCCATCATCGACATCACCGAGTAGGCGAAGAAAGGTCGGAATCCCGGGTGGCGCAGCGCCGCGAACGACTGCGGCGATGGCGTCGGTGCGCCGGCGGCGCTCATCGTCGCGGTTGACCGAACGCTGTATTCGCGGCAGCCCCGTCGGTCCGCCTGTGCGAGATCCAACTTCTCCGGTCTGCTCCCGGACTACTGCGCATCACGCTTGACCGCGTCCTCGAACGGAAATCCCATCGAGCACACCAGCGCCTTCATGTCCTCGAAGGCCAACGCGACCTGCGTCGGATCGCCTCGAATGCCGAGTTCGACGTGCCGACGTGTCGCGTTCGGTCCCATCGAGGGCAGGCTGAATGCCTTGAGTTTGTCGTATTTCGCTTCTGCCGCTTCCATGGCCGGGATCAGCTGCGACTCCCCTGCCTCGTAAACGACGATCGAGGCTTCGCTCCAGCGATCCCGATCGAACAGCGCCCGATAACGCGTATCGAGCACCCATTCGATCATGGGCCACGCCATTTGCGGGAATCCGGGGACGAAGTAGTGCTCGCGGACCACAAAACCCGGTACGCGATTGAACGGATTCGGAATGATCTCGCAGCCGGCAGGGAACTCTCCCATGCGCAACCGCTGGGGGGTGATCTCGGCCCCGAAACGCGCCAGCAATTCGCGTTCGGCATCGGGATGCAGCGCGAGGGGCACGCCCAACGCCGCAGCCGCACATTGACGGGTATGGTCATCGGGCGTAGCACCGATCCCGCCGAAACTGAACACGACGTCGCCGCGCTCGAAGCTGCGCGCGAGGGCGGCAGTCAGCCGCTGCGGATCGTCACCGTGATACTCGGCCCACGCGAGACGCAATCCGCGCTTGGCCAGGGCCTGGATGGCGAAGGCCATGTGCTTGTCCTGCCGCTTGCCGACGATGATCTCGTCGCCGACGATGATTGCGCCGAATGCCATCGGCTCTCTCCCTTGCCGTTGTTGTCAGTGTGCGTCGCTGCGCACGGCGTGTCGTGCCAGCACCAGGGACACGCAGACGGTCAGACGCTTGGCGTACTCGACATGCAGAAACTCGTTCGGGCCATGCGCGTTCGACTTCGGACCGAGCACCCCGGTGATCAGAAACTGGGCCTCGGGGTAATGCTTGCCCAGCATGCCCATGAAGGGAATCGTACCGCCGCCCCCCTTCATCGCGGCGGGCTTGTCGAAGACGGCCTTCGACGCCCCATGCGCTGCGTCCAGCAGCCAGGGGACGGAGGCCGGTGCGTTCCAGCCTGTCGCCCCCTGATCGGCCTCGAAGGTCACCTTGGCGCCATATGGCGGATCTGCTTCGAGAATGCGCTTGAGATCACGGGTTGCCTGCGCACCGTCGACAAGCGGCGGGACGCGCAGGCTCAACTTCAGTTCCGTATACGGACGCAGCACGTTGCCGGCATTCGAGATCGGCGGCAGGCCGTTGGCGCCGACCACGGAGAGGAACGGCCGCCAGGTCTTGTTGAGCACCGCCTCGGTCGCATCGGCGGCCATCGTCCGCGTGCCGCCGGCGTAGCGATACTTGCTGTAGACCTCATCGCCCAGCATGGCGCCGACCGCGCGCGCCTGCTCAAGGCGCTCCTCGGGAATCGCGCAATGAAATTCGGTGGGAAGAATGCGCCCGGTGGCGGCATCTTCGATGCGATCGAGCAGCAGCCGTGCGATGCGAAACGACGACGGCACGATACCGCTCGCATCGCCCGAATGCACGCCTTCCTCGAGCACGTCCACACGCAAGGTCCCGGCTGCAATGCCACGCAGGGAGGTCGTGAACCAGAGTTGATCGTAATTGCTGCAGCCCGAATCGAGCCCGATCACCAGATCGACCTGGCCCACGCGCGCGGCGAGCGCTTGAAGATAATGCGGCAGATCGTAACTGCCGCTTTCCTCGCAGCACTCGATCATCGCCACACAGCGCGCGTGCGGTATCCCCTGCTCTCGCAACGCCATCACGGCAGCAAGCGAGGCAAACACGGCATAGCCGTCGTCCGCCCCGCCGCGGCCGTAGAGCAGCGGACCTTCCCGAACCGGCTCCCAGGGCCCCAGCCCCTCGCGCCAGCCGGTCATCTCGGGCTGCTTGTCGAGATGACCATAGAGCAGCACCGTGCCGGGGGCATCGCCGGGGATCTCGAGAAACAGCAGCGGCGTGCGTCCGGGCAAGCGCACGATCTCGGTCGTCATGTCGGCAATCGGCTGCTGCCGGCACCAGGCCGCGGCAAGCTGGATCGCCTGTTCGATGTAGCCGTGGGCCTCCCACTCAGGATCGAAATGGGGCGACTTGCACGGAATGCGAATGTAGTCGACGAGGCGCGGGACGATCTCGCGGTCCCACAGCGACGTGATGAACTGCTGGGCGCTTTCGATCTTCATGGGAAGCACTTCCGATACGATTCCGTCCAAGCATAGCAGCCCCCGAAAAAAATCGGTGTCAGGCACGTGCCTGGCACCGATTTTCGGTTGCTTCGGCGTTGACCGCGCGAGGTGCGTGTCGCACACTGCCGCGAACGAAGAGACCGGGGGAGGGAACCCTTGAATGCCCGTTACGACTACATCATCGTGGGCGCCGGTTCGGCGGGCTGCGTGCTTGCCAACCGGCTGACCGAATCCGGACAGCATCGCGTACTGCTGCTCGAAGCCGGCGGGCAGGACAGCAATCGCTGGATCCACATTCCGATCGGTTTCGGCAAGACGATGTTCGACCGCGAGGTCAACTGGATGTTCGAGACCGAGCCCGAAGCCCGCATGCACGGGCGCAACATCAAGATCCCCCGCGGCCGTGTCCTCGGCGGATCGAGCTCGATCAATGGCCTCATCTACATTCGAGGTCAGCGCGAGGACTACGACGACTGGCAAGCGCTCGGCAATCCGGGCTGGGGCTACGACGACTGCCTGCCCTACTTCAAGAAGTCGGAGCACCAGACGCGGGGCCCCGACGAATGGCACGGCACGGGCGGCCCGCTGTGCGTGTCCGACGTGAAGGACAAGCACCCGCTCGCCGATGCCTTCATTGCAGCCGGTGAAGCGCTCGGCATCCGCGCCACGCGCGACTTCAACGGCGCGCAGCAGGAAGGCCTCGGCTATTTCCAGGGCACGGCCCGTAACGGGAAGCGCTGCAGCGCCGCGGTGGCCTATCTGCATCCGGCGATGCATCGGTCGAATCTCACCGTAGTCACCCACGCGCATGCGACGCGCATCCTGACCGATGGCCGGCGGGCTACGGGGGTAGCGTACACGCACGACGGGGATCTCATGCGGGCTTACGCCGACCGGGAGGTCATCCTGTCGGCTGGAGCCATCCAGTCGCCGCAGCTGCTTCAGCTCTCCGGCATCGGGCCCGCCGAGGTGCTGCAGCAACACGGCATCGACGTGATCCACGCCCTTCCCGGGATCGGACGCAACCTGCAGGATCATCTTCAGTCACGCATCATCTGGCGCTGCGCCGAGCCCGTAACCGTCAACGACGATTTGATGAGTCTGCGACGCAAGATCGGGATCGGGCTGCAGTATGCCTTGAGACGCAGCGGCCCGCTGTCCTGGTACGCGGGGCTCGCCGGGGGATTTGCCCGCACGCGTCCCGAACTGGATCGTCCCGACATCCAGTTCCACTTCTTTCCCTACAGCACCGACCGCGTCGATCCCAGCCTGCATTCGTTCTCGGGCTTTACGATGTCGGTGTGCAAGCTGCGGCCCGAATCGCGAGGCACCGTCCATATCAAATCCAAGGATCCGCACGTCGCACCGGCGATTGCGCCGAATTTCCTCGAACGGGAAGCCGACGTGGCCACGATGCTCGACGGTCTGAAGATGGTGCGCAAACTGGCGCAGACGCCGGCGCTGTCCCGCTGGATCAGCGCAGAGTACGACCCCGGCCCCGACTGCGCCGGCGACGACCAGCTCGTCGACTTCATCCGCAAGAAGGCCATGACGGTCTACCACCCCGCTGGGACGTGCAAGATGGGCAGCGATGCCGACGCCGTCGTCGATCAGGCACTGCAGGTCCGCGGCATGCAGTCGCTGCGCGTGATCGACGCCTCGGTCATGCCGGTGGTCACGTCGGGCAACACCAATGCCCCCGTGATCATGATCGCGGAGAAGGCAGCCGACATGATTCTCTCGCAAGCCAGGGGATGAGAGCGGACGGTGCAGGATTCAACCGGCAGTCCCGACCGCGTTGCTTCAACCGTACCAGCATCGACGCCGATCGTGATCGCGCATCGCGGTGCCAGCGGCTATCGCCCCGAACATACGCTTGCCGCCTACGATCTGGCGATCGACATGGGCGCGGACTTCATCGAGCCGGATCTCGTCCTCACGAGGGATGGCGTCTTCATTGCTCGGCACGAGAACGCTCTCGCACTCGTCGACCCCGTCGACGACAAGCTGATCGAAGCCACGACCAATGTGCACACACTGGCGAAGTTTGCCGTACGCCGCACTACGAAGTACGTGGACGGCAAGCCGCTGACGGGCTGGTTTGCTGAAGACTTCACGCTGGAAGAAATCAAGCAGCTTCGTGCCCGTGAACGCATTCCCCAGCTTCGCCCCCTGAACGTCAGCTACGACGACTGCTTCGAGATCCCGACCCTGCAGGAGGTGATCGATCTCGCGAAGCGCCGTGGTGCCGAGCTTGGACGGACCGTAGGCATCTACCCCGAAACGAAGCATCCGAGCTATCACGCCGCCGTCGGCCTGCCGATGGAGGATCGTCTCGTGGCACTCCTCGAAGCCAACGACTGGAATCGGCGTGATGCGCCCGTCTTCATACAGTCGTTCGAAGTGGACAATCTGCGTTCCCTACGCCACGTGACGAGTGTGCGGCTGGTGCAGCTCATGGACTACGTCGGCCGTCCATGGGACCTGACTGCCCAAGGCACGAGTACGAGCTATGCAGACATGGCCTCCGCATCCGGACTGGTACAGATCGCCGGGTATGCCGACGGCGTCGGCCCGGCCAAGGCGTTCGTCATTCCCCGGGATGGGGATGAACGTTTGGGTGAACCAACCCGTTTCGTCCGGGAGGCACACGACGCCGGACTCGTCGTTCATCCCTGGACGTTTCGCACCGAGAACACCTTCGTGCCGGCCGACTACCGGCACGGCAGCGATCCGGCCGCGCGTGGAAGCGGCGCCGCGGAAATTCAGGCCTTCCTGCGCGCCGGCATCGACGGCTTCTTTACGGACCACGTCGACATCGGTTATGCAGCGCGAGTCACGCCCGACCCACGCTGATGATGTGAAGATGGTGCGTCGTCGATCAGAGTGCAGCTGCGATTGCGCGACCCAGATCCTCCGTCTTCGCCGTACCGCCGATGTCCGGCGTGCGCGGTGCGCCGCTGCCGGGCTCCAGCGCCTTCTCGATCGTCGCGACGACATGTGCGCCTGCTTCCACATAACCGAAGTGATCGAGCATCATCGCGGCCGACCAGATGGCCCCGATCGGATTCGCGATGCCTTTGCCGGCGATGTCCGGCGCCGAGCCGTGCACCGGCTCGAACAGCGAGGGATAGATGCGATCGGCGTTGATGTTGCCCGACGGGGCGATGCCGATGGTGCCGCAGCACGCAGGGCCGAGATCGGACAGAATGTCGCCGAAGAGATTCGAGGCCACGACCACATCGAAGAACTGCGGACGCTGAACGAAGTGCGCCGTCAGGATATCGATATGGAACTTGTCGACGCGCACGTCCGGGTACTGCTTCGCCATTTCGGCCACGCGTTCGTCCCAATACGGCATCGTGATGGAAATGCCGTTGGACTTGGTTGCCGACGTGAGATGCTTGGTGGGGCGCTTGCGAGCGAGTTCGAAAGCGAACTTCAGGATGCGGTCGGTACCGCGGCGCGTGAAGGTCGCCTGCTGCATGACGACCTCGCGCTCGGTACCCTCGAAGGCGCGGCCGCCGATCGATGAGTATTCGCCCTCGGTATTCTCGCGAACGATGTACATGTCGATTTCGCCCGGCTTGCGATCGGCCAGCGGCGACTTGATGCCGGGCATGAGACGCGCCGGCCGCAGATTGACGTACTGATCGAATTCGCGGCGGAACTTGATGAGGGAATCCCACAACGAAACGTGGTCCGCCACCTTGTCCGGCCAGCCGCAGGCCCCGAAGTAAAGACAGTCGTGGCCGCCCACGCGATCTTTCCAGTCCTTCGGCATCCAGGTGCCGATCTTGTCGTAGTAGTCGCAGCTCCAGTCGAAGTGGTCGAAACTCAACTCGATGCCGAATTTGCGCGCAGCGGCATCCAGCACGCGCATGCCTTCGGGCATGACTTCCTTGCCGATTCCGTCGCCGGGTATGACGGCGATCCTGTGTTTGGCCACGAAGCGTACTCCTCGTCTTTTGATTGATGATGATCGAATGAAGGGGCGGCCGGCATTCTACGCCCGGTGGCCGCGGCAAAGGTTCACGCGCGCCTTCGCGCCTCGGTGAGGAACTCTTCGAGGATCGGCGTCTGATCGAGCAGGCGATCGTCACCGGGGCGATGGAACTCCGGATGCCATTGCACGCCGACGACGTAGCTGCGACCACGCATCCGGATGGCCTCGATCACCTCGTCCTCGGTCGAGCGGGCTTCGACGACGAGATCTCGACCGAGTTTGCGCACGCACTGGTGATGCAGGCTATTCACGACCACGGTGTCCAGCCCGGGAAACAGTCGAGCGAGTCCGCTGCCGGGCTCGAACCGCACCGTGTGTACGTTACCTTCGTAGACGGAACGATCGCGATGCTTGGCGCGTTCACCGATCTGGCTGGGGATGTCCTGATAGAGCGTACCGCCGAGCGCCACATTGATGAGTTGCAGTCCCCGGCAGACCCCAAGCACGGGTTTGCCGGCCTCCATGAACTCGCTGAACAGTTCCATCTCGTAGTCGTCCCGGACGCGATCGCCGGACCACTCGGGCTTGAGCGGCTCCTCGCCGTAGCAGGTGGGACTGATATCCGCCCCGCCCTGAAGCACGAGACCGTCCAGCTCGTGCACGTAGTCCCGCAGGCGCATGTTGTTGCGGTGGAGCAGCCCCTGGCTGTCCAGAGAAGGCACCATGAACACGACCACGTCGCGCGACATCACCCAGTTCGCCATGAGCGGATCGAGGTACTGCACGGTGCGACGCAGCGTGCCCGTCGCCCCGGGGCGCGGGGCGAGGAAACGCGCAGACAATCCGATGCGTAGAGAGCGAGTCATGGCGGCTGTGGCGTTTGCGTAAGGATTGTTTTCTAGTGTCCGCCGCGGCCTGCGCCCGGCGTCGGTGCCGCTGTGGGGAAATACTCTTCCACGGCGATTTCGACGATGGCAGGCTTGCGCGCCGCAAGCGCAGCGGACACCGCATCGGCAATCTCGTCGGGTCGGGTCACGTAGTAGCCCTTGGCGCCGTAGACCTCGGCGAGCTTGTCGAAACGGGGATTGAGCAAATCGACGCCGATGAATTTTTCCCCGAAGTGGCGCTTCTGCTGAGCCTTCTCCGCGCCATGACAACGGTTGTTGAGCACGATGCCCACGAGCGGGATGTTCCATCGCACCGCCGTGTTGATCTCGCTTGCCGTATACATGAAGCCGCCGTCGCCCTGAATGCTGATGGCAGGCCGATCGGGGCGGCCCAGTTGCGTCCCGAGACCGACGCAGTAGCCCATGCCGAGTCCGCCATGGCCGGCATAGTTGAAGAAGGTGCGCGGCAGTTCGAACTTCAGCCGATCGTAGGCGAGACCACCTGCCACACCCGCATCCAGCGTCACCATGCAGTCTTTCGGCAGGACCTTGTTCAGCTCCGGATAAACGCGCTGCGGCATCATGTAGGGCTGGGCTGGCAATTTCTCCTCGGCGGCGATCCGTTCCCGACGCTGTGCCGCCAGCATTTCGATCTGGTTGCGCCACGGGACGTTCGCCCGTCCGGACGGAAACTGCGTGCGCAGCTTCGCAAGCAACTGCTGGGCGACCGCCTTCGCGTCTCCGGCAATGCCGACCGCGACCGGGTAGTTGCGCCCGATCTCCTGCGCATCGACATCGATCTGGATGATCTTCGTCTGCGGATCGATGACGCTCCAGTTCCAGTGCGAGGTCGACTGGTTGATCCGCGTTCCGAGCGCGAGGATCACATCGGCCCGGTGAATCGCCTGCCCCGTTTCGCCCGCGCCGCGACCGCCGGCCCCGCCCACGAACAACCGATGGCTGTTCGGCACCGCATCGTTGTGGCCATAGGACGGCACAAGCGCCATGTCGAGCAGTTCGGCGAGGGCTACGGCCTCCTCGGTCGCACCTGAGTCCACGACGCCGCCGCCCGCCAGCAGCAGCGGTCGCTGCGCCCCCGATAGCAGTTGAACAGCGCGATCGATTGCGCCGGCGTCTCCAGGCAGCCGCTGGTCCACGGCGCGATAGGCCGCAGGCGGCGTGATGTCGGCATCGAGGTTCTGATCGTCGAGGAGATCGCGCGGGATGTCGAGCATCACCGGGCCGGGTTTACCCGACAGCGCGGCCCGAAAGGCATCGTGCATGAATTCGACGATGCGCTCGGTCTTGTTCACCTGTCGCGCGAGCTTGGTGAATGGGCGGAAGATCTCGACCAGATCGAAGGCTTGCGAGCCGTCGCGATAGATGTAGTCGCGAGCGACATCCCCCGCGATCACCAGGACCGGGGCTCGCCCCTTCCAGGCGAGCGCGACGCCGGTCGCGAGATTGATGGTGCCCGGGCCCGAAGTCGTAATGCAGGCCGTCGGCTTGCCGGACGAGCGCGCATACCCGTAAGCCATGAACGCCGCACCCTCTTCGTGCCGCGAATCGACGAACTTGATGTCGTCGCGCCCGTACATTTCCGTCACGATGCTGTTGGTCGTCGTACCGACGATACCGAAGGTGTACTCCACCCCTTCGGCACGAAGTGCTTCGATCACCGCCTGCCCTGCCATCATCGTCGCCATGTCATCTCCTTCGTTTGCGATTGCATCGCCATTTCGGAGCGATGCGCGGCGAGTTCCTGACCCAGGACACGAACGCGCTCGGCCTCCACCCCTTCCTCCTTCGTAGCGCCGCTATTGTGCGCCAGCCGCGAACGCGATCCAATACACGCATCACTCCAACCGGATCTGCAGTCATGCCCATCACACGCTTGTGCCTGGTACGCCACGGCGAAACCGAATGGAACGCCGAGGGCCGCGTCCAGGGCCAGACGGACATTCCCTTGAGCCCGGTCGGTGTGCGCCAGGCGCGCGCCGCCGCATCCCTCCTCGCCAGTCACGACTTCAGCGCCGTGTACTCGAGCGATCTGTCACGGGTGCGGCAGACGGCTGAGCCAACCGCGCAGAAGCTGGCCCTGCCCCTGCAGCTCGATCCGGAGCTGCGGGAGCGTCACTACGGCATTTTCGAGCGCCTCCTCTACTCGGAGGTCAAGGCGCGTTACCCGGCGCTCTATGCGCGATTTCACGAGAAGGATCCGGACTTCGATTTCGAAACCGGCGAAAGCCTGCGCACGTTCTACGAACGCTCCCTTCGGGCGGTCACGCGCATCGCCGATCGCCATTCGGGCGAGCAGGTGCTCATTTTCACGCACGGCGGGGTGCTGGATATGGTGTACCGGCGTGCAATGTCTCTCGGGCTCGACGCAACGCGCGACTACGGCATCCCGAACTGCGGCGTGAACTGGGTGGAAGTCACGCCGTCCGGGTGGGGCGTGCACTGTTGGGCGGATGTGGCCCACCTGGCTGCTGCGCTCGACGAATTGCCCGACGCGTAGAACGCGCACCCCGGGCTCATCTACCGCCGCGCGGGTCAACGAGCGCCACCTACTTTGAGGTGGCCTTGGCCGTGGCAGCCGATTTGCGGTTGGCCACCTGCAGGTTCGCTTCCGGCTGACGCTGATAGCTCACCCTGAACGTCAGCGGCTTCACGTTCGTCTGCGTCTTGTACGCCTCGGCGAGCGCCTTCTGCGACTCCTGATTGAATAGCGCATGCGGCTTCGTGAAGCGCCCGTACAGCTTTACGTCGAACCTCCTGGTGAGCGCGGTGTACTCGATGCCTGTCTCGTCTTGAAGAATGCTCGGCGCGCGTTCGAGGAGCGCATCGCGCACGATCGAAAAGCGCGAACTCTGCAACAGGTGGGAGGCCGCCTTGAGCACCGTGGGATGCACGGTCATGCGTTCCACCCATGCGCGCTCACCCGGATGCTCGTTGAGTGACGCATCGGACAAGTTCATGCGCACGTAGTCGAGAAGCACCCGCCGACTGCCGGACTGCAGCGTGATCCGGACCGAGTTCCACGTCGAGCGCTCGCCGCGCGGCCCGGGATGCGGCTCGATATCACTGCCGCTTTCGTTGATGCGGATGGGTTCGACCGAATGCACGGTAAAACCCGAACGCACGGCGAACGCGATCATCGGCGTCGTCGTGCCTGCGCGTAGCCCTTGCTGCTTGGCTTCCTCGTCCAGATCGAGGGTACGGAAGAAGCCGATCTGCGCGAACTGCTTCCAGGCTTCGGCGAAGCGCCCCATGAAGCTCGCCAGATCGGCGGCCTCTGCCCGATCCAGGGCCGGCGGCGCTTCGGCGCGCTGCATCGCGACCAGCACGTAGCGATTGGCGTTCGGATACATGCGCTTGACCGTGGCGAAGTCCGGCCCGGAGAAGGGATAGAAGATCGTGCCGCCGGACACCGGAGCCAGCTCGGCGCCGGCCCACCTCTGCATGGGCTCCCCGATTCGACGTTCGTAGTCGTGCCAGTGGGCAGTCGCGCGACGCGCATGGTCGGCGAGTTTCCCCTCCTGCAAAGGCACGCCGATCGGTACGGTGGTGGTCATACCCGCAAGGATGCGCGCGGCAGCATCGGGGCCGAGACCGGTCGCGGACCATCCCGCGCGCGGCGCGAGACCCAGCGCACACAGAGATACCAACACAAGCAGGGAAACGCGGACCGCACTCGCGGCGCGACCGGCACGATGGACCATCGACAGGAACTCCGGCACCAGGACGGGAGACTGGGCAGTCCGGATTCTATCGGCCCTCGACCGCCGTCGTCTCGTTAGACCTGCCGGAAATCATGCGGCCGGGCGCACTGCGCGGAGAATGCAACAGACGGTGTATCCTTGCCCCGACGAACACTCCAGGCTCGTCATAAGCGGATCTTCGGCGGGGCACGACACTCGCATTGCGCCGGATCCCACGTTACACGAGGAACGCAGCATGCAGGCGCAAGGCAATCACGGCAGGAGAACCCAGCGCGGCGCAGCCGCCGGCAAACTGCTGCTCATCGTCGTCATCGGGTTTCTGCTCTGGTGGTTCCGCCCGTGGGAGCGCTTTCTGCCCGAGGCTTCGAAACCGGACGCCATCCCGCGCGCCGTCGCGGCACGCGGCACGCTGGCCGAAGACGAGCAGAACAACATCGCGGTCTTCAAGGCGGTGTCGCCGTCGGTCGTGCACATCACGACATTGGCCGCCCGGCGCAGCTTCTTCTCGGCCGACATCACACAGGTGCCTCGCGGCACCGGTACCGGCTTCATGTGGGACGATGCCGGCCATATCGTCACCAACTTTCACGTGATCCAGGGCGCGAGCGGCGCACAGGTCACGCTGCAGGACCAAACGACCTGGAAGGCCAGTCTCGTCGGCGCCTTTCCGGACCGAGACCTCGCCGTGCTGCGGATCGCACCGCCGAAAGAGAAGATCAGGCCGATCATCATCGGCGTAAGCAAAGACCTGCTCGTCGGGCAAAAGGTCTACGCCATCGGCAATCCGTTCGGCCTCGATCAGTCTCTGACCACGGGCATCGTCAGCGCACTCAATCGCGAGATCGAATCCGTGACGCAGCGGTCGATCCGTGGCGTCATCCAGACCGATGCAGCGATCAATCCGGGGAACTCGGGCGGCCCGCTGCTCGACTCTGCAGGACGACTGATCGGCGTCAACACGGCCATCTACAGCCCGTCGGGTGCATCGGCCGGCATCGGCTTCGCCATCCCCGTCGACGAAGTGAATCGCATCGTGCCCAGACTCATCCGCGACGGGAAATTCATCCGCCCCGCCATCGGCATCCAGGCCGCCCCGCCGACGTTGCAGCAGGCGCTGAAACTGCCCGAAGGGGTTGCAATCGCGGGCGTCGTCCCGGGCGGGCCTGCGGAGAAGATCGGACTGCGTCCGTTCATGCGCGCCGAGGACGGCAACATCGTACTCGGCGACATCATCGTCGCAGTCGACGGCAAGCCCGTCAAAACGATCGACGATCTGCTCACGCTGCTCGAACAGCACATGCCTGGGGACACTCTATCCATCCGCATCGCTCGCGGCGGGGAGACGGTCGATGCTCAGATCACGCTCGGACTGAGGGATTGAACCGGCACAGCGAAAATCGGCGCTGATGCTTGGGCAGCAAGCTCGGCACGAGGCACGAACCCAAGGGGAAACTGAATGAAGATTGCAACGAACGGGATCGAAACCCACTATACCGTCGACGGCGAGGGGCCCTGGCTCGTCTTCAGCCATTCCCTGGCATGCGATACGCGCATGTGGAAGCCGCAGATCGAGGCGTTTTCGAAGCGGTACAAGGTCCTATGCTACGACACCCGCGGTCATGGCGGCAGCAGCGCACCAGCGCAAGCCTATACCCTCGATCAACTGGCGGACGACGCCAAAGCGCTGTTCGACGGCCTAGACATCAAGAGCTGTCACTGGGTCGGTCTCTCGATGGGAGGAATGATCGGTCAAACGTTCGCCCTGCGGCATCCGGGGATATTTCAAACGATGACGCTCGCGGATACCACGAGCTACTACCCGCCCGAGGCGCAGCCGCTTTGGCAGCAGCGGATCAAGATCGCGACCGATTCCGGCATGGAGCCCATCGTCCCCGCGATGCTGGAACGCTGGTTCACCGAACCGTTTCGCAAGTCGGGCGCCCCGATTCTCGGCGAGATCGCCGCAGCGATCCGCGGCACACCGCCGCAGGGCTTTGCGGGCTGCTGCCATGCATTGCCCAAGATCAACCTTACTTCGCGCTTGAAGGAAGTTGCATGTCCGACGCTCGTCGTCGTCGGCGAACACGATCCGGGCACGCCCGTCTCGATGGCACAGGACATTCATGCAGCGATGCCCGGATCGCAGCTGGTCGTGCTGCCGAACGCAGCGCACTTGTCGAATGCCGAGCAACCGGCCGCGTTCAACGCCGCGCTGCAATCGTTCCTCGATCGCCATGGCTGACCCTCGGGACAAGGGAAAGGTGAAATGGGAAAGGCCGGAACGGTCACGCCTCACGATTCGTTTCGTTGCCCGGATGCTTCCCTGAATTCGCCCCACGGCAAATCGGCGGGCGACAACGTATGCGGCGTTTCCGCCATTGCGTTTCCCCCGACAAACGACTCCGGTCGAAAATCGGTGCCAGGCACGTGCCAGGCACCGATTTTCGGGTCTTCCAGATGGTCTCGATCGGGCTGATCTCCGACACCCACAATCTGCTGCGGCCGGAGGCGGCCCGGGCGCTGCGTGGCAGCAATCACATCGTGCACGCAGGCGACATCTGCGCGCAAAGCGTCATCGACGATCTGCAGCGCATCGCACCCGTAGCGGCAGTCCGCGGCAACAACGACTTCGGCAGTTGGGCCGATCCCCTGCCGGAGAACCACATTCTGCGTATCGCGGGCATTGCCATCCTCATGGTGCACGATCTCGCCACGCTTGAACTCGATCCGGCCGGGCACGGCGTTCAGGTCGTCGTCAGCGGCCATTCGCATCGGCCGCTGATCGAGCATCGACAGGGCGTGCTTTACGTGAATCCCGGAAGCGCCGGACCGCGGCGTTTTCGGCTCCCCGTGTCGGTCGGGCAGCTGGTCGTCCGCGGGACTGACATCGATGCGAAGCTGATCACCCTCGACGTTTGATCCCGCGCAGGGGTGAGAACGAAAATTCGGTGCCAGGCACGTGCCTGGCACCGAATTTCGATCATGCGACGCGTACGGATTCGAACGCGCGGGCTTCGGCGCCTGCACCAAGCACGGCACGCGCAAGACCGATGAGACTACGCTGCGTGATGCCGCGCCGATCCCGCGTCGGGTTGTACTCGCAAATTTCCAGCGCCCGCAGGTTGGCCTCGCCGCCCACCTGTTCGAGTTCGACAGTCAGCTCGGCGGCACGCAAGCCGCCTGGCGCAGGCGTGCCGACGCCCGGGGCATCGCGAGGATCGAGCGCATCCATGTCGATGGTGATGCCGAACCCGCCGGAGGCCCTGCGAACGATTCCCAGTGCCTCCTGCATTGCATCGGCCACGCCGCGTTGCGCGATCTCGGCCATGCCGATCACGCGCACGCCGATGCGGTCGAGCAGCGCACGCTCCTCGGGTTCGTAGCTGCGCGCACCGAACACGCACACGTGCTGCGGCAGCACCTTCGGCCCTGCGTTCAGACATTCGGTAAAGACAGGATCACCATGACCAAGCAGGACGGCGAGCGGCATGCCGTAGATGAGACCGGTGTGCGAGGTTTGCGGCGTATGGCTGTCGAGGTGCGCGTCGATCCACAGCAGCCCGAGCGGGCCTTCGCCTCGTAGCGCGCCATGCATGCCACTCCACGTGCCCACGGCGCACGAGTGATCGCCGCCGATCACCAGCGGACGATGTCCCCCGATGGTTGCATCTCGCACCGCTTCAGCGATGCGCGGGTTGAGCCGCGCCATCGCTGCCGCAGGATCGTCGGCGTAATTGCGGGCCGGGCGAAGGATCTCGCCCCACTCGGCGTCCTGATTGCCGTCCGCAAGCTGCGCGGCGAGACCCGCGGCCTTTAACGTTTCCGCTGCAGCGACTGCACCGGGATCGCGGCCACCGACGCCACTGCGTACACCGAAGATACGAATGGATCGACGGCGAGCGCCGTCTGCGACGAACTGGGTCATTGCCTGGTCTCCATGCACTCGTCGGCTCGTGACCGACGAATTCACGTCCGGGCGGCCGGATCTCGGCACCGACCTGCCCAAGAAGAAGGGCCTGCCTGATGGGCAGACCCCCGAGCTTCATACGGACCGGTTAGAGACCCCCGTATCCCTGCAGTTCCGGGATCAGCCCGTTTTTTTTCGCAGCGTCTCGACGAGCTTGCGATGCAGCCCGTTGAAGCCGCCGTTGCTCATCACGAGGATGTGATCGCCCAGCCGCGCGCGCTCGGCGATCCTGTCGATCAACCCGGCGAAATCGTCGATCACCTGCGCCTTCGCGCCGAGTGCGGTCATCGCACCGGCGACATCCCAGCCCATGCCGGCGCCATAGCAGAAGACGGCGTCGGCGCCCGTCAGGCTCGCTGCCAGCGCATCCTTCCAGATGCCGAGCTTCATCGTGTTCGAACGCGGCTCCAGCACCACAAGAATGCGCGCACCGCCGACCTTGCTTCGCAAGCCGGCCAGCGTCGTCTCGATCGCCGTCGGGTGATGAGCGAAATCATCGTAGACCGTGATGCCTCCGACCTCGCCCACCACTTCCAATCGCCGCTTCACGTTGCGGAAACGGCTCAAGCCGGCAATCGATTGCGCCGGCGTCACACCGAAGTAGCGCGCAGCCGCAATCGCCGCCAGCGCATTCATTCGGTTGTGTTCGCCGAGAAGCGCCCAGTCGAGCGCCCCGAAATCCTCATCGGCGCAAGCGACACCGAACCCTCCGCTCGAAGCGAGCATCGATGCACGCCATCCGTCATCGACACCGAAGCGCTCGACTGGCGTATAGCAGCCGCGCTCGAGCACCGTCGCAAGATGCGCATCCTGGCCGTTGACGACCAGCAACCCGTTACGAGGCACCGTGCGCACCAGATGATGGAACTGCGTTTGAATGGCGCCGAGGTCCGCGAAGATGTCGGCGTGGTCGAATTCGAGATTATTGAGGACCGCCACGCGAGGGCGGTAGTGGACGAACTTGCTGCGCTTGTCAAAGAAGGCCGTGTCGTATTCGTCTGCCTCGATCACGAAAGGCGCAGTAGATGCACCGAGGCGAGCCGACACATCGAAATTGAGCGGCGCACCGCCGATGAGAAAGCCGGGCTCGAGACCCGCCGATTCGAGGATCCAGGACAGCATCGCCGTCGTGGTCGTCTTGCCGTGGGTTCCCGCGATGGCTGCGACGCGCCGCGTGCGCAGGATGTTCTCCGCGAGCCACTGCGGCCCCGAGATGTAGGGCAAGCCGCGATCGAGGATCTCTTCCATCAACGGGTTGCCGCGTGTGACGACATTGCCGATCACGTAGACATCCGCGCCGAGCGAGAGCTGCTCGGTGCCGTAACCTTCGATGAGCGCGATATCCTGCGCTTCGAGCTGGGTGCTCATCGGCGGATAGACGTTCGCATCGCAACCCGTCACACGATGGCCGGCTTCGCGCGCGATGGCAGCGATGCCGCCCATGAACGTACCGCAGATACCCAGGATGTGGAGATGCATGAACCGACCCTCGTCGAAGCCGCAGCGAGGATACCAGAGCATGCACGCACCTCTGACGCGGTGTAGGATCGGGAACGACTGCAGGAATCTCTCATGGCGCACGAAGACGCAACGCGAACGGCGCTGACGCGACTGATCGACATCCGGCTTTCCCGGCGCGAACTGCTCAAGGCCGTGCTCGCCGGGGCAGCGGGCACGCTCTCGGGACACGCAAGCTCCGCCCCATCCGCGGCGAATCGAACGACGGGCTCGACGCTCACCTTCGCCGAGATTCCACACGGCCTCGACGAACGCCATCATCTGCCGCCCGGCTATGTCGCCCAGGTGCTCGTGCGTTCGGGGGATCCGCTGTTCCACGACGCGCCGCGCTACGTTCCCGGCCAGGCGGATCCGAGCGCTCAGGCGCGCCAGTTCGGCACCGACAACGACTTCCTCGCCTACATGCCGCTTCCGGCGCACGGCAACGAACGCCAGCGCGGCCTGCTTTGCGCGAATCACGAACGCACGACCGCCCAGCTCGTATGGCGCGCCATGGGCTCGAGTCGCGCACTAGCCGAACGCAGTGCCGCCCAATGCGAGCACGAAATGGCGGCGCAAGGCATGAGCATCGTCGAGATACGTCAGGACGGCAGTTCATGGCGTCTCGTCCTGGACAGCGCCTACAACCGGCGCATCGACGCGCGCAGCACGACGATCGCCGTGAGCGGTCCCGCCGCGGGCCACGCACGGCTGCGCACCCGTGCCGATCCCACCGGGCAACGGATCGTAGGCACGCTGAACAACTGCGCGGGCGGCGTCACGCCCTGGGGCACGGTGCTTACCTGCGAAGAGAACGTCCACTTCTACTTTACCGGCGATGCATCCTCGCACCCCGAGGCCGCCGCGCTGAAGCGCTACGGGTTCGGCGATCGAACGTTCTACGTTTGGGGTCGGCACGTCGAGCGCTTCGATCTGCAAAAGGAGCCCAACGAGCCCAATCGCTTCGGCTGGGTGGTGGAGATCGATCCCTACGAACCTTCGTCCCTGCCGATCAAGCGCACCGCGCTCGGCCGCTTCAAGCATGAAGGTGCGACGACGGCGATCAGCCACGACGGTCGGGTCGCTGTCTATCTCGGCGACGACGAACGCTTCGAGTACCTCTACAAGTTCGTGAGCCAGCGCCGCTTCGATGCGAAGAACCGTGCGGCCAATCGGGATCTGCTCGATCGCGGCACCCTCTACGTCGCGCGCTTCGAAGCGCAGCGGATGCACTGGGTCCCGCTCGTTCACGGTACCGGTCCGTTGACGGCGGCAAACGGCTTTCATAGTCAGGCCGACGTCGTCATCGAAGCACGCCGTGCCGCCGATCTCCTGGGCGCGACGAGCATGGATCGCCCCGAAGACGTCGAACCGCATCCGCAGACGGGTCACATCTACGTCGTGCTCACGAACAATCACCGCCGCGACGCCGGTCGCATCAATCCCGCCAATCCGCGAGCGGACAACCGCTGGGGGCAGATCATCGAGATCGTGCCGCCACGCGTAAATGGCGTCGCGGACCACACTGCACTCGAGTGCGGCTGGGAGTTCTTCCTGCTGGCGGGAGACCCGGCCGATGCGCGGCAAAGCGCCCGCTACGCCGGCCCGGTGAGCCGCAACGGCTGGCTCGCATGCCCGGACAACGTGGCTTTCGATCCCAAGGGACGCATCTGGATCGCCACCGATGGCCAGGAAGACGTGGCCGGCTTTGCCGATTCGCTGTATGCGGCCGACACAGGCGGTCCGGGGCGCGGCATCACGCGTCTGTTCTTCAATGCGCCTCGCGGCGCGGAAGTGTGTGGCCCCTGCTTTGCGCCCGACGGCCGCACGCTATTCGTCGCCGTTCAGCACCCCGGCGGCGAAAAGGGATCGACCTTCGAAAAACCCTCGACGCGCTGGCCGGACTTCGATGCCGCGGTGCCACCACGTTCCGCCGTGATCGCCGTGACGCGTACCGATGGCAAAGAAATCGGAAGTTGAGTCCCGGTCTACCCGTTGCGACGCCGACTTCTCACCCAGCACACCGCGCCGACGAGCAGCGGAAACACGACGAACGCTGCGAAGACGTAGACGAACGCCTCTGCTGCAGACCCGGTGATGTTCTCGAGCAACGTGCCGGCGACTGCACCCGGCAGCATGAGCGTGGGCAACCAGACGATCGCCGACAGCGCGTTCGCGACCTGAAAGCGCGTCTGCGGCATCTCCATCATGCCTGCCACGAGCGGCACCACCGCGCGCAGCGGTCCGAAGAAGCGCCCGAGGCAAACGCTCAACACGCCCCAGCGCACGAAAAAGCGATGGCCGCGCGCGAGCAACTCGGGATCCTTGCTGAACGGCCAGATGCCGTGTACGCGATGGCCGAGCCAACGCCCCAGCCAATAGGACACCGCATCGCCCACGATCGCGCCGACGATCCCCCACGGCAGGATGACCCACGGGTCGAGGGCGCCGGTGGCGAGCAGCGCTCCCGACGCAACGATCATCGCGGTGAACGGCACGATCACGCCGAGCACCGCCATGGATTCCGCGAACGCCATCAGGGCGACGAGCGGCCCCGCCCAGCCCTGACTGCGGGCGATGAAATCCACGACCTGTGCGGCCCACTGATCCACGACGGCGCTACTCCGCGACGAGCTGACCGCCGATCGATCCCGGCGGCGGGAGGAGATGATAGCCGTTCGGCGCCTACCTCATGCGCGCCGGGCATTAGAATCGGGCACCTAAGCATTTCGCTTGCCCACGACCCACCGAACCAAACGAGGAATCCTTCATGCTGCCTGCCACGATGACCGCCATCACCATCACCGCCGCGGGCGGCCCCGAGATGCTCGTCCCCGAACAACGGCCCGTGCCGAAGCCGGACGCCGGTCAGGTGCTGATCAAGGTGGCCTACGCCGGCATCAATCGTCACGACTGCAGTCAGCGCAAGCGCGGCTTCGGCCCGAAGAACGCCACGGACATTCCCGGGCTCGAGGTCGCCGGCGAGATCGTTGCCGTCGGCGCAGGTGTCACGCGATGGAAGGTGGGCGATCGCGCATGCGCGCTGGTGAACGGGGGCGGCTATGCGCAGTACTGCATCGCGCTGGAACCGTTGCTGCTGCCCATCCCTGCCGGTTACGACATGAAGCAGGCAGCCAGCCTGCCGGAGGCGATGTTCACCGCGTGGTTCAACGTCTTCCACCTCGGGCGGCTCACGGCGGGTGAATGGCTGCTGGTCCACGGCGGTTCGAGCGGCGTGGGCACCATCGCGATCCAGTTGGGCGTGCTCGAAGGCGCGAAGGTCATCACCACGGCCGGCTCGGCGGCCAAGTGCGACGCCTGCATGAAGCTCGGCGCAACGCGAGCGGTGAACTACAAGGAAGAGGACTTCGTGGCCGCCGTCACCGAGACCACCCAGGGACACGGCGTGGACGTGATCCTCGACATGGTCGGCGGTCAGTACGCCAAACGCAATCTCGAATCGATCGCTCCGGACGGACGTCTCGTGCACATCGCGTCGGGCAGCGATTTTTCGACGCCGCTGCTCGCGGTATCGAGCAAGCGCGCGATCGTGACCGCTTCACAAATGCGCCCGCTGCCGTTACCCAAGAAGCAGCGTGTCGTCGACGACCTGCTGGCACGCGTGTGGCCGCACCTCGGTACGCGCATCCACACCGTGATCGACAACATCTACCCGCTCGAACAAGCCGCACAAAGTCACGCGCGCATGGAGTCGAGCCAGCACATCGGCAAGATCCTGCTCGCAGTGAATCCGTGAGGATGATCGTCCAGATTACGGACTCATCCGCGTCGGCGACACTGCATTCCAATCGCCGACCCAGCGGCCACAGAGTACAATGGGATTCGCAACCGCACCCCATGGAGGAGCACTCTCAATGAGCATCAAAGGCAAGTCCTACATCGTGGGCGCTTTCGAGCACCCCACGCGCAAGGCAACGGATATCTCCGTCGCCCAGCTGCACGCTGAATGCGCGAAGGGAGCCATCGAAGACGCCGGTCTCACCAAGAACGACATCGACGGTTACTTCTGCGCCGGCGACGCACCCGGCCTCGGCGGCATTGCGATGGCCAACTACATGGGCTTGAACCTCAAGCACATCGATTCCACGGATACCGGGGGATCGTCCTATCTCGTGCACGTCGGTCACGCTGCCGAAGCGATCGCGACCGGACGCTGCAACATCGCACTCATCACGCTGGCCGGCCGGCCGCGTTCCGAAGGTTCCTCGGGCACCGTCGTGCGCAGCCGCGGAACGGGTGTGCCGGAAGAGCCCTTCGAACTGCCGTACGGCCCCGTCACGGTAAACATGTACGCGATGGCTGCGATGCGCCACATGTATCAGTACGGCACGACGGCCGAGCAGCTCGCCTGGGTGAAGGTCGCCGCCTCGCATCACGCCCAGCACAATCCGCATGCCATGCTGCGCGATGTCTACACCGTCAAGGACGTGCTCGATTCGCCAATGGTCGCCGATCCGCTGCGACGCATGGACTGCTGCGTGGTCAGCGACGGCGGCGGCGCCATCATCATGGCGCGCCCCGAGATCGCCAAGAAGCTGAAGCGTCCGCTGGTACCGGTGCTAGGCGCGGCCGAAGCCCCCAAGCATACGAACGGCGGCAAGTTCGATCTCAGCTTTACCGGCGCTGCGTGGACTGGTCCGCGCTGCTTCGAAGAAGCCGGCGTCAAACAAGTGGACATCAAGTACGCCTCGATCTACGACAGCTTCACGATCACGGTCGTGATGCAGATCGAAGACCTCGGCTTCTGCGAGAAGGGCAAGGGGGGCGCGTTCGTCGCCGACGGCAATCTCATCTCCGGCGTCGGCAAGTTCCCGTGGAACACCGATGGCGGCGGCATGTGCAACAACCACCCGGCCAACCGCGGCGGCATGACGAAGATCATCGAAGCCGTACGCCAACTGCGCGGCGAAGCGCATCCGGCCGTACAAGTGAAGAACTGCGACATCGCGCTTGCGCACGGCACGGGCGGCTCGCTCGGCACGCGCCATGGCGCCGCCACCGTGATCATGGGAAGGGAGTAACAACGATGGCCACACCGTATCAGGACCGCAAGCTGAATGACCCGACCCCCAACGTCGGTGACGCGCCCTTCTTCGAAGGCGCCAAAGAAGGCAAGATGCTGATCAAGAAGTGCAAGGACTGCGGCGAGGTTCACTACTACCCGCGCGGCATCTGCCCTTCGTGCTTCAGCACCAACCTCGAATGGGTCGCGATCAAGGGCACGGGCACGATCTACACGTTCAGCATCACGCGCCGTGCAGGCCCGATCCCCTACTGCATCGCCTACGTGACGCTCGACGAAGGCATCAACGTAATGACCAACATCGTCGACTGCGGCGATCTGGACGACATCAAGATCGGCCAGAAGGTGAAGTTGACGTTCAAGGAAACGGGGAATGGGACGAAGGTCCCGGCATTCATGCCTGCGTGAGTGAGTGATGGGCGTCGCGCTGCGCGGCCGCTCTGTGAAGGGTGAATGGTGAAAGCAAGCGGGCCGGACGATTGTCCGGCCCGCTTGCTTTTCATGCCCGCCGACAGGGAAGACGCTGGGAGCGTGAAGCACCTTTCCCGCTCGCCCCATCATAGCGGGCCCCGCTGGACCCTACGACCGCTGGACGTCGGAGAAGACTTCGACCCGGAAGACGTGCTCCCGATCTACGACCTTCGGATCTTCCGCCCGACGGCGCTTAACCCTACCATGCATTCGACCTCAAGATAAGCACTCACGGAGCGTTGGAGTGATTGACAACGCGCACGGGTGTTGGCACGATTCCCAGCATGAAGGCAGTCGAGCTCGTCCGCGTGCGCATCGTCTACTCGCCAGCGGCCTTCGCCGAGCTAATGCTCTGGCAGTTGCCTCGCGTGCTGCCGGGGTCAGCGCATCGCTACAAGTATCGATTGGCGTATGTCGTAAACGGGGAATGTACCCTGCGCTACGCCAACGAGTCCGGCAAAGGAGATCATCGCCATTTTGGTGGCAGAGAACGAGCGTATTCGTTCTCAACCCCTGAGAAGCTGCTCGCCGACTTTGAACGAGACATTGGAAGGTGGAACAGTGAAAATCGTGACGCTTGATGTTCGTACGCCCTCTGAGGCCATGGCCGATTTCGCGGATGCCTGGAAGACATCCAAAGCACAAAAGTCAGCCCGAATGAGCTTCGCGACACCCGAATTGCTGTGGCAGGTGCTCACAGTCAAGCGCTGGGAATTGCTCAAGGCCCTCTGTGGGGCCGGGCCCATGTCGATCCGGGAGGCGGCCCGACGGGTGGGCCGGGACGTGAAGGCCGTGCACAGTGACGTCACGGCACTGCTGAACGCAGGCGTAATCGAGCGCGCGGAAGGCGGAGGCATCGTGTTTCCGTTCGAAGCAGTGAAGGTCGAGTTTCTCCTGCAAGCAGCGTAGCAACCTGTCGAACGACTACGGCCGCGGCTTCTCCGCCCAGAAACTACGCCCCACGCTGCGCTTCGCCCGGGGATGCCCGGATGAACAGATTCTCCTCGCAAGGCGTAAACAATTAAGCATGGCTTCCTGGGGACTGGCTGCGAACTGCGTCCACTTGGGATTTCCGACCAGCCGCATCCGTGCGTCCCCTCGATGTCCCGCCACGTGGGCCGGAAGACGATCCAAGCATAGCAGCCCGACCACATCGAATCACACCGCTTTCACCCGTCACCGTTCACGCGGCTATCGATCAGAGATCGATACCGCTAAAACATCATGACGCCACCATTCACATGAATGGTCTGCCCGGTGATGTAGCTCGCCCCCGGACCACACAGGAACCGCACCGTATCCGCGATCTCGCGCGCATCGCCGAGGCGGCCGAGCGGAATGTTGGTCGGCACAGTGGGCCGGGCTGCCCGCCCCGCGGCGCGTATCGTATCCATCTGTCCGGGCGCCACGCAATTGACGCGGATATTCTGCTCGGCGAACTCGCGTGCGAGCCCGCGCGTGAGACCCACCATACCGTGCTTCGCCACCGAGCCGTGGACACGCTTTTTCGCGCCCGACAACGCCTGCATGCCGCCGAGCGTCACGATCGCGCCGCCGCCGTTGGCGATCATCGACGGGATGCATGCCTGACACAGCCGGAACGAGCCGTCGAGCGAAATGCCCATGATGCCGCGCCATTCCTCATAGCTGATTTCGAGGAATGGGGTCTCCTTGCGCACGGATGCATTCAACACGAGGAAGTCGATGCGACCGAATCGCGCGAGCACCCCGTCCACCATCGTCTTCACGGCATCGGCGTTGGCGATGTCGGCGAGATACAGTTCGGCCTGTCCGCCGCCATCGCGGATCTGCTTCACGATGGCATCGCCGTCCTCGCGTGATGCACGCGTGTTGATCGCCACGGCCGCACCGGCCTCGGCGAGCGCGAGCGATGTGGCGGCTCCGATGTTGCGCGCGCCGCCCGTTACGAGTGCGACCTTGCCTGCAAGCTCCTTGATCGAATTCGACGCTGCCATGCCGGGCTCCTCCTCCGCGATGCGGATCGATGATTGGAAAGGTGTGGACGAATTGGACATCCGACCGAGACACCAGCATAGCTGATTCGAGGCGGCCGCGACGTGTACTCGACAGTAGTATGGCGAGGATCGCCAGGCACTGCATGAACGCGCGGGGTTGTCTTGTACGACTATGGCGATTCCGAAGTCCATCGAGGCTTACGTCCCTGCTGGAACGCGGCAACCCCTTCCGCCTCGTCCTCCGACAGGTACGTATCGACGCGGTGCTGCGCCATCTGATCCCATACCTTCATCGGCAACCCGGTCGATTTTCGAATCACTTGCTTCCCGGCTCTCAGAACGCGCAACGGGAAAGATGCCATGCGTTCCGCAGTTGCTCGAGCCGCGTCCACCAGGCTATCGTCACGCACTACTCGGTTGATGAAGCCGGCCTCGCATGCCCTCCGCGCCGTGAAGTCGGCCGCCGCAAGCGCCAGTTCAGCGATCACGCAAACAGGAATGTTCTGGGCGATGAAGTAGTTCGTATTCGGATGGATTCCATGCCGTATTTCCGGAAAACCGAATACGGTCGTTTCTGCGGCCAGTCGAATGTCTGCCCACATGGTCATCGTAAGACCGCCGCCCAGGCAGTAGCCGTGGATGGCAGCGACGATGGGTTTGGAGACTTCGTAGATACCTGCACAGGATCTCAAAGTTCTTCCGGTACTGGACCTGCGGTCGGGTCGTTCCTTGAGGTCCATTCCCGCGCAAAAGGCTTTGCCCTTCCCGCTGAAGATAGCGACTTTGGCATCATCGTCTGCCTCGAAGCGCCTCCAGGCCTCTCGAAGATCGTTTTCGAGCGCATCGCTTCTGGCGTTCAGCCTCTCGGGACGATTCAGCGTCACTAGGCCCACGGGTCCGCTGCGAGCATACTCGACAAACGCCATGACCGTTCCCCCAATGTCACTGAAGCCAGGTATCCCGATCATCGACCGGTCACTGCGTCGATGCCCGCAGTTCAATCAGTCTTAACGGTGCGAGCAACTTGCAGTGGTTCAGCGGTCTTCGGACCAAGCAAGCGCAGCTGCCATCGACAACAGCAATGCACATGTACGGACATGCCGAGTGCGACAACAATGCAACGCTCGATACGCAAACGAATACTTCTGTCGGCGGACAGCGATCAATCGAGCGGCCACGGCAACTCGAACATGTTCTGCAACAGTCCCTGCGGGTAGCGCAGCGCGAGGAAGTGACCGAGCGTACTCAGCAGTGCAACCGCACCGAATGCCCCGACGATGCACCATATCCACCGCGCACCCGCCTTGATGCGCAAGAATGTCGCGATGTAGATGAAGACCCCGAGGATGAAGCCCGCAACTGCGATGGCGGCAAGCAGCCCCAGTATCCAGCCCTGGATATGCAGATCGCTGTGCGCCGGCTTGTCGTCCCAGGCGCGCTCGCTGTCGAAAAGCGCATAGTGCGGGCGGGTACCGCGAAAGATCACGGCGATGGCGACGAGCAGCACCAGCGTGACCAGTGCGGCCGAGATCGGGAAGACCTTGCCCAGGAATTGCGCCTGAGAAAAATCGTAGATCGAATAAAGAACCGCAGCGATCAGAAGCGCGAGAAATACTGTCTGCGGCGCTCTTGCCGTCGGGGCGTGCGGCCCTTCTGCAGTGAGGGGATCGCGTTGCGGTTTCATCCGCGTGACGAAGAACACCGAGAGTGCGATCAGTATCAGCAGGATTTGTACGCCCCCGCGCTGCAGAAAGGTCCAGCCGTAGACCTGGATCGACTGGTAGACCGCCGCGTCGAGCCGCGTCGCCAGAACGAAGCCGATCAGCAGGGCCGGGCGCGACCAGCCGAAACGCTTCATGTACATGCCGAAGACGCCGAGCACGAACAACGCGATCAGATCTCCCCACATGCGAGTCGCCTGAAAGGCGGCGAAGTAGATGATGACGATCATGAACGGCGCGAGAATCACGAACGGCACGAGCGTGAGCTTTGCGATCGGTTTGGCAAGAAAAAGGCACAGTCCGGCCCCGATCACGTTCGCAAGCGTGAGCGACCAGACGATGATGAAGACGAGGTCGAGGTTTCGTTCCATCATGCCGATGCCCGGCTCGACGCCGATCAGAATCAGGCCGCCAAGGAAAACGGCCATGCTGCCCGAACCGGGGATGCCGAACATGAGTGTGGGCATGAGGCCGCCCCCGTTGTCCGCATTGTTGGCCGACTCCGGACCGATCACCCCGCGGATATCGCCTTTGCCGAAGTTGTCGCGATTTTTCGCCGACTGTACCGCGTGACCGTAGGCCATCCAGTTCGTCACCGAACCGCCCAAACCCGGCAGTGCGCCGATCATCACGCCGATCGAAGAGCAGCGCACGACGAGCCAGAGATGCTTGAGGGTTTCGGCGAACCCGCGCAGCGTCCCCGAACCAAGTTCGGGCAACTGAGAGATGCGGGAGCGCCTGCGCAGGATCTCCACGATTTCCGGGACCGCGAACAGGGCGAGCCCCACGATCAGCAGCGGTATTCCGTCGCTCAGATAGATGGTACCGAATGCCAATCGATATTCCGCAGTTGCGGGCGCCGCGCCCATGCTGCCGAGCAGCAGTCCAATCCCGCACGAGGCGAGGCCCTTCAATGCGCTCACTCCGGTCAGCATGCCGATCATCGTCAGTGCGAGGATGATGAGCATCAGTTGCTCGCCGAAGCCCATGGCGAGGATGAGCGGGCGCGCGAACTGGATCGCTACCGTGAGAAGAAGCGCCCCGAACAATCCGCCCAGCAGCGAAGCGGAGAACGCGGCCCCGAGGGCGCGGGCAGCCTCACCGCGCTGCGCCAGCGGAAAGCCGTCGAGGATGGTCGCCTGGGCGCTCGAGGTGCCCGGTATACCCAGCAGGACCGCCGGGAAGGTATCCGAGGTGTTGGTCACCGCGAGCAACCCGACCATCATCGGCAGCACGAGCGTCGGGTCGCCGCCGTAGACGAAGGGCAGCAGAAGCGATAGGCCGGCAATGCCACCGAGACCCGGCAGGATGCCGACCGTGAGGCCGAGCACCGTGCCGAACAGCAGATACAGCAGATGCTGCCCGCTTGCCAGCGTAGACAGCGCCTGGAGCAGGTCGCCCGTCACTTTTCTATGACGACGTTATGCTTCGTCTTCAGATAGGTGCTGAGCCAGTTCCACGCCGCGGGGGTGAAGGTGGTCGCGTCCTTGATGATCGGTTTCGCCGCATCGCCGAGGAACTGAGGGTAACCCTCGATGACCTTGCCGGCGCTCTTTTCGAACGCCGGGTCGTCAAGCATTTTCTTCACTGCGGTGGTCCATGCGTCCTGGATCGGCTGCGGCGTGCCGACCGGCAGGAACAATCCCTTGTTCATCGTCACGAGCATCTTCATCACCGAAAGCCACGCGTCGAAGCCCTCTCCCGCAGGCTTCTTGCCGTGCATCAGCTGGTAGGCTTCGCCGAAGTGCGGAATGTCGGGAAAATTGGGGTCGCGCACCAGCGCCCCTTTGTCGTTGACAATGCCCAGCGTGTACACCGGCGTCGCCTTGCCGGCCTTCACCAGCCCGAGCGCGCCGCCGAGATAGCCCGGCGTCGAGTCGTAGTTGATTGTCATCTCGCCGCGCTCGAAGGCGAGACGCACCGGCCCTCGATTCAGACCCCAGACGAAGTTCGTGTTCAGCCCGAGAAGCTCAAATGTGAGGATGGTCCGCAACTCGGCGGACCCCGGACTCTGGCCGCCGAAGGAGAGCTGCTTGCCTTTCAGCTTCGGCAGGTCCTTGGGGCCGTTCACACCGAGGGACGTCGCGGCATACACCACCGCACCCTGGGGCGAGAGCAGTACGGGCTCCCACTCGTTCAGCCGGTACAGCACCTTGGAACGTTCGAGTACGAACGTGGCAACGTTGGAGGCCGAAGCGGCAATCAGTTCGGTGCCGTCCGGCTTCGCGCGCGATTCGAACTGGTTGGCACCAGGAATTCCGCGTGCACCGGGAATGTTGCGCACCAGTATGCTCGGCTTGCCGGGAAGATGCTTCTCCAGGAACGGCGCAAGCGCACGAACATAGACGTCGGTCCCGCCGCCAGGTGAGAACGGCACGATGATCTCGATGGTCTTGCCCGCAAAAGTGACTTTCTCCGCGGCCGTTGCGGTCGATGCCGCGAATCCGATTGCGGCCGAAGTGACGATTGCCGCGCATTTTCCTGCGAATGACGTGATCATTAGCGCCTCCAGAGTCGTTTCCGTCGACCACGGTTGGTGGTGGCCGATCGGCACTACGAAAAATCGCCGTGGGAATCTCAGGCACTCATAGGCAATGCGAACGATACCAATCGCAGGCGACAGCGCAAGCGGCGTGCGGCGTACGGGCGCCCGCGAGGCGCTGCGGTTCAGCCTACGACTAGGATCTGCCCGAGTGTCGGGGAAGGTACGGACTTGGATGGACGCGGCATTCTGTTTCGGCAGACCGGTGGGCTGTCATGCAATGCCCTGCTGCCGTAGCCCGCACTCTTTCCAGCGGCCGTCGCGCACGATATGTGCGTGCGTGCATGAATTTTGCGCGGACCGATCACGTGATCCAATCGATTCGCTCGTCCCGGCCAGTTCGGCCGATGGTAGGATCGACCGCCTCGGCGCGTCACCGCCGTTGGCGCCTTCCATGAGATGCAATGATGAATTCGACTCGCAGCAACTCGATTGTGGCACTGCTTGCCTGGCTCGCTCTGTTGACTGGCGCTGCAGCACTCGGCTCGCTCGCATCGGTGGACGCACCGCAGTTTTACGGATCGTTGACGCTGCCTTCCTGGGCGCCGCCTGCCGGCATCTTCGGGCCGGTCTGGACCATCCTCTATGCAATGATGGCCATTGCGGCCTGGCTCGTGTGGCGGGAGCCCGGCTCGGCGCGGACCCGAACCGCACTCGTCCTGTTCATGGTCCAACTCGCGCTGAACGTGCTTTGGAGCTGGCTCTTTTTCGGCTGGCGACTCGGTCTCGCCTCCGTGATCGAAATCGTTCTGCTATGGGTCAGCATTGCCGCGACGATCATGGCCTTCTGGCGCATCCGACAGCTGGCTGGCGCGTTGCTGCTGCCCTATATCGCCTGGGTGACGTTCGCCGCGGCGCTGAACTTCACCGTCTGGCGGATGAATCCCGCAATGTTCGGGTGACCCGCGGCGCTCAGGCGATCTGCAAGCCGATGGCCTTGACGACCTTCGCGAATGTCTCCGCGCCGCTCCGGATGTACGCCTGGATTCCACGGCAGATCGATCGACACCGCAGCAACTGCGGTCTTGACGCCGATACGTTGCACCGCGGCGGCCGCTCCGGGAGCCCGACGGAATCGAATCAATCCCCCTTGCATCGAACACGTGTACATTAACGCCTCGTACGGCGCCAATCGATGCCCCGTATCTCACTGACCCGGAGTTCTGCCGATGTCCATAAACCCTCCTCGCCGATCCGGTTCGTCCATCATCCGACGGCACCTGCTCGGTTGCCTTGCAAGCGTGCTTCTCACAGCCCCCGCACACCTCGCCGTCGCGGCTGCGCCCGGTATGCCGGCAGGATTGAATGCCCCGGCAAAACCCACGCTCATGCCCGCGTTCGACCTGCCGACGGTCGCCGGTTCCCCCCTCCGCTCCGAAAGCCTCAAGGGCCAGGTGCTGGTCGTACGATTCTGGGCCTCCTGGTGAACGACCTGCCGCGGCGAGATGCCCTCCGTGCAGAGGGCACACGATACGTTGAAGGCAGGCGGTGTCACGGTGCTGGCCATCTCGATCGATGGATCCGGCATTCAGGGTGCCAAACCCGTCGTCGATGAAGGCAAATTCAGTTTCCCGGTGCCGATCGATCAGGCCATGACCGTTGCGCGTCAGTTCGGCGTGCGCGGCGTACCGACCACGTTCGTCGTCGATCGCAAGGGCGGCATCGTTGCCCAGGGGTTCGGTCCGATCGACTTCGATGCGGAAGAATTTCGTGGATTCGTCAAAGCCGTGGCAGCCAGGCCATGACCTCGAAATCCCATTGAATCGATGCGGCGATGGGTCTCGCGTACACGTGGTTTTCGACCGCGCAGACGCAATGCCTGCTCGATGTCCGTGTGCCTTCACCCACCCAGAAAGGGAGCACCATGGTACCCAGCAGATGGAAGCTGTTCTGTATCGCCGCCACCACCGTACTGAGCTTCGCGCATGCAGGCGTCACCCGCGCCGCAGTCAACGTCGGTGACAAGGCGCCGAATTTCGAGTTGCCCTCGTCGACCGGCAAGCCGATCAAGCTCGCCGATTTCGCAGGCAAGAAATCGGTGGTGCTGTTCTTCTACATCGGCGCATTCACCAACGCTTGAACGCAAGAGGCGCTCGGCTTCCAACTCGATCTGCCGAAGTTCGAAGCCGAAAATGCCCAGGTCCTGGGCATCAGTGTAGATTTCAACGGTACCAACCAGGCCTGGGCCGAAAAGCTGGGCCTGAGGTATCCGCTGCTTGCCGATGTACGCCGAACCATGAGCCGTGCCTACGGGGTGTTGAACGACGATCCCACCGCAGCCGACGATCCGAAGCGGATCGCCGGGTATCTGCGATCGAAGCGTGCCTGGTTCATCGTCGACAAGAGCGGCATCGTTCGTTATGTCGCCATGAACGATCCGCGCGGTCTCGTCCCGTCCGAGGAACTGCTCGATATCGTCAAGAAGCATCCATAGGAACGCTAACTGTAGCGGTGAACATCCCTGCGCGCTGTCGGATAGCATTCATCGCGTCACGGGGCGGCCTGTCGGAGCCCAAGCGCCAGCCGTCCCCGCGCGGGGTCGATGATTACCGACCGAAGCCCAGTATTCATCGCGCTGCGCGCTGCTCCCTAATAAGCTCAAGCCCATGCTATCGACGTGGGCACGTACGCGGCGCCTCGGATCTGAACGATTTTCGGGCCCGAGACCTCCCCTAACGCGCGCGGCGTGCGTATCATCGCCGGACCTCGCGCGGCAGTCCGATCCGTGTGCGGGCTGGCACCACCACCCCGGCCGCGTTCAACCCGATTCTGGAGGAATCACAGATGTCATTGACCGCTCGCGGTGTTGCGCTAATCGTCGCCGTCTCTGCTGCCTTCCCGGCGTTCGCCCAGGACTATCCGTCGAAGACGGTACGCGTTCTCGTACCCTGGCCTCCGGGCGGCGCAAACGACATCACGGCGCGCATCGTGGCGCAGAAGCTGACAGAAAACACCAAGCAGCAATTCATCGTCGATAACCGGGGCGGCGCGGCAGGTACCATCGGCTCCGATGTCGTGGCCAAATCGGATCCGGACGGCTACACGATCATGATTCATTCGGCAACACACGTTGCGAATCCGCACCTGTACCGCAAACTGCCCTACGACACGCTGAACGATTTCATCGGCATCACGGCGCTCGGCCGTCAGGTCGGCGTATTGGCCGTGCATCCGACCCTGCCCGTCAAGACGCTCAAGGAGTTCATCGCCCTTGCCCGCTCTCGACCGAACGAAATCGTCTACGCGTCCTCCGGGAATGGCAGTTTCGTGCACTTGTCGATGGCCATGGTGGCTTCGATGGCCAAGGTGAAAATGAGCCACGTACCGTACAAGGGAGGCGGCCCGGCCGGTCTATCGCTCGTGTCGGGAGAAACCCAGGCCATGCTCGCCACGATCGGCTCCGTGCTCACGCAATTGAAGGCGAACAAGATTCGGCCGCTCGCCGTGTCGTCGAGCGACCGCGTGAAACAGATGCCCGAAGTACCCACCATTGCAGAGGCTGGCGTGCCGGGATACGAATTCACCGCCTGGGTAGGCGCCTTCGCTCCGGCGCGCACACCCGCTGCGATCGTGAACAAGCTCAATGCCGAGATGATCAAGGCGCTGAAGGATTCGGGTGTCGCCGACAAGTTGAGCGCTCAGACCCTCGATCCCATGCCCATGACGCCTGCCGAATTCGCGAAGCGTCTGAAGAGCGACTACGACAAGTACGGCCAGGTCATCAAGGAAACCGGCGCCCGCATCGATTAGAGCATCCCGAGCAACTGCATCGAGGCACGGCATGGATCTTGGAATACGAGGTGAACCCGCACTGGTCGTCGGTGCCAGCGAAGGCATCGGCTACGAGTGCGCAAAGGGGCTCGCGGAAGAAGGTGCCCGCGTCATGCTCTGCTCGCGCAACGAGCAAAAGCTCGCAACGGCAGCAGCAGCACTGGAACGGGACTGCGGCGTCACGGTGGGTCGATTCGCTGCCGATATAACGAGACCCGATGATGTTTCCAGACTGCGTGCATGGGTCGGAGAACAGACGACCGCTCTACCGATCCTGGTCAACGCGGTCGGGGGCAGTCACCGCGCCCTCTTCGAGGACCTGGACGATTCGCAATGGATCGCCAGCTTTGAATTCAACGTGCTCGGTGCCGTGCGCGTCGTGCGCGCCCATCTCGATCTGCTCAAGCAGGCGCGTAATGCCCGCATCGTGATCCTGGGGGCCGCGGGCGCACGCATGCCCTACCCGCATCAGGTCGTCTCCAACGTCAGCAAGGCTGGTCTGATCGCGCTCGTGAAGACCCTCGGCGCGGAGTTGCAGCCGCATGGCATCCGGGTGAACTCGGTATCACCCGGGCGCACGCTCACCCCACTCTGGATCCAACGCGCCGAGAAACTCGCCAGGGAACGCGGCGTATCGCCCGACGAGATCGTGCGCGAATTCTCAGCCGAGATTCCGATGCAGCGCTTCGGCAAGCCCGAAGAGATCGCCTCGATGGTGGTTTTCCTGGCCTCGCACAAGACGAGCTATGTCACAGGTCAGTCGATCCTGGTCGACGGCGGGATTGCGCGCGGGCTGATCTGAACCTCGTTGACTCAGCGCCCTTGCAGCGTCGGCAGCTCGAACGAGATCGACGAGACCGGGTTCGAATACTCGCAATAGAACTCTACCGCACCGCCGCCGCCCGCGCTGAGCGAGCGGCCGAATGAAATCTTGCCGTCGCCATCGAGAATGAACTCCTCGCGGCGCAGTCGGGTTTCCTGGTCTTGTGCATCGACCACGTAGGTGCCGTTGGTGCTCAAATCGATCAGCACGAACTTGTCGCGCCGCCACTCGACGCGCGCATGAACCCGCGAAGCGTTGCGCGCGTCGACCACCACCTCGTTTGCCGGATCCCGGCCGATATCCACCTTGGGATGGGCTGCGTCGACGACGACTTCATCGCCCCGATAGCGCAGCCGCAATCGCAGCGGCACTCGCGGCGGCTCGAACTGCGCCGACAGCGTCACCGTGGCTTCTTCGTCGCCCGCCCAGAGAACTTCGATCACGTCGATGGGCTCCGCCTTGCCCTTGAGCGGCAAGGGCCAAAGCCGGCGCGTCGACGCTGCCAGCGGCGCAGACAGCTGCGCGGTCACCTGGCCGCTCACGATGATCTGACGCGGATTGGCCACTTCCGTGAGACGCGCTGCGACGTTGACGGAGTCGCCGAAGACATCCCCCTCGTGTTCGACCGCGTTACCGTAGTGAAAACCGATGCGAATCGAGAGCTTGACTTCGCCGACGGGCGGCAGGTCCTCGACCCGCCACTGCATCTCGATCGCCGCCTGACATGCCGCTTCAGCGGTGGGAAACACGGCCATCAGTTCGTCGCCGATGGTTTTGATCGTGCGCCCGCCGAATTCCCGGGTGGCACTCTTCATCGCCGAGAGACAGCCATCGATGGCGGCGTACGCCGTCGCGTCGCCGAACAGCTCGTAGAGCCGCGTGCTTTCGGCGACGTCTGCGAAGAGCGTCGCCATTTTGACGGTCGCGGTATCCGGATCACTCATTGTCGTTCGCCAGAATCCGAATCAGGACCACCGAGATATTGTCGCGCCCGCCACGCTCGTTGGCCAGCCGCACCGCATTACGCGCGGCGGCGTCGAGATCGTCCGGATGCGCCGCGAGCGCCGCGACGAGTTCGGCGTCGGTCAGCATGTTCGTCAGCCCGTCGCTGCACAAGAGAAAGAGATCGCCGGGCGCAATGTCGTGATGCGCGACATCCACCGTGACATCCTGCGATTTGCCGAGCGCACGGGTAATGACATTGCGGTGACGCGAGCGGGCAGCCTGGGTGGCATTGAGCTGCCCGCGCTGCACCAGCTCCTGCACCATGCTGTGGTCTTCCGTCAGCCGACTGAGGGCGCCGTCCTTGACTTGATAAAGCCGCGAATCGCCGACATGCGCGGCCGTAATGAAATCGGGGCCGACGAGCACCATGACGAGCGTTGTGCCCATGCCGTTCAAGCGGTTGTCGCGCGACGCAATCTTGCGCACACCCTGGTTCGCCCGCCGCACGAGTTCCACGACCAGCAGGCCGCGCACCTCACGGGTGTTCGCCCGCGGCCCATGCCGGGACACATCGGCCAGGGCCCGTCGAAGATCTTCCTTGATGGTTTGCAGCGCGGTTCGGCTTGCGACGTCGCCGGCCTGGCTCCCGCCCATGCCGTCCGCCAGCAGGATCACACCGAGGGAGGCATCCCAGTCGATGGCGTCCTCGTTGCGCTCGCGGATCCGCCCGACATCGGAAATGCCGACGATCTCGAGCCGCGGGACTGCGAGCGACCGCAGGCGAGTCCTTCCGGTATCAGGCGGCAAGCTCGGGCTCCGCGTACATTTCGAACTCGCGCTTGTTGATGGCCTTGCGATACGCTTCCTTGCCCGTGATCAGCTTGGCGTCCATGAGACGTCGCAGTGCCGTATCCATGCTTTGCATGCCCTGCAGACTGCCGCTTTGAATCGCGGTGGCGATCTGTTCGGTCTTGCCGTCGCGGAGAATGTTCGAGACCGCCGGATTGTTGACGAGGATCTCCAGTGCGGCGACGCGTCCCTTGCCATCGGACTTCTTGACGAGCTGCTGCGATACCACACCGAGCAACGACGTCGAAAGCATGCTGCGGATGCGACCCTGATCGCCGGGCGGAAACACGTTGACGATACGATCCACCGTTGCCGCCGCCCCGTTCGTATGCAGGGTGCCGAACACGAGTATGCCGGTTTCGGCCGCCGTCACGGCGAGAGATATGGTTTCGAGATCGCGCATTTCGCCGACCAGAATGACGTTCGGATCCTCCCGCAGCGCCGAATGCAGCGCTGCCGCGAAGCTCAGCGTATCGAAGCCGACCTCACGCTGGCTCATCAGACAGGCCTTGCTCGGATGCACGAATTCGATCGGATCCTCGATCGTCAGAATATGCCCCTTGCGCGTCGTGTTCACGTGATCGACCAGGGCGGCCAGCGTGGTGGACTTGCCCGATCCGGTCGGCCCCGTGCACAGCACCAGTCCCTTGCGCTGCTGGCAGAACCCGGCAAGCACCGGCGGCAGGCCGAGCTGCTCCATCGATTTGATGACGGTCGGTATCACGCGCAAGACCGCACCGACGCCGTTCACGTGACGATAGACATTCACTCGAAAGCGCGCGAGATTGGGAATCGCATACGCGAAGTCGATCGAGCTGCGCGTCTCGAAGGCCTCGCGTGCAGCATCGGACATGATCTCGTTGAGCAGTGCCATGGTCTCGGCAGCGGAGAGGTCGCGATATTTCACGCCGATCAGTTCGCCGTGCATGCGAATGCGAGGTGGATTGCCGGAAATCAGGTGCAGGTCCGAGCCGTCCTGCTTCACCAGCAGTTCGAGAAATGTATCGATGCGCGCCATGCAGCGTCTCCGGGGATCAGCGGCCGACGAGGGCAACCTGCGGCACGAGCCGCCGGTCGGTCACGAACCGCTGGAACTGCTTCTTGTCGTGGGCCTGCAGATACGCATCGTCGGGATCGACCTCCTTGTTCTGGATCGCCTCGAGCAGCGCCTGATCGAGCAGGCGCATGCCGGTATCCTTGCCAGTCTGCATGACGGCGGGAATCTGAAACTGTTTGCCGGTCAGCAGCAGGTTCGAGATCGCGGGCGTGAGAACCATCACTTCGACAATCGCCTTGCGGCCGCGCCCGTCCGGGCGCTTGACCAGCACCTGACTGATGACGCCGCGCAGGTTCTGCGACAGGAACAACAGACCCTGCGCCTTCTGTTCGGCAGGCAGGGAATCGATGATGCGATCCAGCGTCTTGGCCGCACTCGTCGTGTGCAGCGTACCGAGCACGAGGTGCCCGGTCTCGGCCGCCATCATGGCCATGGAGATCGTCTCGGCGTCGCGCAGCTCGCCCACCAGAATCACGTCCGGATCCTCCCGCAGCGCAGCCCGCAGTCCTTCGGCGAAGCTGCCGACCGAACTGCCCACCTCGCGCTGCACGACGAGCGACATCTTGCTCTGATGCATGAACTCGACCGGATCTTCGAGCGTGATGATGTTGAGCTTGCGGGTCGAATTGAGGTGATCGATGATCGCGCCGAGCGTGGTCGATTTGCCGGTGCCCGTCGCCCCGGTCACGAGCAGCAGGCCTTGATGCGCCTGCGCCAGCTTCTTCACCACCGGCGGCAACCCGAGTTCGTCCAGCGTGGCGGCAGCGGTCGGCACGATACGCACGACCGCAGCGATGCCTCCGATCTTGCGGAACACGTTGAAGCGATAACGCTCGCCGGGCTTCGGCGAGTAGGAAAAGTCGAGGTCATGTCCGTCGGCAAACTGCGCTTTCTGCGCTTCGTTCAGGATCTCGAAGATCAGGCTGCGGCATTCGTCCGCGCTCAGTTCGCGATACCGAATCGGCTGGATGTCACCATGCATGCGCAGCACTGGCGGCATGCCGACGGCGAAGTGGATGTCGGAGGCTCCCTGTTCGCGCCCGAGTTGCAGGAACGCGTCGATCCGGGCTGCCTGGCTCATGCGGGTGTCTCCGTGCGAACTGCATTCGCTTCGCGCATCGATTCGTTCATCAAGCAGCCTCGCACAGCATCAGGGATTCGACCACGTCGAGCATCTCCGCGGCAGATCGATAGCGCGCCTCGGGGTCGACTGCCATCGCTTTCAGGATGACCGCTTCGAGGTCGGCGGAGACGTCTGGATTGTGCTCGCTCGGCGACACCTTCTTGCCTTCGAGGTGCTGGTACAGCACACCCATCGGATTGTCCGCAACGTAGGGCGGTACGCCGGTGAACATCTCGTACATGATCACACCGAGCGCATAGAGGTCGGTACGCTGATCGATCTGCAAACCGCGCACCTGCTCGGGTGCCATGTAGGTCGGCGTCCCGACCAGATGCCCGGTCTTGGTGACGCGAGAGTTGGTATGGCTCATGGCGGCCGCGAGTCCGAAGTCCACGATCTTGAGTACGCCTTCGTCGTTCACGAGGATGTTCGCGGGCTTCAGGTCGCGGTGCACGATGCCGGCTCCGTGGGCAACCGACACGCCGCGCAGGATGTCGCGCACCATGCGCAGGGCCTCCTGCTTCGGCAGCTTGCGTCCGCGCCGGATCTTGCGTGTCAACGGAGTGCTGGCAAAGTACTCCATCGACATCGCGTAGGTCTTGCCGAAACTGACGAAGTCGTGGATGCGAATCACGTTCTCGTGAGTGATCTTGCGCGCGTAGCGTACCTCGTGGACCATGCGCGTGATGGCCACCTGGTCTTCCGTGAGATGCGGACTGATCAGCTTGAGTGCGATGTCCTCGGCGACCATCAGGTCCTCGACGAGCAGCACCACGCCGAACCCCCCACGACCCAGTTCGCGCTTGACCTTGTAACGTCCGCCGAGGACCTGACCGGCGGTGAGCTTGGCGAGATCGATCGTCTCGCCGAACAGGGGCGGCGGCGCAGCGGCGACCGGCACCTTGCCGGTCGTGGGACTTGAGGGCTGCGAGGGCTGCGACGGCGCCTGCGTCGGCACCGCCTGAAGGACGCGGGTACGTCCCGACTGCAAGGGCAATGCGGCTCGCTGGTCCGAATCGGACGCCATCGGTCGGCCGCGCACGCGCGCTGAAATGGCGTTGAGCGCGCGCGTTGCAGATTGAACGATGTCCTGCGACACGGGCCTGCGCGCAAGCAGGCTGAGCCCCGCAACGACCGACTCGGCATTTTTCGCGTCCGTCATCGCTTCGAGTGCAGTGATCGCCTCGCGCAGTATCGCCTCGTCGTCGCTTTCGAGCTTCTGCGCAATCATCCCAGCCGCGCGGGTGTCGCCGATCGCCGCCAGTGCGCGAATGGCAACCGGGGTCGCTTCGTTGTCATAGTCGAGGAAGCGGGATATCGCAGGCACGGCACGCGGATCGCGCATGTTGGCAAGTGCGTCGAGTGCACGCTCGCGTACCCACCAGTCCGGGTCGTCGAGCGCCTGGACGAGCTTGTCGAACGCCCGAGGATCCTTCGTCGTGTTCAGAATCTCGACGGCGCAACGGCGCATGAATTCATCGTCGTCTTCGAGCAGGGCAAGCACCGCGTCGATCACCTTCGGACCGCCGATGGCGCCGAGCGCATCCGCCGCGCGCACGCGCACCCACCAATCCTGGTCCTTCATCGCGTGCAGCAGATCCTTGATGGCACTGGCATCGCCGATCGCGTTCAGCACTTCGACGGCCGCCCGGCGGGCATGCTCCGATTCATCCTGGAGGATCGAGAGCAGATCGCGCACGGCGCGCGAATCGTTCAGCGTGATCATGGTCTCGATGGCGCGCGTCTGCACCATGAGATCGGAGTCGCGCAGCAATTCCGCGATCGGACCGGCCGGCACAGGGATCGTGAGCGCCCCCAGACCTTCCACGGCCGCCTGACGCACCTGCTTGTGCGGATCCTTGAGAAAGCGCAGCAACGTATCACGCACGGGCTCGGACGAGAACTTTGCCAGCGTCTGAGCGATGCAGTAGCGCCCCTCCCAGTCCGCATTGCGACTGAAGGCGATCAGATGCGGCACCATCGCCTCGGTCGCAAGCTGCGATACGAGCTTGAAGAGGGTGGGCTGATTGTCCTTGTGCGCGCTGTCGAGGATGCGCAGCACCGTCTTCGGCGTAATCGCTTCCTTGCGAGCGAGCACGATGTCCGACAGGTTTACCAAAGCGCCGCCCGCCCCGGAGTAAAGTTCGACGAGCCGATTGGGGTCGTACTTGGTGGCACGCGCCAGGGCCGCACGCACGCGAGACACCACCTGCTGGTCCTGATTGAGCATCCCTTGTTCGACGACGACCGGCAGCGTCGTCGTCGAGATCAGTTCCGCGAGAAGATGGGTGAGCGGGTCGCCCGGCGGATCGTCGGGCAGCGCCAGAATGATCTTCGGGATCGCACGCCGGCCGACCTCGCGCAGCCGCGAAAGGGCGCTGACGACCTCCGCGCTCGAATTGCGCCCGGCGAGCACCGTAGCGATCGAACGCGAGACGTGAAATGTATCCAGAATGCCCATGGGTTGAGCGTTCTATGCCTCGGCGGCGTCTTCGCGGGTCATGATGTAGCCCACGTAGGTCTTGTTGACGAGGCACGCGTTACCTTCGTCCACGTAAAGCTTGAGGAAGCGCGGATTGTCGGTGTTCATGTAGTCGTAGAGCCGCGAGCGTTCCGGGGGCAGCGACTTGCGCATGACGCCATCGATGATGGAACCGTCCATCATGTGCACTCGGCACGGGAGCTCTTTGCCGCCATCGCGGCCACTTGCATCGGCTTCGGCGTATTCGACGCGAATGAGCGACGCCTTGTTGTAGAAGCGCAGCTCTTCGGGATCCTGTCGGCGCACCACCAGGAAGTCCTCGGGACCGTTCATGACGGCCCAGGGATCCTCGCCGCCCGGACGATCCGGTTCGCCCATGTGCAGGTAGATCGAGCCGAGAACCAGACCGTCCGGATGCGTCCAGAGCGTTACCGCCTTCTCGACCTTCGGGATCTTCAGGGGGTTTTCATACGGGTACATCGGCTCGCCTTTGCTGGTTGTCGGGCGCCCACCAACGTTGGAAGACGCCCTACAGGCGATTACGGACGGGCGGCACGACCTCTTGAGCGGCAAAGGGGAAGTTCCACCCGGCCGGACGCCAGGGGAAATCAACAGGCGCCGCCGGCGACGCGGGGGCGAGGCACCGATGCGGACAACGCGTTAGCGGCCGTCCGCGGGAATTCTCAACGCAGCTTGCGACTGATCGCTCGCGTCGAGCCGCCCCAGGTCGGGACGTAGGCCGCCTTGACCCCGACCCCCCCGGCAACCACGACCAGGATGTCGTCGGCCACCGCCGCCACCCGGAGGGGCGCTTGTGGATCGATTCCCGCAACGCCGCTCAGCCTTCCGGTGAGATGGTCGCGCACGGCAGGAGAGAGTTGCTCCAGGCTCAGAACCGCGCGCTCCCAGATCGCGCGTTTGAACGCCGCCTTGCTGCATCCCGACTGATGCAGGAAGTTGGCGAGTTCGGGCGGCAGCACGATCAGCGGTTCGCCGCCCCCGAGGAGACCTGCGCCGCCGACGGTGCCCGCGATCAGCATGGACTGGGCGAAGGTCTGCGCCAGTTCGTCGCAGCTGCGGCTGCACGAATCGACGACTTCGACGATGCCCGACGTACCGAAGACGGTGGCCACGTCGTCGCTGCGCGCGAAGCCGCGTTCGACGTGCAAGGGATCCCAGGGCGTCTGCGCTTCGTTCTCGGCGAGACAGAACGTGTACTTGGCGGGCTGACCCAGCGTGGCCATGTCGATCTCACCGACACGCGCGCCCCCGACATTCTGCAGGACGAGGCGGACCGCACGCCCGATCGTCGCGTTGGCACGGTTGCCCGGCCCCAGCGCATTAGCCCCGGCGTTCATGCCGATGCGTGACGCAACAGGCCCGTTGACGACGACCATCGTCGCGGCCGAGCCGGTCGTGGTCGAAATGCCGATGAGGTTGAATTCGCCATCGGCCAGGGCGTCCACAGCAGCGGCCACGACCGGCAGGCAATCCGGGGTGCAGCCGGCCATGACTGCGTTCACCGCAACGTCGTGCCAAGTCACCGTAGCAAACAGTGGCGCCAGCTGGCAGATCTCCTCGTTCGCGCATGCTGCGTACGCGCCGAGCATGCGTTCGACCCGCTCGGCCGTCGGCGGCACGACGGGCAATCCGTCGCCCAGGCCGGACGCCAACATGTCGTGCTGCGCCTGTTCCCACTGCTCGTCGGTGCGTCCTTGCCAGAGCTGCATGTGCCGGTTCTCGTCGCGTGGTTGGGGTAATGCGCCATTCTATCGACTGCGTCGAGTCTGCGGTTGCGAAGGGCTCCTGGCGTTCAGGCCGTTCGTCTGCCGCCGCGTTTACGTTTGCGGGGCCGAGTCATCGCGAGGACCGACGTTGCGTCGACCATGAAACGCGCCCGATCGATGCGTCCGTTACATTCGTTTACGAAGGTTTACAGCATTCGCTGGGCTCGCCCCCTAGCATGATCCCATGCTCGAATCTTTTCCGTCGAGCCATCCCCCGAGGAGAACGAGATGAACCTGACGCGCACCACACTGCTGACCGGTCTGACGATCGCCGCGCTGGGCCTGAGCGCCGCGGCCAGTGCCCACGATCGCCACGATCACCGCCATTGGAAGCACGGTCATCCACATCACCACAAGCACTGGCACGGTCGCCACCACGACCGCTACTACGAACGCCATGTCGTCCGCCCCTACTACGCGCCGCCCTACGTCGTTCGCGAACGCATCGTGGTGCAGCGTCCCATCTACGCCGCGCCCCCGCCGCATTATTACGTCCCCGCGTACCCGCCGGGCGTCGTCGTCCGAGTGGATATCCCGCCGATCGTGATCCCGTTGCGCTGATCCGAACGTTCCGGACCGTTCTGCTTCGCACACCCTGGGCGCGATTCCAGGGTCGATACCGCTTCAATCCTTGCGCACGCAATCCGGCTGGGTTCGTACACCCTGCCGGCAAGCAGCCTGCATAGACCGGCCACTGCCATTCGCATCGACCCGTCACCGTCGGTCGGTTGCGTTGACAGCCCCTACCCTCGTCGATAGCATCGTTCGAACCGATCCGATCGACCTCGCACGGACCAGCAATTGACCTGAGGGCACTGCATTGGCCTCGGCACGCGCGCATTCGACCGGGTAAACCGCCGAGTTGGGGCCGTTGAGTGCGCCGCGCCGACGCAGCACGTTACCCTTCGCGAAACCCGGGGTGCCGAGGGTCGGTTCTGATCGCCAGCAAAAGGATTGCTTTCATGCATGGAATGCCCGGAAGGAGAGCGCTGCTCGTCGCCCTCGGGCTGGCGATTCTATGCGGTGGCGGTGCGCGGGCGCAGGCGCCGGAGGTCGTGCGGATCGGGTTTGCCTCCCCGCTCACCGGGGCTCAAGCCCACTACGGCAAGGACAATCAAAACGGCGCCCGGATGGCGATCGACGATCTCAACGCACGCGGCATGAAGATCGGCGGCAAGCCGGTGCGCTTCGAACTCCTGGTCGAGGATGACCAAGCCGATCCCAAGGTAGGCACTGTCGTCGCTCAGAAGCTGATCGATGCTGGCATCCATGCCATGGTCGGCCACTTCAACTCGGGCGTCACCCTGCCTGCTTCAAAGCTCTATTTCGACGCAGGCATCCCGCAGGTGTCGGTATCGACCAACGTGAAGTACACGCGGCAGAAGTTCAAGACGGCTTTCCGCATCATGGCCGACGACGACAAGCAAGGCGCTGCCCTCGGCCGTTACGCCACGCAGAACCTCCGGTTCAAGCGCTTTGCCGTGATCGACGACCGCACCGCCTACGGTCAGGGGCTTGCCGATGCCTTCACGAACACCGTTCGTGCCGCGAAGGCGCAGGTCGTGAAGCGCGAGTTCACCAACGACAAAGCCGTCGACTTCCGCAATATCCTGACCTCGATCCGCAAAGCGCAGCCCGACGCGATCTTCTTCGGCGGCTACGACGGCCAGGCGGGGCCGATGGCCAGGCAGATGAAGGAGCTCGGCATCGACGTTCCGCTGCTCGGCGGCGAGACCATGAACACCGCAAAGTTCATTCAGCTCGCAGGTCCGGCGGCAGAAGGGCACATCGCTTCGACGCCGGGCGCCGCACTCGAGAGCCGACCGGCAGGCAAGGCCTTCGCACAGCGCTACCGGGAGCGCCACAAGCAGGAGATCGGCCTCTACGCGCCCTATTTCTACGATGCCGTCATGGTGGTCGCTGCAGCGATGGAACGCGCCAACACCACGGCACCGGCGAAACTTCTGCCGGCCCTGCGCAACGTGCGCCACGCCGGCATCACTGCCGACATCGCCTTCGACAACAACGGCGACCTGCAACAAGGTCTGCTGTCGGTGTTCCGCGTGACCAACGGCAAGTGGGTGCTGCAATAACCCCCCGCGCGCAGTCGCGGCGTTTGAGCGTGACGTGACAGACACGCCACCCAGGCTGCCGGAGGATCCGCAGGAAGCCCTGACGGCCGTCATCGCGCTCGTCACCGAACTCGTGCGTCAGACGCACCCGGGCTTCGACCGCAGCGTGAACCCGGACAGCCGCCTGGACGCCGACCTCGGTCTCGACAGCCTGGCGCGCGTGGAACTGCTGCATCGGGTGGAGGAGGCTTTTCGCGTCCGGATCGAGGAGGCGCAGTTGCTCGCCGTGGAGACCCCGCGGGAATTGCTCGTCGCCCTGCGCAGTGCGAGCGGCGCGTCGACGCACGAAGTCCACGCGATCCGGATCGACGTCGATCCCGGCACGAACGCCGATGTCATCGGCACGCCGGAAGATGCCCGCACACTCCTCGAAATGCTCGACTGGTACGCAACCGGCGCACCGCAGCGGCGGCATGTGCTGTTCTATCGCAGCAGCGACGAGACCGAAGCGCTCGATTACGCAAGCCTCGCCGAGCGATCCCGGGAAGTCGCCGCGGGACTGATCGAACGTGGCGTCGATCGGCAACAGGCCGTCGCGATCATGCTGCCGACGAGTCTCGAATTCTTTTACACGTTCTACGGCATCCTGCTCGCAGGCGGGATCCCGGTGCCGATCTATCCGCCCGCGCGCCTCTCGCAGCTCGAAGATCATCTGCGGCGCCAGTGCGCGATTCTCGACAGCGCGCAAGCCGTCGTGCTCGTCACGGTACCGGAGGCGCGATTGCTCGCCGGGTTCCTCCGCGCGGAGGTACCCTCATTGCGCGAAGTGGTCACCGTCCCCGAGCTGCGGGCCTCCACGATGGAGGCGAGCCTGCCGAGCGTCGCCCCCGATGACATCGCGTTCATCCAGTACACCTCGGGCAGCACCGGCAACCCGAAGGGCGTGACGCTCACGCATGCCAATCTGCTGGCGAACATCCGCGCCTGGGGCAAGGCAGTCGCCCTCAATGCCGACGACGTCGCCGTCAGCTGGCTGCCGCTGTATCACGACATGGGGCTGATCGGCGCCTGGATGGGGAGCCTCTACCATGGCAATCCGCTGATCCTCATGTCGCCGCTCGATTTCCTCGCACGGCCCGAACGCTGGCTGCAGGCGATACACCGCCATCGAGGCACGATTGCCGCGGCACCGAACTTCGCTTACGAGTTGTGCCTGCGGCGGATTTCCGATGCGGTCCTGGACGAAATCGATCTCAGCTCCTGGCGCTTCGCCGCCAACGGGGCCGAACCGGTCAGCGCCGAAACGATGGAGCGATTCGCGGAACGATTCGCTCGCAGCAAGCTCGCCCCACAAGCGCTGGCACCGGTGTACGGGCTTGCCGAATGCACGGTCGGTCTCGCCTTGCCCCCACCGGGCCGGGGCGTCATCGTCGATCGCATCGATCGCAAGGCCCTCGTCGACAACCTGAAGGCGGTACCCGCCGCGCCCGACGACCCGAACGCGCTGCGTTATGTCGCCTGTGGCCGGCCGCTGCCCGGTCACGAGATCCGTATCGTCGACGACACCGGGCGCGAAGTCGGCGAACGCTTCGTCGGGCGACTGCAGTTCCGCGGCCCTTCGGCGACCAGCGGCTACTATCGCAATCCCGAAGAGACGCGCAAACTCTTCGAGGGCGACTGGGTGAACTCGGGCGACATCGCTTACCTCGCCGGGGGCGATGTGTACCTCACCAGTCGCGAGAAGGACGTCATCATCCGCGGCGGGCGCAATCTCTATCCTTACGAGCTGGAGGAAGCCATCGGCAATCTGGCGGGCGTGCGCAAGGGTTGCGTCGCCGTGGTCGGCGTCGCGGACGGTGCGACCGGCACGGAACGCGTCGTGGCCATCGTGGAGATGCGCGAAGGCCAGTCGACCGATCGCGACGCGCTGCGCGAGCGCATCAATGCACTCGGTATGGATCTACTCGGTGCAGCCCCCGACGAGGTTGTTCTCGCGCCATCGAATACCGTGCTCAAGACATCCAGCGGCAAGATCCGGCGCGCGGCGACGCGGGACGTGTACCTGAGCGGAACCATCGGGCAGCGGCGTGCCGGCGTGAAGCTGCAGTTTCTGCGGCTCGGTCTGCGCAGCGCACAAGCCAGTGTCGGCAGAACGATGCGCCGAATCGCTGCGTGGGCCTACGGGCTGCGTGCCTGGACGGCCTTCGTGCTGCTCGCCCCGATCGCCTGGACCGCCACCGTGATCGCAGGTGCCCCGCAGCGCGCATGGCAGGTCAGCCGCACGATTGCACGTCTCTTCTTCCGTCTCGCAGGCATCCCGCTCAACGTCGAGGGCGTCGAGTCCCTGCCACCGAGCGGAGCCTATCTTCTGCTGGCGAATCACGGCAGCTATCTGGATGGCATACTGATCGTCGGTGCGCTCGAGCGCCAGCACGCGTTCATCGCCAAGCGAGAATTCGTGCATCACGCGATCTCGCGCCTTTTTTTGAGCGCACTCGGATCAGAGTATGTCGAACGTTTCGATGCTGCCCGCGGCGTCGAGGACGTTCGACGATTCACCGCTCTCGCACGTCGCGGCGAGCGGCTCGCGATCTTTCCCGAAGGCACCTTCACTCGACAGAGCGGACTGCGCCCCTTCCTCATGGGCGCATTCGTGATTGCGGCCGATGCCGGCATACCGGTCGTCCCGGTGACCATCAGCGGCGCGCGCGAGATCCTGCGAGACAAGAGCTGGCTGCCGGCGCGCGGACAAGTCCATATCCGAATCGGAGCGCCGATCCATCCACAGGGAACGGGCTGGCAAGCCGCAGTCAGCCTTCGCGATCAGGCGCGCGCCGCGATGCTTGCACTCGGCAGCGAACCGAGCCTCGATGCAACTTCGCTTGCCGACAAGCGACGGCGCCCCAACGGTCGCTAGTGTCCTGAGTCGGAAATTCGCTGAACAAAAGCGCCGCGAATCGACGCCATACTTTGTCGGAAATCCTCGCCAGTTGTCCAACTTAGGCGCGGTTTCCTTCGCGTCTGGCACCGATTTCGACACTTTTGTCGCTGACGCATTAACGATATCGTTCGGCAACGCGTCGACGAATCTCCGACTCGGGACACTCGGTGCACACGGCTATGCGCGTTGCCGCAACACCGAACACGGTATCATCGGCGGCGCGTACGCTCGCCCGGCGTGCGCAAAAAGTGCCGACCGACCGCCAACGCCGTCGAGCGGCGAGCGTACGGAGACCATGATGTCGTCGAAAACGGGAATATCGATCCTTGCACTGTCCTTCGTGTTGAGCGCATGCTCGACGAACTGGCTACCCTGGGCCCGCTCGGACGAGGAGCAACCCAAGCGCCTGCCCGAGGGCGCAGTCGAGTTTCAATGCGCGCAGGCCAAGACCCTCCTCATGCGTCACGCGGCCGACGGGAAATCGGTGTGGATCTTCTTCCCGGACCGTGAGTTCCGGCTCGATCGAGTCGCATCGAGCGCCAACGAGCGGTACAGCAACGGTGCGACGACGATGACAGTCGAATCCGAAGGCGTCACCCTCGATGCCGACGGCACCCGACTGTACGCCGCCTGCAACCGCAAGACGAAGTAACAGCAAACCGCCTTTCGGCGCCCGCCACTTACGCTCCTCTCGACGTCTCAACTGTGTAGGCGCATGCCTACACGAACGTAGGCCTGCGTTGGACAGACGCCGCCTGAATTGCGAGACAGAATCCGACAGCTCCATCAACCCATGAACCGGCTCCGGGTGCGTCCATCGTTCGGGCGTTCTGCAGAGGGCTGGTCATTTCGCTACCAGGAGTCTGTCCATGTCCCACGTAACCGCATTCGCGGTGCCGGCAGCGGCCCGCACGTCCGTTCGATCCCTCACGCCCGGCTCGACTTCCGCCGTGGCGAACGTCGTCGGCTTGCGAGTGCCGCAAAAAAGCTGCCCGACGCCGCGCACGCTCATCGAAAAAAACGACTTTGCAATCCGCATCGCCGACGAGAGCAGTTCGGAAGCAGTCGATGCGCTGGTGCAACGAATGTACGGCCGTCGCGGGTACTGCCTGAGCGACCGGGCAGATTCGCGCTCCAAGCCACGTGGCACAGCGATCACCCTCGAAGCCCTGCAGGAAGGGCGGACGATCGGCACGCTCACGGTGAGCCTGGGCGGCATCCGCGGCCTGAACGCCGAAGCCTTGTACGCACGAGAAATCGTGCCCTATCGTCGCGCAGGACTGCGGCCCTGCGAATTCAATCGTCTTGCCATGGGCACCGATGAATCGAACAAGGAGGCGCTCGCCGGCATGTTTCACGTCGGCATCATCTTCGCGTTCCAGGTATTCCGCGCGACGGATCTCTTCATCGAGGTGAATCCGCGCCATGCCGTGTTCTATCGGCGCAAGATCGGATTCGAATGCATTGGGGAAGAACGGATCTGCCCGCGCGTCAATGCCCCCGCGCTCCTTCTGCACAAGGATCTTGCCGTTTGCACCGAAGAGCTGTCGCGACTCGGCGGACTGCGCGATCCGAGCAACCGCTCGTTTTATGCATTCGCGCTCACGCCGGAAGAAGTACAGGGCGTAGTGAAGAATCTGCACACGCCGTTCAGGCTGGCGAGCTGATCCCGGCAGTTACTGCGCGTCGATCGCGCAGCGCTTCAGATCATCGAGGGCGACGTACTTCAACACTTCGGCGTTCGTGGACGCGAGCACGACGCGTGGCGGCATGTTCGCGTCGAGCGCCTCGACGAATCGCAGGACGTGCAGACACCATCGATCGCCCGGATTCAGTCCGCGAAAACGCAGTTCCGGCCTCGGGGTCGACAAATCGTTCCCGCGCTCCCGGGAAAACGCGAGAAACTCGGCGGTGACTTTGACGCATACGAGATGCGCCACCCCGTGCTCGCCTTGCGTGGCGCAGCAGCCATCACGGAAATAGCCCGTCAGCGGCGCGTAGCTACAGGCGAGCAAAGGCCCGCCCAGCACATTGGTTTCGGTCAGTTCGGCTTGTTCCATTGCAGCGGGTGTCGGGTTGGTGGGAGGTGGAGTTCGCCGCAGGGCTCGCGGATCATCCGATTCTATCCGCGTCGCGCGCACCGGGAAACTCACGACATTTCACCCCGGGAAGTACGGTCTGCCCGCGCGCCCGCATGCCACGGGCAAGGCTACAATCGGCGGGCCCGTCACACCGAGAAAGTGGATCATGTCGAAGCCGTTCATCCCCGCCGCACTTGCCGTACTCGTCACTGCCGTCCTCGCGATCGATGCCCGCCCTGCTCATGCACAAAGCTACCCCGACAAGCCGATCCGACTCGTGGTCGCCTTTCCGGCCGGTGGCGCCGCCGACCTGGTCGGGCGCGCCATCGCCCAACGTCTGACGGAGCAATGGAAGCAGCAGGTCATCGTCGACAATCGCTCGGGAGCGGGTGGCGTCGTAGGCACCGAAATCGCCTCGCGGGCCGGACCCGACGGCTACACGATCCTCTTCGGCAGCTCCAGCACGTTCGCCACGGGGCCGGTGCTCAATCCCAAGTTGCCCTACCACCCGCAGCGCGACTTCTCGCCCATCACCCTGACCACGCTCATCCCCAACATCATGGTCGCCCATGCCTCGGTGCCCGTCACTTCGATCAAGGACCTCGTGGAGTATGCCAAGGCGAAGCCCAAGCAGCTGTCGTATGCATCGAACGGCGCGGCAACAGCCTCGCACATCGCGGGCGAATTGTTCCGCCATCGCGCAGGCATCCAGTGGATACACGTCCCGTACAAGGGTGCCGGTCCCGCGATCGGCGATGTCGTGGGTGGTCACGTGCAGTTCCTGATCGGCGCGATCTCCACCTCGATGCCCCACATGAAGTCCGGAAAGATCCGGGGCATCGCCGTGACGTCGCTGAAGCGCTCGAGCGCGATCCCCGACGTACCGACGATCGCCGAATCCGGCTTCCCCGGGTTCGAGGTCGTGCAGTGGTTCGGCCTGCTCGCGCCGGCGAAGACGCCAGCCGCGATCGTGCAGAAGTGGAACACTGCGGTCGTGGAGATGCACCGCGAAGCCGAGTTCGCGGAACGCTTCAAGAGTCGCGGCCTCGAACCCGCGACGAATACGCCCAAGGAATTCGCCGTGTTCATCCAGAAGGAACAGACGATGTGGACGAAGGTGTTCAAGGAGGTGGGGATTATGCTTTAGTGACGCTGGCGTCATTAAAGCGGGGGAAAGAGGAAACGGGAAGGGGGAAACCCTACTCCCCGCCCCTATCCCCGGTGTCGGGGAGAAGTGAGCGCCGGTGAAGGATCCGCAAGCGCGTCTGGCCTCCCGCTTTTCCCTTTCCCGATTCCCCCTTGCCGCTTTTCGGTCCCGGCGTCGTCAACGCAATCGTCCCTACCCCTGCCAGAAAGGACCCCGATGCTTTTCCCCGTCTCTCTCGTCGGCAGTTACCCCCAGCCCGATTGGCTCATCGATCGCAAAGCACTCGCCGGACACTCGGTTCCTCGGTTGCGCGCACCGCACTTGTGGCGGATCGCCGAACCCTACCTCGCTGAAGCGCAACGCGATGCCACGCTGCTTGCGATCAAGGCACAGGAAGATGCCGGGCTCGACATCGTGACCGACGGCGAGATCCGGCGCGAGAGCTACTTCAATCGATTCGCGACGGCGCTCGACGGTATCGACATCGAGCAGGGCGGCACGACGATCAGCCGCGGGGGGCGACGGGTGCCGGTTCCGCGGATCGTCGGTCCGATACGGCGGCGCCATCCGGTCGAGGTCGAAGACATGATGTTTCTGCGCGCGCACACCCAAAGACAGGCAAAGATTACCCTGCCGGGCCCCTTCACCATGACCCAGCTCGCGCAGGACGACTACTACGGCGACGAAGAAAAAGTCGCACTGGCGTATGCCGAGGCCGTGAACGAAGAGATTCGCGATCTGTTTGCAGCCGGCGCCGACGTCGTGCAGATCGACGAACCTTACATGCAGGCGCAACCCGACAAGGCGAAGCGCTACGCCATCAAGGCGCTCAATCGTGCGCTCGATGGCATCGACGGCACGACGGTCGTGCACATGTGCTTCGGCTATGCCGCGATGGTCGGCAACGACAAGCCGAACCGCTACGCCTTTCTCGACGAACTGCGCGAGTGCAGCTGCAAGCAGGTCTCGCTCGAGACGGCGCAACCTCGGCTCGATTGCTCGACGCTCGGCGTGCTGGATGCCAAGAAAATCCTGCTCGGCGTGATCGATCTCGGCGACATGACGATCGAGACGCCAGAAACCGTCGCTGCGAGAATCGAAGCTGCACTGCCCTACGTTCCCGCCGAGAACATCATCGTCGCCCCCGACTGCGGAATGAAATACCTGCCGCGCGAGGTCGCAGCCGGAAAGCTCCGGGCGATGGTCGAAGGTGCGCGCATCATGCGAGCGCGGCTGGAAGCCAGGTAAGGGCTCGAGTCCGCTGTAAGCCGCCTCGGCGCAATGCCGACGCAAACGCTGCGACAAGGCAGCCTCTCGCAGGGCATTCGTTTTGCGACTCCCCGCGCGTCGCAATTTTCGTAGCGCAACCCGGTCGATGCGCGCACGTCGCGCAACCACGGTCCGCGCTCTTCGATGCCTGCCGTGTCTACCTCTCGTTCCAATTCGAGTCGCACGAAGCTGTCCGCCTATCGGACCAAGCGCGACTTCAGCAAGACCGGGGAACCCAGCGGCGAGCGATCCGTCGCCGCATCGCCTCATTTGCGATTCGTCGTTCAGAAGCACGCGGCGACGCGACTCCACTACGACCTGAGGCTCGAACTCGACGGCGTCTTTAAGTCGTGGGCGGTAACACGAGGTCCGTCGCTCGACCCCAGGGACAAGCGACTCGCGGTCGAAGTCGAAGACCATCCGCTCGACTACGGGGATTTCGAAGGCATCATTCCCAAGGGCGAGTACGGTGGCGGCACCGTGCAGTTGTGGGACCGCGGCTATTGGGTGCCCGAGGGCGATGCATCCCCCCGAGCAGCTCTGGCCGCCGGAGAACTCAAGTTTCTGCTCGCGGGCGAGCGGCTGAACGGGGGTTGGGTCCTCGTGCGCATGAAGCACGATCGTAATGGCGGCAAGCGCTCGAACTGGCTCCTCATCAAGCACCGGGACGACTACGCGGGCGATCAGGCGGCGGTTGCAGCCTTGTACGCCCTAGACCGATCGGTCGCCTCGGGGCGCCCGATGGCGAGTATTGCCGCGGGCAAGGGTGCGTCGCCGAAGGCGTTCATGCTCGAAGGCGGTACAGCAGCCGATGCGATCTGGCATAGCAACCAGGCGGCTGGCAAGGACGACCCGAGAACGAATACCGTATCGGCGAAGCCAATCAAACGCACATCGCGCAAAACGGCCGGAACGAAACACTCTCGACGCCGCACGACATCGACGCTGACGCTTCCCGCATTCATCGAGCCGCAGTTATGCGAAAGCGTATCGCGTCCTCCGAACGGCGAGGATTGGGTGCATGAGATCAAACTGGACGGCTACCGGGTCCAGGCTCATGTGCTCGCCGGCGCGGTCACCCTGCACACCCGCAAGGGCCTCGACTGGACGGAACGCTTCGGCGCCCCGATCACAGAGACGATCGCTCGCCTGCCCGATGGCATCTATGACGGCGAGATCGTCGCACTCGACACCGAAGGCAAACCGAGCTTTCCCGCCCTGCAGGGCGCATTGACCGCGCAGGATGGCTCGAAGCTCGTGTACTTCGTCTTCGACCTGCTGCACGACGGCAAAGTCGACTGGCGCAAGCGCCCGCTCGCCGAGCGCAAAGCGCGGCTGCGGACCCTGCTGGAATCCACCGACAATCCCCCCCAACTTCGCTACGTCGAGCACTTCGAGACCTCCGGCGATACCGTGCTGCGCTCGGCATGCCGGCTCGATCTGGAAGGCGTGGTATCGAAGCGGCTGGATGCGCCCTACCGCTCGGGCCGCAGCGATCACTGGAGAAAGTCGAAGTGTCGCGGCGGCCAGGAAGTCGTCATCGGCGGATGGACGACGACCGACGGGCGCTTTCGGTCGCTGCTTGCAGGAATCTATCGCAACGGACACCTGCACTACGTGGGCCGCGTGGGTACAGGCTACGGCGCATCGACGGTTCGTTCGCTGTTGCCCAAGCTGCGCAAGCATGCGGCCGACGAGTCACCCTTCGAAGGCGAAACCACACCGCGCAAGGAAGCGGGCATCACCTGGCTACGCCCGGATCTGGTCGCCGAAATCGAGTTCGCCGGTTGGACACAAGAAGGACGCATACGCCAGGCGTCGTTCAGGGGCTTGCGCGAAGACAAGCCGGCACGTGAGGTTCGGATGGAGCCGCCCGCCGATCCCAAGCGGATCGACGTCGCGCAACGTTTGCCAGAAAGACGCGCAAGCGGTGCGCATCGGCAAGGTGCTTCTGCCCGCTGCGTCGTCATGGGCGTCACGCTCTCACATCCGGACAAGGTCCTCTGGCCAGCTTTCGGGGGCGGTTCGATCACCAAACTCGATCTGGCGCAGTACTTCGAATCGGTCGCCGAGTGGATGATGCGTCACATCGAAGGCCGCCCGTGCTCGATCATACGAGCGCCCGAGGGCATCGACGGAGAGCGCTTCTTCCAGCGCCACGCGATGCGGGGAGCATCCAGTCTGCTCGAAGAAGTCGAAGTGGTCGACGAGGAGAAGCCGTATCCTCAGGTCGACCGAAGCGAGGGGCTTGCTGCCCTCGCGCAAATCGCCGCCGTGGAACTGCACCCGTGGAACTGCCAGCCCCGCGAACCGCAGGTGCCGGGTCGCCTCGTATTCGATCTCGACCCCGGTCCCGATGTGCCGTTCACGGTCGTGGTGGACGCCGCGAAGGCCATGCGTGATCGCCTCGCCGATCTCGGCCTCGCTAGTTTCTGCAAGACCACCGGCGGCAAGGGCCTGCATGTCGTCACGCCGCTCGCCGCTTCGAAGAAGGCTGTACTCGACTGGAAGGTCGCCAAGGCATTCGCACGCGAAGTCTGCGCGCGCATGGCAGCGGACAGTCCGGAATCGTACACGGTCAACATGTCGAAGAAGGTTCGCACCGGACGCATCTATCTCGACTACCTGCGCAACGATCGCTTGGCGACGGCCGTCGCACCGTTGTCGCCCCGTGCGCATCCGGGCGCCCCCGTGTCCATGCCGCTGACCTGGTCACAGGTGAACGCGAAGCTCGACCCCACCCGCTTCAACCTGCGCACCGTGCCGAAACTCATCGCTCGCAGTCGAGCCTGGTCGGAGTACTGCGAGGAGGAGCGCTCGCTCGTCGATGCGATCCGCAAACTCGGCCGTCGTTGAATCGCGATGCCGACGGATCGAACCCGCAGCGGGCGATCCCCCGAAAGGAAGAAGGGATCGCACCGAACTGCGATCCCTTCCATCGAAGCCAACCGCGGACGCTACAGTTCGATCTTGCGTGTCACGGGACTGACGTAGCCGCCCCAGAGCACCATCACGCGATTGCGGTCGGGATCCCCGCATACCACGATGTTGATGACATCCGGGCTCGGCAGCACGCGCACCATTTCGTCCGGCTTCACCAGATACTCCGGGGGCAGCAGGCCGCGATCGACCATGTCCGGAATCTTGAACGCTTCCGAATGGCCGTACTCGATCAGGAACTCGAGGTCTTTGTACGGCACCCGTGCGTTTTCGTACACGTAGTCCCGAATGTGCTTCTTGGTATACCCCGCCGCGGCGAGGGCCTTCGCCACGGGCGGCGCGATCATGAACGTGATCATGTTGCGAAAGCCGTTGTCGCCTCGCTCGACCAGCCGCGCAAGACAGGGCTTCTTCGTGACTTCGCTCGCCAGATGCTGGAGGGCGGAGTCCGCCGCGGACTTCTCTTCCGTGCCATACACCGCCGGCGGCCAGCCCCAGGTCACCGTACCGCAAGCGGTCACGGTATTGTCGGTCGGTGCGAAGCCATGCTCGACGTGATAGGGCTCCCATGGGCACTCGTCTTCGTTCTCGGCGATCACGAAGTTCATCGGATAGCCGAACGTGCCCATGTAATTGCGGCTGTGCCTGTAGCCCGAAATGTTCTTGATGATGAGCCCGAGTGCACGGCCAATGGCCGGATTGCCGCCCTTGTTGATGAGCTGGGCGCCGCACTCGATCCCGAGCCGCTTCTTGTCCGGCCCGTTCACGAGCAGAAACGGAAGTACACCCCACGTACTGCCGATGTTGTTCAGGTTGTAGTCGTTGTCGGCAAGCGCTTCGACGGCTGCAATCAGCACCGGCATGTGTTCAGGCTTGCAGCCGGCCATCACCGCGTTGGCCGCGATGTTGAACGGCACGGCCGAGAGATTCGCCTGCGCGAGCACCGCGATTCTCTCGTCAGGACGACGCTTCGTGTGCTTCAGGAAAGCCTCGATGCGCTCGAGCGTCGGCGGCACGATGGGCAGTTCGTCGGACCAGCCTTGCGCCCGAAAATGCTCGTTGATCTCGTCGAACGTACCTTCGAAGACGATGTCGCTCGCGCGGCGCACGGAGCCGAGCCCCTCCAGGCTTTCGCCGGGGCGCGGTTTCGTAAGCTCGCTCACGATCTGGTCGAACAACACGTTCTCGACGTTTTTCTCGACCAGTGCTTCGGGATGCACACCGACGGCGCCCGGATACTCCGCGACACGCAAACCCGTAATGCCTTCGGCCTTGCCCACGGCCTTGGCGATGGCGGTAAAGCCCGTCGTGGTCACGACCACGCCGGGGATGCCTGCTTTTTCAACTTCTGCGACCGGCCTCACCGAGGACGGAGTACAGGTCCCTCACCCACCGTTGCCGGAAATGAGGGCGTCGACCCCCCATTCCTTGGCAAGCCTCGCGATCTCCTTGGCGGTCTTCTTCTGGGAGGCCGGGTCGCCACCCACGTACACGATGGGGAATTTGTCGAACGGGATGATCTTCACGCCCGGGTACCGCGACTGAAACAGCCGGCGGTACGTCTGGAACATGAACTCGCCCTTGAAGTGATTGTTGTAGACCTCGCCGATCGTCTTGCCCTCGAGGGTAGCGAGGGGACGACTGACGCCGCCGATCTGCGCGAGTTGCAACCCTTCCGGGCTGACGACCTTCAGCTTTTCGCTCATGCGTGTGCTCCTCTGGTGTAGCCCGAGGATAGCGCGGCCGGGCCTCGGCGCCCATACCCCGAGCGCAGTCCCGGCGAGAAGCCCGCGCCCGGTTTCAGGGTGGCACCACGCCGGAGTCGGTTGACGATGCCGCACTGCGGAAGCTACATTGCGGCATACCCTTCGGAATCGAAGCGCGGAACGCTCCTTCCGCCTGCGGCTTCGACGTGCTGCCGCGATTGAGCGCTGCACGTACAACCACTCGACGCAAAGCGTTTGTGAACCAGCTCAAGGTCGCCCTCGCGGCGATGTTCTTTCAGCAGACATTCGTCGCTCTGGGTCGTGCGCTGCCTGCCGTCATCGCACCCGCGATCATCGCCGATCGACACTTCGAACCGTCATGGATCGGCATGTTCTTCGCGATCACCGCCTGTGCGGCGTTCATCGTACAACTCGGCTGCGGCAGTTTCATCGTGCGCTATGGGGCGCTGCGCATGAGCCAGGTGGCGCTCGTGCTGCTGGTCATCGGAACGAGCGTGGCTGCAATCGGGACCCCTTGGGCGTTCGTACTTTCCGCAATTATCGGCGGCGGAGGCGCCTCGTTCTCGACCCCGGCGAGTTCGCACCTGTTGAGCCGCTGCACGTCGCCGAAATATCTGCCGCTGGTTTTCTCCATCAAGCAAACGGCGGTGCCTGCTGGGCTACTGCTCGCGGGCCTGCTCGGCCCGCCCCTGACAGAGGCGTTAAGCTGGCAATGGGCGATGCTCCTGAGTGCTGCCGCTTGCCTCGTCTTCACCTTCATGTTGCAGCCTCTGCGCAAGAGCTTCGACGACGATCGTGATCCGACGCGCAGCTTCAAGCTCTCGGACTTCAAATCGACGCTGCTGTCGGTGGTCAAGACAAGAAACCTGCGGACGCTTTCGATCGCCTGTCTCGTCTTCAACGGTTTGCAGGCCGTGATGACGGCCTATTTCGTCGTGTACCTCACGCACCTCGGCTATTCGCTCGTGGCCGCGGGCTTCATCTTCTCGATCGCAACGGCAGTCGCCGTCCCGGGACGGATACTCTGGGGCTGGCTCGGCAGCACGCGTGTATCGCCGCGGTTCATGCTTGCGTGTCTGGCGTTCGGCATGGCCGGCAGTGTCGCGGTGATGGCGCTCTTCACCGCGGCCTGGCCCACGATCATCATCGGGCTCGTCGCTTGCATCCTGAGTGCCACTGCACTTTCGTGGCACGGCGTGCTCCTCGCGGAAACCGCTCGCGCCGCTCCGGAAGACATGCGCGGCGGCACGACCGGCGGCGTCCTCTCCTTCGGTCAGCTCGGCGCGCTGCTGCTACCGCTCGTGTATGCGGGCCTGCTCGAAGGCACGGGCAGCTACAGCATTGGGTTCCTGGTGTGCGGGCTGCCGGCGTTGGTGACCGGGTTTCAGTTGATGCGAGGGGGTCGGGGAAAGACGTAGTCGACGCGGGGCGCTGGTGAACAGCGAAGCGTTCACCTTTCACACCCAAGCAGCGCGCTCAGCGCTACTTGCGTTTGATCCCCATCACCCGCCCCACGCTCGCCGGCCGCGGCACCTTGCCGTGCATGGCGAATACCCGCTCGATGCGGGCAAGTACCAGCGGGTGGTAGGGCGACGAACGGCGCGTGGTCTGGTCGATATGGATGCCGACGCGCTCGCTCGTCGACATCAGGTAACCCTTCTCGGCATGAAACATCTCCTGGTAGATGTGCATGCGCTTTGCGTCGTAATCGACAAGCAGGGTCGTCACGCGCAGCGGATCACCGTCGTGAGCTTCGCGATCGTAGGTGATGTGGGTCTCGAGCACGAATGTCTGACCAAAGCCTGCAGCCCGGTACGGCGCGCCGAGACCGAGCTGGCGCGAGAAGCTGCCCGACGCTTCGTCGAATACCGTAACGTAGTAGGCAAGGTTCATGTGACCGTTCCAGTCGATCCACTCCGGCTTCACGATGCCGCGGTGACGATCGAAGGGCGGGTTCACGTCGAGTTCGGGGACTTCGTAGGGAAATGTGTCCATCGGGGAGTCATCGATTCGTTGATTTCGGGGAGACCGGATTTTAGTGCCCCATGTCCGAGATTCGTAGCGATAGTGCTGGTCGCGGCAATTCGTCCGTTCCGTGGCGATCGCTGCAAAATCGGCGCCAATCGCGAAGAAAGCCACACGTGCCGGGCACGATAGGCTCGCGATTCGATCTTTACGCGACTATACGCCCGGGCCGCATCTGCCCCATCGATCACTTGGCGTACGCCATGTCGTCGACTGGCGTACGATAGCAAGGTCATGCCTGCCCGAATGTCCCGAGTCAGAGATTCGCTGGCTCAAGAAAATGGCGAGCAGGCATGCCTGCCAACATTCGGGGAGACGCGTGAAATGAATATGGCATGCACGTCGCACCACACCTGCGGGTCCGGACGATTTCGGACCATCGTCGCCTTCATGCTGTGTTCGACGGCATTCGGCAGTCACGCCCAAACGAGCTCCAGTATGTACCCGAACCGCCCGATCCGACTCGTCGTGCCCTACGCGCCGGGCGGCAACATCGACATCACCGGCCGCACGATCGCCCCCGCCATGTCCGAAATCCTGGGCGTTTCCGTGGTGGTCGACAATCGTGCAGGGGCCGGCGGTGCGATCGGGTCGGATCTCGTGGCCAAGGCCGTCCCCGACGGACATACGATCGTCGTCGCCTCGACCGGCTCGACCACTGGCCTGGCGGCGCTCTATCCGAAGCTGCCTTACGATCCGGTGCGGGATTTCGCGCCCATCGGGCTGGTCACGAACGTACCCATCGTTCTGGTCGTGACGCCCGGTTTGCCCGCGCGCACGGCCAAGGATTTCATCGCGCTCGCAAAGTCGAAACCCGGGCGAATCACTTACGGCTCAGGCGGCACAGGGACGACGAACCACCTCGCGGCGGCGCTGTTCGAGGTCGCCACCGGCATCAAGCTCACGCATGTGCCGTACAAGGGCATGGGGCCCGCAACGGTAGACATCATCGGCGGACAGATCGACGTCGGCTTCGATCAGCTGACCGCGGCGATGGCCTTCATCAAGGCGGGAAAGACGCGCGCGCTGGCACTGGCGAGCCCGACCCGCTCCAGAACGATGCCCGATCTGCCGACCATGGCGGAGTCCGGCATCACGGGCGCCGAGGCCAGTACGTTCACAGGGATCCTCGCCCCCGCCAAGACCCCGCCGGAGATCGTCGCCAGGCTCAATGCCGCGCTGCTGAAGACGCTCGACTCGAAGGCGGTCAAGGAACGCTTCGCGAGTCTCGGTGCGGAGATCATCCCTTCCACGCCGGAGGAACTGGGGCAGTTCGTCAAGAGCGATCTTGCGAAGTGGTCGCGGGTAGTCAAGTCGGCGGGGATCAAGGTCGAGTAGGTGCGCGACTTCGCCGCAGCGATACCATGCCGGAGTGACTACACCATGCCCTGCAGCCGCTCGACCACCCGCTTCTTCACCACGATGCCTTGTCGACGGCGAATCTCGCGCTCCTTGAAGCCTCGCTCGGACGGAATGCGGATCTCGTCGACACCCGGCTGACGCGGCAGGTTCCGAATGCGCGACAGCAGCTCCTCCAGTTCGGCGGTGAACTGTTCAAGGGGCATGAAGAGATTCGGATCGAACGCGACGAAGAGGTGCGCAAAGTCGCACACGTCGCCGTTGCGCAACCGCGCGCCGGCCATGAGGCCCAGCGCCTGAATGGCCACCGACAGCCCATAGCCCTTGTAACCGCCGAAGGGATACACGCCCCCCTCGACGAGATCCGTGGCGACACGCGTGGGCTCGCCTTTGCCGTCGATACCGACGACTTCGGGAAACGACTCGCCGAGGAAGGCCCGCATCAGCATCTCGCCCGACATGACGGCGGCGGTGCCGATGTCGTAGATGAACGGATTCGGATGGCCGGGCAATGCAATCGCGATCGGATTCGTCCCCAGCGATTTGCGCGTAGCCCCGGGCGGTACCACCGTCGGCGTGCTGCTCGCCACATAGATCGAGGCGTAGCCTGCGCGGGCGATCTTCTCCAGGTAATAGGCATTGCGGCCGCTGAACCAGCTGTTGCGCAAGCCGATGAGCGCGATCCCGGAGGTACGCACCTTCTCGATCGCAACGTCCACTGCCCGCAACAGCGAAAAGTACCCGGTGTGATTGCCGCCGTCGATCAACGCCGATACCGGTGACGCCTTGACGACGCTGACCGGCGCACGCGGCCTCTTCAGTTCCGGCCGGTCGGCCATGACCACGATGCGCGGCAGGCCGGCGAATGCATATCCCCAGGCAGATGCATCCACGAGATGTGCAGCCACGATGCTGGCCTCGTCGTCGTCGAAGCCCAGCTTGCTCAGGGCCTGTTCACCTAAACCTTGTGCCTGCGCAAGACTCAGTCGTATGCAGTCCTGCGCATCGGCATCGAGCATGGGTTCGGTCATGATCGGTCATCTCATCAATGAATTCGGGATGCCTCGCCGGCAATTCAGTGGCGGGCAGTGCCAGTATAAAGGGATGCAGACAGGGATCCTGCTGAAGCGCCCGTCGCACCCCGCAGTGATCGCGCGAGGTCGCCTCCGCCCGACGCCGCTTCACCAGCGTGGATGATGGGAGAGCGCATGATCCAGAAGCGGGTTCGGCGCTTTCAATCGAGTGCCCGCTCAGGAATGAGGACTTCGCATCGAATCGGCTCGATGCGTCTTGCGATCGGCGGTTGTCGAGCGTCCTGCGCGACTGCGCCAACGGCATTTGACCCTGCGGACATCGGGCGATAGATTCAACGCTGAAAGCAAATCAGCCCACCCAATCCGACAACCGGAGGAGATTTCATGCAATTCGGACTCATGGCAGGCACCGGCGCGCCCTCGTCGGGTGCTTCCTGGCACGAACGATTCGAAGGGTCTGCGGCATGGTGCCGAGAAGTCTCGTCACTCGGCTACAAGCTCCTCTGGTGGGGTGGCGGCGAACGCAGTGCCGATCCGCGAACGACAGTCACGCGACTGGCCGCCGTCGACGCGGGGCTGGATCTTGCGATTCTCTATCTCTCGCCCCTGTTTCATCCAGTGCGGCTGGCTGCCGAGATTGCCGAATGGGATCGCATCAGCGGCGGACGTACCACGATCGCCGTGGCCCAGGGGTGGCGCGACCGTCAATTCCAGGCCTACGGCGTGCCGAAGAACGAACGGCTCGGCCGATTCACCGAGTCGCTCGAAGCGATGAAGCAGCTCTGGCAGCAGGATCAGGTCAGCTTCCGCGGAAAGTACTACCAGTTCGACACGCCCGCCTCCGGCGAACGCGCGGATGCCGCGACCGCGGTACCGCGACCCATACAGCAACCGCACCCCCGCATCCTCGTCGCGGCCAATGGGGATGCGGCGATCCGACGCGCGGCTACCATCGCAGACGGCTGGCTCATCAGTACGCGCAGCACGTATTCCGTGATTGCGAAGCAGGTCGAGATCTATCGTGAAGCCTGCACGGCCGCGGGGCGCAAGCCCGTCATCTGGGCATGGCGCGACGCTTACTGTGCGAAGGACTGGACGACCGCGATCGAAACGGTGCGCCCCGCCCTCGAATCGTTCTATGCCGACCGCGCCCAGCTCGGCCACGACCGCGATCTTCCGCAAGGGGATAGTCTCACGGGCCCGCTCGAGGACATCGTACGGAGCCGGCTGATCATTGGGAGCCCTGACGAATGCGCCAAGCAGATAGAAATGTACAAGGCGCTCGGCATCGAGAACGTCAGCATGCGCATGCGGTGGGAGGGCATGACGGAGGCGCAGGGCATGGCCTCGGCCCGATTGATGGCGAGCGAAGTGCTTGCGCGGTTTTAGCCCCGCAATCGATCTTTCGATGGCGATTCGCGACTGCAATTGGGATCCGGACTCGCAGCCAAACGGCCCTCCCCAAACTCGTCTGCCGATCACGCGGTGCCCCGCCGTGCGGCCTCGATGATGGCGATGTCGATCTTCTTCATGGTCATCATCGCTTCGAACGCCCGCTTCGCTGCCTTGCGATCCGGATCGCGAAACGCTTCGATGAGAGCCCGAGGCGTGATCTGCCAATTGAGGCCCCATTTGTCCTTGCACCATCCGCAGGCACTTTCCTGACCGCCATTGCCCACGATGGCGTTCCACAGACGGTCGGTCTCCGCTTGATCGTCCGTCGCAATCTGGAACGAGAACGCCTCCGTGTGTGGAAATGTTGGGCCGCCATTGAGGCCTAGGCATGGGATTCCGCAAACGGTGAACTCCACGGTGAGTTCTGTGCCTTCCTTGCCGCTCGGGAAATCGCCGGGCGCCCTGGTCACATTCCCGACGCAGCTGTCGGGGAACGTCCCGGCGTAGAACTTGGCAGCTTCCAGGGCATCGCCGTTGTACCAGAGGCAGATCGTGTTCTTGGGGAGCATTGCAGTCTCCTTGGTTCGTCATAAGCGAAAGAAGGCTCGATCGTGGCGTCCCGGCCAGCGTCTTCTCAGTGCGCGACGGCGGCGCCGGCAAGCATGGCGGGCCTCCACGAACTCACGCGCTGTCGTCGTCTCGACGAGGCGCGATGCCGTCGTCAGTGAGTGAGTGTCGCAGAAAGAACTTCACCATTTCCGACGACGCATCGATGCCGTGCGGATCGGTGTTCGAGCCTTCAGAGCTGCCACCCGACCACGCATGACCCACCCCATCCAGCGACCAGTGCTCGACCACACTTCTCTCATTCGCATCCAAATAGATCGTCTGGCGGTAGCGACGACCCTTCGCATCCGTTCCTGACCGCAAATTCACGGGATAGGGATACGCTTCTGCCTGACAGCATAGCGCCTGCTCCACCACATCGAGTCCATTGCGCGGATCCACTTTCGCGTCCGCCTTCCCGTGGAAGACAATCGTCGGAATGCGCCTGGAATCCGCATCGAATTCCGATGGCGCTTTCGACCCTGAACCCGTTCGCATTGCTCTGAAGGCTGACGCCACGTCGCGGGCCGCGGCGTAAGCCAATCCCGAATGGCAACCGACGGCGGCAAAAGTCTTCGGGTACGTGTGTGCCACCGTCACGGCCATGGCGCCTCCAGCCGACATTCCGACGACATACATGCGACTCGCGTCGAGCGCGAGTTCATCGACTGCCTGACGAGCAATGCCGGCGATGATGGCCGGTTCGCCTTCGCCGTGCCGCTGATCCTCTGGCCGAAACCAGTTCCAGCATCGGGAGGGATTCGCCTCTTCATCCTGTTCCGGGTAGACCGCGACGAAGCCGTGCGCTTGCGCCAGTTCGTTCATTCGCGTGCCGTTGGCAAAGTCGTCCGGCGACTGAGTGCACCCATGAAGCATCACGATCAAAGGCGGCGCGCGCCTCAACAGGAAGCGACTGGCGGGGACATAAAGCTTGTAGGACCTTTCCCCTGCCTGACTGCGGTATGTGCGGGACACGAACCGGCCTTCATCTACCACGATGGCGCCCGATTGACTCGGCGCCGACATGTCGACCGGCGAACTCACGTTTCGCAGAGCCGACTGAAGTTGCTGCAGAGCCTGAGCAATGCCTTTCGATAGTTCCGTACTCGCCGGCCCGGCGGCACGCGCGCTTCGGCGAACCAATCCCATGAAATTGCGCAACAAACCCAAACGCTTCTCCTGAGTTGAATTTTCAGACACCGAACGAGAGACGCCTGGCTGCAGCTCATGCAGGGCGTGCATCTTCGATCCTCAGCGCAAGTGGAGTGCCCTCCGAGAGATCGCGCCGGTCGCGTCCCCCGATCCAGCTCGCGCCCCCTTTCAAGACCGTCAGCATGCAAGGGCCAAGTAAGTGGCCTCGGGATCCGGTGCCGCCAGGGCAGGTCTTGCCATCGAACATGCGCCCCCAATTGCAGGACCTGACCGCCATCCCGTGACCGTGGTTACAAGCAGCGCACGAAATCCAATCCGACAGCCTGCTAGAATCGTCGCCATGCCAACCACCTCGATCGCGCGACTCCTGATTGTGTTTCTGCTCTGGTCTGGTTTCGGCGCCATCGAGACGTCGCGTGCTTTCGGGCAGTCGACCAGTGAACCCCGAATCTCCCTGAGCCATTCGGTCGGACAGTCCACGGCTGTCGAAGGCTCGGTCGAGCATCACCACTTGGACGATTTACCGACGCAGGCTTTAAGTGATCCGCCAACGGAGACATTGGGCCTGTTGCCCGGCGCTCCGACGCCGAACGAGCCTTGGCTGCGAAGTGAACAGCCGCGTGATTGCGAGTCGGCTCTGCAGAAATCGCCTTGCCTCGCCGGACCACTACGCCCCCCCTGCACCACCGCCCGCAGGGCGTGACCGGGAACTGCTGTAACGTCCGTAGCAACGTTGGCGCCCGTCTGCAATACCGTGCGTACGACCCGGGCGACATTGCACCCAGCCACGCCCGATTCACTGCTCCCTTCGCTGGTAGGTACCGGTGTCGTCGAGCGTCACGCCACCCTTTCCTGACTGAAACATCCGAGCATCCTCATGGAAATCGTCCTCCTCTTCGCGCTCATCGTACTCAATGGCCTATTCGCCATGTCGGAGATCGCACTGGTCACCGCGCGCAAGGCCCGCCTGCAGAAGCTCGTCGACGAGGGGGACGGCGCCGCTGTTGCAGCCGTCAAGCTGGGCGAGGATCCGACGCGTTTCCTGTCGACCATCCAGATCGGCATCACGTCGATCGGCATCCTTAATGGAATCGTCGGCGAGGCAGCGCTTGCCGGCCCGCTGGCAACGTGGTTGATCGCTGCCGGAATGCCTTCGACATACGCCACCTATGGCGCCACCGGCCTGGTGGTTGTGCTGATTACGTACTTCTCGATCGTCATCGGCGAACTGGTTCCCAAGCGGCTGGGGCAGACACACCCGGAAACACTGGCTCGTTTGGTGGCCCGCCCCATCAACTGGCTGGCCATCGCCACCAAGCCCTTCGTGCGCCTGCTGTCGATATCGACGCAGGTGTTGTTGCGCATGCTGCACGTGAAGGTGGACAGCGCGAACGCGGTCACCGAGGAAGAGATTCACGCCATGCTCGCCGAAGGCACCAGCGCAGGCGTGATCGAATCGCACGAGCATGCGATGGTGCGCAACGTCTTCCGGCTCGACGATCGCCAGATCGGTTCGCTGATGATTCCTCGCGCGGACATCGTCGCACTCGATGTCGACCTGCCCTTCGAGGTCAATCTCGCCCGCGTCGAAACCAGCGATCATGCCCGCTTTCCGGTCGTCAAGGGCGGGCTCGAAAACGTGCAAGGCGTCGTCAACGCCCGGCAGTGGCTTGCACGGGCGATGCGCGACGGCGGGCGCGATCTGCTTGGGCCATCGATAGAGGCCCCCCTGTACGTTCCGGAAACGCTGACCGGCATGGAACTGCTCGACAATTTTCGTGAGTCCAACGTGCACATGGCCTTCGTCATCGACGAATACGGCGAAGTCCAGGGTCTCGTCACGCTGCAGGATCTGATCGAGGCGATCACGGGCGAGTTCCGCCCACGCGACCCGCACACGTCCTGGGCAATGCAGCGCGAGGACGGCAGTTGGCTGCTCGATGGACATATCCCCGTGCCGGAACTGAAGGACCGCCTGGAACTCGATGCCGTACCGGAAGAAGAACGGGGCCGCTATCACACGCTGAGCGGCATGATGATGTTGCTCAGCGGTCGGCTTCCCAAGGAAGGCGACGCCGTGAACTGGGAGGGCTGGCACTTCGAGATCGTCGACATGGACGCAAAGGTGATCGACAAGGTGCTCGCCAGCCGACTGCCGGAACCAGGATCGTCCGACGACGGATCCGCCCCGAACTGATCATCAACCGCGCAATATCGGGGGAGTCGTCCCGCACCAACAGGTGCCGGCCGCGATCCCCGGTCTGCGCCGCACTACGAGCCGGGTTGATCTATCCACTTCGCGACCCGGGGCGGCTCCCAGGCGCTCAGGGCATCGAGGAGCTGGCGCGGCTCGTCCCGCAGGACGAGCATGTCGCGATGCTCGGCCTTCATGAAGCCTTCGGTCACCGCCTTGTCCAGCATCGCGCGCAGCGGTTGGAAGTAGCCGCCGACGTCCAGTGCGCCGCAGGCCTTCACGTGATCGCCGAGCTGCGTGAGTGTCGCGGCTTCGAGCAGCTCCTCGAGCGTGCCGAGGCCACCCGGCAGGGCGACGAAGGCGTCGGCCAACTCGCACATTCGCGCCTTGCGCTCCCGCATCGTCGCAACGATCTCATGCTGGCTGAGCGCCGGATGCAGGTGGCCGCGTTCGTGCAGCCGGCGGCTGATCACCCCGATGACGTTGCCGCCACGACCGCGGCAGGCATCGGCCACTACACCCATCAGACCTTTGGTGGTACCGCCGTACACCAGCGTCCAGCCTCGGGCAGCGATCTCTCCGCCGAGGGCGGCTGCGCGCTCCCGGTAGATGCCCGAGAAGCCGAAATTCGAGCCGCAGAAGACGGCCACGGTTCGGAGGGATGCCTGCATCGATCTGCCTTTATCCTTCGGCGGCGGCTTTATCGCCGGGCCGTTTTGTTCGCGCACCGGGCGGTGCCGGTAATGCCTGCCTCGACCACTGAGGATACGTGGCGGGTTCCATGTTCGCGCCGTTGATATCGCAGCCTAAGCCACCCGATTCCGGAGAACGCTTACTACACCCCAAGCGAATAGCGCGCGACTACGTGGATGAAACGGTGAAACACTCCGGAAAATCGATTACGACCTGAGAACGCGGCCCATCACGTGCCGGACCCTGCCAATGCTGGCACATCGGCTTGGAGCGGGCGAAGGGAATCGAACCCCGTCGTATGCTTGGGAAGCAACAGCAATTTTCTTCGAATCAGCGGTGAACCACCAAGTTCTGGTCCGCAATTCTGCCTCATTCGTCCTTTTTTAGGACAACCTCGGGTCGGTTGCACGAGAAATCGCAGACCGACAAACGTCGTCTGCGAGCAGGTAGTGGGCGAAGATCGATCACCGATTCGAAACGCAAGAGTGACCGTCAACTCGCAGACCGTCGGCACTCCATCGGCTCTAGAGCCTGTCATAACCGTGAAAGGCACCGTCGGTATCGACCGAATCTCGACGCGGGGATGGAAGCCGGACGAATGCTTGCCGGCTGCAAGCAACGCAGGTCGTTGGGCCGGTGGCTTTGCCTCGCGCGCGTCGTGCGCAGGAGTCGGCACAAGGACTGGCGGGTGGTTGGCCCGGCGCTTCATCTCACGATCCTCGACACGCCGGCTGCTGTTGCCCAAGGGAAAAGATCTTGTCGGTGCGATGCCTGGTCAAGGCCAATCGCGGTCGAGTGTCTTGCCGAACGGATAGAAGATGTTCTGTACCGCATCACGGAGCTCTTCCAGGACTTGAGGCTTTGCGACCAGTTCGCGCACCCCGGCTGCCGCGGCCTGCGTGCGCAATTCGTCGTTGACATAGCCTGAGACCATGATCACGGGCAAATCCGGCAGTGCATCGCGAATCGCCCTCGCGATCTCCAGACCCGATGCTCCTGGCATATTGAAATCGGTCACGACGAGGTCTACGCTAAGCTTGCCGGAGCGCACAGCATCGAGCGCCTCGCGCTGTTCGAAGTAGCCGCTGACGCGATAGCCCCAGCGTTCGATCATCCGCTTGCTCGCGAACAGCTGCGATTGGTCGTCGTCGATGTAGAGGATATGCCGGCCGCGGCCTTCGGCGGCCTGCCCCGCGGCCTCGATCGTGTCGGGCGCGTCCGCCACATCATTCGTGCACGGAAAATACAACTCGAACCTGCTGCCCTTGCCTGGTTCACTGTGTACGACGATCACCCCTTCGTGCGACTGTACGATGCCGTGCACCACGCACAGGCCCAGCCCGATGCCTTTGCCTGGCGGCTTCGTAGTGAAGAAGGGTTCGAAAACGCGCCGTTGCGTCGTCGCGTCCATGCCGTGCCCCGAGTCACTGACGTCGATACGGGCATACCGGCCGGGCCGAAGGCCGGGATCGGACCGCGCCGAGGTTTCGTCCAGCGTGACGCCTTCAACACGAATATCAATCGTCCCAGGCCGGCCTTCCATCGCTTGGGCAGCGTTGGCGCCCAAGTTCAGCAGTACCTGCGTCAACTGCGCCGAATCGCCGAGAATGGACGGCGCATCGGCGGCGCAGTGCCACTCGATCCGGGTTCCTCTGAGCAGCCCTGCACGCAGCAGGCTAACGCTTTCCTCGACGATCGAAGGAATCGACAGCACCTGGCGCGAAGTCGGCTGGCGCCGACTGAAAGAGAGAATCTGTTGCACTAGGGACCTGGCGCGGTGACCGGCCTTCTCGATTTCGGTCAGGCTCATCAGCGCCTGAGGGTTGTAGGAGACGTCCTGGCGCGCCAGTTCGGCGTTGATCAGTATGGTGCCGAGGATATTGTTGAAGTCGTGGGCGACCCCTGCCGCCAGGGTTCCGATCGCCTCCAGTTTCTGCGCTTCGCGCAGTTGGGCATCGAGCATTGCGCGTTGCTGCTCAGCCTTCTTCCGCTCGCTGATGTCGCGGACCACGGCAAGCAGGCCGGGACGGATGCCATCGCCCGCGTGCAATTGGCTCACTGACGACTCGACGTGAATCACCTCGCCGCTGCGCTTGACATGGACGTTTTCGCCGCGCCAACAGCCGGTCTCACGCAGCGCAGTCGCCGCGGCCGCTTCGTCCTCCGGGCGCAGCCAACGATACTGATAGATCTCGCAGAGATGGCGCCCGAGCGCTTCGGACGCGGGCACACCGTATTGCCGTTCGGCCGCGGCGTTGAGGTAGGTCACGCGCTGGTCGTCGTTGATGGTGATGACCGCGTCGCTCACCTGCGCGAGGACTTCCCCGCGGAAACGGCTTGATTCGGCGTCGAGGCCTTGCAGCAGAAAAACTTGAGCGCCGGCAGAGGTCTCAACGACGAGCCCATCCGCCGCGCCGGTTCGGATAGCCTGCAGCGTCTCTTCCGCCTCCTGCAGTCGGGCGAGCAACTCGGCGTTTTGCGCGAGGAGCGCCGCGTCGGTGGGTGATTCTGCACGCACGGCGGGTCAGTGGCTTTCGGCGCACGCACCGGGATCGGTCGCGTTGCGCAGATCCAGCCCTAGCAGGATACGTTCGGTCTGCGACATGTCGCCGATGAAGCGGCGCAGCGGCAGCGGCAGCTTCTTGATCAAGGTCGGCGCGGCGATGATCTGCTCGCCTTGGGCCAGCGTCGGGTGCTGGGAGATATCCACAACTTCCAGGTCGTAGCGTCCTCGCAGATGTTCCTCGCAAATCCTGCGAATGTTCACGATCGCACGTTCGGAGTTCCGCGTCGTGCCGGTGACATAAAGCCGCAGGACGTAGTGCGCGTGATCGAGGTTCGCGGCGGCGGCTTCAAAGCCGGCAAGCCTGCGTGCGGAGGAGGGTTGCTTTCTCATGGGCGGTCCGTTCTACATGGGCCGCACATCGAGGCCGACGAGTACGCGCTCCTCGTTGGACAAATCGCCGATGATCTTCTTGACCGGCCTAGGCAGGCGACGCACGAGCGTCGGCAATGCGAGGATTTGGTCGCCCGCCGCGAGCTTCGGGTTCTTGGTGAGGTCGATGACCTCGATCCGGTACTGCCCGGCGAGGTGCGTCTCGCAGATGCGCTTCAGATTGGCACAGGCCGCAAGCGATTTCGCCGTCTGACCGGCGACATACAGCCGTAACTCAAAGGCTAGGGTATCGCTCATCGCTTTCATTTCTTCCGACCGCCGCCGATCTTGTCGGCGCCGCGCAACTGCGCCATGACATCGGTGCTCTGTTGCGTGGTTCTTTGATGCCAAGTCTCCCGCGCTATACTGAAGTCCACCTCGGCGGATTCCACTTCTGCCTGGTAACGCAGCGCGGCGATCTGCGCCTCGATCGCCTTCTGCCTGCTCGCGAGTTGCCCCAGCTTGCGCTGGTGATCCTCTTCGCGCAGCGCAGCGGCGGCGCGCTCCAGCTCTTCCTGTGCCACGCGCGCCGTCCCGGTGAGCACGCGCTCGGCACCGAGGTAGACATCCACCAGATCAATGCCCTTGTCGCTGAGGACAAACTCGCGGACCTGATTCGAGTGGGCCATGCCGCGCGATTTAAGAACGTAAATCGTGCGATTGCGTTCGCCATTGAATTCCACGTTGCGCAACAGCAGCCATGTGTCCATGAGCGAAGATACGCCGAGTTGCGAGTCCTCGGACGCTATCCCGCCCCCCGCCGTAAGGCTGGTGAAGAGCGTGGTGATCTGCTGCTGCTTGAGGAAGTCGATGAGCCGCATCAGCGTTGGCTTCACTTCTGACGCGTTGCGATCGAGCGAGAGATTGCTGATCGGATCGACCACGACCACGCTCGGGTGGAAGCTGCTCACGGCGTCGTGCATCATCAGCAGATGCTGTTCCAGCCCGTGCAGTGTCGGGCGCGACGAGTGAATCTGGAGCAACCCCTTTTTCACCCACGGCTCGAGGTCGATGCCGATCGAGCCCATATTGCGCACGATCTGCGCGCTCGATTCCTCGTACGCGAACAGCAGCACGCGCTCGCCGCGACGGCATGCGGCGTCGACGAACTTGGCACCCACGCTGCTCTTGCCCGTGCCCGGCGAGCCCGATACCAGGACACTGCTACCGCGAAAAACGCCCTTCCCGCCGAGCATCTCGTCTAGCCGCGCAATGCCCGTGGGGATGCGCCGCGCCGAGGCCTGATGGTCCAGCCGCAACGACGTGATCGGCAGCACCGAAATGCCGCGCTCGCCAATGAGGAAGGGATATTCATTCGTGCCGTGAGCCGCGCCGCGATACTTCAGTACACGCAGCCGCCGGGTGGATATCTGCTCGTGGATGCGCTGGTCGAGGATGATCACGCAATCTGCGACGTATTCCTCCAGCCCATAGCGTGTCAGCGATTGTTCGCCGCGCTCGCCGGTGATGACGGCCGTCAAGCCGTGATCTTTCAGCCAGCGGAAGAGGCGGCGCAGTTCCGCGCGGAGGATGGCGTGATTGGGCAGGCCAGCAAAAAGAGCCTCGACGGTGTCGAGGACCACGCGTTTCGCGCCGATGGACTTGACGGCGTGGCCGAGCCGGATGAAAAGCCCTTCCAGATCGTAACCGCCCGTCTCCTCGATTTCGCTGCGCTCGATGTGGACATGATCGAGGACGATCTTCTTCTGCGCTGCGAGCTTCTTCAGATCGAAGCCGAGCGAGCGGACATTGATCGTCAACTGCGCAGCGTCTTCCTCGAACATCATGAACACGCCAGGCTCGCCGTACTGCGTCGCCCCACGCACGAGGAATTCCATGGCGAGCATCGTCTTGCCGGAACCCGCACTTCCACAGATGAGTGTGGGCCGACCCGCGGGCAGTCCACCGCCTGTGATTTCATCAAGGCCCGCGATACCGGTGGGGCATTTGGGCAGGTTTCGGCTCCGGGCTGGCGTACTCGTCTTCAATATCGTTGACTCCGTGGTCAATCCCATATTGACCTGCGCGACCGGCCAAGCGCCGCGAGGTTATTGCTCACGGCCATCAGGTCCGGCAGCAGCCTGCCATATTCATTCTTCACCACCGCATAGCATTCGCAGCTGCGCCGCTCCAGGCCGGTGCGGTCGAGCAGCGTGATATGGCCGCGCGCATAATGGATGAGTCGTGCGGCCTGCAGCTTCAGGGCGGCTTCGGTGACCCCTTCCCGGCGCACACCGAGCATGCTGGCGATCAGCTCCTGCGTCGCCACCAGTTCGTTGCCTGCCAGGCGATCCATTCTCAGCAGTAGCCAGCGGCACAGTTGCTCGTCAAGCGTGTGGTGTCGATTGCAGGCCGTTGTCTGTGCCATCTGCGCGATGAGTGCCTGGGTGTATCGAAGCATCAGCTCTGTCACCGCCCCGTTCAGATCGAAGGCCTCCTTGATGGCCCTGGAACTGAGACGGTAGCCGCGTCCAGCGTTCTGAACGACGGCCCGGCTGCGCGTGCTGCCGCCGCCCATGAACATCGAGATGCCCACGACGCCCTCGTTTCCGACCACTGCGATTTCCGCGGTGTCGCCGTTTTCGAGGAGAAACATCAAAGAGGCGATGGCGGTCGTCAGAAAATACACGTGGCCCGATGTCCGGCCGGATTCGTACAGAGCCAAGCCCAGAGGCAGGTCGACCGGCTCGAGCAGCGGCAGCCATCGCCGGATTGCCTCGTCCGGCAGCGCCGCCAGAAGGTGGTTCTGCCTAGCGCTGGTTTCAGTAATCATGCAACTCCCTCGGCTGTGCAACGACTGGGGCAGGCATGGCCGACCGTCGATGCCGGCTTCATTTTGAGTGGCGCGGGTACGACTCCTCTGTGCGCTGCCGCACACAGCCATAGCCTCGGGGCTCCACAGGCATTGTTCCGTTGCCCCGGATCGGGCGCGACGACCAGGGTCTCCGGCTCGATCCACCGGGTGCCTCGTCGAACCTCCGGGCGCTCGCAGGAACGCACCTTGATCCAACTCAATCCCACAGTTCAGTCGTCGTTCGCATGACATGATCGGGGGTGGCGAATCGCCCACGCTCCATTTTCATTCAAGGGGCACTGCTGCGGGTGTCGCGCCGAGGCGTGGTTGCGCATCGTTGAGCGTGGAATGCGCGTGTAGCGGTGACCTGGATGGTTGCGGTGCCGAATGGGCGTGCCGACGAACATCGGCATGTACCTTCGTCATGCGATTCGACGCAAGAACGGCAAGACAAACGGGTATTGGCAGCTGGTGCGTTCGGTGCTTCATGGTCGCAAAGTCAAGCAGGAGACGGTGGCGCAGTTGGGGGAACTCGATGTCGGAGGACGTGCCCGTGCGGTGTTGCTTGCTCGGGAGATGACCGGGCGCGCTGACGAACTGGTCGAGGATCGTTGTTCGATGCGCCACAACCCGAGGAGGCGGTGAAGGTTCGGCTCAATGCGGTTCGTCTGGAACGCTCGTGCGCCTACGGCGTGGTGTGTCTGGGGTGGACGCTGTGGCGGGCGCTCAAGCTCGACGAATTGCTCGGGACGTTGATGCCGCTGGGGCGCAATTCGGTACCCTGAGCCGAAGTAATCGCGATTCTTGCCATCGGGCAGTTGTGCGACATCGACTTTCTGCTCCAGCGGTTGGCGAAGCCAGAGCGCGCATGGCTAGTCCGTTTTCACGGTGCAGCAATCGCGTTGCGCTTCGAACCTACTGGGGCTTACTTCGGTGACAGCACGGGAGAACCAGATGCCCAGATCAGACCGGGGTAGCGGGCCATAGCTTCACGAACCCAACAGAACTTCGTCACAACTCGGCGCGCAAAAATCCTTCGCAAGTTTGAAGCGCTCTTTGGAGAGCCTGCCGAGACGAACGCCGCTTCGGCTCCCACGTTCAGCCGCAGGATCGGTGTCCAACTTGCCATCGGTTTCCCGGCCCGCACGATCACGACGGTCTCGTCTGCGAGTGCACGAACGAGCACCGCAGAGACCTGCGCTTTCGCTTCGTAGAAGTTGACTTGCATTGCCACGGCTGGATTACCTCAGATTAGGTCAAAGCTTCGCGCTTCTGACCAACTGCTGAAACCAAGGCCGTGCGGTTCAATTAAGAGGATCTCCACCCAATTCTGGCGGCCGCTTGTGGCGTCCCGGGCGAACAATACGCGATTGCGTCGGGGAAACTGCGGAGCGCTCCCGCAAGAAAGCATCTGGCCTGGTAGCGCAACCACTCGTTTGCTGCGCCTCGCCAATACTCCTCGGGCATCGGCTGGAGCGGGTGAAGGGAATCGAACCCTCGTCGTAAGCTTGGGAAGCAACAGTAATTTCCTTGCGAATCGACGAGAATCCACCAAATCCTGCTCCGCAACTCTGCCTCATTCGGCCCCTTTTGGGTCAATAGCGGCGCGGTTGCGCGCGAAATTGCGGAGCAAGAATTTCGCACCCCAATCTCATGCGCTTGCCATACCTCCTCTCGAAATTATAGGAGCCGAGCGAGTCGTCAGACTCCAGCGGTTACGGTAGATAGTCCGGGAAGCCGACTCTCTGAATGCGCTACAGCCAAGGGCTGTTGAATACCGGAAACCGGATGTAGGCTTACTCTCGGATCCCGGACCGCATCGGCCGATGTCCTGCGGCACGATAGAACTGCCGCCGCCCCACCGGCTCGTCCTCGGCCTATGCCCACGTTGGGCCGCCGCTCTGGATGGGGCGGCAACGTATCGGTTACCTGTCGTTCGGCGCCGAGTCGCGCTGAACGGCCGCTTCGCCGTCTGGCGAACTCGCACCACCGACCGCTTGCTGCCACTCGGTAGCTCCAAATGGTGGCCGCAATGCAGTCGTTCAATTGCGCGGCTCGAACAGCATCAGAGTTCATTTCAATTCGATGACGGCGGCCTCAGGCCACAACCCGCAATCAGGTCGGTGTCTTTTGTCAGATCTCGGCTGCCGCCTTGCCAGCGGCCAGCAGGACCGGGTCCCACACGGGCGAGAACGGAGGCGCGTACGAGAGGTCCATCCTGGCCACCTCCGCCACGGTCATCGCGTTCCAAAGCGCCGTAGCCAGAACGTCGATGCGTTTGCCCGCATCCGCCCCGCCGACGATCTGCGCGCCGAGCAATCGGCCCGTCCCGCGCTCGACGACCATCTTGATCTTCATCGTTTGCGCGCCGGGGTAGTAGTGCGCGCGGCTCGACGCCTCGGTGGTCACACCGATCGCAGTCAAACCTGCGACCGCAGCCTCCCGTTCGGTTAGGCCGGTACGGGCGATCTCCAGGTCCTTGAAGCGGGTGATCGCCGTACCGAGCACGCCGCCGAAGACGGCATCACCGCCAGCGATGTTAGTGCCGACGACGCGGCCCTGCTTGTTGGCGTGCGTTCCGAGCGCCAACACGACGGACCGCCCCGTCAACCTGTGGTGTGATTCGACGCAGTCGCCGGCAGCCCAGACGTGGGGCGTATCGGTTCGCATGTGATCGTCCACCGCGATGCCGCCGGACGCGCCCACGCCGATACCCGCC
>LNFM01000941.1_pt1 | contig 92606 bp, 84 predicted proteins | sample 596031 | NCBI WGS metagenome assembly LNFM01 (sample SAMN04254537, study PRJNA301005) | activated carbon metagenome | isolation source: dual media filters at the Ann Arbor, Michigan drinking water treatment plant | place: USA: Ann Arbor
CTCCTGCGCCCAGCGCGCCTGACGCTCGGCGATGGCTTGCGGCTGGTAGAACTTCCACGGGTCGCCCAGGCTGTCCCATTGGGGCATGTCCTTGCCGATGGCATAGGCTCGCTCGATGTCCTCGACGCCGTAGTACTGCTCAGCCTGGCTCTGCCGCTCGGCGAGCTTCTCGATCAATGCACGATGACGCTCGCGCGGAAAATCGAGCAGACCGCAGGCCGAGGCGAGCCGCAGCGTCCAGTCCTCGGCTTCATCGGCCGCAAGGCGCGCCACCCAGTCCAACTCGGTCTCGAGCGCGGCTGCACCCTGCCGTTGCGCGGCCGCCGTCAGGCATTCGACCGCTTGCGTGCGCGTGTACCAATCGATGCTGCGATCCTGCGCCAACGCGCGCAACAACGGCACCGAGCCCTCGGGCTTGTTCCAGAACAGCACCGGCCAATGGCCGCTCAACCAGTCCTGCAGATCGGTGTCGTGCGCCTCGTGCATGCGCCGCATGAAGGACACGAGCAGCGCGGCGGCCCGATCCCCGGGGATCAGCCCGAGAATCATGACCGCATGAAGCCGCAGCCACCATTCACCCGCGGTGCCGCTTTCGTCCCAGTAGCGCTCGTCCTGCACCAGGACGGCGAGCCGATCGACCATGGCCTCGCCCCGGCGCGCGCATTCGTCGACGAGTTCCCGCGGGGCGCGGTCCTCGTCGGCCAACAGACGCTCGATCAAGGCTTCGACGTCGAGCAGCGCCAGGTGCTCGGGTCGATACTCGGGCAACACGCTTGCGATCGGCTCCGCTTCCATGCAATTCCTCTTGTCGCGTCGGACGGCCTCGAGGGTTCGGCCAGTGTCGACGATCCCTCGGCGGGGCTCGATGCCCCAGGATCTTCGATGATATCCGCGCTCGGGCGAGAACTGCGATGCGGACTGCAGGCGGTGAACCCCAAGGGCGAGCGTTCGTCCCGGGCATTCGGCAGTATCATTGAAATCCTCCGCTCCATGACCGAAACCGGCCCGCCATGACGACAGCTCACGCCCTGCCCGACGCCCTCGCGCCTTACCAGGTACGCACCCACAATGCCTCCGAGCATTCGGAGAACCGGATGCACAGCGACGAGGTCGCCAGGCAGTTCGGGTTCAAGGGCGCCCTCGTTCCAGGCGTCACCCTGTTCGCTCACATGACCCGCCCGCTGGTGGAGCACTTCGGCGAGGCGTGGCTGGCGGGCGGCATCGCGGACATCGCGCTGCTCAAGCCCGCCTACGAGAACGATCTGCTGACCATACGCACCCACGCCGAGACAAGCGGCACGGGCTACGCGTTGACGTGCGCCAACGATGCAGGCGTCGAACTCGCTCGCATGACCGCTGCTGTGCCGCAGACGCCCAGTGCGGCGGATCCTCGGAGCGAGATTCCACCGGCCCCGCATACGGGCGAGCGTCCCATCGTCACCTGGGATCTGATGGAAGTCGGCAAGCCTTTCCCGGCGCTGCATTGGGCGCCGACGGTGGAAGACAACCGCGTCTGGTGCGAAGACAACCGCGACGATCTGCCGCTCTATCGCTGCGGCACTTCGGCGCCCATCCATCCCGGCTTCGTTCTGCGGCAAGCGAACTTCGTCCTGCGCAACCGATTTACGCTGCCCGCGTGGATTCACACCGGCAGCCGGATCACCTTCCACGACGTCTTGCGCCTGGACCAGGCCTACGAGATACGCGCCATCCCGGAAGAGAAATGGGAGCGCAAAGGGCATCAAATGGTGCGCCTCTACGTCGCCGTTCGAAGCGCAGGCCGAACGTTCGCCGAGATCATGCACACGGCAATCTTCAACCCGCGCCCGGCTCGCTGACGGTCCGCGAGCCTGGTACGGCGGCGTCCGAGCCCGCACGACGGGGAGTGGCCGCGCGCTGCCCATGGATCTAGTCATGGCGCCATCCGCCCACTACACTAGGGCCGCAGATGCCAGCTGCGACCCGTAGCACGAAGGTCCCGATCAGCGGCCGCATGCTTCGACCAGGGGGAGGTGACCATGTCCGTTCGCACCGCGACACTCGTGATGTCCGCTGTCGGAATGATGGGTTCGGCCGCGCAAGCCCAGAGCCCGCCCCGAAGCGACGCTTCCAGCTATCCGAACCGGCCGATTCGACTCATCATCCCCTACTCGCCCGGCGGCGCCTCGGACAACATTGCCCGCATCGTCGTTCCGCGTGTCGCCGAAGCGCTCAAACAGACCATCGTCATCGACAATCGCCCGGGGGGCGGGGGCACGCTGGGGCGCGACCTCGGCGCCAAGGCCGTGCCGGACGGTTATACCCTGCTGACGACCGACGCCCCGCACGTCATCAACCCGCATCTGCTGCGCAAGCTGCCCTACGACGCCTTGCGGGACTTCACCCCGATCACGACGACGGCGATTTCCACCATGGTGATGGTCGTGAATCCCAACGTGCCGGCCAAGACCGTGGGCGAACTCGTCAGCCTGGCGCGGGCGCAGCCGGGAAAGCTCAATTTCGGATCCGGCGGCGCGGGCACCATCACGCACCTGACCGGCGAGCTTTTCAACATCGCGGCGAAGGTCGCGATCGTCCACGTGCCCTACAAGAGCATTGCCCCCGCCGTCACCGACGTCATCGGCAATCAGATTCCGATCGCCTTTCCCGGCACGGCCACCGTGACCGGGCACGTCCGATCCGGGCGACTGCGGCTGCTCGCCGTCGCTGGCGAGAAGCGCGTGCCGCCCTTTCCGGACACCCCGACGTTCATCGAAGCCGGCGTGCCTGGGATGGTGGCGCAGAACTGGTTCGGCATCATGGGGCCGCCCAAGCTGCCGCGCGCGATCGTCGAGCGCATCCAGCAGGAGACTCACAAGGTGATCCGTTCGCCCGACATTCATGAGCGCCTGGTGGGCGCAGGCATCGATCCCTTCCTCAACTCGGCCGAAGAGTTTGCCGTGCTGCTGCAGACCGAATACGCACGCTGGGGCAGCGTCGTGAAGACGGCAGGGCTCAAGCCCGAGTAGACGGCGGGCGCTTTACGATCGCCGGCGGAAGCGAACCACCGGCCACCGGACCGCGCGCTGAATTGCCTGCTTCACGGGGGACGCCGGGGCCGCGATAATCGGCCCTCCCACCCTCGGCCGCCCCCGCCCATGCAACCGAAACGCCCTCGCCGCATCCTGCATCCCTCGCCCTGGGGGGCCGCCGCGCCAGCGGCGAAGGCCACCCGACGCCCGCCCGAGCCTACGCCGGCGACGCCCCCGATCCCCGAGCCCGAACCTGGCCTGGTGCGCCTGTCCAAGCGCATGGCGGCCATGGGCTTGTGCTCACGGCGCGAGGCCGACGAATGGATCGAGAAGGGCTGGGTCAGAGTCGACGGCGAACGCATCGCGCAACTCGGAACGCGAACTTCCCCGGAGCAGAAGATCACCATCGACCGGGCGGCGAAGAGCGAGCAGCAACAGCGCGTCACCATCCTCCTGCACAAGCCGGTCGGTTACGTATCCGGGCAAGCGGAGGCGGACTACAAACCCGCCTCGACGCTGATCGGCCCGACGACACACTGGCAGGACGACCCCTCCGGCATCGCCTTTCGCCCGCCGCAACTGCGCGGGCTCGCACCCGCCGGACGGCTGGACATCGATTCCACCGGCCTGCTCGTCCTGACCCAGGACGGGCGCATCGCGCGCCAGCTCATCGGCGCCGATTCGCGCCTGGAAAAGGAGTATCTCGTGCGCGTCGAAGGCAAGCTCGACGCCGCACAGCTCGCGCAACTCCAGCACGGGATGGTGCTCGACGGGGTGCCGCTGCGGCGGGCCGAAGTCGGCTGGATCAACGAGGATCAACTGCGCTTCGTGCTCACCGAAGGGCGCAATCGGCAGATCCGGCGCATGTGCGAAATGGTGGGCCTGAGAGTATTGGGCCTCAAGCGCGTGCGCATCGGCCGCGTCATGCTCGGCCACCTGCCGCGCGGGCAGTGGCGCTTCCTGGGGCCGGACGAGCAGTTCTAGAGGGCAGCCAGGCACATCGGTTGCGACATCGGCACCGAGCGACCCACCGGCCGAGCGCCGCCTGGGTCACCGAGCAACCGTTGCCAAAGACCGAAGTCGAGACCCGATGGCTGAGCGCTCGTCCGCGCAATTGCATGGTACCGGCTCTGTTTGCCTCCCGCGTGCGGCGAGGTTGACGATCGCGGAGCCGGCGCCGGAAACGGGGTGGATGAAATGGCATGCCTGCGGCATGGCCCTGTTGCTCGCGCTCGCTTTGGGCGGCTGCAGTGCAATCCGCACTCTCTACAATCAGGCCGATCATGTGGTCGCCTGGCGCGTGAACGACTACTTCGATCTCGACGCCGCGCAGAAGCGCTCGTTCGAGTTGCGCCTCAGATCGCTGCACGCCTGGCACAGAAAACATCAACTGCGCGACTACGCCCTGTTCCTGGCAACGGCCGAGCAGCGCTTGCACCGGGGGCCCGTCCCCGACGATGCGGACTGGATCCGCGAGCAGATTCGCGTGCAATCGCTTGCTCTGCTCGCCCAGGCTCACGAGGATGTCGCGACGCTCCTCGCATCCCTCACCGATCGGCAAATCGAGCATGCCCGGCAGAAATTCGATCGCGACAATCGAAAGTTCGCCCAGGAGCGCGGCGCAGGCGCGCCGCCGGAGGAGCAACGGCGCTTGCGGGCCGCGCTCGATATCGCACAGATCGAGCACTGGAGCGGACCTCTGGATCGAGAGCAGCGCAGCCGCATAGCGATGCTGAGCGCGCAGCTGCCGCTCGATGCCGACGTGCGACACAGCGAGCGCATTCGTCGTCAGCAGGAATTCCTTGGCCTGCTGGCTCAACGCAAGGACGCCGAACGCTTCAGGACACGGCTGCATCGGTGGCTGCTCGACTGGGATGCCTCTCGACCGACCGAACACCGACTGGCGCTCGACCACCATGCGCTAGCACGGGCGACGATGCTGGTCGGCATCTACTCGGAACTCAAGCCTGGACAGCGCCTGAAGGTGTTGGAACGATTGCGCTGGTATACCGACGCCATGCGCGATCTGTCGGTTGCCTAGGAAAGGCGTCTTCCCCGGCTCGAGTGGGGAAGGATATTCACGGGCACAGGGCGTGCTCCAGCTCGTGAGCCAATCGACGAAGGGACTCAATCATGGGCAAATACCTCATTGCGTGGATCTTGGGCGTACCGGCCATTGTTCTGGTCATCATCTATCTGATATTCAGCTGATCGATCACTCCACGGGCTTACGGCGCAGGCCACTCAGGCTTCGCTGTGAAGCCGAACGACCATCATGCCGAACGTCATGCCACGGCGGCGCTGCGCCCGCCGACTGCTCGCCACCTTGGCAGCCGCGGTCTTGCTCAGCTGCGCCGCGCCTCCACGGGTGACTGTGGATGTAACGGCATACGCCGCCACAGCCGTCCCGCCCGAAACGACCGACGGCACGCGAAACCTCAAACCGCGCGAAGCGGCGGCCGTGGTGCAGCGTCTGGAAAGCAGTGCAGGCAGCGACCAGCTCGCGCGCCACCTTGCCCTGGTCGAATCCCGCGTCAAGGAACCGCTCGTGGTAGGCAACCGTTCGCGGCTGCTGGTGGATGGCCCGCGCACACACGATGCCATGTTCGCCGCCATCGAGGCTGCGACTGTCTCCATCGAGCTCGAGACGTATATTCTCGAAGGCGACGAGGTCGGCGACCGCCTGGCCGCCTTGCTGGAGCAGAGAAAACGTCGCGGAGTGGCGGTACGCGTGCTCTACGACGCCGTCGGGTCGCTAGGCACGCCAAGCGCATACTTCGAACGGCTGCAGGCGGCGGGCATCGGCGTGTGCGCGTTCAATCCGATCAAGCCGACCGAGCAGAATCGCGATCTCACCGTCAACAACCGCAGCCATCGCAAGATTCTGGTGGTGGATCGTCGCGTCGCATTCACCGGCGGCATCAACATCAGCGGCGTCTATTCGTCCGGCTCGTTCCGCAGTTCCCGGCGCCAGCCCCCCGCCGACCCAAAGAAAGAGGGCTGGCGCGATACGCATGTCCAACTCGAAGGACCGGTTGTCGACAGCATGCTCAGGCTGTTCGAGGATTCGTGGGCCGCGCAAGGTTGCGAAGGCGACGGCCCGGCGACGCGCGCGCCCGCCCCCCGCAAGGTGGGCAACGAGGTCATGCGGGTCATCGCTCAGGACCCTCAGAGCGAGCGCAACGAAGTGTACGTCGAGATGCTCTCGGCCATCGGTCATGCGCAGCAACATGCCTGGCTCACGTTCGGCTACTTCGTGCCGGACCCGCAAACGATCGCCGCCCTGAAGGAGGCCGCCGGACGCGGTGTGGACGTGCGTCTGCTGGTGCCGGGCCAAAGCGACGTCTGGCTCACCCTCTATGCCGGGCGTTCGCACTACAGCGATCTGCTCGACGCCGGGGTGCGCATATTCGAACGGCAGGAAGCCGTATTGCACGCCAAGACCGCCGTGGTGGACGCAGTCTGGTCCACCATTGGCTCGACCAATCTCGACTGGCGCAGCTTCGTGCACAACTTCGAAGTGAACGTCGTCATTCTCGGCGCCGACATGGCGGGACAACTGCAGGTGCTGTTCAAGCGTGACCTGGCTGCCTCTCAGGAGATCACAACCGAGGCCTGGTCGGGTCGAGGCATCGGCTCCCGCATGAAGGAAGCGTTTTCGCGCTTGTGGGCCTACTATTTGTGAAGCTGCTCGCGAAAGCCGCCGCGCCGCTCCGTGTGGATAGCCGTCGAGGCGTGGGTGCCGCCCGGATCGGGCACTCCCGCGTCGGTCACTCGCACCCGCAAGCCTGAGCGGTCGCCCACGGACGACCGAACCGCCGCAGCACGGCAGCGCCAGCGTGGACGGACGGCGCACCCCGCCACCTCGGCAACCTGCCGGTCCAGCCACCCATGCGGATGTCGACGCCGCTACAATGACCGCGTCGCGGCCGTCGGCATGGCGCCGCCCACCGATTCGAGACGAATATCATGAGTGACGATGGCGGCATGAGCGTGCAGCGCGGGCTCGTCAGAACGCATACCGGTTACATCCACTATCGCTCGATCGGCGAAGGCCCGGCCATCATGCTGGCGCACATCAACCAGCAGTCGTCCGCACTCTATCTCGAACTGATGCAGGCGCTGGCCCCGCGCATGCGCGCAATCGCCGTCGACTACCCGAGCCACGGCCACTCCGACCACATCGCCTGGCAACCCACGATCGGGACCTACGCGCGCTGCATCGTCGAAGTGATGGATGCGCTGCACCTCGATCGGGCGGCCGCCCTGGGCGAAGCCGTCGGTGCGGCGGTGGCCACGGAACTCGGCTGCAGTCATGCCGAGCGAATCGATCGCGTCGTCCTGGTCAATTGTCCGTTCTATCCCGATCGCGCCGTCGCAGACACCAACCACGCGCCGCTCAAGTCGGGCCTGCGTCCGGCCGATGCCTCCGGCTTCCCGACGACCCGAACGCTCGAATTCATGCGCGACCAGGATCCGGGCCACTCGCCCCTGAATCCCAGTCAGTCGTGGATGGACCGGGTGAACGTCGCGCAGATGGAGGTGGGCCGCGACCGCTGGCAGGCGCTCGACGCCTTGCACGACTACGACCTCAACGCGAATCTCGCCCGCCTGCCCCAGCCCGTGCTGCTTCTGATCGGGGAACTGTTCCACTACTGCAAGTTCCGCAACGAGTTCGACCGACTCATCCCCGACGTGCGTTCGCATGTGCTCGCCAAGGGGCGCTTCTGCATGACATGGGAACGGGCCGAGGAGATCGCCCGGCACGTGTTCGACTTCATCCCGGAGCCGACCCGACCGACGACCGGCTGACCGCCAAGGATCGATCGCGGATAATCGCCCCGCCTTCTCGCGACCCCGCCGAGCGGGTTCAAAGGCTGGCCAGGCAAGACCCGGTCAGTCGATTTCCGCGCAAGCTCGCCAGGCCGATTACAATCCGGGGCACCGAGTCGTGAATCCGCTCCGGATGGCTCCTCTGGCTGCGGTTCACGGCGCGTCGGCGAACATTGTGCGAGGATGGCAAGATGCCCGAACGCTTTGAGCTTGATGTCAACGGACAGGCCTGCACCGTGGAGGCCGAGGCGGATACGCCGCTGCTCTACATCCTGCGCAACGATCTCGATCTCAAGGGTGCGCGTTACGGCTGCGGCACGGGCCAATGCGGCGCCTGCACCGTCCTCCTGGACGGCAAGGACATCCAATCCTGCGATACACCGCTCTGGTCGGTGGCCGGCAAGTCGATCACCACGGTCGAAGGCCTCGGCACCCGGGCGCAGCCGCATCCGCTGCAGCAGGCCTTTCTCGACGAGCAGGCCGCTCAATGCGGCTATTGCATCACGGGCATCCTCATGGCATCGAAGGCCCTGCTCGATCGCAACCCCGAGCCGAGTGACGTCGACATCGATCGGGCGCTCGAACGCCATCTGTGCCGGTGCGGCTCGCACAACCGGATTCGCCGCGCCATCCATCGGGCCGCGCAAGCCATGGGAGGCAAGCGATGAGCACAGCGGCCGACAAGCCCGTACTGCCGGGCAGCCTCAACGCCAATCGATCGCTCGCGCGCTGGATTCGGATCAACGACGACGGCACCGTCGCCGTTCGAGTCGGCAAGGTCGAGATCGGCCAAGGCATTCTCACCGCACTGGCCCAGATCGCCGCCGACGAACTCGATGTCGAACTGCACCAGGTGAGGATCGTCACGGCGAACACCGATTCGAATCCGAACGAAGGCATGACCAGCGGCAGCCGCTCGGTGGAAGAGTCGGGCGAAGCATTGCGCTACGTATGCGCCGAAGTCCGTGCCCTCTTCATGCAAGCCGCGGCGCGAGCGCTGGCAGCCTCGATCGAGAAGCTGCAGGTCAGCGAGGGCGTGTTCCATGTCGACGGCAGACGCACGAGCTATTGGGATCTCGCCGCCGAGGTCGACCTCGTGCGCGAGGCTACCGCCCAGGTGCCGCCCAAGCAGGCGGCGGATCTCACCATCGTCGGGCGCTATGCGCAACGCATCGACCTGCCTGCCAAGATCTTCGGCGAGCCGGCCTATGTCCAGGACATGACTTTGCCCGGACTCGCGCATGGCCGCATCGTGCGCCCGCCGAACTACGCCGCGAAGCTCCTATCCCTGGACGATGCCGGCGTGCGGGCTCTGCCGGGCGTGATCGCCGTCGTTCGCGACGGCGACTTCCTCGGCGTGGTCGCCGAGCGCGAGGAGCAGGCGATCAAGGCCGCCGCCATGCTCGCGCAGGCCTGCCGTTGGGATGCGCCACGCCAACTGCCGCACGAAGCTCGGATCTACGACTACCTGACCAGTCGTCCGGTGGAGACGGCGGTCATCAGCGACAAGCAAAACGAAAGCGCCAAGGCGAGCGCGCACACTACGCTCGAAGCCACTTACCGCAAACCGTACATCGCGCATGCCTCGATCGGCCCCTCGTGCGCGATCGCGCGTTACGACGGCGAACGCTACGAACTATGGAGCCACAGCCAGGGCATCTATCCGCTGCGCGGCGACATGGTGAAGTGCCTGCGGGTGCCCGCCGATCGCATCGTCGTGCACCATGCCGACGGCTCGGGATGCTACGGCCACAACGGTGCCGACGATGTGGCATTGGACGCCGCATTGCTCGCCCGCGCGGTGAGTCCGCGTCCGGTGCGGGTGCAATGGATGCGCGCGGACGAATCCGGTTGGGAGCCCTTCGGTCCGGCCATGGTCATGAAGCTCAAGGCATCGACCGACGCGCACGGCAACATCGTCGACTGGACACACGAAACCTGGAGCAATCCCCACAGCAACCGCTCGGGGCGCGGGCCGGGATCCCCGCTGATCGCCGCCCCGCACCTGGCCGATCCGGTGCCGGTATCGCCGCCCGTCGACGGCCCCTTGCCCGCCGGCGCCAGCCATCGCAACGCCATTCCGCTCTACGATTTCCCGAACCAGAAGGTGGCGCGCCATCTCATCATGGACACCCCGCTGCGCATCTCGGCCTTGCGCGCGCTCGGCGGCTTCGCCAACGTGTTCGCCATCGAGTCGATGCTCGACGAACTCGCCATCGCCTGCGGCGCCGACCCGGTCGAGTTTCGGTTGCGTCATCTCAGGGATGCGCGCGCGCGGGCCGTGATCGAGCGCGTCGCACAGATGGCCGACTGGAAATCTGGCGAGAAGGGCGACGGCACGCGAGGCCGCGGCATCGGCTTTTGCAAGTACAAGAATCTCGGGTCGTACTGCGCGGTGATCGCCGAAGTCGTCCTGGAGCAGGAGTTGCGCGTGGTGAAGGCCTGGGCGGCGGTCGATATCGGACGCGTGGTGAACCCGAACGGCGCCATCAACCAGATCGAAGGCGGGGTCCTGCAGGCGACCAGCTGGACGCTGAAGGAAGCCGTGCGCTTCGACGACAACTTCGTCACCTCGCTGGGCTGGGACACGTATCCGATCCTCACCTTCGCCGAGGCGCCGCGCGTGGAAGTGCAACTGATCGATCGTCCGAGCGAAACATCCAAGGGTGCGGGGGAAGGCGCGCAAGGACCGACCGGCGCGGCGATCGTCAACGCCCTGCACAATGCCGCCGGCGTGCGCGTGCGCGAGCTGCCGTTGACCCGAGAGCGCATCATGGCTGCCATGGCCTAGGCGCGCAGCCATCGTGCGAAGCGGTTGTGCGCCCACGCCGACGTTCTGCCACGCGTCGGCCGACACCCGCACCCGCTCGTCTGAACTTTTGAGTATCGGAGACCCAGCTCTATGCGTTACCTCGTCTATGGCGCCGGCGCGATCGGCGGATTGATCGGCGGCCTGCTGAGCGCAGCGGGACACGCGGTGACGGTCGTCACGCGTGGCGCGCATCGCGAGGCCATGGCCACACGCGGACTCGTCATCCACGAGCGCGCAACCGGGCGCACGGACACCATCCGGGTGAACGCGGTGCTCCCCGGCGAAGAGAGCGGCCCGTACGACGTCGTTTACGTGACGCTGAAGGCGCATCAGATCGCGGCCAGCGCGGAACACATCGCCTCGCTGCGGGCCAAGGACGGCTGCTTCGTCTTCGTCCAGAACGGCCTGCCCTGGTGGTATTTCGACGGGCTCGACTCGCCCCATGCGGGCAAACGCCTGCTGACCCTGGATCCGCAAGGCACGCTCGCGCGCGCCTTCCCGAACGAAACCCTCGTCGGCTCGGTCATCTTCAAGCCGTGCGATCTGGTCGCGCCCGGGTCGATCAGCCACGTGGTGGCGGCCACCGACCGGCTCGTGATCGGCGAGGTGGACAATCGTCGCTCGTCGCGCCTGGAGAGCATCGCTGCCGATCTCGGTCCCGCGGGCTTGAAGACCGAGATCAGCGCAGACATCCGCAAGGCGAAGTGGACCAAGCTGCTCTCGAACGCCGTATGGAATCCGCTGTGCGCACTGACCCAAGCCGGCGCGCATCAGATCGCGGCGTATCCGCCGGCGCGTGATCTTGCCATCGCCATGATCACGGAAGCCAAGGCAGTCGCCGCCGCAGTCGGCGTGCAGCTCGATGCCGATCCGCAAAAGATCGTGCATGACATGGTCAAGCGCGTGCCGGCCACCTCGTCGACGCTGGCCGACGTTCGCGCCGGCCGCCAACTGGAACTCGATGCCTTGTGCCACGCGGTCATCGAGATCGCCGAACTCACCGGGGTGCCGGTGCCCGGCCTCAAGAACGTCACGGCGTGCGCCGGCGTGCTCGATCAGCGCATCGTCGAAGACGGCGTCGCCTACCGGCCGGTGTCGGTGCGCTAGACGCCGCTGATCGACAGCGCCCCCTTACGGAGATTGCCGATGAAGAGCACCGCTGCCATTGTCGGCATCGGGGAAAGCAGGCTAGGCGTGGTGCCCGATCGCAGCGCGCTGCAGTTGCAGTCCGATGCCGCCCGTGCCGCGCTGCTCGATGCAGGGCTGGAACTGAGCGACATCGACGGCCTCATCACCACACCCGTGCGCGTCGCGAACTGGGGCATGCCCTGCGGCGTGGTGGCCTCGCACCTGGGCGTGCGGCCCTCGTATCTCTCGACCCTGGACCTCGCCGGCGCCAGCGGCGCCGCCATGATCCACCACGCCGCGATGGCGGTCGCGAGCGGCCAATGCACCACGGTGCTGTGCGTCGCCGGTCAGAACCTGCTGTCCAACAAGTCGCGCTCGACCGCCATCCAGGCGATGGCCGAAAGCGGCGGCACGCACGCCCAGTTCGAGGTGCCGTACGGCCCGCTCATCCCCTCGCTCTATGCGCTGATCGCACAGCGGCACATGCACGAGTACGGCACCACCGCGGAGCAGATGGCGCAGGTGGCGGTGACGATGCGCAAGCACGCGAGTCTCAATCCCAATGCGCACATGCGCGATCCGCTCACGGTGGAAACGGTGATGTCGTCGCGCATGATCACTTCGCCGCTCAAATTGCTCGACTGTGCGCTGGTCTCCGATGGCGCCGCCGCAGCCATCGTCACCACGCCGGAGCGTGCAAGGGCCTTGCGCAAGCCTCCGGTGCATCTGCTCGGCCAGGGCTACGGCTTGAGCCATAGCCATGTCGGCGAGTATCGAAACCTCACTCGCTCGGGCGCGGTCGATTCCGGTCGAGCTGCATTCGCCTCGGCCCGGCTGACCCCGGCCGACATCGATGTGGCCGAGTTGTACGACTGCTTCACCATCACGGTGATCGTGGAACTCGAAGACCTGGGCTTCTGCCCCAAGGGCGAAGGCGGCCGCTTCGTCGCCGACGGTCACATCGGGCTGTCGGGCAGCCTGCCGACGACGACCCACGGCGGCCTGCTCTCCGCCGGACATCCCGGCCTGGGCGGCGGTTTCTTCCACGTGCTCGAAGCCGTGCGGCAACTGCGCACAGAGGCCGGAGAGCGACAAGTCTCCGGCGCCAAGGTCGCCCTCGCGCATGGCAACGGCGGGGCGATCGCAATCCATTGCACCCTGATTCTGGGCGCAGCCGATACCGTGACGAACGGAGCACAGGCATGAGCGATGAACGTCCCCTGCCCACGCCCGATCCGGGCACCGCGCCCTATTGGGAAGGCACTCGCCGCCACGAACTGCGTCTGCCTCGCTGCGAGGATTGCGGTCAGGTGCACTTCTATCCGCGCACGGTCTGTCCGCACTGCGGGTCGGCCCGGCTCGCCTGGATCGAAGCCTGCGGTCGCGGCAGCGTCTACTCGTTCACCGTCGTGCACCGTGCGCCCAGCCCGGCGTTCAAGGCCCGCGTGCCTTACGTGGTCGCGATCGTCGCGCTGGAGGAAGGCCCGCACCTCATGACCAACATCGCCGGCTGCACCCCGGAAGAGGTTCGGATCGGCATGCCGGTCGAAGTTGCCTGGGAAGATGTCGACCCCGTGGCGACGTTGCCCTACTTCGTGCCGCGCTAGTGTCCTGACGCGGAATAGAGCATCCAAAGCGCGGGGCGCCTGTCGATTCGGCGCGGTGTGGTTCGACTAGCTCGCAACCAACCGCCCCTGCAACGCATCGCTTGGCGGCGCAGGCCTTCTCGAACCCGCTCAAGGAGCATGACCATGCCTCATCCGATCGCCTACCTCGGCTTCGACGGCAACTGCGCCGAAGCCATGCGCTTCTACGAACATGCGCTCGACGGCAAACTCGAAGTGCTGATGAGCAACGGCGCATCGCCGATCGCCGCGCACTGCCCACCCGAGACGCACGGTCGCATCCTGCATGCGCGCCTCGCTCTGCCCGGGGGCGGCGTGCTGATGGCCGGCGACTGCCCCGGCAGCATGCCCTACGAGGGCATCAAAGGCGTGTCACTCGCACTCAACTACGAGTCGATCGCGCAGGCCGAGCATGCGTTCAACGCCTTGGCCGAAGGCGGACAGATCACCATGCCGATGCAGCCGGCGTTCTGGGCCAAGTCCTGGGGCATGCTGGTCGACCGGTTCGGGACGTCGTGGATCGTGAACGGCGAATTACTCCCGATCTAGAAGAGCGTCCGGAGAGGATACGCGAGCCGCATTGACCTGCGCCGACAAAGGCGAAATACTGAGGCAAGCCATCGCACGCCCGAAGTGATGCGGGCGCTCGCCGCCCGGTTGCTTCCTGACTCCATCCACCCACTTCGATAGCGCCATGCCCCTGAACAATGACATTGCAGCCAGCCTCGCTCGCGTATCGACGGCGACCATCACCACGATCCTGCTGAAGAAAGGACTGCGCAACGTCTGGATGCGCGGGACGCGCCCCATCGCGTCCGGGCAGGGTCGGCTCGTCGGCCCCGCATTCACGCTGCGCTTCGTGCCTGCGCGTGAAGATCTGGCCACCCCGGCATCGTGGTCGGCCCCGATCTCGACACGCACCGCGATCGAAGCGATGCCCGCCGGATGCATTGCAGTCGCCGATGCGATGGGCATCACGGATGCCGGCATCTTCGGCGATATCCTGGTCGCTCGCATGAAGAAACGCGATGTCGCGGGCCTGGTCACCGACGGCGTCGTGCGCGATATCGCCGGCGTGCGCGACACCGGCCTGCCGGTGTGGTGTCAGGGTGCGGCCGCGCCGCCGGCCGTGGGCGCGCTCACCTTCGTTGCCTGGCAGCAACCGATCGGTTGCGGCGGTGTGGCGGTGTTCCCCGATGACATCATCGTGGTCGATGACGATGGCGCGGTCGTCATTCCTCAAGCCCTGGTCGAAGAGGTCGCCGCTGCCGCTCCCGAACAGGAAAACATGGAAACGTGGATCATGGACGAGGTGCTTGGCGGCGCGGCGCTGCCGGGCCTCTACCCCATGGACGAGGCCACCAGGGCACGCTACGAGGCCAGCAAGAAGCCTTGAGTCAGCGGGCCGACCCGCACGACCTCACGCCGCCGCCTCCAGGATGCGCAGCACCTGCTCGGGCGAGTCGATCTTGCGTGGATTCGTGTGCAGCCAGGCATCGTGCATGACGTGATTGGCGATCGCCTCGAAGCTGTCGCTCCCCACACCGACCTCGCTCAATCGTCCGGGCAGCCCGAGGCGCGCGATCAGCCCGGCGATCACGTCGGCCGCATCCTCGCCCGGGTACCCCATGGCCGCAGCCACCCGTTGCTGTCGCTCCGCGTTGACCGACCGGTTGTAGCGCAACACCGCAGGCAGCATGACGCACGAGGTGTAGCCATGCGGCACGTTGCAGGTGCCGCCCAGGACGTGGCCGATGGCATGGCTGGCCCCCATCTGCGCGCCGCCCTGGCGCCCGGCGATCGACAACCAGATGCCCAATTGACAGTCCAGCCGGGCTTCCAGATCGGCCGGATCCTGCTGCACGCGGGGCAAGGCCTGACTCAACAGGGACAGCGCCTGCACATAACTCGCATCGCCGATCGTGGAAGAGAACTGCGAACACAAGCCCTCGGTCGCATGGTCCAGGGCTCGCACGCCGCTCGACAGCCAGACCCACAAGGGCGTGTGCACCGTGGGCGCAGGATCGAAGATCGTCACCCGCGGCACGATCATGGGATGACGATAAGTGTGCTTGACCTGGGCGCGCTGATCGGTGCAACCGGCGGTGGCATTGAATTCGCCGGCGGACAAGGTCGTCGGAATGGCGATCTGACGCACGGCGGGCGCCTCGAAACTGGGCACCGTCTGGCTGCCGTCGGCCCTCACCATCACGCGGAACCGATCGAAATCCTCGTGACGGACGATATCGTGGCGCAAGGCGATCTGAACCATCTTGCCCGCATCGGTGCACGAACCGCCGCCGAAGGTGACGATCAGATCCGCCCTGGCGTCGCGAGCGCGGTTCGCCGCATCGAGCACGGCATCCCGCGGGGTATGCGGCGGCATGGCGTCGAACGATGCCGCGTAGCGGTCGGCGAGCGCCTCGCGCACGCGGGCCACCTCGTCGGTCGTCCGGTTCATCGTGCCGCTCACGAGCAGAAAAACCCGGCGCGCTCCGAGCCGGTCGACCTCCTCGCGCAAGGCCTGGGCCGCAGGACGCCCGTAGACGATTCGATCGATAGCCTGGAATACCAGCGTGCCCGTGCGCAACTTGAGCTCCTTCTCGTGCCGCCCCCCGCTACTTCTTGAAGCGATACTGTTCCAGCTTGGCTTCGTCGAGCGTGAGGCCCAGCCCCACCACATCGGGCAGCGTGAAGCTGCCGTTGGAGATGTCCAGCCGAGTGGTGGTCACGGTGTCGGTCATCTTCAGCGGCCCGACACATTCGAGCCCCGCCAGGACGTTGCTCGAGGTGGCCGACAGCATGATCTCGGCCAGCGTGCTGGGATCTAGACCGAAGCCATGCCCGATCACGCACGGAATGCCGGCTGCCTCGGCTGTGGCCAGCATGCGCGATGCGTGCATGATGCCGCCGGCCTGCTTGATGCCGAACTTGACGTAATCGGCGGCATCCGCCTTGATGACGGCGACCAGGCTCTCGTGATCGCAGATGGTTTCGTCGGCCATGATCGGAATACCGGCCTGCCTGCGCACCCGCGCGAGTCCCTCGATATCGCCCTTTGCCGTCGGCTGCTCGAAAAGCTGCAGATCGTAGGGCTTGACCAGCTTCGCGAGCTGGAGCGACGTCTCGGCGTCGTAGAGCGCGTTGGCGTCGATACGGATCTGCATGGCACTGCCGACCGCGGCGCGCACGGCCGCAACGCGATCGGCATCGGCCTGCACGCCGCCGCCGACCTTGACCTTGGTCGACTTGAAGCCGGCCTTGAGCCAACGGACTGCTTCAGCCGCGGCCTCCTCGGGCGGCAACATGCCGACCCAGCCGTTGAACTGCACCGTGGTGTCTTTGGCCCCGCCCAGGTAGGTCGCCATCGAAACACCGTAGAGCTGCGAGGCCAGTTCGATGCAGGCCATTTCCATGCCGGCGCCGGCACCAGGCTGCGTCGGCACCAGCGCATCGAGCTTCGTGATGATCTGATGAATGTTCCGAGGATCCTGGCCGATCATCGCCGGGGCGATTCGCTCGCGTAAGGCGACCAGCAATTCGGGCGCGGTGCCCGGCGATTTCGCCGTCGCAGACGGCTCGATGCTGCTGATGCCCACGGTGCCGTCCGAAGCGGTCAAGCGAATGACGCAGCATTTCATCGCCTGCTTCGAGACGCCTGCGCTCGTAAAGGTGCCGTTGAGCGGCACCTCGACACCGAATACTTCCACTCGCTCGATCGTTGCTTTCATGAAGGCCTCCAGAATCGGGTGGGATGTGTGAAACGCACCGCGTCACTCGGTGCGGCAGAACAGCAGTATGCCCGTCCTGGGGCGATATTTCACGGCTTGCGCGGCGCGCCAGTATATGCCCGCTCAGTGCACCCCTGCGGCGCGCCGACAGCGCTCGATGAACGCAAGCGTCTCTCGAGCGCACATGTCCGCATCGCTCGCTGCAACGTGATACGAGTCGCCGGCCAGCACGAGCAGCTCCGAGCGGGGAATCGCCTGTTGCCATTTGCGCGTCACATCGACCGAACCGAGCGCGCTACCCTCGGTGGTGATGACCAGCGTCGGACACTGGATGCGCGGCAGATCCTCGACGATGTTGCTGGTGGGAATGGTCGCCATGAAGCTGAGTTGAGTCGAAGTGGCGGTGCGACCCATGAGCCGGATCCACCACTCCGCGCCCGCTTGCGGAAATCGGCTGCCGAGGCGACCGGACATCGTGCGCCTGGCCCAGGGCTCAACCCCGTTGGCCTCGAAATCGACCAGCCAATCGCGTACGACGGCTTCGTGTCCTTCGCGCGCCGGTGGCGGCGTGCCCGCGACGGTCAGCGTAGCGATCAACTCCGGGCAACGCGCGGCGAAGCGTCGAGCCACCGTGCCGCCGAGCTTGGCGGCCACCAGATGCACGCGCTCGATCCCCAGCCCGCGCATCAACTCGACATAATCGTCGATGACGCGATCGAGGCTCCATGGATACGCGCGAGGCATCGGCGTCGACAAGCCGAAGCCGCGCATGTCCGGTCGGACGACCCGGAAGCGACGCGCCAGATGCGGCACCCAGCCGTACCAGACGGCGCCGCTCTCCGCATTCCCGTGCAGCATCAGGATCGTCTCGGGTTGCAGCCACGGATCGGTGTAGTCGTCGATCACGTAGTGCATGTCGAGGTCTTGGCCTATTCGCATGCTGGGCATCGCTTGCTCCGAGGTGGATGTGCATGGCGCCGGTCGATTATACGGAGCAACGGTCGCATCGCTCGCCTCTCGCCTGCGACCGAGGTTTCGTACCAATCGTGAACGATCGTCAACTTTCGGCGTATCTAATAAGCGGTGCACTTACGATTCGTACAACTTCTGCATAACTAGAAAGAGCCTAGGTAGATACCCCATGGATAGGAGCGAAGACAGCCGCGCGAGTGGCGAACAGCTTGCAGTAACGGCACTCACGACGTGGATGCTCAAGGCCACGCCGTTCCCGATGCTGGTCGTCGAGCCGAACGGTCGCATCCTGTACTCCAATCGCCTGGCAGACACTATCCTCGAGATGCGCGACGGTATCGAGTCCCGACTCGGCATGCTGCGCCTCCAGCAGCCGGAGGACGAGGTCCGCTTGATCGGCCTGCTCAGCCGTATCGACGGCGCCGTCGATTCCCAGCTGCCCACCATCATGCGCGTTGATAGACCCTCTGGAAAACGAGGGTTTGCATTGACGGCGTTTGCGGCACCGACCGCCGAACCCGCCATGCCGTTGTGGATCATCCTGATCAGCGACACCAACGAGCGCATGAGCATGCAGCCGTTCTGGATCGAATCGATGTTCGACGTGACCAAAGGCGAAGCGCGCGTGCTGGCCTTGGTCGCCGAGGGCATGTCGGCAGAAGACATCGGCTCGACGCTGCAGATTGCGACCGCCACCGTACGGGTCCATCTGCGCAACGTCTACCGCAAGCTCAGAATCAATCGGCAGTCCGACCTCGTCGCGACCATTCTGAAGTCGACGCTCGCCATGTGCGCATGCGAGTGTGCAAACGCCGCGCTCGCCCAGCAGGCAGTTCCGGACGCCATCGATCCCCCGGCAACTGCGGCCGGGTGCAGCATCTAGCGCCTTCCCGGGAGACTACGGTCAGGCGTTGCAGGATGCCTGGCCGCCTTGCGCCACCTCGCCGCAATGAAGCGCTTCACTTCGCGTGCTTGCCGAGCTTCCAGCCATGCTGGGAGATATGTTCCTCGGCAACGGTGATCGCTTCGTCTTCGAGCGGGGTCGCCATCGTGTCGTTGTACCGGTTGTAGAAGCCGAAGAACGATACCAGCGACACGATCTCGACCAGTTGCCCCTCGCTCCAATATCGCTTTGCCTGCTCGAACATCTCATCGGTCACTTCGTTGGGCTGGGCCCCGGCGGCGATCGCCAGTTCGATCGCGGCGCGTTCGGCATCGCTGAACGCCGGACTGCTGCGAAAATTCCATACCTCGGCCAGTTTGCCGGGCTCGATGTCGTGCTGGAGCGACGCTCCAGCGTTATGCGCCATTCAATAGTGGCAGCCGTGAACACGCGAGACGACATAGGCCAGCAGACGCTTGAAGCCCAGCGGCACTTCGCCCGCCGGATCCATGACAGCAGCCCCGAGTGCTCGCAACGCCCGCAGAATGGTCGGCTTGCGCTGCAAGATGAGCTGGCTGTTCGGAATGAAGCGCCCGCTCGCCTGAGCGGCTTCGAAGATATCCGCAACCTCCGGCACACTGCCCGCCGGCAAAGGGCTCAACCGCGCCATGACGTCTCCTCGTGCAAATTCGACTTCCGATACGCGTGGAAAGCTAACTCTGCGCTCGATCGACCGCGCGGGGCACCAAACCGCTTTCGGCCAGCGCCTTGACGGCCGCATCGGCGCTGCGTTCCGTCTGCCCGCGAATCTGCCTGACAGCGCGTCCGGCCGCCGTCTCCTGCCAGTACCAGCGCTGCACATCCGCCCCGGAACGAGCGCCCGGCTGCACCGATTGGGCCTCGAAATAGTACGCACGCAATTCTTCGCAAGCCAATCTGAGCGCATCGGCAGGTCGAAGATCAGCCCGAAAACTCGTTTCTCCCGTCTGCTCGAGCCACGAGGCGACGTAAGCCACCAGCGCGGGAACCGTCAGGCCGGTGACCCCCAACGTGGTGCGGCCCCTGAGCTTGACGGCGACGTCGTGCCAGGCGCCGAGTTGCTCGACCTCGTCCCTCAGCTGTTCGACGAGCGTGCCCTGCCCTGCAAGACGCGGGAAGCTGACAGGGCAAACAAGATCACCGGGATCCTCGGCGGCGTCGATCAGCGGCGCTTCCTCGGGGAAATCTTCCAGCACCGGCCCCTCGGGGCGTTCGAACAGCCGCAACGCTGCCTGCAACACCCGCGTCTGAAAAGCCGCGTCGGCCGGCACGCCGAATGGACGCCCGAGCATGAAGGGCACCCACAGCGCGCGCGGAGGCTGCAGAGCCTCGGTGTGCTCGCGCACGAGACTCACCTGCGTGGTCGGAATCCCTTCGGCCTCCAGGTAGTGTCCGAGTGCGCCCACGGCGCACGTGCAGTTCGGTCAAACCGGGGACAGGACAACGGCATCGACGCGGTCGGCGCGCAAGTGCGCCGCCAACTCCCGGGCTTTCGCCTCGTAGCGCGTCACGGGCGAAACGGCACCCATGAAAGAGTAATGAAACGCGGCCACCGCGCCGATCCACCTTTGCAGCGCAAGCGCCTTCAATCGCTGCAACGGAAACACCACGTTCCAGTCGCGCTGGAAGCCGACGCGGTCGAAGTTCACCGAGACGTGGCTCATGACGAGATCATCGGCGTTCGCCTCGGCCGGAATCACCCGATACTCCGTCCCCTGGCTGCCCGGCGCGAACGGCCGATCGCCGCGAAGGTGAATGCCGGCCGTGGTGACGATGGCGACGCGTCGCTGCGCGAGGGCCGGGCCCGTCGCCCAGGGGCGCCCGGCAAGACGCGGCAGCGTGGGCACCTTCTTCAGCATGTTGTCGCGATCCGGCGGCGACAAATCAGTCAGACGAACCATGGAGAACTCCTCTTGCTGCGTTGATGTCGGAGCGCGTCGCGGCCGCGGCGCTTTTGCCGCCATTGTGACCGGGGCACCACGCGACAGCAACCTTGCAATGAAACTCAACGCAGCCCCCCTCGTCGCGGTCGCTCGATGTCGAGCGTGGCAATCACTGCACGACACGAGACTGTCGATGCCACATCGGCATCCAGGGTCGAAACCTCGCTGCGGGACTGCGCTCGGCCTCCCCATGGTCTAAAGGGGCGCGCCAAGCGCCGACGCGGGACGCTAAGCCATCGTGCCTGGCGCTTGAACGTCCACGACGGCAGGAACGATCAGCACGAAGCTCGACCCTTCGCCCACTGCGGACCGGACTTCGACCCGGCCTGAATGCTTGCGGGCCACCGTATCGACGATGACCAGCCCTAACCCGTTGCCATGTCCCGAGTGCCGAGTTTGCCTTGCGAGCGGGCGAAACCGCATGAACAGATTCGGCAGCTCGTCGGCCGCGATGCCAGGACCGTGGTCCTGCACGCTCACTGCCCAGTTGTTCTCTATCCGGTCGATGCCCAGCAGGACCGCGGCGCCGGCGGGCGAATGCTTGACGGCGTTGTCGAGCAGATTGAGCACCGCGGCAGCCAGCAGGGCCCGCTCCCCAGCCACCAACGCCTCCTCGTGTTCGAGGCGCAGGACGATGCGAACGTCCTTCGAGCGAGCCAGCGGCCACGCCTCGTCGCTCATCTCGCGACACACGTCGAGCAAGTCCACCAGCGCGAAGCGCGTCGGGTCCAGGTGGTCCGCCCGGGTCAGCGTGACGAATGCCTCCGCGAGCGCGAGCGTGCGGCGCACGCTGCGCTCGATCTGCTCCAGCAACTGATCCTCGCTCACCGTCGGCGGCTCGGCACGCCGCAGTTCCAGCACCGACAGAATGGCAGCCTGCGGCGCCCTCAAATCATGCGAGAGGAAGGCCATGGCCTCCTCTCTCGCACGACTTGCAGCCTTGAGCGCGGAAACATCGGTGATGTTGACGATATAGCCGATCATGCCGGCGCTGCCGCCCTCACATGCCGTTGTCGTGACCAACAGCTCCTTGCCCTCGGCATTGCGTGCCTCGGACTGCTGCAGCGGCACCGTGCCGGCCTGGACTTCCAACATCTGCCATAGTGCATCGTCGACATGAGCCAGGCGCTCGAAGGCCCGTCGTGCAGGCGCACCTCGCAACTCGCCTTCGGCATCGAGCAGCGCCACTGCGCGTGCATTGCACAACGCCACGCGCCCCTGCGCATCGATGACCAGTACCCCATCCGCCTGCAAGGCGACCGAATCGACGACGAAGCGCCGCATGACGCGAGTCTTCTCGTGGGCGGCACGGACCGCATCGATCGATCGTTCGACGACATCCACCAAACCCGGCGACCGCGATTGCCGCTCGACGGTGTGCATGGGCAGCAGATCGGGCTCGGCCTGCAGCGCTTGCAGCTCGGCGCGCATGAACGCGAGACTCGCATCCAAGCGGCGCCAACTCCAGAGCGGGTAGCACAGCATCACGGCCAACAAAGCACTTGCCGGCGGAAACCATAGATGCCACAGACGCGGAGCGAGCAGGCTGAACGCCAGCAGCCCGAGTGCCACGAGGAACGTGCCCACGAGTGCGCCGCGTGGCTGCAAGAACAGATAGCTGCACAACGTGAGCATCACGGCAAACACGGCGATCGCCAGGGCCGTCATCCCGGACACGCTGCGGATGTCGATGTCGGTGGCTAGCGCAGCGAGGGTCTGGGCGCTGATCTCCACCCCCGGCATCAATCTTCCTGCGCCCGAGGTCGGCACCGCGTACGCGTCGCCCAGGCCTGCGGCCGTCGCACCGACCAAAACCTGCTTGCCGCTCAACCGGCCGAGGTCGATGCCGGCGATCACCTCGGCGGCGGAGATACGCGCGATGTGCCCGGGCGGACCCGAGAACGGGATACGGAACCAATGATCGCGCTGCCAGTGCCCGGGCGTTCTTGCCCCCGGCGGACGTTGCTCGCCCGGCAGGGCCCGCGGCGGCGCAGCGCCCGCACTGGCCAGAGCCAAAGCGAAATGCGGCGTGTCGGGAGCCTCGGCGCCTTCGAGCAGGTAGACGCTGCGCACGACGGCATCCAGATCGACTTCGACGTGAACATGCCCGAGCCGGCGCGCGGCCGCTGCGAACTCGGGCTGTGGCGCAACGAATCGGTACGAGCCGCCGGCGGCCTCGCGAAAAATACCGAGCACGCCCCCCGGCAGGCGCGCGATGGCGGCGGCGAAGCGCTGGTCTTCCTCCGGTTCACGGCTCGGTTCGGTCAGGAGCAGATCCATGCCCACCGCGCGCGGCTGCGATGCACCGACTTGCTCCAGCAGCCTGGCCTGAAGACTGCGTGGCCAAGGCCAGCGGCCATGCGCGGCGAGGCTCGCTTCATCGATGGCGACGATCACCACATCGGCCGGCGCGTCCCGCTGCCATAGCGACAAGGCCACGTCGTACAACGCCAGATCGAGGCGCCACGCGACCTGCTCGCGCTGCGCGACGGCCACCGCCGCGACGATCGCGACACACAACAGCAGCCATTCGCGCCAAAACCGACCGCCGTGCAACAGTCTCATCGGGAAGCTTCCGCGCGAGCTTGCCGAGGCGGATGCGAGGTGCCATCCGCCGGCCCGGAATGCCTGCCTGGCAAGCTAGTGTCCTGAGTCAGAAATTCGCTGAACAAAAGCGCCGAGAATCGACGCCATACTTTGTCGGAAATCCTCGCCAGGTGTCCAACCTGGCTGCGCGATTTCGACCCTTTTGTCCCTTCTACACCGGCGGCACCGTTCGGCCATTCGTCAACGAATCTCTGACTCAGGACACTAGAGCAACAACAAGAACGGGATGAGGAACAGCAGCGGCAGCGCACTCGGCGGAGGCTCGGGGACCTCGATGCGCTGGGTCGAAGTGAAGGGGCCGACGAAGCCGTCCGGATCGGTCGCCTGAACACGCACGAAGTAGCTTCCGGCGCCCGGACGCGGCAGAGTGATCGTCGACACATCGAGGCGTTGCTCCACATGCAGCTGACTGAAGGCGGGATCACGCGCCATCTGGAACAGGAAGCGCTGTCCGGGCTCGGCGGGCCAGCGCAGCGTCAGCGCCTTGTCGTCGAGCGCAGGCGGTTCCGGTACCGCGGGCGGCGGAAACACCTCGAAGCTCGCGGAATCGCTCCAAGGCCCTCGATCGCCGTCCTTGCGTACCGAAGCGATACGCCAAGTGTACTTGCCCGGATCGAAACGATGCGTCGGCGCGTAGCTCAGGTCGGTCAGATCGCCCGCCTCCACGACGGTGCGCTTGAAATCCGCACCCGCAGCGACTTGCAGGACGTACCAGGCGGCCTCTGCCGAGGCCGTCCAGCGAAACTGCACCTCCTGGCCTCGAATTTTCGCTTTGTCGGCAGGCGCGGAAGGGAAGGGCGGCTCGGGCCGTGCCTTGAGGCGAAACGCATGGGTCGCATCCCGGCCCTCGATGCCTGATGCATCGACCGCCCGAACGCGCAAGACATACTCCCCGTCGGGAAGACCGCTGAATCGCACATCCGGCCCGGGACCCACCGCCTCCTGCAGGACGGACTGAAACGTGGCATCGCTGGACACCTGCGCACGGTAGCGTGCCGCCCCAGCCACCTCCGGCAGACGGAACCGAACGAGAGGCCGCTCTTGCAGCGCAGGCAAAGCGCCCAATGCAGGCGCGGGCAGGAGCCCAACCGGCGTTTCGACCGCGCCTTGCGCCGTCACGCGAACACCGAACCCGGATTTCAGATCCACCGGCTGCGCGACCGCCGATGCGCCTGCGACCTTGACCGATCCCTCGAGAACCTCCGTGACCGCCGCGCCATCGACATCCGCCACCCGGTAGCGGGTGCCACGCACTCCGGCGACCGCCGCGGGCGTCTGCACTTCGAACAAGGCACCCGGCTTGCGCTTGGGAGCGACGGCATTTTCGAGGCGTCCCTGATCGAGCCTCAGGCGCGCTCGCTCGGCGCCCGTGACCTCGAGGGTCCGCAGCGCTTCCAGACGAACCGTGGTGCCGGGCTGCACGATCACTTGCGCGCCGTCGGCGAGGCGCATCGTGAGCGATCCGCGAGCGCCGGTCTTGATGAGACTGCCTTGCGCGACCACATCGCCGGCGCTGGGCGCGCGGCCATCGACCGTGACCTCGCCATCGGCACGCACGATCAAGGCTCGCCCTGGCACCTGGCGCATCCATTCGACGGGTATGCGCAACGTCGAGCCCGGCTTCAATCGGCGATCGTTGGGCACCCGGTTGACCGACTTCAACTCGACCCAGCGACCCGGATCGCTCAGCTGAACCTTGGCGATGCCGATGAGGGTGTCACCCGGCTTGACCGTGTAGAGGACTTCTTCGGCCGACGCAGTACCGACCAAGTACCCGAACAGCATAATCACAAACCGACCGGCGAGGCCCGGCCAAAACCGACTAGCGCCCCGATCAGCCATCGATTTTCTCTAGACGGTAACCGTAGCTGTACACCGAACTCAGCCGCAATCCATTCTGCGCGCTCAGGTCGAGCTTGGTGCGCAGCCGACTGATGTGAGTGTCGATGGTACGTGTGACAACGGCGGCGTTCCGGCCCCAAATCCGCTCGAGAATATGGCCGCGGGACAGCACACGCCCTCGCTCGCGAAACAGGAAGACGGCAAGGTCGTATTCCTTTTCCGTCAGATCGACGGCTCGACCATGCACTTCCACGCGACGCGCCTTGAGTTCGAAGCGATACGGAGGAAACTCGAAGACCGCCTCGCTGGCGGCTTCCGCATGCGCGCGTCGATACACCGCCAGCGCGCGCGCGACGAGTTCCCGACGGCGGACCGGCTTGACCAGATAGTCGTCCGCGCCGGACGAGAGCGCTTCGACAATTGCATTCTCGCTGTGCTGGGCAGTCACGAAGATCACCGGAACCGTGCTGCGCAGACTGTTGCGCACCCAAGCCAGCACTTCCGTGCCGTTCATGTCGGGCACGTTCCAGTCCAGCAACAGCAAATCGTAGGTTTCGCGCCCGAGATTGCGAATGAGCGCCTTGCCTGAATCGAACGCGTGACAGTCATGACCCGCCTCGCCCAGCCAACGCGCCAACACCTGAGATTGGTTCGCATCGTCTTCTAATATTGCAGTTCGCATAACTGCCTGACAGCCTCTCAGAGTTGGCACTCGTCCGTCGCGCGACGCACTCATGGCCGGCTCCTACGTACCCCCGGGATTAGCCCGGGAGTGTCAAGGCATGCCCCGGGTGTGTCAATCACCTTAGTCACATAGCCGGAAATTCCTTACCTCAATCCCATTACCCCGCCACCCGTGAGGGGCGTTCCAGGCCGCCCGTTCGATTGTCAAACCTTGTTACGTACCCCTGGAGCAGTAGAAGGCGACTTCTAGAATCTTCTTCGCTGCGCCCCCTTGCCCAGGAGCAACGTATGGTCCACGCCGAACAGACCCGCCTCGACACCGCGCCATCTCCACCGGACGGTCATGCGAACTTGCATGAAGAAGCCGTGAGCCGGCTCACGGAGCGTTTGCTCGACATGCAGCGCCGCAACGAAGAACTCGAGTCGTTCGTGCGTGCTTTGGCTCACGACTCGGGGTCGCTCACGCGAGGGATCGCCCTGCGCACGGAACTGCTGGCCGAGCGTCTCTCCGACGCAGAGCCTGAGGTCGGCGCCTTGGTCGTCAGCATCGCAGACCGCGCCTTGCGGCTGGCCCGCATGTCCGAAGGACTGATGCGGATGGCGAGAATCGGCGAATGCGAGTTGGAATGCCGCGAAATCGACCTGAGCGCGATGGCCCAGGAAGTGGGGGACGACTTGCAGCGCAACACGCCGTCCCGACAAGCCAGGATCAGTGTGCGACCCGGCGTGAAGTGCTGGGGCGATCCCGTGCTGGTCAGACTGGTGATCGACAATCTCCTGAGCAACGCCTGGAAGTACACCGCGAACACGGCCACGGCCGTCATCGAGTTCGGATGCCGATCCCGGGAGGCAGAAGGCGTGTACTACCTTTCCGACAACGGCATCGGATTCTCGTCCGATGAGACGAATGCCTTGTTCGCCCCCTTCGTGCGTCTAGGCTCCGCCCAGGGCTTCGCCGGCACGGGACTCGGATTGGCCATCGTCAAGCAGATCCTCCAGCGCCACGGTGGCTGGATCAGAGCCGAGGGAACACGCGGTCAGGGCGCGGCCTTCGTTTTCTCCCTCGGCCCTCCTCCTCGCCATGCGGGGAGCGGGTTGAGCGGCGCAGCCTAGCAGGCGCTCACGCCACCGAACCGAGACGCCCCGACACCATGACAACAACGCTCACCCGCCGCTTCGCAGATCGCGCACAAGTTTCCGCGAGCGGAGCGCTTTCGATCGAAGACGATGGGTTCGCCACACGCTTCTTGGCGCAGGCGGCGGCGAGCATCGACTGGGCCGCGCTGACACCCTGGATCGACGCGCTGGACGCTCGATCGGACAGCCCGGCCCCGCTGGCCTTCTACAAGGTTCACCTGCTCGCACACTGGCTGAAGCTCGACGCCGCATCTCTCGAAGACGCCTGTCTTGCCAGCACCGCGCTGCGGGCGTTCATCGGCGCGCCTTTGCACGGTCCCATCGTCGATCTGCGGTTGTACCGCCAATACGCCAGCAGGTTCGTCGATGCCGGGCAGGCGCTCGGCAAACTCGTCGCCGCCATCGAACTGCAACTGATCGACCGCGGGCTCCTGCCGCCGACCGAGGCGCTGCGGGGCCGGCGCCTCGAATCAAGTAAGAACTCGTCGCCACAGCCGACGATCGTCGTGCCTCAGAGATTGCGTCCGGTGGCGCACGCGCAGGAACCGACTGCTTGCCGGACGCCTGCGCCAGGCCATGAGGTCCCGCCATCCTGCCGTGCGTTGGCCGTGCTGGTATGGCCCTGGGGTGATGTGACCATGGTCGATCATCGCATCGCGATCGGCCGCGACAGCGAATACTCCAGCTTCGCCAACCACCTGCGCGCCGACTGCAAGATCTCGCGCCGGCATGCGACCATCGAACCGACCGAGACCGGCGTCAACATTAGCGACATGGGCTCCTCGAACGGCACTTACGTCGATGACCAGCCCTTGGGCTATGCCGGGTCGCGCATCGTGCCCCACGATACCGTCTTGAAGTTCGGTACCGACCTGGCTGTCGAACTGGTGTTCATACCGGCATAGGATTTCGAAGGATGCGGGCGCCCCGTCTCACGGCGCCTTCACACGCCCCTCGAGCCGCGCCTTGACTGCGGCACGCCGGTGGTTGAACCGACTGGTTCCGGTCGCCAGTAGCTGGAAACTGTAAAGGTGCCCAAGCAGCAGCAAAAGATCGAGGACGATATCGAGCGGTGCCACTTGTGCGGATGAAGCAGTGGCGATGCGCCACCATCCCCACCCGAGGGTGCCGCCCATCCAGAGGGTCCACACCGCAGCGAGTCCGAGCACGGTCCAACTGGTCCAGATGCGCATGGAAATCACCCGCCAGGCGCAAACGGCAAGCGCCAGGTTCAGACCGATACAGGCCGACAGCGTCGCGAGCGCCGTACCTTGCTCGAGCAGGCCTCGACCCAAATGCTCGAGGCTGTCCAAGCGCATGTCCCGAAGCAGAAAAAGCATGACCGCAAGGTGGTACACCCCCAACGCCACATAGCCGATGGCCGCCCGGCGCGTCCGCTTCTGCTGTACCAGATCGATGGGGAAACCATCGGCGGCCTGCGCCTCCACGGGCAATTGGGAGGGCAACGGTCCGGCCGCAGCGATATCGCGGGCTCTCATGGCGACTCCGAATTCCTGAAAAAAGCAGACCCGGCCACCTAGGGGAAAGGCGTCCCCGCCCCCCCACTAGGCTTTCCGAACCCTCGCTACTTGCGCCGACCAAGTTCGAGCAAGCCTTGCATGGCCAGGCTGTACCCGAAAATGCCGAAACCGGTGATCACCGCCTTGGTGTGCCGCCCGACATCCGAGATGCGCCCGCGCACCGCCGGATTCGAGATATGGACTTCGACAGTCGGAAAATCCACTTGGGTGATGGCGGAATTGAGTGCGCCGTAGCCCACACTGAACCCCGCCGGATTGATGATGCATCCGCCGAGGCCAGTGCCGTGCGCGGCGTAGATTCTGTCGACTACGGCGCCTTCCGAATTGGAGTGGAATATATCGAGTTCGACGCCCAGTTGCTCGGCGTACTTGCGCAACTGCACGTCGTACTCAGGCAGCGTCATGGGGCCGAAGACCTCGATCTGCGCCTTGCCCCGCATGTTCATGCCTGCGCCGTGTATCACCAGAAACTTCGCCATGCGCTTCCTTTCGAGAAGACGATCGGTGCGCGGCCCGCGCCGCGCGCGTTATTGCGGCTTGATGCCGGCTTCCTTGACGACTCGAGTCCACTTCGCCGTCTCGACGGCGATGAACTTCGCGAAATCCGCACCAGTCATGTGATCGGGCTCCGCCCCGTCGGCCGCAAACCGCTTCGTAACCTCGGGGAGGGTCAGGATCGAGGCCAGTTCCTTGTCGATGCGGTCGACGATCCTGCGCGGCGTGCCTACCGGATACATCATGCCCCACCAGTTCGACGCTTCGTAGCCCGGCAGACCGGATTCGTCGATCGTCGGCACGTCGGGCAGAGCGGCCAGCCGCCGCTTCGACGCCACGCCGAGCGCCCGCAGCTTGCCGGCTTTGATCTGGGGCAAGGCCTGAACCACCGTGCCGATCACGATCTGCGAATTGCCTGCGATGACGTCCACCATGGCCGGGAAACCGCCCTTGAACGGGATATGCACGATGTCGATGGCCGCCATCGATTTGAACAGTTCACTCGCGAGGTGGACCGAACTGCCCACCCCGGCACTCGCGAAGTTGATCTGGCCCGGCTTGGCCTTCGCCAGGGCGATGAGCTCCTTGGCTGTCTTGGCCGGCAACCCCGGAAAAACTGAAACCACGTTCGGTCCGTTGCCGATCTTGGCAACGTGAACGAAAGACTTGACCGGATCATACGGCAGCTTCTGATACATCGACGGCGCAAACGCGTAAGCCGCAGAGATGATGAGCAAGGTATAGCCGTCGGTATTCGACCGTGCGGCGATCTCGATGCCCAGGTTGCCGCCCGCGCCCGCGCGATTGTCGATGACGACGGGCCGGCCCAAGCGCTCGCTCAGCTGCATCCCCATCATGCGGCCGATGATGTCGTTGCTGCCGCCCGGAGGAAAGGGAATGATCATTCGAACGGGTCGCGCCGGCCACTCCTCAGCGGCGTGCGCAACCGGTTGCAGGACGGCCAGGGCCGCAACGGTACCCATCAATCCGTGTTTCAAGTTCAAGCGTTCTCTCCTCGTTGTGTCGCGCACCGGATGCAGTTCAACCTTCGCCCTGGCATCCGACATCGCGATTTGCTAAATGCATTCATCAGCGGCGACGACCCTGCCGATGTCGAGGTGCGGCCTCGCGCATCGACTGGATTCGCCCGAGGCGTGCGCATGTTGCCCTGCACCCCGGTCTGCTGCCTCATTGCGCTTGAATCTTCGCCTCCGCGATCAGTTTGGCCCACTTGTCCGATTCCACTCGCATGTACGCGCCGAACTGTTCCGGCGAACTGCCGACGACGGTCGACCCCATGGCGGTGAGCTTGTCGCGCACTTCGGGCACCGCGAGCGCCTTCTGCACGTCGGCATGGAGGCGGCGAATCAGCTCGGGGGCGGTGCCGGCGGGGAGCACGAGCCCGAACCAGTTGGTCAAGTCGTAACCCGGCACGCCGGATTCGTCGAGCGTCGGCAGATCGGGCAGTGTCGGCGAGCGCGCCCTGCCGAGCATGCCGATCGCCTTGACCTTGCCCGTCTTGATCTGCGGCAAGTACTGCAGCAGGCTGTCGAACGAAAACATGATCTGGCCGCCGAGCAGATCCTGCATGATGAGGGCGCTGCCCTTGTACGGAATATGCGCGATGTCGATGGCGGCCATCTTGTTGAGCAACTCCCCCGCCAGATGCGGCGCACCGCCCGCCCCGGAAGAACCGTACGTCAACTGCCCGGGACGCCCCTTCGCCAACAGGATGACGTCCTTCACGGTCTTCGCCGGCACCGAGGGATGCGCCACCATGACGAAATGGACGGCCACCACCTGGCTCAAGGGCGCGAAGTCCTTCAGGGGATCGGCGGCCATCTTCGGGAACAGATGCTTGTTGACGGTGAGATTGCCCATGGTTCCCATGAACATGGTATGACCGTCAGCGGCTGCGCGTGCCGCCAGTTCCGTGCCGATCGTGCCGCTTGCCCCGGCGCGGTTGTCGAAGAGGACCTGCTGCCCCCAGGACTCGGTCAGCTTCTGCCCCAGCAAGCGCGCGACGATGTCGGTACCTCCGCCGGCCGGGAAGGCGACGATGATCCGAACCGGCTTGACGGGGAAGCTCTGCGCCAACGCTGCGTGAACGGGAATACAAGCGCTCACACCGAGCAGGGTCCGCCCGGCGAGTTGCCGCAGCCGGCTGCGCCGGCTCATCTGTGCGCTCATCATTCATCCTCCTCGCGTTTCTTTGCCAGCCACAGTCCGCGCGTCGCCGTCGTCGGGACAGTGCCCTTCGCCGGCGCGGCCATTCTAACCAACAAACCCGACCGCGCGCGCAGCCGCCGTCCTCCGGGACCGCAGTACACTTGCGATGTCGAGGCAAACCCTCGCATGCGATGCCGGCCCCCGAAACCGCCCACTCTGGAGGAGACGCCATGAAGGATCTGTCCGCCGAATGCCACAACATTCACGACTTGCGAGAAATCGCCCGCAAGCGCCTGCCCAAGGGTCTGTTCGAGTTCGTCGATCGCGGCACCGAGGACGAGGTCGCTCTGCGCAACAACCGTGAAGCCTTCGAGCGCATCAAGTTGAGCATGCGCAATCTGGTGGACGTGGCCGGGCGCAATCAGGAAGTGACCTTGTTCGGCGTGCGGCACAAGATGCCGATTGCCATCGCACCGACTGGCTGCGCGGGATTGATGTGGCATGAAGGCGAACTCGAACTGGCGAAAGCGGCGGCGGCAGCCGGCATCCCGTTCTCGCTCGCCACGGGGGCCCTCACCTCGATGGAGAAGATCACCGAGATCGCCGGCGGCACGCTCTGGTTCCAGCTCTACATGTGGCCCGATCGGTCTCTATCCCACAAGCTCGTGCAGCGAGCCGAAGCCGCGGGCTACAAGGCGCTGCTGGTGACAGTGGACGGCGTCGTCTCGCCGAATCGCGAGTACAACCTGCGCAACGGCTTCACCATCCCCTTCAGCTTCACCCGCCGCAACGTCGTCGACGTGATATCGCATCCGGGCTGGCTGATGGGGGTGCTCGCGAAGTACATGATGACCACCGGCATGCCGCGCTACGAGAACTATCCCACGGAACTGAAGGCCAAGATGACGGCCCAGCCGATGGGCAAATCGATGATGAAGAACGATTCGCTCAACTGGGACGATCTGCGCGCGCTGCGCAAGCTGTGGCCGCATACCCTGATCCTGAAGGGCGTCATGCACCCGCAAGACGCCCTGATGGCTGCCGAATGCGGGGCCGATGGCGTCATCGTCTCCAACCATGGCGGGCGCAACTTCGACAGCGCGCTGGCGCCGATCGAAGTACTGCCGCATGTGGCTGAAGCGGTGGGCAAGCGCGTCACCGTGCTGGTCGATAGCGGCTTTCGCCGCGGCAGCGACGTGGTGAAGGCCTTGGCGCTCGGCGCGAAAGCCGTGCTCGTCGGACGCCCGACCTTGTACGGCACCACGGTCGGCGGAGAGGCCGGGGCGGCACGAGCGATCAAGATCTTCCGCGACGAGATCGACCGCACCATCGCCTATCTGGGCTATCGCAGCCTCGACGAAATCAGCCGCGACTGCCTGATCCTGCCCGAACACATGCGCGCCGTGGGGGGCGGCAAGAGCACGCTGACGGTCATCGAAGGCGCGAAAGCGACCGCAGGCGCGTGATCTTCGCACGCGCCTGCGATCCCTCGGGAACCAGGGTCACGGGCGACAACCCGAACCTGCGGCACCCGAACCGACTGCGGCGCCGCACCGGCGGCGACGCAATGTCGATGCCATTCGCATGATCGTTTCGCGACGCAGGCTGGCCGGCCTCGTTCTGGCCGGGTTGATCGCAGCCCTCGCCTTGCCGAGTCCGGCCGCGCACGCACGCGCGCGCGCAACGCTGATCCAGGGCATCATCGTCAAGGTGCGCGACGGCGATACGCTGCAGATGCTCACGGATACGGGCCAGCGCATCGAAGTGCGCCTGAATGCGATCGACGCCCCCGAGAAAGCCAGCGGCCAAGGCGGGCGAGGCCAAGCTCACGCTGAACGCGCCCGCGTCAACCTCGCGCAGTTGTCCCTGCGACGTCGGGCCACGCTGCATCGAACGACGATGGACCGGTACGGACGTCATGTCGGCATGCTGGCCGTCGACACGCCGCAGGGCGAGGTCGATGCCGGCTGGTGGCAGCTTCGCACGGGATTCGCTTGGGTCTACCCGCGTTATCTCGACGAAATTCCGCTCCGGCTGCGTGCGACCTATCGCGATGCCCAGGCGCGGGCGCGAGAAGAGCTTCTGGGCGTATGGATCGATGCGAGCCCCACGCCGCCGTGGGAATGGCGCAGGCGCCAAGCCGCGCGACCGCTCTGAATCGGCGACGCGCTGCGGCTCGACCTCTTTGGCCACGGCCGTCAACGCCTAAGACGGACAGTGCGAACCGGGGACGAGATCGGTCAGCCCTTGCCGGTGACCTCGCTCAGCGCCTGCATCTTGTCGCGCGCGAAGCACAAGTCGGCCCAGGCCTTGGCCTTGTCGGGCAGCGTGCGCAGCAGATACGCTGGATGATAGGTGACGATCAAGGGCGTGCCACGGTACTCGTGCACCCGGCCGCGCAAACTTGCGACGGCCGCATCGGTGCCCAGCAGGTGGCTCGCCGCGATCTTGCCCATGGCCACGATCAGCCTCGGCTTGATCAGTTCGATCTGCCGCGCGAGATACGGCTCGCAGCACTTCATCTCGCCCGATTCGGGATTGCGGTTGTTCGGCGGCCGACACTTGACCACGTTGGCGATGTAGACGCCCTCGCCTCGCTTGAGATCGAGCGCGGCCAGCATGTTGTCGAGCAAACGTCCGGCCTGCCCGACGAAGGGCTCGCCCGTGGCATCCTCCTCCGCGCCGGGGCCTTCGCCCACGAACAACCAGGGCGCGCGTTCGTCGCCGACCCCGAAGACGGTGGTGTTGCGCTTGGCATGGAGAGGACAAGCGACACAATTCGCCACTGTCGCCTTCAGCGCGTCCCAGTCCATGCGCGAGATCGCCTGACGCCGCGCCTGCTCGTCCGTATTCAAGACGGACGAGGGCGGCACCGCTTCGCGTTCGATGTCGACGGGCGCGGAAACAGGCGCTGTGCCGGAGGGACTGCGCACCGCGGGCTGCGGCACATCGACCACCGGAGCCGGTGCGCTCGGCGGCGGCTCGGCCTCGGGCGGCGCTTCGGATGGCTGGTCGACACTCTCGTGCCGCAACCGCCAAACGGGCGCGAGGCCCATCTCCTCCAACATGAGATCGCGGCGGCTCATAGCTTCAACATCAGCAACAGCGCATCTTCGCGTCCGTCGGGCGCCGGGTAATAGCCCCGCCGCACAGCGATGCGCTCGAAGTCCAGACTCTCGTAGAGCCCCTTCGCCACGACGTTCGACGGACGCACCTCGAGCAGCAGCATGCGGGCGCCGTGGGCGCGGGCAAGATCGATGTGGTGCAGAAGCAGCGCGCGGCCGAGACCCTTGCCTTGCCAGGGCGCGTCGATGCTGATGTTGAGCAAATGGGATTCGCCGGCCGCAACCGTCAGTATGCCGTAGCCGACGACGGCGCCATCGTGCTCGAGCACCGTGCACACATAGCCCGCCTCCAGAGAATCGGCGAAGTTTCCGTACGTCCAAGGATAGGCATAGACGCGCCGCTCGATCTCGCTCACCCGGTCGAGATCGCCCACGCGCATCGATCGATACGTCAGCGCCCGACTTGCCAGGGCACTCATCGCTGCTCCTCGGTCGTGAGCGCGACCTTGTCGCGGATGTAGAGCGGTAGCGCCTCGTGCGCAGCGCGCCCGCCATGGTGCGCGAATTCGACAGCAGCGAGCGCGGCGATGTCACGCGCGTGAGGAACGGACACGCCCACTGCGACATCGGCCACCTGCGCGAGCAGACCGTCCTTCATTGCCTGCGCATAAACCGAGCAGCCGTTGCCGCAGCCCACCCACCGACCCGCCGGCAGCACGGGCACTCGCCCCGGGGCGTAAAGGCCCGGCGGATGCACCGTGACCCAGGCGCCCGCCTCCCGGCGGTACGCGGCGAAGTACACCTCCTTCATGCGGGCATCGAGGCAACACGCCGCTGCGTCGGCGCCGGTTGCCTGTGCCATGGCGAGCAGGGTACCGATGCCCAGCACGGGCAGATCGACACCGAACGCCAATCCCTGCGCCACGCCGCACGCGATCCTCAGCCCGGTAAAGGAACCGGGGCCCTCGCCATAAGCGATCGCATCCATCGCGGACAGATCGACTTGGGCGCTCGCCAGCAGCCGGTGGATCATCGGCAGCAGCAGCTCCGAATGCCGCTGGCCCGCGTGGATGTCTTCAGCAACGACCGCGCCGTCGAGCCATAAGGCGGCGGAGCAATGCTCGGAGGAGGTATCGAGGGCGAGAAGCTTCACGGGAAAAGACGCACGCAGCTGAGCGAGGGTCCGATTATACGGCGGCAGTCACGACGCAAGGCGCGAGAGATACGACTGCTGCCGCAGGAGGCCGAGACGTTTGGCCATCACCGGCGTGCTTGTTAGACTGCGCGATCCGGACCAGGGATGCCCTTGCGCCTATCCTCACAACGTCGTCACCTTCGAGAACCGCCGATGAAAATCACCGAAATTCAGGCCACCGCGTTGTCCTTCCCGCTGCACAACGCGCCCCGCCGCGGCACCGGCCAGCCCGTGAAGAAGGACATGGTGATCGTCAAGGTGCGCACCGAAGATGGCATCGTGGGCTGGGGCGAGGCGCATCATGCCTTGGCCCCGACCGTCGTCGCGGATCTCGTCAATCAGAACCTCGCGCCCGTCGTGCGAGGCGCGGATGCGTTCGCATTCGAGGACTTGTGGCAACTGCTCTACATGAAGCAGGGCCAGACGCACGGACCGGGCTGGGCCTTCTACAAGGCGTTGAGCGGCATCGACATGGCGATCTGGGACGCGCGTGGGAAAGCGCTCGGACAACCCGTGTACCGCTTGCTCGGGGGCAGCCGCAAGCGCATCCGCGCCTATGCCGGCGGCGTATGCCTGGGCTACCAGGCGCCGGAGGCCCTGTTGCAGGAAGCGCAACGCTTCGTCGACCAGGGCTACACCGCGCTGAAACTGCGGCTGGGCGACAGCGTCGAGCGCGACCTGGAACGCGTGCGCCACGTGCGCAAGGCGCTCGGCGAGCGCATCGACATCATGGTCGACATCAACACGCGTTACTCTCAGCTCGACATGCAGCGCGCGCTGACCGGCCTGGAAGAGTGCGGCGTCTTCTGGATCGAGGAACCGTTCACGCCCGACAACCTCGCCGATTACGCCCACTTCAATGCCCGCACCCGGCTGCCCTTGGCAGCCGGTGAGAACCACTTCACCCGCTATCAGGCCCGCCAACTGCTCGAAGGCGGATGCGTCGACATCCTGCAGCCCGACCCATGCAAGTGCGGCGGGATCACCGAAGCGAAGAAGATCGCCGATCTCGCCATGGCGTATCGCCGCGCGTTCGCCCCTCACACCGGCATGAGCAGCATCGACGGGGCGGCCTGCGTGCACCTGCTCTGCGCGGCGCAGAACGCGCTCGTGTACGAAAGCGACTGTGCTGCCTTCAATCCGTTCCGCGACGATCTGGTCGGTGGCGCTCCGCGCGTGGTCGACGGTTACATCGAACCGAGCGCAGCGCCGGGATTGGGCATCGAAATCGACGAATCGCTGTTCGCGAAACTGCCGGGCGTCGCCGGCCCTTGCTACGCCTGACAGGAGCTTTCATGAATACCCTCGTCGATCAGTTGGCCGCTTACGCCGAAGGCGTGCGTTACGAAGACCTGCCCGCGCAGGTGGTGCATCAGACCAAGCGCCTGATCATCGATACCATCGGGTGCGCGCTCGGCGGCTATCGCTCCGAACCGGCTCGAATCGCGCGCGACATCGCAGCGGGCGTGACCGCCGAGCGCGGCGCCACCATCATGGGCAGCGGACAGCGCTCGAGCGCCGATCTGGCCACGTTCGCCAATGGCGTGATGATCCGCTTCATGGACTTCAACGACGGCTATACGAGCAATGGCGAATCAGGGCATCCGAGCGACAGCCTGGCCGCCGCGCTCACCGTCGCCGACCTCATGCAACGCAACGGCCGGGACCTCATCGCGGCGACCGTCCTCGCCTACGAGGTGTTCTGCCGCATCTGCGATCAGGCGGATCTGAAGCCGCTCGGCTTCGATCACGTCACGGTCGGCGGCATGGCCAGCACTGCGGCTGCCGCCAAGCTGCTCGGCCTCACCGGCACGAAACTGCGCCACGCGTTCAACCTCGGCATCGCACCGAACATCGCGCTCTACCAGACCCGCATCGGCAATGTCTCGATGTGGAAGGGCTGCGCCTATGCCAATGCGAGCCGCAACGCGGTCTTCGCCGCCATGCTGGCCGAGCGCGGCATGAGCGGACCTTCCCCGGTGTTCGAGGGGGTCGGCGGCTACTTCAAGGCCGTCACGCGCAAGCCTTTCGCCCTGACCGAGCTGGGCGGCGCAGAACATCCGTACCGCATCATGCAGTGCCTGATGAAGCGCTTCCCCCTGGGACAATACTCCCAGACCGTCGCCGAAGCGGCGATCGAGGTGCGCTCGCGCGTGTCCTCGATCGACGACATCGAGGAGATCCACGTCGAGACGCTCGCGACCGCCATTCGACTGATGGCCGGCGATGCGCAGAAGTGGGAGCCGGAGACGCGCGAGACCGCCGATCACAGCATGCCCTATACAGTTGCCGTGGCCCTCGTGCACGGCGATGTCGGCGAAGAGCATTTCGAAGACGCCTGCATACGCGACCCAGCCTTGCGGGCGCTGACGCGGCGCGTGAAAGTCACCGAATGGGACGAAGCCAATCGAAGAATGCCCGAGGCGATGCTGTGCCGGCTCACGGCGGTCATGAAGTCCGGGGAGCGTCACGAAGCGAGTGTGGAATACCATCGCGGCCATTGGCGCAATCCGATGACCGACGACGAAGTGGAGGCGAAATTCCGCAAGCTCGCCTTGCATGTGCTCGAACCCGCTCAAGTCGACCAGCTCGCCGCCCGCCTGTGGAAGCTCGAAGAGACGGCTCGCGTCGGGGATGTGCTGCGCCTTGCGGTCGCCCGCTGAGCCGGCCGCGAATGAAGGAGCCTATGGAATGAGTACGGCATCGAAGTTGATCATCGAGGACTTCATGGTGCCCGCCTCGGATCCGGGTATCGAGCTGCATGTCCGCAACAAGCGGCCTCAAGCGCTGGCGACCTTCGGACCCGAGAACGTCGTGCTCTTCGTGCACGGCGCCACCACGCCTTGCGAAACCGGTTTCGATCTGGAACTCGACGGCTTGTCGTGGATGGATTACATCGCCCGCCGCGGCTACGACGTCTGGTTCGTCAACGTGCGCGGCTACGGAAAATCCACCCGTCCGCCCGAGATGAGCGCGCCCGCGGCGGACAACGAGCCCATCGTCCGCACGCCCTGCGCAGCCCGGGACGTGGGTGCCGCGGTCGACTTCATTCTGCGCCGACGCGCCATCGCCCAGATCAATCTGATCGGTCATTCATGGGGCACGCGCATCATGTCGACGTACACCATCGGCCACAACGAGAAGGTGCGCAAGCTCGTCCTGTTCGCGCCGGGATGGATACGCTCGACGCCCTCGCTCACGGATCCTGGCGGCAAGCTGGGGGCGTACCGTAGCGTGACGCTCGAAGACGTCGTCAGACGCCGCAGCACAGGCTTGCCGGCGGGCGTCGATCATACCGATCTGATGCCGAAAGCGTGGTTCGAGAAGTGGGCGCAGATCGCCTTTGCGAGCGACCCGTGGGGCGCGCAACAAACACCGCCCGTGGTCCGAGCGCCGACGGGATCGCAAGCCGATACCCGCGAGTATTGGGCAGCCGGCAAGCCTCAATACGACGCGACCCGGATTCGCGTGCCGACCCTGCTGCTGGTCGGCGAATGGGATGCCGATACGCCGCCGTACATGGCGCAAGCGCTGTTCGCCCAACTGACCGGCGCCCCCCGCAAGCGACTCGTCATGATCGGCGAGGCGACCCACATCCTGTTCACCGAGAAGCACCGCATGCAGTTGTTCGGCGAAGTGCAGTTGTTTCTCGACGAGTCGGCCTAGCGCCGCGCATTGCTTCGAGAGGGAGCTTCGATTCGGGAAACCGCGGCTTAGCCGGCAGAAGCGGCTCGGCACGAGCGCGCGCCATCGAGCGGGAGCGGCCCCGATACCAGCATGGCGGTGATCTCGTCGGCGATCACCGGCCGACTGAAGAGGTAGCCTTGCATGAAATCGCATCCCCTCTTCTGCAAGAACTCGGCCTGCGCCTCGGTTTCCACGCCCTCGGCCACCACGGAGAGCCCCAGACTGCCGCCGAGCGCGATGATGGCGCTGGTGATGGACGCATCCTCCGGGTTCTGGATGACATCGCGAACGAAGGCACGGTCGATTTTCAAGGTATCGATCGGGAAGCGCTTGAGGTAGGCAAGCGACGAGTAGCCGGTCCCGAAGTCGTCGACGGAAAGCTGCAGCCCGTGCGACTTCAGCGCCTCCAGAGTGACTCGGGCGGCCTGCGCATCCTGCATCAGAATGCTCTCCGTCAGTTCGATCTCGATCGATCCCGGCTCCAGGCGCTCTCGGGCCAATGTCGCCGCCACCTTCGGCACGAAGTCCTTTTGCGCGAAATTCGGGCTCGCCATGTTGACGGCGATGCTGCCGGGCTTGAGCCCGGCCGCACGCCAAGCCGCCGCCTGCCGGCAGGCTTGCTCGAGCACCCAGTCGCCGATCGGGACGATGAGTCCAGTCTCCTCGGCGAGTGGAATGAATTCGGCCGGCGAGATCATCCCCAGATCCGGGTGCCGCCAGCGAATCAGGGCTTCGACACCCGAAATACGGCGCGAGCACGATTCGACCTTGGGCTGGTAATGAAGCATCAGTTCGCCGCGCTCGATCGCCTTGCGCAACTGATTCTCCATCGTGAGTTTCTGCAGCGATGAGGCGTTCATCGAGGGCGAAAAGAACTGGTAGTTGTCCTTGCCCTGCTGTTTGGCGTGATACATGGCGCTGTCGGCATGCTGCAGCAGCGTATCGACATCCTGCCCATCGAGCGGATAGACCGCGATCCCGGCGCTCGCCGTAATCACGATCTCCTGGCCGCTCAACACAAATGGCTGGGACAGTCCGGTCAGCAGGCGCCGGGCCAATTTCGCCGCATCCGCCGCTTCGGGCAGATTGGCCACCCGGATGGTGAACTCGTCGCCGCCGAGCCGCGCAAGCGTCCCGGTCACGCCGCCCTCATCGCCGCGCGCGACGTGGTCAACGGCACGCAGCGATTTCGTCAAGCGCTCGCCCACGGCCACCAGAAGCTGATCCCCGACGTTGTGGCCCAAGGTATCGTTCACGCGCTTGAATCGGTCCAGGTCGAGCACCAGCACGGCGACCTTTTCCTGCAGCTTCGCCGCCTGCACCAGCGTGTGCTCCAATTGCTCCTTGAAATACTGCCGATTGGGCAGGTCGGTCAGCGTGTCGTACAGGACCAGCCGCTGGATGCGCTGTTCGGCGGATTTTCGCTCGGTGATGTCTTGTGTCGTGCCGTGGATACGAACCGCGGCGCCGGTCTCGTTGCGGGCGACGACGGCCTGCTCATGCACGATACGCTCCGCACCGTCGGGGCAGGCGATGCGGCATTCCATGCGGTACGATTCGCCCGTCGCCAGCGCCTTGCTCAAGGCGCGCTCCAATTCCCCGCGCTCGCTCGGATGGACCAAAGCGACGAAGGAGGCGTAGCCCGGCGGCAGATTGCCGGTACTCGCCCCCAGGATGCGCAGCAGCTCGGGCGACCGATAAAAGGCGTCGGTCTGCAGATCCCAATCCCAGTGCCCGAGTCTCGCCATGCGCTGAGCATCGGCCAACCGCGCCTCGCTGCGGGCCAGGCTCTCCAGCGCCTGACTCGCACGCAGCATGTACCGGACACGGTGAGCGAGCGTCGGCCAGGTGATCGGCTTGGTGATGAAATCGGTCGCCCCCGCCTCGTAGGCACTGTTGACCGAATCCGAGTCGTCCAGTCCCGTCATCATCAACACCGGCGTGCGCTGTCCGCTCGGCATCCCGCGAATCCGCGCACATACCTCGAAGCCGTTCACTCCAGGCATGAGCACATCGAGGAGCACGATATCGGGCGACAGCTGCTCGAACTGCGTCAGCCCTGCCTCGCCGTCTGGAGCGTCCGCAACGACGATCCCGGCAATCTCCAAGGTCTGCCGGACGAGCATGCGCACCATCTCATCATCGTCGATGATCAGCGCGAGAGGAGCGTTGCTGGCTTGATTGCTGGGCATATTCAGAGGTGTTTACGGCCGTCGATTCAATTGCTGCACGAGAAATCGGGAGGGCTAGGGTGCGTCCATGCTAGCCTTCGGCTCTTGATCGAAGACAATCATATTTTGTTGGTAGCGAACATGACCCGAGAGTACAGGCTGGCGGCAATACCCGGCGACGGCATCGGCAAGGAAGTCATACCCGCCGGTCTGGATGTGTTGGAAGCGGTTTCCAAGCTGGCAGACTTCAAGCTCCGTATCGAGCACTTCGACTGGGACAGCGAGCGCTACCTCAAGACAGGCGAGTATATTCCCGCCGGCGGCCTGGAGGCACTGAAGAGCTTCGACGCCATCTTCTTCGGCGCGGTCGGATCGCCCGACGTCCCGGATCATGTTTCCTTGTGGGGGCTGCGCCTGCCGATCTGCCAAGGCTTCGATCAGTATGCCAACGTGCGCCCGGCGCGCGTGCTGCCCGGCGTGCAGAGTCCATTGCGCCTGCGCGATGCGAGCGACATCGACTGGGTGATCATCCGCGAGAACTCGGAGGGCGAGTATTCGGGCAGCGGCGGCCGGGTACACCGCGGTCTGCCCGAGGAGATCGCGACGGAAGTATCCGTGTTCACCCGTGCCGGCGTCGCCCGCATTCACCGTTTCGCCTTCGAACTCGCCCGCAAGCGGCCGCGCAAGCATCTGACGCTGGTCACGAAATCGAATGCGCAGCGCCATGGCATGGTCATGTGGGATGAGATCTTCATGCAGGTCGCGCGCGACTATCCCGACGTCACCTGGGACCGCGAACTGGTCGACGCCATGACCATGCGCATGGTCGCGAAACCGCGCAGCATCGACGTGATGGTCGCCACCAATCTGCACGCCGACATTCTGTCCGATCTTGCTGCCGCGCTCTCCGGCAGCCTGGGCATAGCTCCCACGGCCAACCTGAACCCGGAACGCACTTTTCCATCGATGTTCGAACCCATTCACGGTTCTGCATTCGACATCGTGGGCCGAGGAATCGCCAATCCGGTCGCCACCTTCTGGACCGCATGCATGATGCTCGAGCACCTCGGCGAGACGGCGGCGGCGACTCGGCTCATGCGAGCCATCGAGCGGGTCACCGCCCGCCGGATCGTCACCCCCGATCTTGGCGGCGAGGCCAATACGGCGCTGGTGACCGAGTCGGTCATCCAGGCGCTGCACGACTGAGACGCGCGCGCCCCAGGCAACCTGGATCTCCCCTGCCGGACGAGGCAGGCCGAAACACCGAGCCGCACGGCACCCGGGAGGACGAGGGCCGCTTTGCGCCCGCGGCGCTCAAGCCTCGCGCCTGCCTGCCGTAACACCCTCAACTATCCGGCGCACTGCGACTCGGATACGCACCTCGCCACTCAAAGACCGATAGAGTCCGCGGTGGCGCAGCGTAAGCTGGGAGCCAATTGCCACGACGAGTCCGATGCCACTCAAGAAGACGCAATCGACGACCGGAAGCCCTGCGGTCATGGTCATCGAAAGCACCAAGTTCCAGCGTCGCTCCCTGTGCCGCCTGATACGGGCAGCGGGCGCTGATCAGGTCGCCGAGGCGCTCGACACGCGAGACGCCGAGCGTGTGCTGGCCAGGGGCCGGGCGCTGGAATGGATCATCGTGGCCGACCCCGACTTGCTCGGGGCGGACGCCATGCAAGCGCTCAAGGCCCTGAGCGACCAGTTCAGCGTGCTAGGCACCTTGCTGCTCACCCATCGTCGGGGAGTATTCGATGAACTGCGCGAACAGGCGCAGCACGCGGGGCTGACCATCCTGACAGTCTTGCGCAAACCTGTGAGCGCGGAGGAAATGGGAACGTTGTTGCGACAGTTCACCCAGTCCGCGAACGCCGCCAACGCCGGTGCCGCACGCCCTCCTGTCCTGACCAAGGACGAACTGAGCGAGTGCCTGCGAGCCGGCAACATGCGCGCACGCTTTCAGCCCAAAGTCGATCTGGAATCCGGTCGTCCCGTATGCTGCGAAGCACTGCCTTACGTAACGCACCCTCGTCATGGGATTGCACCGGCCGCACGCTTCAATCAGGCCATGATGCAACTGGGCGCCCAACGCGTGATGACCGCCAGCGTGCTCAGGGATGCCGCCGAACTCGTGCGATCGCTGCGCGACAGGGACCTCGACACCCAGGTTTCCGTCGGCCTGGGGCCGGACGTTCTGTGCGAGCATAGCGATGCAACCAGTCTGGACGCTTATGTGCGCACGCTCGGCATCTCGGCCGTCGACCTCGTTCTGGAGATCAACGCCACCCGGGAGGCCATCGCCGATATCGACATGGCGGACAATCTCGCCCGACTCAAGCTGCGCGGCTACCGACTGGTCATCAAGGAAGATCTGCCCGTCGTCTCCTTGAGCGAATCGGCCTATGCGCATTTCTCGGAGATCAAGGTTCGGCTTGCGGGCTCCCCGAACGGCATCGCGGCTCCCGATGCCGCAGAGCCGCTGGCCGCCCTTTTGGTCGCGGCCCGCAAGCACGGCCTGGCGGCCTGCGCCGTCGACCTCAGAACCGGCGTGGATCTCGATCACCTGCGGCGGGCCGGATTCGCCTTCGCGCAAGGCGATCTCATCTCGCCGGCGCTCACAGCCGACGAAGCACTGACCTGGGTGGAGCGGGAAGCGCAGACGCGCAGCTTTGCGAATCCAGGCTTCAAGCACCACATCGCAAGCTGACGCAGGGGTCGGCGCCTGGCACTGCCGGCTCGGACGCGAGCCCATCACGGGCGTCGACGCGCGCTGCGCCCGGGTTGCCGTGACGCAGCACGCCCCCCGTGGGCTGAACCGCATGCACGCATCGATCGGCGCCGACGGCCGTGCTCGTTGCAGCACCTCTAGCCATCGCGGGCTCTTCGCTGCCCGGCCAGGGCAAGAGGAAGGTCCCGAGCAGGCCCACCACGGTAATCACGATCTCTCTGCGTTCCATGCGACATCTCCACCGGTTCGTACTGGGTTGAGACGAGTATGGACGCTTGCAAGCTCACCAGATGAGCCTGCCATGGATTCGATCCGAATCCGGGCTGCCCGCAAGACCCGGGGAAGCGACGTCCGGTGTCGTGACGCCGACGGTCGCGGCAGAATAGACGGCTAAAGGGGCTGGAATCTGCATCGCCCGGGGAGGTCCGCAGCCTCAGCCCCGAAGCAGTTCGAGCGGCTTGTGTCGTCCCTGCAGCACGCCGCCGGCCTCCATGCCCCACCAGCGCTCGAGCACGGTCGCGTACAGTTCACGAAAGTCCACCGCAAAAGGAGGATTCCCCGCACCGTCCAGCCGGTCCAGGTTCGGGGCCGCTCCGTAGAGACCGCCCTTGACCCGGCCGCCGGCGACGAAGTGCGCGTTGGCCGTGCCATGGTCGGTGCCGCCGCTCATGTTCTGACGCGGGCGCCGGCCGAACTCCGCGTAGGTCACCACCAGGGTCGAATCCCAACGGCCCAATTCCTCCATCGCCTGGCGCAGCGACATCAAACCCTCGGCGAGATCCTTGAGCAGGCGCGCGTGCAATCCGGCCTGATTGCTGTGCGTATCGAAACCGTTGAGCGAGACCTTGACGACCGCCACGCCTGCGCGCGCCGCGATCACCTGGCTGGCCGTGCGGACGGCATTACCGAACGAGGTGCGCGGAAACTCGGTGCGAAAGGCATGACCGGGGCCAAAGCCCGAGGCCGCCTGCGCAATGTCCCGCTCGACACTCATGATGTGACGCAGCGCAGCGCTTCCCGCGTGCCGAACAGGCTTCGCCAAGCGCGACTCGCGCAGGAAACGCTCCGTGTCGGCAAGCGCAATGACTCGCCCCCCGGCGCCTGCCACGGGCCCCAGATCGTGACTGCCGACCACGACCGCGTCAGCCGCGAAGCTGCGGGGCGTGGGTACCGCGGCGAAAGCACGGCTGAGCCATCCCTGCGTCAGATACTCGTCGGCCCTCGACGCGGTATCCCAGATTTCAATGGAGCGGAAATGCGACAAATTCGCGCTCGGATAACCCAGACCTTGGACGATGGCAAGCTCACCCTCCCGCCATAGATCGAGCAGCGGCTTGAGCGCGGGATGCAACCCCGTGCGCTCGTCGAGTTGCAGCACCTCGTCGCGCGCAATCGCGAGGCGAGGCCGCAAGGCATAGTAAGCCTCGTCCGCGTAGGGAACGACGGTGTTCAAGCCGTCATTGCCGCCCTTGAGCTCGATCATGACGAGCAGGTTGCCGTAGTTCGACGGCTGCACCCGACCCACCGCTGACGCTGCCGGCGAGGCCAACGCCGGCAAAGCCGCCATGGCCTTTACGAAGCTTCGTCTATCCATTGCGTTCGCCTGTGACAAAGACAAAGAGCATGTCGAGCCGGCGTCTCACTTGAGCTGATAGACCGGATCGAGCGTGAGTTGCCGAACGAGCGCGATGCGATCCGGCGACCCGGCCACAGCGTGAACCGGTGTCGCCGGGAGCAGCACGCGCGCAAGACTGGACGCATCGGCGCCCCGCAACTCCGCCGCCCAGGCCGCCTCGTTGAACCAGACCTCCTGCATCGCCTGCTGAAAGCGCCCGGGTGGCGGCGCCGCGTTGGCGGCTTCCGCGACCATCCTCGGCGCCCCCCCATCGCTCATCATCGACGCTCCCCGAGGCTCCACCGACCGGAACAGCCGCTCGAGGATTCGTTTGCGCGTGAGCAGCGTGCCTACGTTGATCCAGGCTTCGCCGCCGACCCAGCCCTTGACGTTCGGCGGCGCCATCAGATCCTGCCCCAACTGCCGGCTCATGACGACGAAGGGAAACGGGTCGCCGACTTCGAACTTGAACTGGCGCAGCGTTCCGACCAGCAGTTCCACCGGCGACTTGACCAGGCTTGCCCGATTGGCCTCGGCGTAGAACGCATTCGAGGTCAACAGCGCGCGCATGGCTATGCGAATGTCGTAGCCCGCGCCGCGCAAGTCGGCGGCGATGCGCGCGACTTCCCGCGCGTCGGGTGTGGGTGAAACGAACTCGCGCCAGAGCTTGCGCACGATGGTCTCGGCGGTCTGCGGCTGATCGAGCAACAGATCGATGACCTCCCGGCCGTCGACAATCCCGCCACGCCCCAGCACCGTCTTCGTCCCCTCGTCGTGCACGCCCGCGCGAAAGAGAAACTCGCCCGTTTCCCCGTCGATGCCCCAGCCGGTGAACGCCCGCGCAGCCTCCTTCACGTCCTGCTCGCTGAAGCGCCCCTCGCCCAGCGTGAACAGCTCCATGAGTTCGCGGGCGAAATTCTCGTTCGGCTGCCCTTTGCGATTGGAAGCATTGTCGAGATAAACGATCATCGCCGGGTCGCGGGCGATCGCGTGCAACAGTTCGCGGAAATTGCCCAGCGCGTGTTTGCGCAGCAAGAGGTTCTGACGATACATCAGCCGCGTGGGCCGTACTTTCTGCAAGCTGGACACGAAGTGGTTGTGCCAGAAGAGGGTCATGCGCTCGGTGAAGGGAGACGGCGTGACGAGCATCTCCCCGAACCACCAACCCCGCAGTTCCTGCCCCTGCTGGATGGTCTGGCGCAGCCAAGCCCGACGCTCCTCTTCCGGCAAGGCGCGAAACTGCGACCGGGGCGTCCAACGGTCCAGGGCTTCCGCCGGTCGAGTGACCGGCTCGGTGCGCGCCTGGGCGAGCAAACGCTCCACGGCCGCCGTCCGATCGAGTGCCGCGTAGGCCTCCACCTCGGCGGGTGCCGCGAAGAAGCCGGTACGGACCAGCAGGTGACGCGCCTCCGCGGCCCCCATCGGAGCAGCGCTGGCAACGCATCCCCAGACCAGCCACAGGCACGCGATCAGCAGAGGCAGCAAACGCGTGCCCGACTTTCGATCGATGGCGAGAAAGGCGTGCATCCTCTGCTCAGCGATCCTCGCGTCCCTTGCGGTAAATCTCCCGATTGGCGCGCTGCAAGTCACGATTGAGTTCCCTGTGCTCGTCCGGGGTCATTCGTTGGCTGCGTTCACGATCCGACCGCCGCGCCTGCCCGTCGTCACGGCTGCGGCTGCGGTCGGGCCGATCGGCCGAATCACCCCGCTGCCCGCTTTGCGCGTAGATCGTCCGTTGACCATGGTCGTACTGCGCAACCGCAGTCGACGGCAAGGCCAGCAACAGAGCCGCCCAAAGCAGGAGCCATCGCCACATGCTGCGTTCATTCATAGCCACTCCGCTCGTCCATGCCTGCCGTCTCAAGCCTGAAAATCGTCGTGATGAAGCGGAAGACGAACCGGCTCGCCAAGGCATTCCCCGCGGCGAGCTTCGTGCTTCCTCGGCACGTGCAAGGATACTGCACTCGCCCGGCCGCAGGCACCACCGAGCAGGCCTGTCTGTAACAGTTTGTTAGCCGCCGGAGCGATGCAATACACTGTTACAGTGCGGCGTTGACGCCCCTCGCATGAGGTTTATTCTGCCGCTTCCGACAGGCCCGCGCAGCGCGGCCCATCGCCACGCGTGAGATTCGATCCTATGACAGAGAAGCGAACCAAGATTCTGGTCGTCGACGACGACTTGCGCCTGCGCGATCTGCTGCATCGCTACCTGAGCGAACAGGGATTCGCAGTCCAGACCGCCCCGGATGCAGGCGCCATGGACCGCGTGCTCAACCGCGAGTTGTTCGACCTCCTGGTACTCGATCTGATGCTTCCCGGAGAGGACGGACTGGCCATCTGCCGGCGGCTGCGCGGGGCGGGCAACCCGGTTCCCATCATCATGCTGACCGCCAAGGGCGACGAGGTCGATCGCATCGTCGGCCTGGAAATGGGGGCCGACGATTACCTGCCCAAGCCGTTCAACCCGCGCGAGCTGGTCGCGCGGATCCACGCAGTCTTGCGCCGGCGCCAACCGGCGCCGCCCCCGGGCGCGCCGGCACAAGAGAGCGAGATCGTGCAGTTCGGCGCGTTCAGCCTGGACCTCGGCACCAGGACGCTGATGCGAGGAAAGGAAGAAGTTCCCCTGACCACGGGCGAATTCTCTTTGCTCAAAGTGCTCACTACCCACGCCCGCACGCCCTTGTCGCGAGACAAGTTGATGGAGCTTGCGCGAGGCAGGGAATTCGAAGCCTTCGATCGCTCGATCGACGTACAGATTTCCCGCCTGCGCCGACTGATCGAGCCCGATCCAGCCCGTCCCGCCTTCATCCAGACGGTCTGGGGCTTCGGCTACGTGTTCGTGCCCGACGGCAAGAAGCGCGACGACAAGCCGGCCAAGAACTAGTCGCCGATGCGCGCTGCCGCAGCCAGCCGATGACACGGCCGTTCGATTTGCTCCCGCGCTCCTTGCTGTGGCGCACCTTTGTTCTCATCGCGCTGCTCCTCATCGCCAGTCTGACTGCCTGGATCAGCATCCTTGATGCGTCCGAGCGAGAACCGCGCGCGCGCGCCATTGCCCAGCAGGTGGCGAGCATCGTCAACCTGACGCGCGCGGCCATCGTGACCGCGGCCCCGGAGAAACGCATCGAGCTGCTGCGCTATCTCTCCCAGCACGAAGGGATCCGCATCTATCCGGCCGGCGAGGAGGAACCTGTCGTCGATCTGCCGGATTCCGCGCGGTCGAGAGCCATCATGCGCGCAGTCCAGGACGTGCTCGGCGAGGGAACACAGCTCAAGCTCGAGCAGGAAGGCCTCCCCGGACTGCTCGTAAGCTTCCACATCGACGGCGAGCAGTACTGGCTAGCGCTGCCTCGCGAGCGCATCGAGCGGCAACTGCCGTGGCAATGGATCGGCTGGAGCGCGCTCGCGAGCGTGCTCGCGCTGATCGGCGCATGGTTCCTCGTATCGCGCATCAACGAACCGCTGCGGGCGCTGACCCGGGCGGCCGCACAGTTGGCCGGCGGCACGCGCCCTCAGCCCTTGAACGAAGCCGGAGCCACCGAACTGCGCACGCTTGCCGGCGCATTCAACGCCATGACCGACGCCCTGCAGCGAGCGGAGTCCGAGCGCGCCCTGCTGCTCGCGGGAGTCTCCCACGACCTACGGACGCCTTTGTCACGCTTGCGGCTCGCGCTCGAAATGCTGGAGCACCCCGATCGCCTCATGGCCGAGGGCATGGTGCAGGACATCGAGGACATCGACGCCATCATCGAGCAGTTTCTCGACTTCGCCCGCGACGAATCCGGCGAACCCCTGGAAAGTGCCGGGGATTTGAACGCCATCGTGCACGCGGCGGTCGACCGGTACGTGCGACGCAATCGTCCAGTCAGCGCACGCACCGAACCGATCCCGCCGCTGCCGCTGCGCCCCATGGCGATGCAGCGACTGGTGGTCAATCTGATCGACAACGCGCTTCGCTACGCGGGCAGCGAGGTCGAGGTGATCACCCGTCGCGACGGCAAGGACATCGTCATCGCCGTCCTCGATCGCGGACCGGGCATTCCGCCCGATCAGGCGCAGCGCATGCTGCAGCCCTTCACGCGCCTGGAAGCATCCCGTAGCGGGGCGAGCGGTTCCGGCCTGGGTCTGGCCATCGTGCAGCGCGTGGCCAAAGCGCATTCGGGCCGCATCGAACTGTTGCCGCGTCCGGGCGGCGGACTGGAGGCGCGCGTCACGCTGCGCGTCTCCCCGGCCCATGATCTCGATCAATACCATGAACCGAGAAGCGCGCTAGATTGACGTCGCCCGGAACCCGATGCGTCGTTCCGCACTGGAGAATTCGCATGACTCGAACATGGATTTTGGTGGCGAATGCCTCGGCGGCCACGCTCTACAGCAACGAGGGGCCCAACAAGGGGCTCACCCGCGTCAAGGCCCTGACGCATGCCGCGAGCCGCGAGAAAGGCTCGGATCTGGTGAGCGACCGGCCGGGACATTACCAGAGCCACGGCAACGGTCACGGCGCCTTCGTTGCCGCGAAATCACCCAAGGAAGTCGAGGCGCAGAGATTCGCGCTGGAACTCGCGCGCGAGCTGAACCAGGGACGCACGGAACACGCCTACGAGCGGCTCCTGCTGGTGGCGTCCCCGCACTTCATGGGATTGCTCAACCAGCAGCTCGATCCGCACGTACGGCAACTCGTGGCGGCCTCGATCGAGAAGGACTACACCAAGCTGCCGGAGAAGGAACTCGCCGGTCACTTGGAAAGCCACATCTTTCTCTGACCGCTCGAAAGCAGCCGATGCGTCGTCTCAGTGCACGCGCACGGTCGTGTTGCGCAAACGCTGCGACAGTATGCGCGCCAACGCGAAGATGAAATCGCGAGCCAGGTCGGGCGTATCCTCGGCGAAGCGCTGATAGCTCTCGAAGGGGAGCACGAGCAATTCACCTTGCGCATGAGCCCAGACGTTCGCCGAACGGGGCAAGCCGTCGAAAAACGACTGCTCTCCGAACACACTGCCGGCGGGGATGCGCGCCAGCCACGTCAGGCTCGCCCCGCCCATGTAGGCCCCGCCGACCTCGTAATCGCCGATGGCGGTGAAGTAGAGCGCCCGCTCCTGGGAGCCGCGCGCGATCACGATCTCGCTGGCGTTCACGCGTCTGAGTTCGGTGCGCCCGAGCAGTTCGACCCAGTTCGCCTCGGTCCACTGAGGAAGCACCAAGACGTCCGACGATGCGGCGCTCGCTTCGCGAGCCGCTCGCATGAACATGTGCGCATGATCCAAACCGAGGCTCCTACCGCCGGCGATTAGCCCACCGGCTCAGTTCCTAAGCATAAATCGGTGCAAAGGACGATACACCTGACCCCCGTCTGCCCGCACAGATTCGACAAGGACCATGTGGCTTACTCGCCACAGCACAGGCTCGATGACCCTGATATCAGGCGGGGCATGCGCATCGCGCAGCAAGGTCAGGTGCAGTGCATAGGGCCGCTGATCCACGCGCTGCCCGGCCTCCCCCAAATGCATGTTGAGCGAACGTGCGAGCGCGCCCAGCGCCTGCGGCGGCTGCGATGCGCCGGCATGGACGATGCGGTTGCGAGGCCAGTACGCGACTCGATCCAGACACAGTTCGAAGGCCGCCGACCGCGACCGGGTGCCGATGCGAACCAGCGCCGGCAAACGGGCGGGATCGACATCGCCCAGGAACGCGAGCGTCGCATGCAGGTTCGCGACGCGAGTGGGACGCCCGCCAGAGACCGGGCGACAGCGCTCGGACCAGCGTGACAACTCGGCGCGAACCCGCTCGTCGGGCCACAAGGCGAAGAACAGGCGCATCGGATCCTCCGGCGTCACGCCCGCAGGACGCGAAAGACTCAGTCGGTATCCGAAGGCTGCACGTCGAGCAGAACCACCGCCTCGGCAGCGATTCCTTCCCCGCGCCCGATCGCCCCGAGCTTCTCCATCGTTTTCGCCTTGATGTTGATGGCACAGGCGCCTCCGAGCGCCAGACGAAGATTCTCTTCCATGCGAGGAATATGAGGCGCCATGCGCGGGGCCTGCGCGATGATGGTCGCATCGAGGTTCACGACTTGCCAGCCATTCGCACTCACTTTGCCCATCACCTCGACAAGCAGCACGCGGCTGTCGGCGCCCCGGTAACGCGGATCGGTGTCCGGAAAGTGGCGCCCGATATCACCCAAGCCGGCGGCGCCCAGCAAGGCATCGCAGATCGCATGGATGAGCACGTCGGCGTCGGAATGTCCCGCCAAGCCCTTCTCATGGGGAATCTCCACGCCGCCGATGATCAGCTTGCGCCCCGCCACCAGCGCGTGGATGTCGAACCCTTGTCCTACCCGCATGTGCCCTCACCCCGCTGCGCCAGGATCGCGGCGGCGAGCGCGATATCCTCGGCATAAGTCACTTTGATGTTGGTGGCCGCGCCGGGGACGAGCTTCGGCTGCAAACCGAGGCGCTCGATCGCAGACGCTTCATCCGTGACGGGCACGGCCTTGGCTCGATGCATCGCCTCGACCAAGAGTCGATAACGGAACATCTGCGGCGTAAGTGCGCGCCAGAGCCCCTCGCGGGACTCGGTCGACGCAACACGCTGCATTGCGTCGGCTCGCTTGAGCGTATCCGCGATGGGCAACGCGAGAAGCCCGCCGACCTCGTCGTCTTCGAGGCTGCCCAGCAGGCGATCGAGTTCCGCACGGCTGACGCAAGGGCGAGCCGCGTCGTGCACGAGTATCCAATCGTCATCGTCGACCTGGTCGCGGATCGCCATGAGCGCATTGAATACGCTGCTGGCCCGCGTCGGGCCACCGCAGAACAGCGGCACCACCTGCGCCGGATGACCGGCCCAACCGTCAAGATCGAATCGGGCGTCGCCTGGCGCCAAGACGACGAACACGCACTTGATGCCTCGCTGACAGGCGAGCGCACGCACGGTGTGCTCCAGCATGGGCACTCCGCCGATCAACGCGTACTGCTTGGGTTGCGTTGATCCGAAGCGCGACCCGGTGCCCGCCGCTGGAATGAGGGCGAAGTGATCGCTCGTCATGCTGCCTGGCCGCTCGAGCAATCGGGTTGAAATCAGCTGTCCACGCTGTCCGCGCTATCCATGGTATCCGCGCCCGAGCGGCGCTTCGCGCGGTCGCTGCCGCGATTGCGCTCGGCCACCGCCTTCAGCCTGCGCTCGGCTGCATCGAAGGCGTCGCGCAAGGCCACATAGGCATCCTCGTCGCGCTGATGATCGACAACGATATCGTTGCCGGGAATCTTCAGCACCAGCTTGACCACGTAGTGATTGCCGTGCTGCTTGCTGTGCTCCTCCAGTTCGATGGTCGTTTCGCAGCCGATCAACTGCGGGAAGAACTGGTCCAGTTTTCCGCTGCGCTGCACGACGGCTGCCTCGAGCGCATCCGAACGCTCGAAACCTCTCACGGTGATCCTCACTGGGTGTTGCATTGACGAAGGCTCCTGCCGAAAATTCGAAAATCCGACGTTGCACAAGACCCGCCGGGCCAGCGCCGTACGCAGCACGGCGGGCCGAAGCGACGCGGCGCGTGAAGTTTATGTGTTGCCGATGCTCGCGTCGACCCTCAGCGCTCGTCCCACTTCGACGCTTCGCTCTGGAGCAGCCAGTTGTCTTCGCCTTCGATGCCATGCGTCGCCGCATGTCCGGTGAGCAGCATCTCCATCTCGCCCTCGTCCAGACGCTCGCGGTCGTCTTCCGCTTCCACCCACTCCTCCGTCTCGGGCTCGCGCGCCGCGGACGCCGCCCGGTCGGCAGCACGTACGGGATCGATGGATTTACGCTTGACCGACCGACGCGCCGCGCCGGTCCGCACCAATCTCGCTGGCATCGTCATCTCCTTTACCGATCGGCATGCGGACGCTCCCGCGAAATCTTAGGGACGCCCAGACCATGCTGGTTGACCAAGATCAATCGCAATCGAGCGTTCTGCCGCAAGACGCGCCGACGAACGCACGAGCCGTTCAGCTTAGGCCTGTCACGCACACCATGCAACCGTGGTCCGTGCCGCGCCGCGGCATCGAGCCCCTAGCGCACGAGAATCACGCCTGAACCGAGACGGCTCAACATGCGTTCGAGCATCTCGACTGTCGCCAAGCTGGCGCCAGCCGCAAGCACGATCTGTGTCGCTCGCGCGGCTCGCGCCGCACTGATGAGCGCATCGACATCCAGGCCTGCGATGGCTCGCAGCCTCACCCGCCCGGGCGCAAGCGTGAGCCAGGACGCCAACTGGCCGCGAACGTCGGACTCCCTCACCAACGGACCGGAAGGAAATCCGACCAGCAGATCCGAGCGCAACTGCCGCGCGAGGCTGACCGCGATATCGAAGGAAGCGGCAGCGGCCGGCCCATCCTCGTACCACACCATGACGGGCCCCGCCGCCGTCGCGGCGACGCCTCGCCGGGTCACCGGGCGAAGCGAGCCGTGCGCATGCAGCAGCACCGCATCCCGGCTCTCGCACTGCGCGAGCGCCTGCCGCACCACCTTGCCGCGAGCGGTGCGATGCGACACGACAACGTTGCGCGCCTTGCCGGCGCGCTCGAGTTCGCTGACCACCCGTTGCACTCGGCGTCGAAGCAGCGACTCCATCGACTCGCGGACGATGGGACGATCCTGTCCGCTGCGCCCGCCGACCTCGCGCACGAAGGGAAGCTGCGCGAGACTGAGCAGGTCGCTGTCCTCGACGAACAGTCCCTCCAGGTCCGCACCGATCAGCGCCGCCAGTTCGACGGCGAGCATCAGATCGGCGCCTGCGCACTGCGCCGCATCGAGCGCCAGCATCAAGCGTCGCACATTGGGGGCGGGTGCCGCGTTCACTTCGGCTCTCCGGCGTTCTTCTGCGATACCGCAAACTCCCGCCGCACGCTCGTCATCGCAGCGAGCCGATCGGCCACTCGCCGATTGAAACTGCCGGCGGGATAGATGCCTGCCGCATCCGCTGCGCCGGCGGGAAGCCCGGTCAACAGCGCGACGGCCTCGTCCACCGTGCCGACTGCATGAATATGGAATGTTCCGCTCGCAGCCGCGTCCACGACGTCTTGTCGCAGCATCAGATGCCTCACGTTCGCCGCGGGAATGATGACTCCCTGCGTTCCCGTGAGCCCCCTGGATCGGCAAATCTCGAAGAAGCCCTCGATCTTTTCGTTGACGCCGCCGATCGCCTGCACTTCTCCGTGCTGGCTGATGGCGCCGGTCACGGCGAAGTCCTGCCGGATGGGAGCGCCCGCCAGGGAAGAGAGCAGCGCGCACAGTTCGGCCAGGGAGGCGCTGTCGCCATCCACCGTCCCGTACGTCTGCTCGAAACTGAGGCTCGCCGAAAGCGACAGCGGCGCCAGCCCCGCGTAGCGCGCCCCCAGCAATGACGAAAGAATGAGCACGCCTTTGGAGTGAATCGCGCCGCTCAGCTTCACTTCGCGATGAATGTCGATCACTTCACCGCCGCCAAGACGGGTCGTGGCCGTGATGCGAGTGGGCAAGCCGAACGCGTGAGCGCCGATCTGGAAGACCGACAAGCCGTTGATCTGACCGACCTTGCCACCGGCCGTCTCGATCAGCAGCACGCCTTCGGCGATCGAATCCTGCATGCGCATCTTGACCCGGTCGGCGCGCCGATGCTGCGCATCGATCGCCGCCGACACGCTCTCGGCATCCACCGCTGCCTTGCCTGCGGCGCGCGCGAGGTGGTCGGCTTCGCGCATCAGGTCGGCCAGACTCTGCATGTGCGTGGAGAGCTTGGCCTGATCGCCCGCCAGACGAACGATGTGTTCCAGCAGGATCGAGCACGCCGGGGCGTCGAAGGCGAGCATCTGCTCGCCCTTGGCCACTGTGGCGATGAGCCGCGCGTAGAGCTTCAACATCTCGTCGTCGAGTTCGACCGTCTCCTCGAAATCGGCCGCGACCTTGAACAGTTCGCGAAACTCCGGATCCCATTCGTACAGCAGGTAGTAGAGCGTGCGCTCGCCGAAGAGCACGACCTTGACGTCGAGGGGGATCGACTGCGGATCGAGCGACACGGTGCTGACCAGCCCCATCATCTCACCGATCGACGAGATCTGGATCTTGCGCGCCACCAGCGCTCGCTTGAGCGCGTCCCAGGCCAGCGGCTGCATGAGCAGCTTATGCGCGTCGATCATGAGGTAGCCGCCGTTGGCCTCGTGCAGCGAGCCCGCCTTGATGAGATTGAAGTCCGTCACGAGCGCGCCGAAGTGCGACAGGTATTCCACGCGCCCGACGAGGTTCTGGTAGGTGGGATTGTCTTCGATGACCACCGGCGCCCCCGCACGCGAGTCGTGCGCGACCAGCAGATTGGCCTGATAGCGGCGCAACCAGGCGGGCGGCTGATCCGCGCTGGGCTCGCCGCCTTCGGCCGCACCCTCGGGACCACGGCGCGGCTGAGCCGCGCTGTCGATGAGATCGCGCCGCACCTCGGCGAGGTGGCGCACGACCTCGGGCAAGTCCGAATACTCGACTTCCAGTTCAGCCACCAGATGATCGACGGCGAGCGTAGTGAACTCCCGATGCAGTTCCTTCAGCTTGTTGCGCCGCTCGCGCCCCCACTGGGGCACCTGGCGGATGATGCGCTGCAAGCGCTCCTGCAACTGCTCGATCTTCTCGCTGATGCGCTTGCGCTCGTCCTCGGGCAGCTTCTCGTACTCGTCCGGATTGATCACAGCCCCGTCGCGCAAAGGCGCGAAAGCGAATCCAGCCGGCGTGTGAACGAGCGCGATGCCTTGCTGCTGCGCCTCTTCGCCGAGTTCCTGGAAGGCCTTTCGCTCACGCTCGCCGAACTGCTCACCGAGTTCTTCGAGCCGCGCGCGAAACTCCTCGCTCTCGAAGGTTGCGGTGAGCGCGGCGAGTGCTTCCTCCGCGAGCTTGCGCATGGCATCGCGCAATTTCGAGCCCCGGCCGGGCGGAAGCTCGAGCGCCTTGGGCCGGTCGGGCTGCTCGAAATTGTGGACGTAGCACCACTCCGAAGCGCGCGGTGCCGTTGCCGCTTCCGTTTCCAGGAAGCCTCGCACCAGCGTGTGCTTTCCCAATCCCGGCGGGCCGAGCACGAAGAGGTTGTAGCCCTGGCGCCGGATGGCCATGCCGAAGCGCACCGCTTCGACGGCCCGCTCCTGGCCGATCAGTTGCGCGACAGGTTCGAGGTCCGCAGTGCTGTCGGCGCCGAGCCGGGCAGGATCGATGCGACGTCTGAGCTGTCGCGGCTGCAAAGGCTGGTTGGGCGGCAGGACATCTTCGGTCATGGTGCGAGGGCCTCCTGTATTCGCGTTCCGAGCCGGAACTCGGGAGCCGCGCTGTTCGGTTGCGCCCGATGCTACCGTTACTCGGCCTGTTCTTGGAGCAGCATGCAGGCAGCGCGTCGATCCTCGATTGACCTACGTCAAGGCCTGACCGGCGGGCGCGACTATGATGACCAGCACCCTACTTCGACCAACCACGGAGGTAATGCCATGGCTAACCTTACGCGCTACGATCCATTCGCGGACGTCGACGATATGTTCAAGGGATTTTTCCTGCGCCCGGTGCGGATGGGCATGGACGATGCGGCAACGCTCGGCCAGATCAAGGTCGACGTGAGCGAGGACGACAAGGCGGTCACGGTGCATGCCGAAGTCCCCGGCGCCAAGAAGGAAGACATCAAGGTTTCGGTGGACGGCAACGTCGTTTCGATCAGCGCTGAAGTCAAGAAGACGCGCGAGAAAAAGGACGGCGAGAAAGTGATCCGCAGCGAGCGCTACTACGGCACCGCGTCGCGCAGCTTCTCGCTGGCTTGCGACGTGGACGAAACGCAGTGCGCCGCGACCTACAAGGACGGCGTGCTCGAACTGGTCCTGCCGAAGAAGACGGGCGGACGCGTCCGTCAGATCAACATCACCTGAACAGGGCTCTCGGGGGCGGGGGCGCGCCGAGCAGCATCGCGCCAGACTCGCCCGCCTCGCCGCCCGCCGCCACAGCAAGAGGATACGAAATGCAAGTCGGAGAGATCTGCACTCGAGAGGTCGTTTGCGCGGACACGGAGACCACCATCGCGGCGGCCGCGAAGCTGATGCGTCAGTATCACATCGGCGACGTCATCGTCACGCGGGAAGAGCACGGGCGGCGCATCCCGCTCGGCATCGTGACCGATCGCGACGTGGTGCTCGGCGTGGTGGCGCCCGAGCTGAATCCCGCCACGTTGACCGTGGGCGACATCATGGGCCTGGAACTGATCACGGCCGACGAGTCCGAAGACGTCTTCGACGCGATACAGCGCATGCGCAACAAGGGCGTGCGTCGCATGCCGATCGTCCAGGCGGACGGAAGCCTCGCCGGCATCCTGTCGCTCGACGACATCATCGAAGTCCTCGCCGAAGAGATGACTCAGCTCGCGCGTCTCATCTCGCGCGAGCAACTGCACGAGCGGGACACGCGTCGCTGAACCCGGGGCGCGGGCGGCACCGAGCCGCTGCCCGCCCATCTTCCCGCCCCCGGCGGAACTGCACCGGGCTCGCTCCGCACGCACTCGGTCGACGCGTGGACGCGAACGGCGAACGGGCCCGTTCATGGCGGCATCGCCGATGCGCCCACCTGCCCGCACGCAACCCTGAGGTAAACCAAGCACCGCTCGCGACGCCCTGACGGGTTAGAATCACGGCGCTCTATCCGGCTTACTGGGGATTGGACGCTCACGATGACCTCAACGCCTCACGTTCTCGTCGTCGACGACGAACCGGCTATCAGCGATCTGATTCGGAACTATCTCGGCCGCCACGGCTTTCGCGTGAGCGTCGCCGCCGACGGCAGCGAGATGCGCGAACAGATGGCGCGCGATCCGGTCGATCTGGTGCTGCTCGACCTCGGACTGCCCGGAGAGGACGGGCTGGCACTCACGCGCCACATCCGCGCCCATTCCAACGTGGGCGTGATCATCGTGACCGGCAGCGGCGAATCGGTCGAGCGCATCGTCAGCCTGGAATTGGGCGCCGACGATTTCGTCAGCAAGCCTTTCGATTTGCGGGAGTTGCTCGCGCGCGTGCGCAGCGTTCTGCGGCGTACTGCGCATGCCATCGAGCCGGATGCGCCGACGCAGGCGAGCAGCCTCAAGTTCGCCGGCTGGCGCCTGGACACGCAAAGCCGTCGGCTGTTCAACGCACAAGGCGCCGAGGTCGACCTGACCACCGGGGAATACGATCTGCTGCAGGTCTTCGCCGAGAATCCGAACAAGGTATTGAGTCGCGATCAGTTGCTTCAGGCCACGCGCAACCGTGACGCAGGCCCCTTCGATCGCGCGATCGACATGCAGATCACGCGTTTGCGCCGCAAGGTCGAGCTGGACGCCGATAAGCCCGTGCTCATCAAGGCCGTCCGCGGCGCGGGCTATATCTTCACTTGCGCGGTGCGAAAAGCCTAGCTCGGAACGGAAACGACGTCATGACACAAGCACCCGGACCCGCGGGCGAGGAACGAGCGCACCGTCTCGATACCGCGCTCTACGTGAAGCTGCTCGAAACAGCCCCCGACGCCATGATCGTCATCGATGCGGCCGGGCTGGTCGTGTTCACGAATTCGCAAGGGGAGCGCATATTCGGCTACGCGCGCGATGAACTGATCGGCAAACCCGTCGAGACGCTGGTGCCGGAACGTCTGCGTGCGAGTCACCGCTCGCATCGCAGCGACTACGCCAAGCAGCCCACGGCTCGACCGATGGGCGACGACATGACGCTCATCGCGGTCACCAAGCAAGGCAAGGAGTTTCCGGTCGAGATCAGCCTCAGCCCGGTGCAAGCCGGCGACACGGTCTATGTGTGCGCGGCAATCCGCGACGTGAGCCGCCTGCAAAGCGCTCGTTCCGCCATGACGCGCGCGCATTACCAAGCCCATGTCGCGGAACTGGGTCAGCAAGTCATCACCGCGCGCGAATTGGATGAAGTGGCCACTGCCGTGCCCGGCCTGACCGCAAGGGCATTGGGGGCCGACGTCGTCCTGCTCCTCATCTTGAGCGCGCACGACACGGAGTTCGTCTGCCGTGCCGCCTACGGGGCGCCCGACGAAATGATCGCCGGCAAGCGCATCAAGAACGACGTCAGCACGTGCCCGGGGTTCGTGCTCGCGGAGGGCGACTCGGTGGTCGTGACGGACTACACCGCCGAGACGCGCTTCCACGCCGATCCGATGGTCGACGCACTGGGCCTGCATTGCGCGTTGTCGGTGCCGATCGGGAGCGACGAAGGCCCGGTCGGCGTGCTGAGCGCGTGCTTTCGGCAGCAGCGCACGTTCTCGGAGGACGACAAGAATTTCATGCGCTCGGTGTCCAACATCGTCGGCTCGGCGATCAAGTACACCCACGCCGAGGAGCGGTTGCGCCACGCGCAACAGCTCGAAGCGGTCGGCCAACTCACCGGTGGCATCGCGCACGATTTCAACAACCTGCTCACCGTGATCATCGGCAACCTGCAATTGGTGCAGGAAGACATCACCGGAGACGATGCAATCGCCCAGCCGATCGACTCGGCACTGCACGCCGCGTCCAGCGCGGCCGATCTCACGCGCAAGCTGCTCGCGTTCTCGCGCCGTCAGGCGCTGCGACCGCGTCCCATCGACGCCAACGAATTGGTGGGCAACATGCTGGAGATGATCCGCCGCACGCTCGGCGAGCGCATCACCATCCTCGCCTATCCCGATCCGAACGTCCCCAAGGTCCACGCGGACCCGGCACAACTCGAAACGGCACTGCTCAATCTGGTCGTGAACGCTCGCGATGCGATGCCCCAGGGCGGACGCCTGAGCATCGAAACCTCGGTGCGCAGCCTCGATCCGGACTACGCTGAGCAGTTCGGCGACGTGCTGCCTGGCCGCTACGTGATGATCGCGGTGAGCGACAACGGCTCGGGCATGCCCGAGCATATCGTCAAGCAAGCCTTCGATCCCTACTTCACGACCAAGGAACGCGGCAAGGGCAGCGGCCTGGGTTTGTCGATGGTCCACGGGTTCGTCAAGCAATCACGCGGACACGTGGCGATCTACAGCGAGCCGGGCCAGGGCACGACCGTGCGCCTGTTCCTGCCGATCGCCGGCACGGCGCGGGGCGTCGAACCTGTACGCGTCGGGCAGGCCATGCCACGCGGCGATGAAACGGTACTGATGGTCGAGGACGACGATGCCGTGCGTGCGATCGGCGCCCGCTTCCTGGCACAACTGGGCTACCGGGTGCATCAGGCTGCGGATGGGGAGGCGGCGCTGCAACTGCTGGAGGCGAATCCGGAAATCGCGCTGCTCTTTACCGACATCGTATTGCCGGGCCGCTACGGCGGCGTCGAACTCGCCAAGGAAGTGCGCGAGCGCCGTCCCGGGCTGGCGGTGTTGTTCACCTCAGGCTATGCCAGCGGCGCGATTCATCGCGTGGACTCGCTGCCCGGCGCAATGATCGACAAGCCCTACAATCGCGAAGACCTCGCAAGCGCGGTGCGCAACGCCCTGGACGCGACCGCGTAATCGCTGGCCCGGATCGCGCTGGCGTGGACACGGCCAAATTGCCTGCCGACTTGCCAGCGCCGGGCGGCGAACCTCGGCCTCAGGCAGCCTGCAGGGCGGACCCGCCCACCATCGCATGCAGACGCTCGATATCGACCAGTTCCACGGCTTTCAATTCGGCCCGAATGAGGCCTTCGCGCTGCAACCGCGAGAAGACGCGACTCACGGTCTCGAGCGTCAAGCCGAGGAAGCTGCCGATTTCCCGCCGCGACATGCGCAGGATGAAGCGGGTCGCCGAGTAGCCGCGAGCGGTCAGTCGCTGGGAGAGGTTCACCAGGAAGGCGGCCAAGCGCTCCTCCGCGCTCATCGAACCCAACAGCAGCATCATGAGGTAGTCGCGTTGGATCTCGCGGCTCATCAGCCGATGGAACATGCGCTGCATGCCCGAATCCTGGCGGCAGAGCGCCTCGAGCCGACTGAACGGAATCTCCCAGACTTCGCTGTCCTCCAGCGCCACCGCGTTCGACTGGCAGATCTCCTTCTCGATGCCATCCAGACCCAGCACCTCACCCACCATCTGGAAGCCGGTCACTTGCTCACGGCCCTCGGCATCGAGAACGATGCTCTTGAACATGCCCGAGCGCACGACGTACAGGCTGTGGAAAGGGGTGCCGGAGCGATACAGGAATTCACCGAGGCGCACGCGCCGCTTGCCGCCAGCCGCCTTGGCAACCACCGATGCGACTTCTCCCGGCAAGCCGACCAAGGCTTCATTTTCCGCGGCCTTCCGCAGCCCGGGCTGCACATCGAGTGCGGGGGAAGTTAGCGGGGAAACGGCGCGAATGGACATGGCAGGCTCCTCTTGTGGCTGGGGAAACGGCCCCGATTGATCGATGAAGGAGAGGTTACGGGGACTTTGTCACGCCTCGTTCGCCTCACACTAACGCTCTGTAACGATCTGTAACGCCGCGCATCGGCGCCGGCTTGCCGCCCGTCCCGAATCGGGCGTATGGTTGTCTCGCGGTTGGGACGGCGCGTCCCGCCCCCATGTTCATGGGATCGAAAAGAGGGAACGTCTATGCCCAATGTCCGCCCCCCGGCCGTCGCCGGCAGTTTCTATCCTGCCGACCCTGGCGCGCTTGCCCGCACGGTCGATGAACTGCTCGCAGCCGCCGATCGCCCCCAGCACGGTCTCGTCGCTCCCAAGGCCCTCATTGCGCCGCATGCGGGCTATGTCTATTCCGGTCCCACGGCTGCCGCGGCTTACTCCCAGCTGCTCGACGCCCGCGACCGGATACGCCGTGTGGTCCTGCTCGGGCCGGTGCACCGCACGCCCGTCCGAGGTCTGGCCTTGCCGGGTGTGGAGGCCTTCGCGACCCCTCTGGGCAACGTGCCTGTGGACCCGGCCGCGATCGCCCTGGTGCGGCATCTGCCGCAGGTGGTCACCAGCGCGGCCGCGCATCGATTCGAACACTCCCTGGAAGTCCATCTGCCCTTCCTGCAGCGCGTGCTGGACGACTTCACTGTGGTTCCGTTCGCCGTCGGGGAGGCATCCCGCGAAGACGTCGCCGAGGTGCTCGAGTTGCTTTGGGGCGGCGACGAGACACTGATCGTCGTGAGCACCGACCTTTCGCACTACCTGCCTTACGACAGCGCCCGCAAAATCGACGCGCAAACAGCATCGATGATGCTCGACTTGCGCAGCGACATCGCCCCGGAGGATGCATGCGGCGGCACGGCGGTGAACGGACTGTTGCTCGCGGCGCATCGACGCAAGATGAAGGTCCAGCTGCTCGACCTGCGCAATTCCGGCGATACCGCAGGCGAGCCGGACCGTGTCGTCGGCTACGCCGCGTTTGCGCTGAACTCGCCCGCAGCTTTGGAAAAGAACACCGGAGCGACGCTGCTCGGAATCGCGCGCTCGGCCATCGGCGAGAAATTCGGGAGCACAGCGCGGGCAGTCGGAGAAGGCGCGTCCTGGCTGCAGCAGCCCGGGGCGACCTTCGTCACGCTGACCCGCGCGAACGATCTGCGCGGCTGCATCGGATCCTTGGCGCCGAAGCGGGCGCTGCGCCTGGATGTGTGCGACAACGCCGTGGCCGCGGCCTTCCGCGATCCGCGCTTCAAGCCCCTGACGCTTGCCGAGTGGTCCGATACGCTGGTCGAGGTCTCGCTACTGTCGCCGCTCCAACCCTTGGCGCTGGAGAGCGAAACTGCGCTGCTGGGAGCGCTGCGGCCCGGAGTGGACGGGCTCTTGATCGAGTACGGCCATCATCGCAGCACCTTCCTGCCGCAAGTGTGGGAGCAATTGCCCGAGCCGCGCGATTTCCTCATGAGTCTGCGGCGCAAAGCGGGGCTGCCGCCCGATTTCTGGGAGCCCGAACTGCGCGTCTCCCGCTATACCGTGAGCCAATGGCGCGAACAGGATTCGTCGACCTAGCCCGATGACAACGACAGCCCAAGACCTCGATTACGAGGGACGCTACTGGCACTTCGCCGATGATGGTCGCATCCAGTGCGATCTGTGTCCGCGCGACTGCAGGCTCAACGACGGCCAGCGCGGCGCCTGCTTCGTGCGCATGCGTGCAGGCGATCGCATGCTGCTCACGACCTACGGCCGCTCCTCGGGATTTTGCGTCGACCCGATCGAGAAGAAGCCGCTGAACCAGTTCTACCCGGGCAGTTCGGTGCTCAGCTTCGGCACGGCCGGCTGCAATCTCGCCTGCAAGTTCTGTCAGAACTGGGACATCAGCAAGTCTCGCGACATGGAGCGCCTTGCGGACCAGGCGTCGCCGGCGATGATCGCGACGGCCGCGCGACGCGCGGGCTGCAAGAGCGTGGCCTTCACCTACAACGACCCCGTCATTTTCGCCGAGTATGCGATGGATGTCGCCGACGCCTGTCACGACCAGGACGTGCGGACCGTCGCCGTGACGGCCGGGTACATCGGTGCGCAGGCACGCCGCGAATTCTTCGCCAAGATGGACGCCGCCAACGTCGACCTGAAAGCTTTCACCGACGACTTTTATTTCAAGCTTTGCGGCGCCCGACTGCAACCCGTGCTCGACACGCTGATCTATCTGAAGCAGGAGACGGCGCTCTGGCTGGAAATCACGACGCTGCTCATCCCCGGCAAGAACGACTCCGACGAGGAACTGACGGCCGCCGCCGAATGGATCGAGCGCGAGCTCGGTCCCGATGTCCCGCTGCACTTCACCGCCTTCCATCCGGACTTCAAGATGACCGGCATCGAAGCCACGCCCGCGGACACGCTCGCCCGAGCGCGGCGAATCGCGATCGAGGCCGGGCTCAATTACGTCTACACCGGCAATGTTCACGACCTCGACGGCGGCACCACCTTCTGCCCGCACTGCAAAGCGGCGCTCGTCGTGCGCGACTGGCATCAGATCTTGTCGTATCGATTGAGCGACGACGGCCACTGCCCCGATTGCGGCACCGGCGTCGAGGGCCGCTACGAACGCTTCAGCGGCCAATTCGGCCGTCGCCGCATCCCCGTACGCCTGAGGGCAACCGCCGCGTAACGCCCGCGATCAGGGGACGGTCGTCCCACTGCCCGCCGCACGCTCGAGCGCAGCGTTCGCCATCGCGACGCCGAGCTCTTCCTCGGCGATGAAGACCGCATCGGCATGCTCGCCGCGCAGCAGGCTCGCTTCCTCGTCGTTATCCACCCGCACGATCGTCCTGATCGCAGGATTGAGCGCGCGCGCGGTCTCGATCATCTGTCTGGCCTTGAAGGTATCGCGCACCGTGACGATGAGCACGGCCGCTCGCGCCACGTGCGCTTGCACCAGGACCACGGGATCGGAGGCGTCTCCGAGCACGGCGGGCTCGTTCGCCTCGCGCAGCGTCTCGACGCGGTCCCGATCCTGTTCCGCCACTACCACCGATTGCCCCTGGGCACGCAGCCGGGCGTGAGCCTGGCGCCCGACCCGACCCAATCCCACCAGCACCACGTGGGCCGTCAGACGGCCCTGATCGACGTCGTACGGCAGCTCAGCGAGAGGATCGTCGGTATGCGCCATCCTGCGCGCCAGGCGCGAGCGCTTCAGAATGCTCTGCTGCAGCGGCTCGATACATCGAAAGACGAAGGGATTGAGCGCGATCGAGATCAAGGCTCCGGCCAGAATCAGGCTTTGGGCCTCCGGGGGCAGCACCTTGAGCGACACGCCCAGAGCGGCCAGGATGAACGAGAACTCGCCGATCTGCGCGAGGCTCGCCGACACGACGAGCGCCGTGTTGAGGGGATACCGCGACGCCACCACGATGATGAACGCAGCCAGGGACTTGCCCAGCACGATGATGGCAACGACGATCATCACGCGCAGCGGCTCCTCGATCAGCATCCTGGGATCGAACAACATTCCGACGGAGACGAAGAAAAGCACCGCGAACGCATCGCGCAGCGGCAGGGACTCGTCGGCCGCTCGATGGCTCAACTCGGACTCCCGCAGCACCATGCCGGCGAAGAAGGCGCCGAGCGCGAACGAGACGCCGAAGAGCTGCGCGGATCCGAAGGCGATGCCGACGGCGGCCGCGATCACGCACAAGGTGAAGAGCTCGCGCGAACCGGTGCGGGCCACCTGCCACAGCAGCCACGGAAACAATCGACGTCCGACCACCAGCATCAAGACGACGAAGAGCGCGATGCGCCCCAGCGTCACGCCGAGGGTATGGAACAGATTCGGATCGTCGGCGGCCACGCTCGCATCCGTGTCGAACCAGCGTGCGAGCGGAGGCAGCAGCACCAGCACGAGCACCATCACGAGATCCTCGACCACCAGCCAGCCGACCGCGATGCGCCCGTTCGGCGTGTCGAGGGCGCCGCGCGCCTCCAGTGCCTTCAGCAACACGACGGTGCTGGCCACCGACAATGCGAGGCCGAACACGAGGCCCGCGCCCAGACTCCAGCCCCAGAACCAGGATACCGCCACCCCCATCAAGGTCGCTGCCGTGATCTGCACCACTGCCCCAGGCAGCGCGATCCGGCGCACCGCGAGCAGATCATCCAGCGAGAAATGCAGGCCGACGCCGAACATGAGCAGCATGACGCCGATCTCGGCCAGTTGCCCGGACAACTCGGCATCGGCGACGAAGCCCGGGGTGAACGGCCCGATGGCGATGCCGGCGAGCAGATATCCCACCAGCGCGGGCAGCTTCAGCCGCACGGCGATGACACCGAACAGAAGCGCCAGGCCGAAGGCAGCGGCGATGGTGGTGATGAGGGTGATGCTGTGGGGCAAGCGCGTCTCCTGGAGTTCTGCCGGGCTCGGCGAAGACCATGCACGTCGCCGCCGCATCATCGGATGCAGCGCGACACATCGCCCGAGCCCCGCCGCGGCGAGGCTCAGACGATGTCCCGAAACCGAGGGATCAGACTGCGTTCAAGGCCTGATCGAGGTCGGCTAGGATGTCGTCGATGTGCTCGATGCCGATGGAGAGGCGAACCGTTTCTTCCTTCACACCGGCCTTGGCCAGCTCTTCCGGCGACAGCTGTCGGTGGGTGGTCGATGCCGGATGGCAAGCGAGCGACTTGCAGTCGCCGATATTGACGAGCCGCACCACGAGCTTGAGCGCGTCCTGGAAGCGCGCGCCGCCTTCCCTGCCGCCCTGCACGCCGAACGTGAGGATGCCCGAGGCCCGCCCGCCCATGTACTGCTGGACCAGCCCGTGATCGGCATGACTGGGCAGACCGGCATAGCTCACCCAGCCGACCTTGGCGTGCTTCTGCAGGAACTGCGCCACCGCAAGCGTGTTCTCGCAGATGCGATCCATGCGCAGCGCCAGCGTCTCGATGCCCTGCAATACGAGAAACGCATTAAAGGGACTGATCGCTGCCCCCGTATTGCGCAGAGGCACCACCCGGGCGCGTCCGATGTATGCAGCCGGGCCGAGCGCTTCGGTGTAGACGACGCCGTGGTACGACACATCGGGCTCGTTCAGCCGGCGGAAGCGGTCTTTGTGCTCGGCCCAGGGAAACTTGCCCGAATCGACGATCATGCCGCCGATGGAGTTGCCGTGGCCGCCGAGGTACTTCGTCAACGAGTGGACGACGATATCGGCGCCGTGCTCGAACGGCCTGCACAGGTACGGCGTGGGCACGGTGTTGTCCACGATGAGCGGTATGCCATGGCGGTGCGCGATATCGGCAAGACGCCGGAAATCGGTGACGTTGCCCAAGGGATTGCCGATCGATTCGCAGAAGATCGCCTTGGTCTTTCCGTCGATCAGCTTCTCGAACGCGTCGGGCTCGCGGTAGTCGGCGAAACGCACGGTGATGCCGAACTGCGGCAGCGTGTGCGCGAACAGGTTGTAGGTACCTCCGTACAAGGTCGACGCCGAAACGATGTTGTCGCCCGCTTCCGCGATCGTCATGATCGAATACGTGATCGCCGACTGGCCGGATGCGAGCGCCAGGCCTGCCACGCCGCCCTCCATCTCGGCGACGCGCTTCTCGAGCACGTCCTGGGTCGGATTCATGATGCGGGTGTAGATGTTCCCCTGCACCTTGAGGTCGAACAGATCGGCGCCGTGCTGCGTGTTGTCGAAGGCATACGACGTCGTCTGGTAAATGGGGACGGCAACGGCCTTGGTGGTGGGCTCGGGACTGTAGCCGCCATGAACGGCGATGGTTTCGATCTTCATCGGACGCCTCCTTCTGTACAGGGAAAAATCAGTATACCGGAGCCGGGCGCACGATCCGCCCTGCGCTGCGCGCGAATCGCCGGGCAGCCAGTCAGGTCATCGGCAAGCCGCTGCTCGTATAATCGCGGTCCATGCAATTCGAGGCGGGTGCGCCGAAGCGGGACTCACGATTCGACCAGTCCGGCATTCGACCCATGGACCGCCCCCGCGCAAACGTCTCTCACGCCGATACGACCGGCACTTACCTGGCTCACCGATGATACTGGACGCTCCACTGCCCGCCGCGGGACTTCGCCTTCGCTACGCCGGACTCGCCGGCTCGAGCGACGCGCTCGCGCTCTCCGAACTGATCCGGCATGGTCGACCGGTGGTCGTCCTGACTGCGACCGCAGGCGACGCCCAGCGGCTGACGCAGGAGCTGCCCTATTTCGCACCCGGCCTGCGCGTATTCCAGCTCCCCGACTGGGAAACCCTGCCCTACGACCGGATTTCGCCGCACCAGGATCTGGTTTCCGATCGGCTTGCTACGCTCTACCAGATGACGCAGCGCGCCTTCGACATCGTGCTGGTGCCGGTGACGACCGCGCTCTATCGCTTCGCGCCGGCCGAGTACCTCGCCGGCCGCACGTTCTTCCTCAAGCGCGGCGACACGCTCGATATCGACCGCTTCCGTGCGCAACTGACGCTGGCGGGCTACAGCAACGTCACTCAGGTGGTCGCGCCCGGCGAGTATTGCGTGCGCGGCGGTCTGATCGATCTTTTTCCGATGGGCAGCGCGCTGCCCTATCGCATCGACCTGATGGATCGCGAGATCGATACCCTTCGCACGTTCGATGTCGACACCCAGCGCACGATCTACAAGGTCAACGAGATCCGCCTGCTGCCAGGGCGTGAGTTTCCGCTCGACGACGAGGCGCGCACTTCATTCCGGCGGCGCTTTCGCGAGCGCTTCGAAGGCGACCCGTCCAAGCGCGAAGTCTACAAGACGATCGGCCGCGGCGGCGTGCCGGCCGGGATCGAGTATTACCTGCCCCTGTTCTTCGAGACGACGGCGACACTGCCCGACTACATCCCGCCCGAGTCGCTGGTGTGCCTGCACGGGGACGTCGCAGGCGCGATAGCGCGATTCTGGGAAGACACCCATTCGCGCTTCATGCTCATGCGAGGCGATTCCGACCGGCCGCTGCTCGAGCCCCGCGAGCTGTTCCTGGCGCAGGACGAGCTGTTCGGCTCGGTGAAGCCGTTCGTTCGCATCGAACTGCGAGCGGCAGCGACGGCGGGCGCCGCGGACGAGCCGACGCAAGGATCGAGCTCGGTGCTCGCGTGCGCCACCTCGAATCTGCCCGAGATCGCCGTCGAGCGGCGCGCGGACGATCCGTTGCGGCGCCTGAAGGCCTTCGCCGAGCGGTTCGACGGCCGCGTGCTGGTGGCTGCCGACAGCCTGGGGCGGCGTGAAACGATGGCTGGCTACTTCGCCGAGTACGGCTTGCGCCTGCCGACCTGCACCGACTATGCGAGCTTCCGCGCCGGCGATGCCAAAGTCATGCTCGGCGTCGCGCCGCTGGCCGGGGGCTTCGTGCTCGAATCCGAGCGCGTGGCGGTCGTCACGGAGAACGAGCTCTACTCGACGCAGGCGCGCAACCATGCGACCCGCGACACCAGCGCGAAGCGGCTGTCCAACGAGGCGATGGTGCGCGATCTGTCCGAGATCCGCATCGGCGACCCCGTGGTGCACGAAGGGCACGGCATCGGCCGCTATCAGGGCCTGCAGACCCTCGATCTGGGCGACGGCACGAGCGAGTTCCTCACGCTCGAGTTCGCCAACAGCGACAAGCTGTACGTACCGGTCACGCAGCTGCATCTGATATCGCGCTACTCGGGAGCGGCGAGCGATCAGGTGACCTTGTCGACGCTGGGCAGCGGACAATGGGAAAAAGCCAAGCGCAAGGCGGCGCAGCAGGTGCGCGACGCGGCAGCGGAGTTGCTCAATCTCTACGCCCAGCGCGCAGCCCGCAAGGGGCACAGCTTCAAGCTCAAGCCGCACGACTACGAGGCGTTCTGCGACGCCTTCCCGTTCGAGGAGACGACCGATCAGGCGGCGGCCATCACGGCGACCCTGCACGATCTGCAGGACGGCCGTCCGATGGACCGGCTGGTATGCGGGGATGTCGGCTTCGGCAAGACCGAGGTCGCGCTGCGGGCCGCCTTCGTGGCCGTCATGGACGGCAGGCAGGTTGCGGTGCTGGTGCCCACGACGCTGCTCGCCGAGCAGCACTTCCAGACCTTTTCCGATCGGTTCGCCGACTGGCCGGTGCGCATCGCCGAACTGTCGCGCTTCCGGTCCAGCAAGGAGGTTGCGCGCGCGCTGGAAGGCATCGCCAACGGGGAAGTCGACATCGTCGTGGGTACCCACAAGATCGTTCAGCCGGACGTGAAGTTCAAGAACCTGGGCCTCGTCATCATCGACGAGGAGCACCGGTTCGGCGTGCGCCAGAAGGAACGCCTCAAGGCGATGCGTGCCGAAGTCGACGTGCTGACGCTGACCGCAACGCCGATTCCTCGCACGCTGGCGATGGCACTGGAAGGATTGCGCGATTTTTCAGTGATCGCCACGGCGCCGCAGCGGCGGCTCGCGATCAAGACCTTCGTATCGCCCTCCAGCCCGGGCCTCATCCGGGAAGCCCTGCTGCGTGAACTCAAGCGCGGCGGGCAGGTGTACTACCTGCACAACGACATCGACACCATCTACCGACAGGAAGAAGCGCTGGCGAAGCTCGTGCCGGAAGCGCGCATCCGCGTCGCCCACGGCAAGATGCGCGAGCGCGAACTCGAGCAGGCCATGCGCGACTTCTATCAGCAGCGCTTCAACGTCCTGCTTTGCACGACCATCATCGAGACCGGGATCGACGTGCCGAGCGCCAATACCATGGTCATCGATCGCGCCGACAAGTTCGGCCTCGCGCAGTTGCACCAGCTGCGCGGCCGCGTGGGCCGCTCCCATCATCAGGCGTATGCGTACCTGCTCACGCCGAACGACGAATCGGTCGGTGCAATGGCCCGCAAGCGGCTCGATGCCATCCAGATGATGGAAGAGCTCGGTTCGGGCTTCTACCTGGCGATGCACGATCTGGAGATACGCGGCGCGGGTGAGGTGTTGGGCGAAGGCCAGAGCGGCGAGATGGCCGAGGTGGGTTTCAACCTCTACGCTTCCATGCTCGAATCGGCCGTCAAGGCGCTCAAGGAAGGACGCGAGCCCGATCTCACCGAGCCGCTGGGGGTGACGACCGAAATCAACCTGCACTGTCCGGCGCTGCTGCCCAACGACTACTGCAGCGACGTGCACGAACGTCTCGTGCTCTACAAGCGCATGGCGAGCGCCTCGGAACTGGCCGACCTCGACGGGATCGTCGAAGAGTTGATCGACCGCTTCGGCCTCCCGCCCCTGCCCACCCAGGTGCTGATCGAGATGCACCGGCTGCGGATACTGGGCACACCGCTCGGTGTGGTGCGCATCGACGCCGGTTCCGAGACCATCCAGCTGCAGTTCGGCAAGCACGCTTCCCTCGACCCCGCCCGGGTGATCCAGCTCATCCAGACCCGCAAGAACTATCGCCTTGCCGGCCAGGACAAGCTGCGCATCGCCATCGCACCCGGGGATGTGGCCGTTCGCATCCAGGCGATCAAGGAAGCCTACAAGGAACTCGCCGCGCCGTTCGTCGCCCCGCCGCGCGCTAAGCGCGCGAGTTGATCCGCTTGGCCGCACGGAACAGGCGCGCATAGCGTCGGCGGTCGGCATCCGCGCCGGCCACCCGCAGTTCCGGGGCGCGCGTCGCCATATCCAGCTCCAGCGCCGGATAGCGCTCGAGCAAGGCGCTGGTGACGCGCCAACCCAGACCCATGCGCTGCAGATGATCCGCCACGCGCAGGTAGCGCAACGTCGGCGCGCCCTCGGGCACCTCAGCCTCGCGCATGACCGCGAATGCGACCGGGAAGCCGAACGCGCTCTCGCCCGGTGGCGCGGAAAGCGAACTGCCCATGATCAGCTGAAAGCGCACCACCCGATCGTCCGAAGCGATTTCTCCGCTCGCATGCAGGGCACGAACGACGTTGAATTCGAGCGAATGAGCACCGGTGCCGGAGCGGCGCTCGAGCACCTCCTCGACACTCACCGGCGCCTCCTGATGCAGCCGCGAGTCGCCGAGCCCCAGGTGGTGCTCGCAAAAGCTTTGAAAACGCGCGCCGTAGGTCGCCCCGGAAACCGTCCACGTCACCCGCAGCATCCCGGCTGCGGCGAAACGCCGGAAAAGATTCATCCAGCCGCGATTGTCGGGATGGTCGAAGGTGCGCTCGAGCTGGACGTCGATGTACACGTTCTCCATCAGCTGGATGATCGATTCGCACAGGTAGAAGGCGGCGCGCAGAGCATGGACATCGTTGGGCAGCCACGGCTGGTCGGGAGCACTCGCGCCCACGGCGTGCTCCAGATGCCCCCACTCCGGATGCAGCTGACGGTCGAGGAAACGCAGCCGGTCGTCGCTGCGAATGCGGTCGAAGATGCGATCCAGCGCCTCGGAATGACGGGTGAATGCGCCTTCGGCGACGGGCAGCGGCGGATACCAGCGCCGGCGCAACTCCTTGAACAGCCGTTCGAGGTCGATGTCCGCTCCGTTCTCGTCGCGCGCGCCGCCCGCCGTACGCGGATCGTCGGCACGGGCTCGAACCGACGCGCTGGCGAACAGCTTGTCGCCTATGTGCAGGCCCAGGCGCCGGTAGCTCTCGAACTGCGGCTCGTCGAAGAACTGATCGGCCGTCGTCTGATGCGGGAACTGCGGGTGCTCGTTGCGATACTGAGCGACGTCCTGGGGCTCGTTGCCGCAGACCGTGGCCTTGATGTAGAGCAGGTAGCCGACGCCTGCGGTCGGATTGATCCGGTCGTAGCGCAGCACACCGAGCGCGCAGGAATGCAGGCTGTGCCCCTGTTCGCCGAGCGGCAGCATGGCGCTGGTATCGATCTCGATGTCGACACCCAGATCGATGCGACACTTGCGGATCGCGTTGCCCAGGTCCTCGAACGTGCTCTTGGGATCGCAGCCCGCGTCGCAGGCGACGATGAAACGACAACGCCTGCGCACCAGCTCGTAGATGCCCAGGTTCTCGAAGTGGCCGCCGTCGCTGAGATAGACGAAATCGCTGCGATCGTTCGACATGCCGAAGAGCTCGGAGAGCAGAGGCTTCAAGCTGTGCGAGGGTCCGGGCTTGCGCCAGATGTCCGGGCGCCGCGGGTTCTGAAACCAGCTGCCCAGGCGCACACTGAAGACCGTGAGCAGGAACGCCACCGTGGGCGAGCTGTGGTAGCCGGCGTTGGGGCTTGCCGCCGCCCCCGATATGGTCACGGCATTGGATAGCGCAATGGATCCCCGCTTGGCGGGACTGGCCGGTCCGCTCACGTAATCGTGGGTGGCGCAATACCGCCCGCTCCAGCGCGAGCTGCCTTCTTCGGGCATCTGGTAGCCGCAATAAAGCGGCGTGAACACGAACGAACCGGCCTTGCGCTGCTGCCAGGCGAGCTTCTGTCCGGTGGTGAGGTTGATCGCCGTGTTGATGATCGGATAGGGACGCTGGGGCAGACTCGGGCCTGCGGTCGTCGCCAACCCGCTCAAGTTGGCGAGGCCGATGTCGTCGTCCCGATCGAAGCCCGTGAACAGATGCGGCCGGCGCTCGGTCTGGCGACTGGCGCCCAGATAACAGCGCAACAGCCGGTTGCGATACAAGGGCCCGAGCGAGAAAACGTTGACGTCGACGCGCCACTGCAGGATGAAGGCCAGGGCGGCAAGCGCGAGCATCCAGATGACGAGCTGGTCGATGCGCGTGAGTGCCAGTTGGCAATACACGACACCGGCTTGGTCGACGAGCCGCACGAGTACCTGCCGTGGATCGTTCTCGGGCGCCACGCAAAGCGGCGCGTCGGGCGCCAAGGCGGCATGCATGGCCACTGCGACGGCAATCACCAGCCCGACGACGAACACGAACGGCAGCACCGCGGTGATCCAATCGAGGAAGCGCCCGGGCTTGATCTCGCTCGTCGATGCGGCGCGCCCGAGAAGCACGCCGGAAATCGTGGTGAGTATCCACCCCAGGCCCAGGGCTGCCGCCCACTCGCGCCCCCAGGCCACCAAGGCAGGCCCGAAGATCACGATCGCGAAGCCGAACGTCCAGGCCACGAGCGCCATGGTGGCCCAACCGCCCAGGCGGCCCCACCATTCGCGCACGTCCTCCGAAAAACCTCGACTCACCAGGCCGATATGCAGCACCAGCGCGAAACAGATGATGATCAACAGCGCGGGCGTCCCGAACGCGGTGATGAGCCAGGAGGATGCCTCCCAGTACTCGGTAGCGGCAGCGAGTGCGACGCGCGAGTAGCCGTAGCACATCCATCCGATCAAGGCACCGGAGAAAGGCGCGAAGGCCACCACCGAATCCCAACGAAACCGTGCCGCCCCGGGAGCAGGGCGCAGGGCAAGGCTGACGAGTGCCGCACCGAGCCACGGAAGCGTGTAGACGATGGCACCGGCCGCGATCCAGGACAACTGATGCATCGGCTCGAACTGCGGCCAATAGGCCAGTGCGACCGCGCGTAATCTCGCCGCCCCGGGGAAATCCACCAACAGCGCATGCGCGAGCAGCATGGACGCAAGCACGCCCGGCAGCACGATGGTCGCCAGCACCCCGGGCTGAGATCGGAACCAGCCCCATCGGCTGGCGGCATTGTCGAGATTGAGGATGATGGCCACGATGGAGCCCGTGATCAGGGCGAGTCCGATCGGACCGAACCACAAGCCGGGTATCCAGTCCAGGCCCTGGATCAACAAGCGCGGCAGCAGCAGCGCGAATCCGAGGCAAGCCACGATGAGCCCGAGATTGAGCCACAGATTGCGAAGGTAGATGGCGATCGTCGCCCAGCTGTCGCCGCTGAGATAGCCCGGCCTGAGCATGAGGTAGTTGCTGTAATCGCGCAGCCACCCGACCTCGCGCGGCTCGGGGACGAGACCGCGCAACGCGTCGCGCATCTCTTGCTGAACGCCGTGCACCCCTCGGGCATGACGATGGATCCAGGCGGTGAGCCAGGCCCCGATGTAGCCGCCGCCCGAGACGGTGGACAAATAGTCGAAGCGACCGAGCAGGCGATGGCGGGCGAGCGATTGAATGATGCCCAGATTGAACGTGGCACTGCGAATTCCGCCGCCGGAGAACGCGAGGCCGCACAGGTTGGCGGCGCGAGCACGCGTGGTCGCACCGACGTCTTCGTCGACGGCCGGCTCGATCGGCTCGGCATCCACGCCATGCGCCTGGCGTGCCTTCGCGATCAAATCGACCTCTTCGTTGAGCACCCGCTCGAAGCGGACCGGCCGGTTGGGCTCCTGCATTATCCGCCTCCTCTGAATTGCAGCGCCTGGGCAGGCATTCGACACGCGCCGCCTCGACGATCAGCGACTATGGCACAAATCGCCCATGAGAAGCCATGCCTGCGCTCCGATGCCGTGATGTCGATCCTCGATTCGGGCATATCCGGAATAGAATAGCGGCCTCATTTTCAATCTGTCCCCGATGTCTAATCTCGTCGTGCAAGGCGTGGAGATCGCGACCGGCGATCTCAAGGCGCTCGCCAAGCTCACAAGCGCCGCCTCCATCGAACGCATCAGCGCGAGCGCCTTCCGCTTGCGGGACGCTCGGTTCGTCGACGAAGTCGCCCCGTTTTGCGAGCAGGCGAGCCTCGATCATGCGTATGTGATGCCGGGGCGGCTGTTGGCGGACTTCGGGTTGGTGGTGATGGACATGGATTCGACGCTCATCACGATCGAGTGCATCGACGAAATCGCCGACATGCAAGGCATCAAGCGTGAGGTCGCCAGTATCACCGCCTCGGCCATGCGGGGAGAGATCGACTACGCGGAGAGCCTCAGACGCCGGGTCCAACTGCTTGCGGGACTGCACGAAAGCGCCCTCGATCAGGTGTACCGGGAGCGACTGAAACTCACTGCGGGCGCGGAGGCCATGCTGAGGTCCATGCGTGCCGCGGGCATGCGCACCCTGTTGGTCTCGGGCGGATTCAGCTTCTTCACCGCTCGTCTGAAGGAGCGCCTCGGCCTGGATGCCGCTTTTTCGAACGAACCGGAGATCGTCGACGGCCGCTTCACCGGAAGGGTGCTCGGCGGGATCGTGGATGGCGCAGCCAAGGCTCACGAGCTTTGCCGCATGCGCGATGCGCTCGGTCTGAGGCGGGAACAAGTCATCGGCATCGGCGACGGTGCGAACGATGTGCCCTTCCTGAAGGAAGCGGGTGTCTCGATCGCCTTCCGGGCCAAACCGGCCGTGCGCGCCGCGACCACGCACTGTATCGATCATGTCGGCTTGGACGGCGTCCTCGCATTGTTCGAGTAACGGCGCATCGAGCAGCAAGCGGGGCTAGTGGCCCGCGTCGGAGGTTCGCCGAACGAAAACGCCGAGAATCGGCGTTCTGGTTGCTCGGAGAGCCTCGCCAGGTGTCCGGCCTCGCTGCGGTTCGCTTCGCGTCCAAAACCGATCTCGACGCGGTTGAACCAGCGGCATCATCGATACCGTTCGGCCGCTCGGCCGTTCGTCAGCGAATCTCCGACTCAAGACGCTACGGCTGCAGCTTGATGTGCCGGCCGTCGTCCCCGGCTTGATAGGCGATCCACGGCTCAGCGGCATTGCGACACATACCGTAGCGAAAGGGCCAGGTCGATCGCCCTGGCGTGAGGAACCGCAAGTCCTGGAACCATACGCACACCGACGGGTTGCCGCGCTCCACCGTGGCGAGAACGGGAAACGCGGAGAACCAGCGGAAGAAACCGAAGTCCGGATGGGTCCACACCTGCTCCGCCAGCGCGCGTTCTTCGCCCACGCCCAGGCGCAGTGTCTTCTGCCAGCGGGCTGAAGCGACAGGCAGATAGGCGCTGTCCAGGCGTTCGATGAGCCCCGCTTGCGGACCAGGCGTCAAAGCTCGATCGCGCCGCAAATTGACGAAGGCATAATGATAGAAGTCGCGCTGGGCGACGATCACCATCCAGTTGAACGGCGATACCGGGCGCGGCAGCGCTTTCACCGTGACATCGTCGAAACCCTGCTCGCGGGCATAGTACTCCCCGACCTCGACCGCCTGCTGCTGCTGCATCCACTGGAAGGAAACATAGCCGCACAGGAACAGGAGCGCGGCAATGGCAGGCACCCGGGAGCGGCGCAGCGCCCAGGACGCGAGCAATCCCGCGACGATGATGCCGCTGAGCCATGGATCGAGGATGAAGGTCGTGCCCCAGTCATGCCGCACCTGCGACAAGGGCGCGAAGACCATGGTGCCGAAGGAGGTGATCAGATCCCCGAGGATATGAATTCCGATGGCAAGCGCACTCACGACGAAGTACGTCTTGAAGCCCGCCGGATTTCGCCTCAGGCGCGACCAGATCCAGGCAAGCAGGAGCGCGAACAGCGGCAGGGCGATGAACGAATGCGTGATGCCCCGATGGTGATGCAGATAAGCCAGCGGGGAAACGAGCGAAAAGACCACATCCGAATCGGGAAATGCCGCGGCCACGAAGCCGAGCAGCACGCAATCGCCGCGGGAAACCGACGCGCTCGCGCCGGGGGCGATGGCGCGACCGAGGAGCGCACCACTCAGAGCGTGCGTGAATGTATCCAAAGTATCGTTCGAAGGGTGCCGAGATTGCGAGGGCGCGATCAACGCGGCCTGTGCACGAATGAAGCGCACGCTGCGTGATCGGATTCACGAATGATACCGCAGCCCGGGGACGCGAGAGAGGGCGTATGCGGCAGATCGCGCGCTTCGGCGCCCGCTCAGTCCCAGCGGTCGTCGCGCACCTGGACGACACCCCCCTCGATTCGTATGGGGAACGACGTGGTCGCCTCATAGGCGGGTGCGCTCAAGGCTTCTCCGGTGCGCACACTGAAGCGGGCGCCGTGCCGGGGACAAACGATCACGTCGCCGTCGAGGCAGCCGCTTGCCAGATCGCCACCGTCATGCGTGCATACGTCTTCGATCGCGCAATACTCGCCACCGACATTGAATACGGCGATGCGCGTTCCGTCGGCATCCACGATTCGGCAAGCGCCGGCCGGCAATTCGTCGGCACCGGCAACATCGATCCACTCGGACATACTCAACCTGACAATGCGGTCATGGGGCGCTGCGGGTTCGACGGCTCAGACAGCGACGACTTCGATCTCGGGTTCGATGGATCGCACCAGACTCTCGATGCCGGCCAGCGTACCCGACAGGGAACTCGGACAACTCCCGCAAGCACCCTGGTAGTGGACTTCGAGCACATTGCCCTTGAGGCCGACGACGAAAAGATCGCCACCATCGCCCTGCAGGTAGGGGCGCACCTGTTCGTCGAGCAACTCGCTGATGCGGGAGAAGCGCTCCTGCTCGTCGGGCGTCATCTTCTCGGTGCTCGACGCGCTCGGAGCGGCGGCATACTGCTGCGACTGGACCTCGGCGGAGGGCGCGTTGCGTATGGGCTCGGCAAGCTTGCGCAGCAGTTCCGGCCAGTCGGCCCCGCCGTCCTGGGTGACGGTGATCCAGTGATCGACGTAGAACACGTTGGTGACGTGCTCGATGTCGAACAGCTGCGCCGCCAGGGGATCTTCCTGTGCCTGCGCCGAATTGTCATAAGAGCGCGAGACGCCCCAAGTGAGCGGCTCCTTGAGGATGAACTTCTTCGCGTTCGGGTTCGGTGTTCCGTCGATTTCGGCGATCTTAGGCATGGTCGGTACGCTCCAGGCCGGCACCGGGGACGGGATCGGCTTCGCCCTCGGTCGAGACCTGTTCGATTGAATGGATCGCCGAGTGCAGCGTATGCCACGGCAGGATGGCGCACTTGACGCGTGTGGGCAGATCACGCACACCCGCGAACACCGTGAGCCGCCCGAGGTGATGATCGCCAGACTGCGGATCGAGCTTGCCCGTCGACATGTCGCGGAACTCCTGCCCGAGTGTCAGCGCGTCATCGATGCTCTTGCCCTTGACGGCATGCGTCATCATCGACGCGGATGCTTTGCAGATCGCGCAGCTTTGCCCCTCGAAGCTGATCGCCTCGATCCGGGCGTCCTTCAGCCTGAGGTAGACCCAGATATGGTCGCCGCACAAGGGATTGAGGCCCTCGGCGTGATGGCTCGCATCGTCGAGCTTGCCCCAGTTGCGCGGCTTGCGGTTGTGATCCAGGATGACTTCCTGGTAGAGCTGGTTGGCGGCACTCATCCGGCGAACACCTTCTGCACCTTCCTGATCGCATCGACCAGGACATCGACTTCCTGCAGCGTGTTGTAGAACGCGAACGAAGCGCGGGCGGTTGCAGGCACGCCGAAACGCTGCATCACAGGCTGCGCACAGTGATGTCCGGTGCGCACGGCCACCGCTTCCTCGTTGAGCAGCGTGCCGACATCGTGCGGATGCACGCCTTCGACCTCGAACGAGAGCACGGCAGCCTTGTGGCTGGCAGTGCCGATGAGACGCACCCCTTCGATGGCGCCGACCCGATCGGTCGCATAGCGCAGCAATTCGTCTTCGTGCGCCTTGATCGCTCCCAAACCGATGGCTTGCAGGTAGTCGATCGCCGAGCCCAGCCCGATCACTTCGGCGATCGGCGGCGTGCCCGCTTCGAACTTGTGCGGGATGTCGGCATAGACCGTCTTCTCGAAGGTGACCGAGAGGATCATGTCACCGCCGCCCTTGAAGGGCTGCATGGCCTGCAGATGCTCTGCCTTGCCGTAGAGAATGCCCACCCCCGTGGGACCGCACATCTTGTGGCCGGAGAAAGCGTAGAAGTCGCAATCGAGATCCTGCACGTCGACCTGGAGATGGGGCGCCGCCTGGGCGCCATCGACCAGCACCGGCACGCCCTGGGCATGCGCGATGGCCACCATCTCCTTCACCGGATTCACCGTGCCGAGCGCATTCGAAACGTGCGTCAAGCCCACGAAGCGCGTGCGCGGCGAAAACAGCTTGCGGTACTCCTCGACGAGCAGCTCACCGGCGTCGTCGCACGGAACGACGCGAATGCGAGCGCCCTTCTCTTCGGCAAGCATTTGCCACGGCACGATGTTGGAATGATGCTCCAGCACCGAGAGAATGATCTCGTCGCCTGCGCCGATGAACTTGCGCCCGTAGCCGTGGGCCACCAGATTGATCGATTCGGTGGTACCGCTGGTGTAGACGATTTCGCGCTCTTCGCGCGCATTGAGCAAACCGCGCACCTTGCCGCGCACGGCTTCGTATTCACGAGTGGCGACTTCGCTCAGGTAATGCACGCCGCGGTGGATGTTGGCGTGCTCCGAGGTGCGATATTTGACGTAACGGTCGATCACCTGCTGCGGCATCTGGCTCGATGCGGCGTTGTCCAGGAATACCAGCGGCTTGTCGTTCACCTGCAAGCGCAAGATGGGGAAATCCTGGCGCACACGCTCGACGTCGAAGCCGCGATCGTCCGCACGCGGGGCGGCCTGGGTTGCTGCGACGGCTTTGCTCATGCTGCCTCCTGAGTGCGCTCCAGCACGATCTTTGCCAGGGCGGAGCGCAAGGTGGCCACCGGGATGCGCTCGATGACTTCGGCTGCGAAGGCATACGTGAGCAGATTGCGGGCGCGCTCGTTCGACAAGCCGCGAGTCTGCAGATAGAAGGTTTCGTCCGGATCGAGCTGCCCGATGGCGGCTCCATGAGCGCACTTCACGTCATCGGCGAAGATCTCGAGCTGCGGCTTGGCGTCGATACGCGCACGATCGGAGAGCAGCAGACCGCGGCAAGACTGCCCGGCATCGGTTTGCTGCGCGCCCTCGCGCACGAGAATCTTGCCGTTGAACACGGCGTGCGCGGCCCCGCCGACCACGCATTTGTAGAGCTGACGCAGCTTGCCATGCGCGTGCGCATGGTCGACGCTGCTGTGCGTGTCGGCAAGCTGGCGGCGATCGATCAGGGCCAGTCCCGCCATCGTCGTATCGCAGCCTTGACCGTCATGGCGCACCGCGATGTCCAACCGCGACAAGCGTGCGCCCAACGCCACGTTGACGAGCTCGTAGCGGCTGCCCGCCGCCTGCTTCACCGAGCAGCTGCCGAGCTGGAACGCATCGGCGGCCTCGCGCTGCAGGCGCGCGTGCGAAACGCATGCATCGGCATCGAGGACGATCTCGCTGACAGCTGCGCTGAAATAGGTCGCCTCGCCCAGCGCCACGAAATCCTCGATCAACGAGCAGCGGCTCGCCTTGCCGGCAATCAGGAGTGTGCGCGGATAAACCGCATGCGCCTGTTCGCGTCGTGTGGCCACGTGCAAGACGTGCACCGGCGCCGATACCTCGCACCCGGGATCGACGACGACAACGGCGGCGTGACGCAGGAAGGCCGTGTTCAACGCGGCAAAGACGCTGGATTCATGCGTGATCGACTGGCCCAAATGACGTTCGAGCAGACCCGCATGCGCGGACAAGGCCTGACGCAGATCGAGCACGTGCAGGCCGGCGCTCGCAGGCAGCTTCGACAGACTGATGGACAACACGCCGTCGACGAATACCAGTCTGGCGTGCGCTTCGGGAAACAGCAGCGCGTGCGCCGCCTCCGAGCCGATGTCGACGGCATCCGTAGCCGGATGAAAGGACAGGCGAGTCAGCGGGGACAGATCGGTAAAGCGCCATTCTTCTTCGCGGGTCGTCGGCAAGGGCACGGAATTCGCGCGCTCTAGCGCCTGCGCCCGAAGGCGATCGAACCAGGCCGTGCCGGAAGCACTTGCCGGCGGCCCGTCGAGCAACGCACTCATGAAGGGGGACTGGACCATGGGACGCGTCAGGCCGCCGCTCGGGCGCGATCGAATTCGGCTCGAACCCAGTCGTAGCCACGCGATTCGAGTTCCAGCGCCAGTTCCCTGCCGCCGGTCTTGATGATCTGGCCGCCTTCCATCACGTGCACGTAATCCGGCGTGATGTAGTTCAGCAGGCGCTGGTAGTGGGTCACGAGGATGACGGCTCGATTGGGAGCGGCCAGGCTGTTCACGCCATTGGCGACCACGCGCAGCGCATCGATGTCGAGACCCGAATCGGTTTCGTCGAGCAATGCGATCACCGGCTCGAGCAGCGCCATCTGCAGGATCTCGTTGCGCTTCTTCTCTCCGCCCGAGAAGCCTTCGTTGACGTTGCGATCGAGGAAGCTCGGATCCATCTCGACGATCTTGATCTTCTCGCGCACCAGGTCGTCGAATTCGAGCGGATCGAGTTCATCGCCGCCGCGGGCCGCCTGCACGGAGTTGTAGGCAAGCCGCAGGAACTGCGCGTTCGACACCCCCGGGATCTCGATCGGGTATTGAAAGCCGAGAAAGAGCCCGGCCTGCGCGCGTGCCTCGGGCGTCATCTGGAGCAGATCCTGGCTGCGAAAAGCCACAGACCCACCGGTCACCGTATACGCCGGATGCCCGGACAGCAGCTTGGCCAGCGTGCTTTTGCCCGATCCGTTGGGCCCCATGATGGCATGCACTTCGCCGGCGCGCACGGTGAGGCTCACGCCCTTCAATATCTTCTTGTCGCCGATGCTGGCGGCGAGACCTTGAACATCGAGCAATACGGGACTGTCCGCGCGAATCATCCGACACTTCCTTCGAGTTTGACGCCGAGCAGCTTGGTGGCTTCCACCGCGAACTCCATCGGCAGCTGCTGGAACACATCCTTGCAGAAGCCGTTGATGATCATGGACACGGCCTCCTCGGCGCCGATGCCGCGGCTGGCGAAATAGAACAGCTGGTCTTCTCCGATCTTCGAGGTCGAGGCTTCGTGCTCGACCTGCGCCGTCTTGTTCTGAACCTGGATATAGGGGAAGGTATTCGCCCCGCAAGTCGATCCGATCAGCATCGAATCGCACTGCGAGAAGTTGCGGGCATTGTCGGCCTTCGCCCCCACCTTCACCAGGCCGCGATAGCTGTTGTTCGAGTGCCCCGCCGAGATTCCCTTGCTGATGATGCGGCTGCGGGTATTGCGGCCGATATGCACCATCTTGGTCCCGGTGTCGGCCTGTTGATAATGATTGGTGAGCGCGACCGAGTAGAACTCGCCGATGGAGTTGTCGCCGAGCAGCACGCAACTCGGATACTTCCAGGTGATCGCCGAGCCGGTCTCGACCTGGGTCCAGGAGATCTTCGAGTTCGCGCCCTTGCACAAACCGCGCTTGGTGACGAAATTGAAGATGCCGCCCTTGCCGTTCTCATCGCCGGCGTACCAGTTCTGCACCGTCGAATACTTGATGTCGGCGTCGTCCATCGCCACGAGTTCCACCACCGCGGCATGCAGCTGATTGGTGTCGAACTTCGGCGCCGTGCAGCCTTCGAGATACGACACCGATGCGCCTTCCTCGGCGACGATCAGGGTGCGCTCGAACTGGCCGGAATCCTGCGTGTTGATGCGAAAGTAGGTGGACAAGTCCATCGGGCACTTCACGCCCTTGGGAATGAAGCAGAACGAGCCGTCGGTGAACACGGCGGAGTTCAGCGCCGCGTAGTAGTTGTCGCCCGTGGGCACGACGCTGCCCAGATACTTGCGCACCAGTTCCGGATGATCGGCCACCGCCTCCGAAATCGAGCAGAAGATTATGCCCACTTCGGCGAGCTTTTGCTTGTACGTGGTCGCCACCGAAACCGAATCGAAGATCACGTCGACGGCCACCCCGGCGAGCGCGGCACGCTCGTTCATCGGCACGCCGAGCTTCTCGAAGGTACGCATCAGTTCCGGATCGACTTCGTCGATGCTCTTGAGCTTCTTGGGCTTGGGCGCGGCGTAATAGATGATGTCCTGAAAGTCGATCGCCGGGTAGTGCACGTTCGGCCACTTGGGCTCGGTCATCGTCAGCCAATGACGATAGGCGTCGAGCCGGAACTCGAGCAGCCAGGCCGGCTCCTTCTTCTTCGCCGAGATGAGGCGAATCGTGTCTTCCGAGAGGCCCCGTGGCGCCGTCTCGGACTCGATCGCCGTGACGAACCCGGCCTCGTAAGGCCGATTCACCAGATCCTGGATGACCGCACTCATGCCGTTACGCCCGCGTTCTTATCTATGCTGAAACTTTCCCCGCAACCGCAGGTGGCCGAAACATTGGGATTGTCGAACTTGAACGACTCCGACAAGCCCTCGCGCCGGAAGTCGACGAAGGTCCCGTCCAGATAGGCGAGCGCGTCCCGATCGATGATCACTTTCGCGTCGTGGGAATCGAACGTCACATCATTGCCTTCCACCTGATCCGCGTAGTCCATGGTGTAGGCGAATCCGGAACACCCCACCCGCTTGACGCCCAGACGCAAGCCGATCCCTCGGCCGCGCTTGGCCAGTTGCTTCTGGATATGCTTTGCAGCGCTTTCCGAAAGTGTGATCGTCATGGTCGTCATCCTTCTTCGTGTTCGACTATCCGAAATTCACGCAGGTACCGTGCTCGACGTACCGGGCCGGCGCTCGGCCACCTGAATCACCGAGACGCTGCCCGCGTTCTGATGGTTGCGAACCAGTTCGGCCAGCGTGACCGAACGCAGGTAGTTGAAGATGTGGGTATTGAGGTTGGCCCACAAGTCGTGCGTGAGGCACTTGTGATCGTCCTTGCAGTTTTCCTTGCCGGCGCACTGGGTTGCATCGATCGGCTCGTCCACGGCCAGGATGATGTCGGCGACCGCGATGTCCTGGGTGGGTTTGGCGAGCCGGTAGCCGCCTCCGGGGCCGCGCACGCTACTGACCAGGGCATGGCGCCGCAACTTGCCGAAGAGCTGCTCCAGATAGGAAAGCGATATCCCTTGTCGCCCGCTGATCTCGGCCAGCGTGACGGGCCCGCTGCCTCCACGCAGCGCCAAGTCCATCATGGCCGTCACGGCAAACCGTCCCTTGGTCGTCAGTCGCATCGCAGCACCTCGCTTGGGTCTGTGGTGAAAGCGGCGGAAGGCGTCGGCCCCTCGCCGGGCTATAGTTGATCAACGCGGTCAACTATAGATTTCCCAAGCGGATTAGTCAACAATTCTGTTCAGGTCGTTCACGTCGAATGGTTTCGCTTCGGCGGGGCCTTCTTCGATCGCGATTCCAGCCGCCCTCATCGCTGCGATGAGCGCGTCGATGCGCTTGTCGGCATGACTGGAATGATCGATCAGCCGATGCAGCGCCTGCACCACCGGGTCGTTCATGTCGCGGCTCACCGCGTAAGCGGCAAACCCGTCGGCCGGCGCCTCGGCGCCTCCGACCACGCGCGCGGGAATGCCGACCACGGTTGCGCCGTCCGGCACGTCCTTGACCACTACCGCGTTCGAACCGACCTTGGCGCCGCTGCCGACCGTGATCGGCCCGAGAATCTTCGCGCCCGCCCCGACCACGACGTTGTTCACGAGGGTCGGATGTCGCTTGCCCTTGTTCCATGTCGTGCCGCCGAGCGTGACCGCGTGATACAAGGTGCAGTCGTCCCCGATTTCGGACGTCTCGCCGATCACGACGCCCATGCCGTGGTCGATGAAGAACCGCCGCCCTATGGTCGCTCCGGGATGAATCTCGATGCCGGTCAACCAGCGCCCGATGTGCGACATGAAGCGCGCCAACCACTTCAAACCCGCCACCCAGAGGGCATGCGCGAGCCTGTGCATGAGAATCGCATGCAGGCCCGGATAGCAGGTCAGCACTTCCCACGTCGAGCGTGCAGCGGGGTCACGCTCGAAAACGACCGCGATATCTTCTCGAAGACGACTGAACATGGCTGGAGGATCAGAACGCAACGGCCGACCAGAGGAACGAGGGCTTAGTGTAACCGGCACGCGTACCGCGGTCGTCAATTGTTCGCCTCATCGCTCGCGCTGCTCCGGCACGGAATGGAAGAAGCCTCGCAGGATGGCGATCTCCTCGGATTCCGGACGAGCCCGCCCGAACATGCGCCGCATGCGCTGCACCAGCCGCCCGGGGCGCTCGGGGTGGATGAAACCGGTGGACCGCATGGTCCGCTCCAGGTGCGCGATCATCCCTTCCACTTCTTCGTGACTCGCAGGCCGCTCTTCACTGCCCTGCGGAGCCTCGACTTGGCCGTCGAGGCAGGCGCAGCGCAGCTCGTAAGCCATGATCTGCACCGAGGCTGCAAGATTGAGCGACGGATATTCGGGATTGGCGGGAATGCGCACCAGGCGATGACAGCGGCTTAAGGATTCGACGCTCAATCCGGTGCGCTCGGTCCCGAACACGATGGCCACCTCGCCCTGACGGGCCGCCGCCACGAACTCCTGGGCGCCCGCTCGCACCTCGGTCACCACGGGGGTCAGATCGCGGCGCCGCGCACTCAGCCCGCCGACGAAGAACGTCCCTGCCAGCGCCGCATCGAGGTCGGGGAAACATTGTGCATTGCCCAGCACATCCAGCGCACCGGAGGCCCTTGCGTCAGCCTCGGGATGAGGAAAAGCCTTGGGATTGACCAAAACGAGGCGCCCGAGGCCCATCGTCTTCAACGCCCGGGCGGCCGCACCGATGTTGCCGGGATGACTGGGCTCGCACAACACCACGCGGATGTTGCGCAGCGCTTGGAACTCATTCACGCCGAACTCCTGGTTTGAGTCGATGCCCTGCTAGAATAAAGGGCTGCACCAGCGCGAGTAAGAGAACACGTGAACACCATTCATCCCATGCTCAATACCGCGGTGAAAGCCGCGCGCAGAGCCGGAAGCATCATCAATCGCGCGACGAGAAACCTCGATTTGCTGACGGTTCGCACCAAGAGTGCGAACGACTTCGTCTCCGAGGTCGACCATGAGGCCGAGCGGTGCATCGTGGAGATGCTGCATACCGCCTACCCCGACCACGCGATTCTAGCAGAGGAAAGCGGCGCAACCGGCCGCTCCGAGTACGTCTGGATCATCGATCCGCTCGACGGCACCACGAACTTCCTGCACGGCTTTCCCCAGTACGCAGTCTCCATCGCGCTCATGCACCGCGGCGTACTGAACCAGGCCGTGATTTACGATCCGACCCGCAACGATCTCTTCACCGCCAGCCGCGGACGCGGCGCGTTCCTCAACGAGACGCGCCTGCGGGTGTCACGACGCGTCCGCTTGGGCGAAGCGCTGATCGGCACCGGACTGCCGTTCAAGCAGTTCACCCATCTCGACGCCTATCTGGGGATCTTGCGCGACGTGCTGCAAAAGACGCCCGGCGTGCGACGTCCCGGTGCAGCCTCGCTCGATCTGGCCTACGTCGCCGCGGGCAGGCTGGACGGCTTTTGGGAATTCGGACTCTCCCCGTGGGACATCGCGGCGGGGGCCCTGCTCATTCTCGAGGCCGGCGGGCTGGTCGGCGATCTCGAAGGCAACGACAGCTACATGGAGACGGGCAACGTTTGTGCGGGCAATCCCAAGGTGTTCGGGCAACTCGTGCAGATCATGGCGCCGCATCTGACGCCCGCCTTGCGCACGAAGCAGGACGCTCGGCCGGCCACCAAACCGGTGGATTGACCCGCGCCTTTCCCGGCCCTGCGACGTCGGGTCAGCGGCGCACGCGCATACCGAGGGAGCCTACCGCATGAAGCTTGCAATGCTGGGGCTGGGACGCATGGGGGCGAACATGACTCGCCGCCTCCTGCGCGCCGGCCATGACTGCGTCGTCTACGACCCCAGGGCGCAAGCCGCGCAGGAACTCGCCGCGCAGGGCGCGCTCGCCGCCTCATCGCTCGCATCGCTGGCGAACGCCCTCCCCAAGCCTCGCGTGCTCTGGTTGATGGTCCCGGCAGGTGCAGTCGAAAGCGTTCTCGGCGAACTGCGCCCCCTACTCTCACCCGGCGATATCGTCATCGACGGCGGCAACTCGCGCTACGTCGATTCCATGCGGCGAGGCGAATCGCTTGCCGCGGCCGAAATCGAGTTCGTCGACGTCGGCACGAGCGGCGGGATCTGGGGCCTGGAGCAGGGTTTCTGCCTGATGATCGGCGGAAAGCCGCATACGGTGCGCTTTCTCGACCCGATTTTTCGCGCACTGGCGCCCGGGCGCGACGCAGCCCCGCCCACGTCCACAAGCACGGCCGGCAGCAGCGTCGACGAGGGTTATCTGCACTGCGGCCCGATCGGCGCCGGCCACTACGTCAAGATGGTCCATAACGGCATCGAATACGGACTCATGGCTGCCTATGCCGAAGGCATGAACTTGCTGCACCATGCCCGCGGCCCCTCTCAAGGAATCGTCGACAGCGAGATCGGCGAAATCGCTGAACTGTGGCGGCGCGGCAGCGTGGTTCGCTCCTGGTTGCTCGATCTCGCGGCGCGAGCATTGCAGAGCGATCCGTCGCTCGCAGGCTTCGAGGGACACGTAGCGGACTCCGGCGAAGGCCGCTGGACCATCCACGCTGGCGTCGAGGCCGGCGTCCCGCTGCCGGTTCTGAGCGCAGCCTTGTTCGCGCGCTTCAGCTCCCGCGGCGAAAGCGCCTTCGCCGACAAGTTGCTCTCGGCGCTGCGCAATGAGTTCGGAGGCCATGTCGAGCCGCCGAAGGGATCATGACGAGCCTCGCGCGTTCCGACGCCGTCGTCATTTTCGGCATCACCGGCGATCTCGCGTACAAGAAGCTTCTGCCCGCACTGGCCGGCCTGGCAATGCACGACATGCTCGACATGCCGGTCGTCGGCGTCGCGCGCAGCCCCTGGGACGGCGAAAGACTGCGCAGTCAGGTCGCCGCGAGCCTCAAGGATGCAGGCGTGGACGATCAGACCGTACTGGCTCGGGTCATCGCCCGGTTGCACTACGTGCGCGGGGAGTACGGCGATGAATCGACCTACGATCAGATCTGCCGAACGCTGAACCGGGCACGCCATCCGCTCTTCTACCTGGCGGTGCCTCCCGGTTCCTTCGAGCACGTGATCGAGGGGCTTGCATCGATTCCATGCGCGGCGAACGGCCGCCTCATCGTCGAGAAGCCGTTCGGCCGCGACCTCGCCTCGGCGCACACGCTCAACCAACTGCTGCGGCGGCATTTCGACGAGTCGGCGATTTTTCGCATCGACCACTACCTCGGCAAGGAGCCGGTGCAGAACCTGCTCTATTTCCGTTTCGCAAATGCCTTCATGGAGCCGATCTGGAACCGACATTACATCGAGTCGGTGCAGATCGACATGGCCGAAACCTTCGGCGTCGAAGGCCGCGGCCATTTCTACGAGCAGGTCGGCGCGATGCGCGACGTGGTCCAGAACCACCTGCTCCAGGTGCTCGCCCTGCTCGCCATGGAGCCCCCGACGAGCGCGGAGAGCGAGGCGATCCGCGACGAGAAAACCAAGGTCATGCGCGCCATTCGGCCGCTCGAAGAGCGCGACTTGGTTCGCGGCCAGTATCGCGGTTACCTGACCGAAGAAGGCGTCGCGAAAGACTCCCAGGTAGAAACCTTCGCGGCCATGCGTCTGTTCGTAGATTCCTGGCGCTGGGCGGGCGTGCCCTTCCTGATCCGCACCGGCAAGCGACTGCCGATCACCACCACCGTCGTGCGCGTGACGTTGCGCCAGCCGCCACAGCATCTATTCGGCGCCGCAGAGGCCATGCCGGCAAAGAACCAGTTTCGCTTCGAACTGGGCCCCGGCCAAGTTCGCATCGACCTCCACGCCCGGGTCAAGGCGCACGGCACCGCGATGCGCGGCGATGACGTGAGCCTGCAGTTCTGCAGCGATCGGGACAACGAGGCGAGCGCCTATGAACGCCTGCTGGGCGATGCCATGAAAGGCGACGCGACCCTGTTCGCGCGGCAGGATGCGGTGGAGGCCGCCTGGCGCGTCATCGAGCCGGTGCTCGGCGCACCCGGCCCGGTGCATGTCTACGAGCCCGGCACCTGGGGGCCGAACGCCGCAGACGCAATCGCGGCACCCCAAGGCGGCTGGCATCACCCCGCGGCGAACCACGCCCAGGACGCCTGCAAGTAAGCGTCGCGTCGGTCTGCCGCACGCGGCTGCGTCAATCGCCGCCCTGGGCTCCCGCCGCGTCGCTGACGCTCTGCCAACGCCAGTCCCGCACCTCGGGCATGTCTTCGCCGCGCTTGACGATGTAATCCTCGTGCTCCGCCAGCTTGCCACGGGCGTGGCTCGTCAGCGCGCCGGCATAGCGGGCGGCGGCGGGCACACGGCGCACCACGTCGAGCAGGATATGAAAGCGGTCGATGTCGTTGCGCACCGCCATGTCGAACGGCGTGGTGGTCGTTCCCTCCTCCTTGTAGCCGCGCACGTGCAGATTGTCGTGATTGGTGCGCCGGTAGGTCAGACGATGGATCAACCAGGGATAGCCGTGGTTGATGAAGAGGATCGGCTTGTCCTTGGTGAACAGGGCATCGAACTTCTCATCGGAAAGCCCGTGCGGATGCTCGGCTTGCGGCTGCAAGGTCATGAGATCGACGACGTTGACCACGCGCACACGCAGCTGCGGCGCAAGTTCTCGCAGCATGCCCACGGCAGCGAGCGCCTCCAGGGTCGGCACGTCGCCCGCGCAGGCCAGCACCAGATCGGGCTCGGCGCCGGCGTCGTTGCTGGCCCAAGCCCATACGCCGATTCCCTGCCTGCAATGCTCGACCGCCGAAGACATGTCGAGCCACTGCGCCTGCGGCTGCTTGCCCGCGATGATGACGTTCACGAAGTTGCGTGAACGCATGCACCAGTCGGTCACTGCGAGCAGCGTGTTCGCGTCCGGAGGCAGGAAGACCCGGATGACATCGGCCTTCTTGTTGACGACGTGATCGATGAAGCCGGGATCCTGATGCGAGAAGCCGTTGTGATCCTGGCGCCAGACGTGCGAGGTCAGCAGGATGTTCATCGAAGCAACCGGCTCGCGCCAATGCACTTCGCCCGCCACCTTCAGCCACTTGGCATGCTGATTGAACATCGAGTCGATGATGTGGATGAACGCTTCGTAGCAAGTGAAGAGCCCATGGCGACCGCTGAGCAGGTAGCCCTCCAGCCACCCCTGGCAAAGATGCTCGGAGAGAACCTCCATGACACGGCCATGCGGACCGAGGTGCTCGTCCTCTGGCGTCGACTCTGCCAGCCATACACGCGGCGTCTCCTCGAACACGGCATCCAGCCTGTTCGAGGCTACCTCGTCCGGCCCGAACAGGCGGAAGTTGGCGTGATCGCGATTGAGCCGCATCACGTCGCGCAGGTAGCGCCCGAGCACCCGTGTCGCCTCGCCGTCGACCGCACCGGGCGCCTTCAACTCGATGGCATAGTCGCGAAAATCCGGAAGCGCGAGATCGCGCAGCTTGAGCCCGCCATTGGCATGGGGGTTGGCGCTCATGCGCCGCTCGCCGCGGGGCGCCAGAGCGAGCAGCGCCGGCATCGGTTTGCCATGCGCGTCGAAAAGTTCCTCGGGCCGGTAGCTCTTGAGCCAATCCTCGAGCTGCGCCCTGTGCGCGGCGTTGCTGTTTACCTTCGCCAGCGGCACCTGATGCGAGCGCCAGCTGCCTTCGGTCTTCTTGCCGTCGACGAACTTCGGGCCTGTCCAGCCCTTGGGCGAGCGCAGCACGATCATGGGCCATGCCGGGCGCTCAGTATGCTTGCCCACCCGTGCGGCATCCTGAATCGCGCGGATCTCGCCCATGACGCGATCCATCGTGGCAGCCATCGCCTGATGCATCTGCATCGGATCCTCGCCCTCCACGAAATGGGGGCGATAACCGTAACCGACCATGAGGCTTTCGAGCTCGGCCCGCGGGATGCGCGCGAGCAACGTCGGGTTCGCGATCTTGTAGCCGTTCAGATGCAGGATAGGCAGCACGACGCCGTCGCGGGATGGATCGAGGAACTTGTTCGAATGCCACGACGCCGCGAGCGGGCCCGTTTCCGCTTCGCCGTCGCCCACCACGCACGCAACCACGAGCGACGGATTATCGAAGGCTGCGCCATAGGCATGCGCGAGCGCGTAGCCCAGTTCCCCCCCCTCGTGGATCGACCCGGGGACCTCCGGCGTCGCATGACTGCCGATCCCCCCGGGGAAGGAGAATTGCTTGAACAGCCGCCGCATGCCTGCTTCGTCTTGCGACACCTGCGGATACAACTCGCTGTAGCGTCCCTCCAGCCACGCGCACGCAGTCAACGCCGGCCCGCCATGCCCCGGACCGGCAATGAAGATCATGTCCAATTCGGTCTCGCGGGCGAGAACCCGGTTCAAGTGCGCATAGATGAAGCTGAGCCCCGGTGTGGTGCCCCAGTGCCCGACCAGACGCGGCTTGACGTGGTCGGCTTCGAGCGGTTCACGCAACAGGGGATTGTCGAGGAGATAGATCTGGCCCACCGCGAGGTAGTTCGCTGCCCGCCACCAGGCGTGCAGCGCGTTCAGTTCGTCAGCGGCGAGCGGAGCATGGGTATCGTCGTGCAGCGCGGATGGCATCGCGTCTCCTTTGAATTGGCAGCTTCTTGTCGGGATGGAACGAGCGCCACGATGGCCCCCTGAGGGAGTGTGACTGCCGACTGGCCGCAGTGGTTCAGCCGGACCGGATCCGCAGGCGACCCCGATCCCGACGGGCACTGCAGGTGCGCACCGAACGCAC
>LNFM01002793.1_pt1 | contig 92580 bp, 75 predicted proteins | sample 596031 | NCBI WGS metagenome assembly LNFM01 (sample SAMN04254537, study PRJNA301005) | activated carbon metagenome | isolation source: dual media filters at the Ann Arbor, Michigan drinking water treatment plant | place: USA: Ann Arbor
CGGTCGGCCCCTGCCCGGCGCCGCGTCCCTGGAACATCGTCGTGCCGACGAAATCGCCTTCGACGACGACGGCGTTGAACACGCCCTCGATATGCGCGATCGGCGCAGCCAGCGGCACCATGCAGGGATGCACGCGCTGCTCGATGCCGTGGCTGGTCTCGCGGGCGAGCCCCAGCAGCTTGATGCGAAAGCCGAGCTCCTCGGCGAACTGGATGTCGCTCGCGCTGACCCGGCGGATGCCCTCGACATGCACGCCGGCGAAATTGACCTTGGCGCCGAATGCAGCGCCGGTCAGCACGGCGAGCTTGTGGGCCGCATCGATGCCATCGACGTCGAAGCTCGGATCGGCCTCGGCGTAACCCGCCGCCTGCGCCTCGGCCAGCACCACGTCGAAGTCGCGACCGGTCTCGCGCATGGTGGTGAGGATGTAGTTGCAGGTGCCATTGAGGATGCCGTAGAGGCGCATGACGCGGTTGCCGACCAGCCCCTCGCGCAGCGCCTTGATGATCGGGATGCCGCCGGCCACCGCTGCCTCGAAAGCGAGAATGCGCCCTTTGGCCTCGGCCATCGCGGCGATCTCGGCGCCATGCATGGCAAGCAGCGCCTTGTTGGCGGTGACGACATGCTTGCCCGAGCCGAGCGCCTTCTGCACCAGCCGGCGCGCCACGCCGCCCGAGCCACCGATCAGCTCGACGACGACATCGATGTCGTCGGCCGTCGTGAGCGACAGAGGGTCGTTCTCCCAGCGCACGCCGGTCAGATCGATGTCGCGCTTCTTCGCCTTGCGGCGCGCGCTGACCGCGACGAGCTTGAGCGGACGGCCGCCGCGCACGGCAAGCAGCTTGCCATGCTCGGCCAGCAGCTTGACCACGCCGGAGCCCACGGTGCCGAGCCCGGCGATGCCGATTCTGAGAGGAGACTTCATGACCGCCTGATACGACAGGTTGCGGCTAAGCGCGAGCCTTGATCGGCGTGATGTTGTCCCCGACCCCGCGCAGGTAGAGATCGATGGCGCGCTCCGGATCGGCCATGACCTGGCGGATGCTGCGGATTGCCTGGCGGATCCGGTGCTTGTTCTCGACCAGGGCGATGCGGACATGGGCATCGCCATGCTCACCGAATCCGATGCCGGGCGAGACCGCGACGTTGGCCTGCGTGAGCAGCAGCTTGGAGAAGGCGAGCGAGCCCAGCTCGGAGAAGGCCTGCGGAATCGGCGCCCACGCGAACATGCTGGCCGACGGCGCCGGCAGCGTCCACCCGGCTGCCGCCAGGCCCTCGATCAGCACGTCGCGCCGTTCCCTGTAGGTGTTGCGCGCCTCGACGATGCAGTCCTGAGGGCCGTTCAGGGCGGCGGTCGCAGCGACCTGGATCGGCGTGAAGGCGCCGTAGTCGAGATACGACTTGATGCGCGTCAGGGCCTGGATCAGCGTCTTGTTGCCGGCGGCGAAGCCCATGCGCCAGCCGGCCATCGAGTAGGTCTTGCTCATGGACGTGAACTCGACGGCGATCTCGCGCGCGCCCGGCACCTGCAGCACCGACGGTGGCGGCACGCCGTCGAAATAGATCTCGGCATAGGCAAGATCGCTCAGGATCCAGATGCCCTGGCGTTTGCAGAAATCGACGATGGCGCCATAGAAGTCGAGGTCGACCACCTGCGCCGTCGGGTTCGACGGATAGTTGAGGACCAGCGCGATCGGCTTGGGGACGGTGTGGCGCACCGCCCGTTCGAGCGCCGGCAGGAACTCCTCGAGCGAGGTCCTGCCCGGCACCGGGATGTGGCGCACCGAGCCGCCGGCGATGATGAAGCCGTAAGGATGGATCGGGTAGCTGGGGTTGGGCACCAGCACGATGTCGCCCGGCGAGGTGATGGCCTGCGCGAGGTTGGCGAGCCCCTCCTTGGAGCCCAGCGTGACGATGATCTCGCTCTCGGGGTCCAGCTCGACGCCGAAGCGCCGGGCATAGTAGGCGGCCTGCGCCTTGCGCAGCCCGGGGATGCCGCGCGAGGCGGAGTAGCCGTGGGCGCGCGGGTTGCCGGCGGCCTCGGCGAGCTTGGCGACGATGTGCGGTCAATCACGTCCTGGCCGGCGCCGCGGGCGCGCGCCTTCATGGCGTTCACCTCGGCGAAGACGTAAGGCGGCAGGCGCTTGAGACGGTGAAACTCCGAATCGTCCATTGTTTGTTGTCCTTGTTGCGCTAGAGCTCGACAGTGATGTCGGCCCGTCGATTGGCAGCGACGCCGCGGGGGTTCGTGGGATCGTGGATCGGCTCGGCATCGGAAGCCGCCTCGGCGACGATGCGGTCGCGCGGGACGCCGAGACGGATCAGCTGGCTGGCGATCGCGAGCGCGCGCCGCCGCGACATGTCCATGTTGCCCTGCGCCAGTGCCGCAACCGACGAGCCGTAGGCATCCTCGGCGGCATGCGCCACGATGCGCACCCTTCCGCCGTTGCCACGCTGGATCTCGGCGACCTTCTGAAGGATCGCCATGTCGTTGGCCGTGAGATCCGATGACATCTGTGCAAACTGGATGACCGCCACCCGTCGTGCGCCGACGTAGGGCCGCGTCACAGCCGGTTGCGGAGAGGCGGCGGCGACCTCGACCGCCGGGCGCGCGCCGGGCGGCGTCCAGCCGGGCGGCGGCACGAAGGCGGCATTCGGATTGCTCGACACGCGCGGCGCCGCCGTGACGGGCGGGGGCGTAACGGCCGGCGCGGCGGCAACCTGCGGCACTGCAGGCGCCGCTTGTCCCGGCGGCGTCCAGCCGGTCGGCGGGACGAAAGCCTTGTTCGGATCGGCGCCGCGCGAAGCCGTCGCGACCCGGTGGGACGGCGGCGGTGTCTCGGGCGCTACAACGGCCGGAGGAGGCGGTGCCGGCGGTGGCGGTGCAGGCGCCGCAGCGACGGCCTGCTGACCCGGAGGACTCCAACCCGGTGGCGGCACGAAGGCCTTGTTGGCGTCGGCCTGTCGCGCGCGTGCTGGCGCCGGTGATGGTGCGGGCTCTGCGGCAACCGCCGGTGGCGGTGGCGGTGGCGGTGGCGGCGTCGCAGCCTGCGGAGCAGGCGTCGCAGCGGCCGGTTGCCCGGGCGGAGTCCAGCCTGGCGGCGGCACGAACGCCTTGTTGGCGTCGGCCTGCCGTGCGCGAGCAGGCGCCGGTGATGGTGCGGGCCCTGCGGCAACCGCCGGTGGTGGTGGTGGCAGCGTCGCCTGCGGTGCGGGCGCCGCAGCGGCTGGTTGCCCGGGCGGAGTCCAGCCTGGCGGCGGCACGAACGCCTTGTTGGCATCTTGCGATCGCGGGCTCGGCGGGGCAACCGCCTCCGGCGGCGGCGATGCGACTGCAGGCGGCGGCGGCGTGATCTGCATCCCTTGGCTCGGCGGCGCCGCCCCAGGAGCGGCAGCCGCAACCTCCGTGGTCGCCGCGGCCGACTGTCCCGGTGCCACCCAGCCGGGCGGCGGCACGAACGCCTTGTTGGGATCGGCTGCGCGCGACGGCCTGGCAGGCGCGCTGGAAGGCGCCGGCATGGAAGCGACCGGCGCCGCCGCAACGTCCGTGGCTGGCGGAGCAGCTTGCCCTGACGCCGTCCCTCCCGCGGGAGGCTCGAAGGCCTTGTCGGGATCGGCGGCGCGGGCTTGCCGTGCCACAGGCGGAGGCGGAGGCGGTGGTGCCGCCGTTGCGGGTGCTTCCGCCGTGGTGGCGGGTGCGGCTTGCCCGGGAGGTGCCCAGCCCGGCGGCGGCACGAACGCCTTGTTGACGTCGCCGCGCGGCGCGACCGGCGGAGCCGTTGCGGTGGCCTGCGGCGGCGGCGGTGCGGGCGGCGGAGCCGGCTGCGCCTCGGCGCGGGGTGGCGGCGCGCTCTCGGCGACAGGCAGCGGGGCCGGCGGTGGCTCCGGCTCGCTCCTGACCGGCGCCGCCGGAGCCATCATGCTCGCGCGAAACACGGCCGGCGGAGCGTCTGCACTTGCCACGGCGGGCGTCCCGACCGCGGATTGACCCGGCGGCGTCCAGCCGTCCGGCGGCACGAACGCCTTGTTGGGATCGCCAGAAGGTGGCGCGGCGGGTGGCGGCGCCGCCGGTGCAGTCGGCGGTGGGCTCGGTGGCGGCGTGGAAGCATCCGGCTGCGGGGTGGGCGGCGGCGGCGCTGGCGGCACGGCCGGTTCTGCCGGCGCAGGCGCTGGAGCCGGCGCTGCCGGTGCAGTTGCCGGAACCGGCGCAGGTTCCGGCTGCGCCGCGGGACGCGGCTCGGGCATCGAGCCGTCGCGCCCCAATTGCGCTCCCGCAGGTCGTCCGTGCAAGGTTCCTGGCGCCGCCGCAGGCTTCGGTGGCGGCGCCGGCTCGTTGGCCCTCGCTTCCTTCTCGGCTGCTTCGCGCGCCTGGCGATCCTCGCGAGCCTTCGCATCGCGCTCGGCGGCTTCCTTCTCGGCAGCTTCCTTCTGTGCCTTCTGGCCGCCCTTCGCCTCGACCAGCGACCCAATTCGGGGCTGGCGGGTCTCGTCGGTTGCGGCAATTCCTTGCTCGTACCCGCGGCCGCCATTGCCCGACGGCAGCGCATTCGCACCCTGGACCTGGCGATCCGCGCCCGGCCGCGCCTTCTGGCTGGTTGCCGGCGAGCCTCCACCGAACCAGCCGCAGCCAGTCAGCAGCGCCAATGCGGAGACGCTGAGCAGGCCGCGCAGAATTCGGCCGCTGCTGATCCCGTCCACGTGTCGCCGCATCGTCGTCACCCGTTGCCCTCGCCCGTAAACCCCACGCGTGCCTCGGTGTAGCGAAGTCCGAGAGGAAGTTTGACCCGTCTGTTGTCGCAGCCTACCTATGACGTCGGAAAGGCGGCTTGGGAAGACGGGTTCCGTGCTGGCCGCCAGTTCGTGAAAGTATCGCAAGAAACGCTCCAAAGGCAATGATTCAAAAGGGGAAACGAATGTCGGAGACGTCAACCCCCAACGCCATTCCAGAGTTGACGTCGGCCGAAGCCGAGAAGATGCAGGCGGCGTTCCGCGACATTGCCGAGCGCAGCCAGAAGCTCCTGGAAACATTTGCCGAGCGGCAAAAGGCCGACGGGCCGCAGCCGGCCGATCCGCTGCGCCTCACCCAGACCTTCATGGATTTCACCGCGAAGCTGATGGCCGACCCCAACCGGCTGGTGCAGGCGCAGATCGAGCTCTGGCAGCAATACATGAAGCTGTGGCAAGTGACGGCGCAGCGCATGATGGGCCAGCCGGTCGCCCCGCTGGTCGAGCCGGCCAAAGGCGACAAGCGGTTCAGCGATCCCGCGTGGAAGGACGAGGTCGTCTTCGACTACCTCAAGCAGTCCTACCTGCTGACCTCGCGCTGGCTGCAGGACAACGTCAAGCAGGTCGAAGGGCTGGACGACAAGACGGCGAAGAAGGTGGATTTCTACACCCGTCAGTTCATCGACGCGCTGTCGCCGTCCAACTTCGCGCTGACCAACCCGCAGGTGGTGAAGGCGACCGTCGAGAGCAAGGGCGAGAACCTGCTGAAGGGCCTGCAGAACCTGCTGACCGATCTCGAGCGCGGCAAGGGCAAGCTCGCCATCCGGCAGACCGACATGTCGGCCTTCAAGGTCGGCGAGAACGTCGCCACCTCGCCCGGCAAGGTGGTGTTCCAGAACGAGCTGATCCAGCTGCTGCACTATGCGCCGGCGACCGAAGAGGTCCATGCCATGCCGCTGCTGATCGTGCCGCCGTGGATCAACAAGTTCTACATCCTCGACCTCAAGCCCGAGAACTCGTTCATCAAGTGGGCGACCGAGCAGGGCTACACGGTGTTCGTCATCTCCTGGGTCAATCCGGACGAGCGCCTGACCAGGCTGGTGTTCGAGGACTACATGAGGCTCGGGCCGCTCGCGGCGCTCGATGCCATCGAGAAGGCAACCGGCGAGAGGAAGGTCTCGGCGATCGGCTATTGCATCGGCGGCACGCTGATGGCGGCGACGCTGGCCTGGATGGCGGCGCGCGGCGACGACCGCATCGCCGCTTGCACCTTCTTCACCGCCCAGGTCGATTTCTCGGAGCCGGGCGAGCTCGGCGTCTTCATCGACGAGGACCAGCTCGCCGGTCTCGAGGCCAAGATGAGCAAGAAGGGCTTTCTCGAGGGCAGCGAGATGGCGACGACCTTCAACATGCTGCGCGCCAACGACCTGATCTGGTCGTTCGTGGTCAACAATTACCTGATGGGCAAGGATCCCTTCCCGTTCGACCTGCTGTTCTGGAATGCCGACGCCACGCGCATGCCGGCGGCGATGCACAGCTATTACCTGCGCAACATGTACCAGAAGAACCTGCTGGTGCAGCCGGGCGCCCTGACGCTCGACGGCGTGCCGATCGACCTGCGCAAGATCGACATCCCGATCTACCTGCAGGCCGGCAAGGAGGACCACATCGCGCCGGCCAAGTCGGTCTACAAGGCGACGCAGATCTTCTCCGGCCCGGTGCGCTTCATGCTGGCCGGCTCCGGCCACATCGCCGGCGTCGTCAACCCGCCGCGCAACAGGAAGTACCAGCACTGGCTGAACGAGACGCAGCACAACCCGCCGACCCTCGAGGAATGGCGCGCCGGCGCGCAGGAGTTCCCGGGCTCGTGGTGGCACGATTGGGACAAATGGCTGTCGGCGAAGTCGGGCCCGAAGGTCCCCGCACGCGTGCCCGGCGCCGGCGGCCTGCCGGCAATCGAGGACGCGCCCGGCAGCTACGTCAAGGTGCGCACGATCGAGTGAGCGCAGCGGCCCACTCGACCCATCCCTCGCCCGTCGGTCTCACGCGCGAGCCCCCTGGCACGCCGACGTGCACCACGATCCTGTACGAAACACGGCAGGTACCGGACGCGCCCGGGATCCGAAGGGGGCGCGTCGGAATGCGGGCGTGCCGTCAGTGCGAATGCCGCGGCACGCCCTTGGTCTGCACGATGCGCTGGTAGTTCACCGCGAAGTCGAGACAGGCGCCGCTGGCCAGCTGACCGACGAACTTGCGTTGCAGCTCCTGCCACGGGGTCTGGCTCTCCTTGACATGCGGCTTCCAGGCCGCCCTGCGGCTTGCGAACTCGTCGTCGCCGATCAGGATGTCGGCCCGCCGCTTGCCGATATCGACCCTGACCTTGTCGCCGGTGCGCAGCAGCGCGAGGCCGCCGCCGACGGCGGCTTCGGGCGAGGCATTGAGAATCGACGGGCTCGCCGAGGTCCCGCTCTGCCGGCCGTCGCCGACGCACGGCAGCATCAGCACCCCGCCCTTCACCAGGCGATCGGGCGGCAGCATGTTCACCACCTCGGCGGCGCCGGGATAGCCCACCGGCCCGACATTCCTGATGAACAGGATGCTGTTCTCGTCGATCGGCAGGCTCGGGTCGTTGATGCGATGATGGTAGTCCTCCGGCCCCTCGAAGACGATCGCCGTGCCTTCGAAAGCGTCCGGGTCGCCGGGCCGCTCGAGGTACTTCCTGCGGAACTCCTCGGAGATCACCGACGTCTTCATGATCGCCGAGTCGAACAGGTTGCCCGACAGCACGGCGAAGCCGGCCTGGCTGAGCATCGGCTGGTCGTAAGGCTTGATCACGTCGCCATCGACAGGCCTGGCCGAGGCGAGATTCTCCGCCATGGTCCTGCCGGTCACGGTGAGCGCGTCGCCGTGGATCTTCTTCCTGGCGAGCAGCTCGCGCATCACGCTCGGAACGCCGCCGGCGCGATGGAACGCCTCGCCGAGATACTTGCCGGCCGGCATGCAGTTCACCAGCAGCGGGATGTCGTAGCCGATCCTGTCCCAGTCGGCGTTGTGGAGGTCCACGCCGATGTGGCGGGCGATCGCGTTCACGTGCGGCGGGCAGTTGGTCGAGGCGCCGAGGGCGCTCGCCGCGACGATGGCGTTCTCGAACGCCTTGCGCGTCAGGATGTCCGACGGCTTCAGATCCTCCCACACCATCTCGACGATGCGCCTGCCGGTCTCGTAGGCGATCTGGCCGCGCTCGCGATAGGGGCCGGGAATGGCGGCGCAGCCGGTCAGCGACAGGCCGAGCGCCTCGGCCATGCTGTTCATCGACAGCGCCGTGCCCATGGTGTTGCAATGGCCGACGCTCGGCGCGCTCGACGCCACCATCTCGAGGAACTGCTTGAGATCGATGCGGCCGGCCGCCAGCTCCTGGCGGGCGTGCCAGACGACGGTGCCGGAGCCGGCCAGGCCGCCGGCATAGTGGCCGTCGAGCATCGGCCCACCGGACAGCACGATCGCCGGGATGTTGACGGTCGCCGCGCCCATGATCATCGCCGGCGTGGTCTTGTCGCAGCCGGTGGTCAGCACGACGCCGTCGAAGAAGTAGCCGAACAGGCTTTCGACCAGGCTGAGATAGGCGAGATTGCGATCGAGCGCCGCGGTCGGCCGCTTCCCGGTCTCCTGGATCGGATGGACCGGGAACTCGATCGGGATGCCGCCGGCGTCGCGGATGCCGTCGCGCACGCGCTTGGCAAGCTCGAGGTGATGGCGGTTGCACGGCGACAGGTCGCTGCCGGTCTGCGCGATGCCGATGATGGGCCGGTTGCTGTGCAGCTCGGCCAGGGTCAGCCCGAAATTCATGTAGCGCTCAAGATAGAGCGCCGCCATCGTCGGGTCACCCGGGGCATCGAACCAGTCGCGGCTGCGCAGCCGGCGCTTGCCGTCATCCTTGCCATTGCCGCCCTTCTTCGTGGCCATGTCATCCCTCCTCGCTCGTTGGCGGTCACCGTGGGAGAAGGTGTCCCGGAAGTCCAGCACCGAGCTTGAGCGTCCGTGCGCCCCGTGGGAAACCGTCCGCGATGCCTTCCTCCCCTGCCCTGGTCAGCCTCGGCGAGCCGATGATCGAGTTCAATCGTCCGCGCGACGTCGACGGGCGGACCTGGCTGCAGGGCTTCGGCGGCGACACCTCCAACGCGGCGATCGCGGCGGCGCGGCAGGGCGCATCCGCCGGCTACCTCAGCAGCCTCGGCGAGGACTGGATGGGGCAGGCGTTCCTCGACCTGTGGCGCACCGAAGGCGTCGACGCTGCCCACGTGAGGCGCCATCCAACGGCACCCACCGGCGTCTACTTCGTCACCCATGGCGAGAGCGGCCACCGCTTCGACTTCCTGCGCAAGGGTTCGGCCGCCTCGCTGATGGAGGCCCGCGATCTCCCGGTCGACTACATCGCCGGCGCGCGGATCCTGCATTTGTCGGCAATCAGCCAGGCGATCAGCGCGCCCGCCCGGCGAACCTGCGAGGCCGCCATCGACGCCGCCCGGCACGCCGGTGCCCGAGTCTCGTACGACACGAACCTCCGCCTGCGGCTGTGGGACATCGACGACGCGAGGCGCACCATCGAGGCGACGGTCGCGCGCTGCGAGATCCTGCTGCCCAGCCTCGACGATTCGCGCGAGCTCACCGGCCTTCGGGAGGCCGACGCGATCGTCGATCACTATCTCGCCCGGGGACCGTCGCTGGTGGCGCTGAAGATGGGTGCTGAGGGCGCGCTGATCGCGACCCGGGACGAGCGGCTTGCGATCGGCCAGCATCCCGTAGAGGCGATCGATGCGACGGGCGCCGGCGACACCTTCGATGGGGCGTTCCTGGCACGCCTGCTGGCCGGGGACGATCCCTTCGCCGCCGGCCGCTATGCCAACGTCGCGGCAGCGCTCAAGACCCGCGGCTACGGAGCCGTCGCGCCTATTCCGCGGGCGGCCGAAGTCCGGGCTGAAATGGCCCGCGCATAGGGCGCGGCACCAGCGCCTTCAGGAAGCGGCCGAGCACCGTGACCTGCTGACCGATCCAGCCGCGGCCGTTGTCGGCATCGGCCACCGGGTCGTCGACGCCGGTCGGCCGGTGCTTGCCGTCGTAGATCGCCGTGCCGAACAGGATGTCCCAGATGGGGAACACCGGCGCGAAATTGTGGTCGTGGATGTGCCGTTCCGCGGGGCTGGCAAGCGCATGGTGCAGCCGATGGAACCGCGGCCCGACGATCAGCCTCTCGCCGATGCGGCCGAAGCTCACGTCGACGTTGGCATGCGACCAGCTTTCGATCAGTCGGCCGATCATCAGGATCAGGATGTAGTCGTCCGGCTGCACCCCGACGAACTGCGAGAACACCGCCAGCGCCAGGGTCATCAGAAGGTCGTCGACGACGTGGTTCCGGTCGTCGTTCCAAACCGTCACCTGGCGCTGGCTGTGGTGCAGGCTGTGCAGGGCCCACCACCAGGAGAACCCGTGCTGGGCGCGGTGCAGCCAGTAGGCGGCGAAGTCGTAGAGCACGAAGTAGAGCAGGAAGGAGGCCAGCGCGTTGTCGTGCAGCCACGGCACGATCTGCTCGAGGCGCGGCGGCGCGTAGCCCAGCGCACGGACGACATACTCGATCTCGTTGGTGATCGGGTAGCTCACCGCAAACACCGCGAGCGGCACGATGCCGAGCTTGTTCAGGATCGTGTAGGTCCGGTCGACCGAAGCCAGGTTATCGTCGGGTGCCTTCTCGAGCGGCCAGCGCCTCTCGAAGAAGCGCATGCCGAGGGCGATCACCAGGATCTGCACCACACCCAGCATGACGATCTCGACCGCCTTGAAGCCCGGCTCGTACCATTCCATCAGCTCGAACCGGAACAACACCGGCACGACGAAGGTCTCGAAGATCCAGGTCTGGCACGTCACCCAGATGTCGATGAGGTCGCGCATCGGCGCGGCGCCTACTTCTTCCCGCCCGAGCTCGAGACGGCACGGACCGGGGGCGTCGCGGCGGGCGGTGCGGGGGCGTTCAGCATCATCACTCCGTGCGGCGACTTGCCGACCGGGATCGACGTCACGACCTTCATCTGCGCGAGATCGACGACGGCGATGCGGCGCAGGAAGCGCTGGGTCACCCACAGCTCCTTGCCGTCGGGCGTGAGGTCCATGCAGTCGGGGCCGCCCGGCACCTTGATCGTGCCGACGACCTTCATCTCCTGGGTGTCGAGCAGCGAGACGGTATTCTCGACGCGGTTGCTCAGGAACCAGTGGCGGCCGTCGCCCTTGGGCCAGAAATTGTGCGCGCCCCGCCCGGTCTTGAGGCTCGTCGTGACCTTGCCGTCCTTGGGATCGAGGACGACGACGTTGTCCTGGCCGGTGAGCGCCACCAGCAGGCGGTTGTTGTCGGGCAGCATGATGATTCCCGCCGGCGCCTTGCCGACCGTGACGTTCCACTTGATCGCCTGCGTCTCCATGTCGAACGCCGCCACCCGACCGGTCTCCTGCAGCGTGACGAACACCGTCTTCGACTCGGCGTCGAAGACGAGATGGCTCGGCAGCCCGTCGATGAACACCCGATTGACCAGCTTGAAGCTGTCGGCGTGATAGAAGTCGACATGGTCGAGGCGGTATGCCGTCGTCACCAGCCACTTGCCGTCGGGGCTGAAGCCGAGATGGTAGGGATCGACGATGTCGCGCACGACGCGCCGCTTCTCGCCGGTCTGGGCGTCGAGGATCAGCAGCTCGTTGGTCACCGTCGAGCCGATCACCACTTCCTTGCCGTCGGGACTGAAGACCAGGTGGTGCGGCTCGCGCCCGACCGGCAGGCGGATCCGCTCCGTGCGCGTGCTGCGGCTGAGAACGCTGTACGACGCTTCGTCGGAGTTCAGCACGAGAACCGTGTCGGCGCGCGCGGCGCCGACAGCCAGCACGAGCAGCGACGCGACAACGGCCAGTCTATTCATCGTGGCTTCTCATATTCTTACATCCACATCTTGAAGCATGTTCTCGGTCAAGACCAGAGCCCTTTGGTCCGGCATGCTGCGGCCGCGAGCCGCTCCCCGTCGTGCCGGGCGCCGCCGCCAATCACCCACCCGCACTACCCGGCGACCAGGCCGGGAGACCAAGCGCGTCACACGCTCCAGCCACCGTCGATCACGTTCACCGTGCCGGTCGTAAAGGTCGACTCGTCGCTCGCCAGATAAACCGCCAGGGCGGCGATTTCCTCGGCCGAGCCGAAGCGTCCGGTCGGCTGGCGCTGCAGGAAGAACTGGCGGGCGTCGGGCCCGCCGCCCAGCGCCGAGATGCGCTCGTCGAGCGAGGGAGTCTGCACGGTGCCCGGGCAGATGGCGTTGCAGCGAACGCCCTTGCTCACGTAGTCGACGGCGACCGACTTGGTGAGGCCGATCACGGCGGCCTTGGTCGTGCCGTAGATGCAGCGCAGCGCGGCGCCCTTCACCGACGAGGCGGCCGACGACATGTTGACGATCGAGCCGCCGCCCTTGGCCAGCATGCCGGGCAAAAATGCCCGGATCGTCCAGAACATGCTGCGCACGTTGAGATCGAAGGCGAACTGCCATTCCTCGTCGGTAGCGTCGAGCACGCTGCCGTGATGGACGAAGCCGGCGCAGTTGAACAGCACGTCGATTGCGCCGATCTGCTGCGCCAGCGCGCCGATCGCCGCATTGTCGAGGACGTCAAGGCGATGCGCGTGAACGCCCTTCGTCCCGGAGAGGCCGGCGAGCTTGCCGGCATCGATGTCGGTTGCCCACACCGTGGCGCCCTCGCGGGCAAAGGCGCGCGCCGTAGCCGCTCCGATCCCCTGCCCCGCCGCGGTTACGACGCACACCTTGCCCTCAAGTCGCATGTGACTGCCTCCGATATCGCACGAGCTGGTAGCACAGGACGGGCAGGCTCAGCGCGAGGCTGGCAAGCACCGGCATCAGCCCCGACGCCATTGCCGGCACCGCCGCGACGGCGATCAACAGGCGTTCCCAGGGTGACAGACGCACCAGCAGGAATGCCGACAGAGCCGCCCCCAGGAACGTGATGCTGACGATACATCCCGCGAACGCGGTGGTGAAATCGAACCAGCTGAACCCCGGGACGACGATCAGCAGCGAGGGCGAGAAGACGAAGACGAACGGCACCAGCGCCTTGGCGATGGCGAGCCGGAAGGCGGTGTTGCCGGTCTTGAAAGGATCGGCGCCGGCCATGCTGGCGGCGGCGTAGGCGGCGACGGCGACGGGCGGCGTCACGTCGGCCAGCACGCCGTAGTAGAAGACGAAGAAATGCGCGACGATCGGCACAACGTCCAGCAGGCCGAGCGCCGGCGCGGCGATCGTCACCATGATGATGTACGTCGCGGTCGTCGGCACGCCGCAGCCCATCAGGATGCAGACCAGCCCCGTCATGACCAGGGTGAAGAACTTCACCAGCGTCACCTTGTCGAACGGCAGCCAGGCCTCGACGAGCGCCGTCGCGTCGCCGGCGACGGCCACGATGATGGTGGCGAACTTGAGCGCCGTCCCGGTGAGCGTGACGACACCGATAATGATGCCGATCGCCGCGGCCGCAGCGCCCACAGCCAGGGCATACTTGGCGCCGACGGTGAAGGCGTCCATCAGTTCCCGCCAATGCAGCGCCGGTGCCGGGTTGAGGCGCCACAGCGCGACGCAGAGCAGCACGAACAGGCCGAAGGCGATCTCGGCGAACCAGTCCTCGAGAACGGGTGGCAGGGTGGAGCGGCCGAACATCATCAGCAGGGCCCAGGCGACGACCAGGCCGATCTCGACGATCGGCAGGCGCGGCCGCGTCGAGCGGATCAGCCCGATGACGATGCAAAGGCTGATGCCCCAGAACGCCGCAAGGTAAGGCGTCGAGCCGTCGAAGATCTTCCAGATCAGGGCGGCGAGCGGGATCAGCGTCACCCAATCCTGGCGCATCACGCCCTTCCAGTCCGGCATCTCGTCCGGCGTCAGGCCGCGCAGGCCGACCCGCTTGGCCTCGAAATGGACCTGGATGAAGACGCCGAAGAAATGCATGAACGCCGGCACGATCGCCGCGACGATGATCGTCTGGTAGGGCAGTTCCAGGAACTCGACCATGAGGAAGGCGGCCGCGCCCATCACCGGTGGCGTGATCTGCCCCCCCGTGCTGGCCGTGGCCTCGACCCCTGCGGCGAAGGTCGGCCGGTAGCCCAGCCGCTTCATCATGGGGATGGTGAGCGACCCCACGGTCACCGCATTGGCGACCGACGAGCCCGAGATCATCCCGAACAGCGCCGAGCCGAAGATCGCGACCTTGGCCGGCCCGCCGGCGAACCGCCCGGCCACCGCCATCGCCACCGCCAGGAACAGCCGGCCGAGGCCGATCCGCATGGCGACCACGCCGAACAGGACGAAATGGAAGACATAGGTCGCCACCACGCCGATCGGGATGCCGTAGATGCCCTGGCTGGTGAGGTAGAGATGATCGGCGAGTTGCGACCAGGTCGTGCCGGGATGCACGAGCATGCCCGGCATCCACGGCCCGGCGAAGGCGTAGGCCATGAATCCCAGGGTGATGAGCACCAGGGGCCAGCCCATGGTCCGCCGGGTCGCCTCGAGGACGACCACGACCAGGGTTGTGCCCATCGCCACGTCGATCGGGTCGGGATTGCCGGTCTTGAAGGCGATGTCGTGAAAGATCGCCGGCAGGTAGAGCGACGAGGCGACGGCCGCAACGAACAGCAGCCAGTCGTAGAGAGGCACGCCGCCTGGGTGCAGCACGCCGGCGACTGCCCTGGGAGCCGCCTTGCGGCCGGCTCCAAACACCAGAAAGATCAGCCCCAGGACGAGCGCAAGATGGATGCCGCGGTGGGTCTGCTCGCGCAGCAGCCCGAAGCCCGCCGTGTAGAAATGGAACAGCGAGAGCGCCAACAGAAGGCCGGCGACGACCCAGGTGCCGCTGACGCCGAGCGGCCGGAAGCGCATCTCCGAATCGAACTCGCGCTCGAGCTCGGCCGACTTGGCATGATCGACTTGAAGGCTCAAACCAACTCCCGCTGCAATCTTGCTCGCTTCTTCCGCCGGGGGCCGATCAACGAAAAACCCTCATGCCGAGGAGCGAGCGCAGCAAGCGTCTCGAAGCATGGGCTACCGGCACCGTGTCTGATCCCCATCCTTCGAGATGCCGCGCTGGGCACGGCGCCTCAGGATGAGGCCGTCGTGATCGAGAAATCTACCGAGGTCTCACGCCTACTTGATGAGCCCCTTTTCCTTGTAGAATTTTTCCGCCCCCGCGTGCAGCGGGATGCCGAGTCCCTGAATGGCTGTCTCGAACCTTATGGCGCGGCCCTTGGCATGGCCGGAATCGAGAAGCTTGCGGGTGTTGGGGTTCCACAGTGCGGCGGTGACGTTGTAGATCAGCTGCTCCGGTTGCTTGCTCGAGGTCGCCCAGATCGCGTTGACGCTGACCGTCTTCACGCCGGCGACGTTCTTGTAGGCACCGTCCGGAATCTCGTCGATGGCGAAAAAGCTGAACTGCTTCACGAGTCCCTCGGCCTCCGGCCCGTCGATCGGCACCAGCTCGATGCCGGTTGTCGCTGCAAGCTCGGCGATGGCACCCTGGGGCCAGCCGGAGACGCTGAAGAAGGCGTCGAGGGCGCCATCCTTGAGCTTGTCGGCCGCCTGTTGCGGCTTCAGGTACTCCGCCTTGATCTCCTTCTCCGTCATGCCGTAGGCGGCCAGGATCAGGCGGGCGTCGACCAGTGTCCCCGAACCGGGCTCGTCGAGCGACATGCGCTTGCCCTTGAGATCCTTGATCGACTTGATCCCCGATCCCTTGCGGGCCACCAGGTGGAAGCTCTCCGGGTACAGATTGGCAATGGCGCGCAGGACCTCGACCTTGGGGCGCCCTTCGTAGATGCCGCTGCCGTTGTAGGCCCAGAAGGCGACGTCGGACTGCGTGAAGCCCGACTGCATGCTGCCGCTCGAGATGGCATTGACGTTGGCGACCGATCCGTTGGACGCCACCGCCGTCGCGACCAGGCCGGGCACCCCGCACGAGCCGCCCTCGGCGCACGATCGCGAGCCCGGCGGATTGGAGATCGCGTTTGCGATCAGGCCGCCGATCGGAAAATAGGTCCCCGCCGTCCCGCCAGTACCGATGCGGAAGAAGGTGATGTCCTGCGCAGCCGCAGGCAGCCCCGCGACAGATGCCGCTCCCAGCCCGGCCAGCAGGGCGCCCCTGCGAGTGATGGTCATGTTCCGTCTCCCTGACATGTGCCATTAAACCGCGTCCGGCGGGTGCCCGCAACGACAGCGGTCAATTGACCCCGATCGCCCTGCTCATGGTCGGCCCGATCTCGGCGTGGATCACCATGTCGGCGGCGTCGTCCTGATCGGTCGCCTCGCGGTTGACGATCACCAGCCGGGCCCCGCGCCGCTTGGCCATTCGCGGGAATCCCGCGGCCGGATAAACCACCAGCGAGCTGCCCAGCACGATGAACAGATCGCAGGCCATGGTCTCGTCCTGCGCCCGCGCCATCTGAATCTCCGGCATGGCCTGGCCGAACGAGATGGTCGCCGTCTTCACGATGCCCTCGCACTTGATGCAGATGGGCAGCTTGCCCGACCCGAGAAAGGCCTTCCTGATCGGGTCGAGCTCGTAGCGGTGGCCGCAATCCAGGCAGCTCGCGTACGTCGAGTTGCCGTGCAGCTCGATGACCTTCGCATCCGGCACGCCGGAGCGCTGGTGCAGCCCGTCGACATTCTGGGTGATGATGGCGCTCATGCGCCCCTGCTCGACCAGCCTGGCGAGGGCGCGATGGCCCGCGTTGGGCTCGGCCTTGAGCATCGTCTCGTCGGTCGCGAACTTGCGACGCCAGGATTCGCGGCGCATCTCGTCCGATGCCATGAAATCGTCGAAGTAGATCGGCTTGTAGCGCGTCCAGATGCCGCCGGGAGAACGAAAGTCCGGAATGCCCGACTCGGTCGAGATGCCGGCGCCGGTGAAGGCGACGATGCGCTTGGCCGAACCGATCATCTCGCGCAGCTGCTCGACCTGGTCCATTGCCCTTACTCCTCGCCCTACGGTGCCGGCATCGCCGGATTATGGGCCGCGCAGCCCTGGTATGTCCTGCCTTCGCTCCTGACCTCGACGACATAGGCGAACAACGACCCCGACTGGTTGTCGATGCAGCGCCGCTCGTCGATCGTCACCAGCAGGTCCGAGCCGTCGGCGCTGGCATACTCGAGACCTCCGCCCGACTTCTGCGGCCCCCCGTGCGGCACCCGCTGGGTCGACAGGCCGCCCAGCACGCTCATCGCCATATCGCGCGAGGTCACCTCGAGGCGCCACGACGGCTCGTTGCCGGTCGCGATCCATTCGCGCTGGTCGAAGCGCTCGCGGCACCCTGCCGTCTCCACTGCCGCGCGGCGCAGCTCGACGACGCCGATGCCCGTGTTGATGCCGGTCTCGCGGACGCCGTAGACCTCGACGAACATGGGGCGCCCTTCCTGGCCAGCCGTCAGCTCGCGCAAGGCCCTCATCAGATCCTGACCCCGGGTGCGATCCTCCAGCGCGAGCGGTGCACCGTCGCACGGCATGAACTGAAGCCGCCCGCCGAGGTCGCGCACCAGCCCGCGCAGCCGGGTGGCATTGACCGGCCGCGCCGGATCGGCAGCTTGCGTCGGCAGCTGCGGGGCAAGTGCCATGGTCGCCTGCGATTGCCGAGCGGTCGGGTTCTGGAGCTGCGGCACCGGTGCCGCGCCGCGCCCGACAGGGGGTGTCGGCGCCGCACGCGTCGCCAGCGCCGGCAATGCATAGAAGAACAGTGGCCGCTCGCCGCGATCGAGCAGGCAGACGAACTGGGTCTCGAGCGGAGCCCGATTGCGATAGGTCAGCCGGCCGCGCAGGGTCAGGGCGGCAGCGACCGGCTGCGATCCCGCCTTGCCGTCGAAGCGCTCCAGCGCCGGCGGCGGGTGGTCGATCGCCGTGACACGGTCGACCGACGGATCGAGCTGGCGGTACTGGCTCTCGCCGAAGGCGGTGCATTGTTGCGCGAGATCGCTGCGCGCGAACGCGGGCGCGGCAATCGAGCAGAGGAGTGCGAGGGCGGTCGGCAGGCTGGGGCGCATGACGCCCCTAGGATAGCCAGCGCTTGCGCCTCTTGTAATGCTTGGTGTCGCGATAGGACTTGCGCGCCCCGCCTTCGTTCAGGCCGAGGTAGAATTCCTTGATGTCGGAGTTGTCGCGCAGCTTGTCGGCCGGCCCTTCGAGCACGATGCGGCCGTTCTCCATGACATAGCCGTGATCGGCCACGCCGAGCGCCATGGTGGCGTTCTGCTCGACCAGCAGCACCGACAGCTTCTCCTGCTTCACGAGCCGATCGACGATGCCGAATATCTCCTCCACCAGCATCGGCGCCAGACCGAGCGACGGCTCGTCGAGCAGCACCACCTTGGGCTGGCTCATCAGGGCCCGGCCGATTGCCAGCATCTGCTGCTCGCCGCCGGACAGGTAGCCCGAGACCTGGGTCCGCCGCTCGCGCAGGCGCGGGAAGTAGGAGTAGACGAGGTCGATCCCCTGCTTAACGGCATGACTGCCCTGCACGTGCCCGCCGGCGATCAGGTTCTCCTCGGTGGTCAGGTTCTCGAACACGCGACGCCCCTCGAACACCTGGACGAGCCCGAGCTTGGTGACGTCGTGGGCGCGCATGCCGTCGATGCGGCGCTCGCGCAGCTGGACGGTACCCTTGGTGACCTCGCCGCGCTCGCTGCGCAGGACACCAGAGATGGCCTTGAGGGTCGTCGTCTTGCCGGCGCCGTTGGCGCCCAGCAGGGTCGTGATCGCCCCTTCGCCGACCTCGATCGACACCCCCTTGAGGACGAGGATGACACGGTCGTAGACGACCTCGATGTTGTTGATTGCCAGCATCAAACCTCTCTGGTGGTCATGGCGTTCATCGCTGGGAGCGCGCCACTCCGATGGCGCTCATGTTCTCGCTCACAGATCCCCCGAGCGCCACAGGAGTGGCGCGCTCCCAGCGGTGACGCACCTCTCCAGCGAAGCTGGAGAGGTGCGCGCCGTACTCACGACTTCGAGGCTTCCGCCGCGAGGTGCTTCTGGATGACGTCGCGATAGCCCTGGAACCACTCCTTGGTCCGGACGAGCTTGCCGCCCTTGACCGTCCAGATCTCGACCCAGCCGCCGCCCTCATGGTCGGCCGGGGTGAGCTCCAGCGGCGGGACGAGGCCGCCCAGGGTCAGGCCCTTGATCGCCTCCATGCCCTTCTTGACTTCCTCGGAGTTCGGCGTGGCGCCGCCCTTTGCCTTGATGGCGTTGCGCAGGGCCTCGACATGCAGCGCGGCGATCAGGATGCCGCGATTGTAGAGCACCGTGGAATCCATCTCCTTGGGCGGCTGCTTGCCCTGGGCCTTGTACATGGCCTCGATGTCCTTGATCACCGGGAAATCCTTGCCGACGCCGGCGAACTGGATGGTGTTGTAGCCTTCGGCCACGCCCATGCCGCCGGCCGCGATGATGTCGGCCTCGGAGCTCGCCCACACCAGACCGACCACCTTGCTGAGCGGGAAGCCCTTGCCCTTCAGCTCCTTGATCGACACCGACGGCGCACGCCCGAACAGGTGGGAGATGATGAAGTCCGGCTTGAAGCGCGCGGTAATATCGAGGACCTGGGCACCCATCTCGAGACCGGGCGCCGGAACCGCGAAGGTCCGCATCTCGAAGCCTTCCTTCTTGGCGATGTCCTCGAGGATGACCAACGGCTCCCGGCCCGCCGGATTGTCGTAGAAGATGTAGGCGATCTTCTTGCCCTTCAGGTTGCCGCCCAGCCGCTCCTTCACGAAGGCCACGGCGGCGCCCGCCTGCGACCAGTAGCTGGCCGCGACCGGGAAAGTGTAGGGATAGCGCTTGCCGTCGGCCGCCGCGGCGGTGCCGAAGCCAGGCGTCGTTCCCAGGATCTTGTCCTCTTCCAGCTTCTTGTTGAGGGCCGCAGTCTGCGGCGTGCCGTAGATGCCCTCGAGCAGCGCGCCTTCCTTCTTGAAGCGCTCGTGCGCCTCGATGGCCGGCGGCACCTTGTACTCGTGATCGATCTCGAGGACCTTGATCTTGTGGCCCTCGACGCCGCCCTTGCTGTTGATCAGGGCGATATAGTCCTGATAGCCGGGACACAGGACCGTGCCGACGATCGCCGTCGGCCCGGTGCGGTCGCATTGCAGGCCAAACACGACCTCCTTCTGGGCGAAGGCCTGGCCCGCGCCCAGCGCCAGGCTAGCGGTCGTTGCCGCCAGGCCCAGCCAACTCCTAACGAACCTCCTCATGGGTTCCTCCCTGTTTATTGCAGTGACGCCCCGCCCTAGTACGAGAAGGGCCAAACCCGGAAATAGCTCCGGATATTCCTCCACAGTCGATTGAGCCCCTCGGGCTCGACGATCAAGAAGAAGATAATCAACGCGCCGAACACCCCCAGCCGCAGGCCCGAGATGACATTGGCCATCTCGCTTGCGGTGAAGAACAGCGAGCCGACGTTTTCCATGAGAATGCGGATAACGATGGGCAACAGTGTGACGAAAATGGCGCCGAGAACCGATCCCAGCACCGAGCCCAGCCCACCGATGATGATCATGGCGAGATAGTCGATCGACACGATGAGCTGGAACTGCTCGTAGTTGGCGATGCCGAAATAGTAGGTGTAGAGCACGCCGCAGACGCCGGCATAGAACGAAGATATGGCGAAGGCCAGCAGCTTGTAGCGGTAGATGTTGATGCCGATGATCTCGGCGGCGATGTCCTGGTCACGTACCGCAACGAAAGCCCGTCCGATTCGGCTTCTGACGAGGTTCAGGGTCGCGACGATGGCGATCACGGCGAAGAACAGCAGGAAGAAATAGAGCTTTCCCTGGGTGTCGAAGGCGAACCCCAGCAGGGTCGGCCGGCCGACCTCGATCGAGGCCTGCGCCCCGCCCGATATCGCCGGCACCCGGTTGATCGTCCATTCGATGATCAGCTGGCCGGCGAGCGTGGCGATCGCGAGGTACAGGCCCTTGATGCGCAGGCTCGGCATGCCGACCACCACGCCGATCAAGGCCGCCATCAGGCCGCCAGCCGGCAGGGTCAGCCAGAACGGCAGGTCCAGCTTGACCGCGAGATTGGCCGCCGTATAGGCGCCAACCGACATGAACGCACCGTGGCCAATCGAGATCTGGCCTGTATAGCCAACCAGGATGTTGAGCCCGAGCGCGCCGACAATTGCGATGAAGATCAGGTTCAAGAGCGACAGATAGTACTCGTGGACAATCGCCGGGACGATCAGCACGAAGATCACGGCCAAGGCGATCACCGTCCCCTTGGCGATCGGCAACGGGTAGAGCGCCATGTCGGCGCCGTAGCTCGTCTTGAACACTCCGGATTCGCGATGGAACATGGCTTACACGCGCTCGATCTGCCGTCTGCCGAAGATGCCGTACGGCCTGATCATGAGAACCAGGATCATCAGGACATAGGGCGCGAAATCCTTGGTGCCGCCACCGACGAACGGGTCTAGGTAGCCGGCCGCCAGGCTCTCGACGATGCCGACGATCAGCCCGCCGACCAGGGCGCCGCCGATCGAGTCGAGACCGCCCAGGATCACCACTGGAAAGACCTTCAGCCCGACCAGCGCTAGCTGCACGTCGACGCCGAGCATGCTGCCCCACACGATGCCGCCCAGTGCCGAGACGACACCGGCCATCGCCCACGCCAGCGCGAAGTAGCGCTCGACGTTGATGCCCATGGCCTGCGCGACCTGCTGGTTGTCGGCCACGGCGCGCATGGCAACGCCCATGCGGCTTTTCTTGAAGAACCAGTTGAAGGCCAGGAAGAAGCCGAGGGCCACGACCGCCCCCAGCACCTGGATCGGTGGCAGGGTGGCCGGACCGATCGCGATCGGCTCGTCGCCGATCGGCAGCGGCAGGGCGCGCGGCTCGATGCCGAGAACCAGCGGCCCCCAGCCGCGCAGCAACGCGGCGATGCCGATGGTCGCCATGATGACCGCCACCACCGGTCGGCCGAGCAACGGCCGCAGGACGACCTTCTCGAGACCGAAGCCGAAGCCGATCATCACCAGCAGCACGGCGACGACCGCCGCGATCAGCGGCGCCTGCGCCCCGAGCACGACCACGACAACCATGCCGGCCAGCATGACGAACTCGCCCTGGGCGAAGTTGATCGCGTCGGTCGCCTTGTAGACCAGGACGAATCCCAAGGCGATGAGCGAGTACATCAGCCCGATCGACGCCCCGCTCAACACCAAGGCGAATGCGAACTCAAGGTCTTCCGACATCAGCCCTCCCGATCCTTCCTTCCTCGCCGACCCGGCCGGGAAGGAGACTATGAATTGCGCCCGGCATCTACGCCGCCCTCCTGGCGGGTTCCGCCTTCGCCTCGCCGTGGATATCGATGGTCGAGCTCAGGCTCGACTTGCGGCCGTCCTCGAAGGTGATCTCCATGGTGACGTCGACCGACGATGCACCGCTGTAGAATGCCTCGATCACATTGGCGTACTTCTCGGCGACGAAGCGGCGACGGACCTTGCGGGTGCGCGTCATCTCGGAATCGTCGGCGTCGAGTTCCTTGTTGAGCAGCAGGTAGCGACGGACCTGCTGCACGTCCGGCAGCGTGGCGTTCGCCTTGGCGATCTCCTGCCCGATCATTGCCGCCACCTCGGGCTTTCGGCTGAGATCCATGAAGCTAGTGTAGGCGAGCCCCTGCTTCTCGGCCCACGTCCCCGCGGTCTGCATGTCGATGGCGATCATGGTGACGACGAACGGCCGCTGGTCGCCGAAGGCGACGGCTTCCCGGATGAACGGGCTGAATTTCAGCTTGTTCTCGATGAACTGCGGCGCGAAGGCCGACCCGTCGGTGAGCTTTCCGACGTCCTTGGCACGGTCGATGATCACCAGGTGGCCCTGCTTGTCGAAGAACCCGGCGTCGCCCGTCTTCAGCCATCCGTCCGCAGTCATTGTATCGCGCGTCACCTCGTCCTGCTTGAAGTAGCCCCTGAAGACGTTGGGCCCTTTCAGGAGGACCTCGCCGCGATCGTCGATCTTGATGTCGACCTTCGGGATCGGCCTGCCCACCGTGTTGGGGTTGGCCTCGGCATCGGGCTGGCAGGCGATCAGCGCCGAAGCCTCGGTGGCGCCGTAGACCTGCTTGAGGTTGATGCCGAAGGAGCGGAAGAAGCGGTAGGTGTCGGGGCCGAGCGGCGCACCGCCAGTGTAGCACCAGCGTGCCTTGCGCAGCCCGAGCTGATCGCGCACTGGCCCGTAAACCAGCACCTCGCCCAATGCGAGGCCGAGCCGGTCGCCCAGGCTCAGGCCTCTGCCGTCGGTGCGCTTCAGCTCGCAGCGTTCGGCGAGATCGCGGAAAAACCCGAAGATGCGGCGCTTCAGCGGCGAGGCATCGTTGCCCTTGATCTGCATCAGGGTCAGCATGTTCTCCCAGATGCGCGGCGGCGCCAGCATGGCGTCGGGGCCGAGCTCGCGGAGGTCTCGCTGCACGGTCTCCGGGCTCTCGGGGCAGTTGGCCGTCAGCCGTGCGACCAGCGCTATGCCCAGCGAGAAGGCAGCGTCGCCGACCCATGCCATGGGCAGGTAGGAGAGCCAGTTGTCGCCCGGCTTGACGTCGTTCACCTCGAGAAACGCCTCGGCGGTCGCGATCATGTTGCGATGGCTGAGCATCGCCCCTTTGGGGCTGCCGGTAGTGCCCGATGTGTAGGCAATCATCGCCGTGTCGTCGGGTCCGCCCTTGGCCACCTCCGCCTCGTAGAAGCCGGGGTGAGCCTGGCCGAACTTGCGCCCCTCCTCCAGCACGCTCTTGAACGACCGCAGGATGGGATCGTCGTAGAACGACAGGCCGCGCGGGTCGTCGAACACGATCCAGCGCAGTCGCGGCAGCTTGTCCTTGAGCGACAGTGCCTTGTCGACCTGCTCCTGGTCCTCGGCGACGATGAACGACGTCTCGGCATGGTTGAGCACGAAGACCAGCTCGGACGCGATCGAATCCTGGTAGACCGGCACCGAGATGCCGCCCAGCGCCTGGGCCGAAAGCTGGGCGAAATAGAGTTGCGGCCGGTTGTCCCCGACGACGGACAGCTTGTCGCCGCGCTGGAAGCCGAGCGCCGCCAGGCCGAGGGCGAGATCGCGCACCGTGTCGCGGTAAGCCGACCAGCTGTGGGTCTGCCAGACACCGCGTGCCTTCTCGCGGATGCCGGCGCCCTTGGGATCCTGCTCGGCATTTCGCTGCAGGAGCTTGGGCAGCGTCGAGGTCTTGACGTCGTCGACCAGGCTCACGGGCGCGCCCCCTTCTTGCTGGTGCCGAGATAGGCTTCGATGACCGCCGGGTCGCGCTGCACCTCCTCGGGCGTGCCGGCGGCGATCCGCCGGCCCCGGTCGAGCACCACGACATGGTCGGAAATGTCCATGACGACACCCATGTCGTGCTCGATCAGCACCACGGTGACGCCCCTCTCCTGGTTCACGTCCAGGATGTAGCGCGCCATGTCCTCTTTCTCGTCCTGATTCATGCCGCCCATCGGCTCGTCGAGCAGCAGCACCTTGGGCTCGAGCGCGAGCGCGCGTCCCAGCTCGACGCGCTTGCGCAGGCCGTAAGCCAGCGCCGCGGTCTGCTGCTTGCGCAGATCCTGAAGCTTCAGGAAATCGATGATCTCCTCGACCGCTTCGCGATGGGCGATGTCTTCTTTCTGGGCCATCCCCCAATAGATCACGCTCGCCAGCACGCCCGATTTCATGCGCACATGGCGGCCGAGCATGAGGTTGTCGAGCACGGTCAGCCCGCTGAACAGGGCTATGTTCTGGAACGTCCGGGCGATGCCGAGAGCGGCGATGTCGCTCGGCTTGCGCTGGGTGATGTCCACCCCTTCGAGGACGACTCGGCCGGTGTCAGGCTTGTAGAAGCCCGAGATCATGTTCAGGAGGGAAGTCTTGCCCGCGCCGTTGGGACCGATGATCGAGACGATGCCGCCCTTCGGCACTTCGAGAGCGACGTCCTGCACGGCCACGACGCCACCGAAACGCTTGGATACGCCTTCGACCACGAGTTGATTGTCGCCCCTTTGCGCAGGTACGCGCTGGGCGGACGACCCCACCATGAACCCTCCCTGAAACAACCCTGCATTTCTTTTACTTGGCAACATCATGCAGGCTCCGGTGGGCGAACGCAACAAATCTGCCTACACTCGGGTGCCGTCGCCCGGGAGCGTTCACATGCCACGTCACATCGTTTGCCTGACATTCGACCACGACCATCTTTCCGGATTGATTGCACGCGGACTGACAACGCCCACCGCCATATCGCGTGGCGAATACGACGTGGTGGTCATTCCCCGGCTGATGGCGCTCCTGGAACGCTACGGCATCAAGGCGACCTTCTTCACGCCAGGGCACACGATCGACAGCACGCCCGAGGCGGTGATGCCCTATGTCGAGGCCGGGCACGAGCTCGCCCACCACGGCTGGACCCACCGCTTGCCGGTCACCATGTCGCGCGAGGAGGAGGAAGAGGAAATCGTCCGCGGGAACGAGTCGATCAAGCGCATCAGCGGGCGAACCGCACGCGGCTACCGCTCGCCGGCCTGGGACCTGTCGCCCAACTCGATCGAGCTCCTGCTGAAGCACGGCATCCAGTACGACAGCTCGATGATGGGGCACGATTACGACTGCTACTTCGCCCGCCAGGGCGATATTGTCGAGCTGATGAAGCCCTTCGTGCGCGGCCGCGAGACCCACCTGGTCGAGATGCCGATCAGCTGGTCGCTCGACGACTTCCCGCACTTCGAGTACATGCGCAACCCGAACGGATCGATCCAGGCCGGGCTCATGAACGCCACCAACGTGCTGGAGAACTTCGTCGACGACTTCACCTACATGACCCGGGTGGCGCCCGACTTCGGCATCCTCACGTACACCTTCCACCCCCACGTGATCGGCCGCGGCCATCGCATGATGATGCTCGAGCGCCTGATCCAGAGGCTGATGGAAGGCGGCGCCGTCTTCATGCCGATGGAGGACGCCATGCACGAGTGGCTGGCCCGTCGCGAGGCGGGACAGAAGCGCGCCGCCGAGTAGCTGTGCTCGGCCGGCGTCCTTCCGGACGCGCTGAGTTCACCAACCGGTTCAACACTTTGCCCGGCCTCCTCGGCTGTGCCGTCGCGATTCCGAGCCTCAGCCGGAGACCGCGGCGCAGCACTGCACCTCGACCAGCAGGCCGGCCATCATCAGCGCGGAAACCCCGATGACGGCACTGGTGTAGGTGGGTTGCTCGAGGAGCTTCGCCCGGGTCGCGACATAGCCCTGACCGTTGCGGCCGAGATCGACGACAAAACTCGTCATCTGCAGGATCCGGTCGAGCCCGGACCCGCCGGCGGTAAGGATCCGATCGATGTTGGCGTAGGTCTGAATGGTCTGCGCCTCGATGTCGGTCCCGATCACCTGCCCTGCCGCGTCCAGGGACGCAACACCCGACAGGTACAGAACATCGCCATGGCGGACGCAGTTGGTGAAGCCGAACTGCTCGTAGGGAAACACGCCGGGTACCGGGACGACGATCGGAGTCATGGGAGACCTCGCCTTGAGAATCCGCGGAGGCAACAGCCAGTGGTGACCTCGTGAGAGCACGATTGACGCGCGATGAGGCGCTGACTGAAGCTTTCCGTCCCTTGAGATACTCCGCAGATGGAGACAGGAGAAGGTCAGATGAAGATCATCAATTTTCTGGCGGCGCTGTGCATTTCGTTCATGAGCGTCGAGGCAGCGGCGCAGTCGATCACCCTCAGGGATCTCGTCAAGCGTGGATTCATCTTGAACAAGTTCGGCCAGAGCCCCCAAATCCTCGCCCAGAAGGGATCGGAAGCCTATCTCTGCGACTACGATTATCGTTCGTCGAATTCTGCGCAGTCCCTTGCGCTCGCGCTCAGGAACAGCGTCTGCTTTTCGATAGCCGACTGATCTGCGCGCTGAGCCGACTGCCCGTGATCATGTCCACCTCGGGCTACGATCCGAGCGGCAGGGGGGGGCGCGTCGTCGCTCTTCCCGCTTCGCTTGGTCTCACGAACAATGAGGCTGATCGCGGTCGAGTCGACTGACGGTCTGCCGCTCCGGAGTCCGCCTTACCGCCGCTGACCCAGGAACATCATCAGGAACTGGAACAGGTTGACGAAGTCGAGGTAGAGGCTGAGAGCGCCAAAGATCGCCACCTTCTCCGCCGCCTCGCTGCCCCAGGCCTCGGCGTACTGCTGCTTGATCTTCTGGGTGTCGTAGGCGATCAGGCCAGAGAAGATCAGCACGCCCGCGACCGAGATGATGAAGCTCATCGTGCCCGACGGCCAGAACATGTTGAGCAGGCTGGCGAGGATGAGGCCGATCAAGCCCATGAACAGGAACTTGCCGAACGCCGACAGGTCGCGCTTGGTGGTGTAGCCGTAAAGGCTGAGCGCCCCGAAGGCGGCGGCGGTGACGAAGAACGTCCGCGCGACCGACGCCCCGGTGTACCGGAAGAGCAGCAGCGACAGGCTGACACCCATCAGTGCGGTGACCGCCCAGTAGACCGCCTGCACCGCGCCGACGCTCATCGTGGCGGCACGGATTGAGGTCAGGAGCAGCAAGCCGAGCGGCGCGAAGATCGCGATCCAGCCCAGGATGTTCAGGCCGACGACCTGGCCTCCCTGGAGCTCGAAGAACAGGCTCGCGAGCTCGACCGAGCTGAAAAGGCCGAAGGCCACGATGCCCGACAGCGCCAGCCCCGAGGCCATGTAGTTGTAGACCCGCACCATGTGGGCGCGCAGGCCTGCATCGAACGACGCCTGGTCGGCGGCGGTGCCGGTTCAACCTCCACACAGGGCGCCGTCAGCCGCGCAGGCAGTCGCCGAAGCCAGGGTAGCCCCGGCGAAGCCGCCGTGGTTTGCGGGTGCAAGACCTGCGGGCACCACAACAGACACATTGGCCGCGCTCATCGTGCACTGCAAGCGGCCATATTGAGAACGCCGAGGCGTCCATGCAGGCCCCGGCGACTGCGGCGTCCGCGCCACGCTGGCATTCGCGAAGCTGCAAAAGCGGCGTATGGGCCGTGGATCCTAGAGTACGTTCACCATCGGAAGCAGGTTACGAGGTTGGTTTGATCGGCCATCGTTCTCGCCTCTTTCGGAGAATCCTGCCCAATCCGTACTTCGTCCAGCGCTCAGGCGACGATCTCGAAGCACATCAGCGAAACGACGCGAAGCCGGTCGGTTATCGGCGGAGGGATGCGGTGAGGGATCAGCCCGCCGTGGATCAGAAGGCTGTCGCCCGGCAGCAGGGCGAGCCGACTCCGTTGCTGCTCGACATCCGCCCTGATCTCGCGGAGCGGCGTCGTCAGGCCGTCGAGCCAGAGGTCGATGGCGCCATCCCCGGCAAGCGGATCACTGTCGTGAAGGCACGTTATCAAGGCCAGGTCGCAGCCCGGAACATCCCGATGGATGTCGAGATGCGCCTGAGGTCCTGCATAGATCGAGTAGCTGGCGCGCGTGCCGCAGGGACGGATGGGCAATTTCACTTCGTTGGCGACGAAACTCTGCAAGGCGGTCGAGGCGAACAACTGGTCCTGTGCAGGCCCGCCTTCGACACAGACGATCTGCCGCGCCGGCTCGCCGCCGCGAACATCTTCGGTGTCGGTCCCCGAAGCCACCTGGTCGATACGCTGTCCGCCGGCCATCGCCTCGGCAAGCATGCTCTTGATCCACCCGGGATCGATGAGCCTGCGGTAGATTCCGTACCCACCGGCGTGCAGCAGAGCCGAGCGCCGCAGACGGGAGAGTTCGGTGCGCAGCTCACAGGCAGGGCAGCAGCTCATGGCATCGTCCCCGGGCCGAAGGCAGGCGGCTCTGAAAAGACGACCCCCTTGACGAGCGGGCGCAGCGTCTCCGGCAGCTTGTCCGTGGGAAGCCCGCTCAAGGGCTTGGCGGCAGCGCGAGCCCCCTTTCTGGGCCGCTCATGCATGCGGCCATCGGGCCCGGGCTGCGGCGAAACCCCGAAGACCCTGCGGAAAGCGCTCGGCGCGGCCTCGATGCTGAAACTGTCGCCGACAACCTCTCCGCACGTGAAGCCGAGGGCGCGGAATGCCGTCACCACGCGCTCGGAGAGCGTCGCATCCGGCAGCACGCTTCTGACGTTCTGGGACGTGACCGTGTGAGCGTCCACGCCTGGTGTCGCGATCACGACCTGTGCGGCGATCTTGGGCGCCCTAGGCATGGAGTGGCTCGCCGGTCGTTGGCGGGAACAGGGTCGCGAAAGGCGGCGCCGCACCGCGAGCGCCTGGCATGCGCCGGCTCGCCGCTTCGAGCTCAGGCCGCAAGCCAGCCGGCATCAGGGCAAGGCCCAGATAGTTGTCGTTGCCATCGGTCAGCGCCATGTCGAGGGAGACCAGCTCGTCCAGGAAGGCGCGGACATCCTCGACCGCAAAGCGCTTCGCGGGAAAGGCTTCCCTCAGGGCCGCCATGACCTGCGCAACCGACGATACTTCGTCGATCCGCATCGCGATGCAGCGCTCGAAGACCGACAGCTTCAGTGCCGTGGTCTTTGCCTGCGCCCTCGTATCGGCGAGATGGAGCCCGCCGTCGCGATGAGGAAGCGCGCGCAAGCTGCCGTCGTCGGCATGATCGCGCAATTCTTCGGCCAGGTGTGCCGCGGCATGTGCCCTGGGGCTTGCGCACGCCGTTGCCTCGTAGCTGAAATGGAAATAGTAGGCGATGCGTTCGTGTCGCAGCCCCTCGATCGGATAGAGAAAGCGGTAGACTGGCATCGGCCGCACATCCTTGATGCCAAACTGCTCGGGCCGCTGGAAATACGGACTGAAACGGTCCAGTCGGATCGGCCCGCACGCGCCGGGCAGTTGCAGGTGCCGGATGCGCGGCAGCACGTCCATGATCGCTTCGTAGTCGGCATCCGTTTCGCCGGGAAAGCCGTACAGCAGGTTCCAGTCGACGGCAATGCGGTATTCGCGACACCATTTCAGTAGCTGAATGTTGCGTAGCCCCGTCGTGCCTTTGCGCATCAGCTTCAGCACGTGATCGCTCAGGCTTTCGATGCCCGGCTGGATGCGCAAGACCTGCGCCCGCTGAAGCGCGGCGACGTGATGGCGCTTCATATTGGCCTTCACTTCATAGAAAACCGGCCCCGGAAGGTCCATTTTCTCGAGCGTCGGCAGGACCGTGTCGAAGTATTTCATGTCGAGGATGTTGTCGACCGCCTCCAGGGTAGGACAGGGCCACTTCCCTATCAGCTCTCCGAGCTCGTCGAGCACGCGCGCCGGAGATTTGCTGCGGTAGGCCATGGTGTGGCCGTTGAGGCCGCAGAAGGTGCAGTGCGACTTGGCCCCCCACCAGCATCCGCGGGAGGTCTCGAACAGCAAGACCGGAGCCGCCTGCGCCGCCGCCGGGCTGTGCTCGCGGGCGTGAAAGTAGTCACTGAAGTCGGGGATCGGCAGCTCGTCCATCGCCTTCACGGGCGCACCGCTGCCATTGGCAACGCTGCGGCCGCGATCGCGCCAGACGAGACCGGGAATTGCTGCCAGCAGCCGTCGTTGCTCGCGCGGTCGTGCCTGCAACGCCTGCACGAGCATCGGGAAACTGATGTCGGCTTCGCCGGAAACGGCGAAATCCACGGAGGCGAACGCACGATGCAGCTCTTCGCCCATCGCGGCTTCCCAATTCGCGCCGCCGAAAGCGACTTTCAGTTTCGGATGGCGTTCTTTCAGCCGTCTCGCGAGCGCGAGTGATGCAATGTTCTGCTCGAAGGTCGAGGTGAAGCCTGCCAGGTCGAAGCTGGCCCAGTCCTGTGCGTCGAGCGCCTGGGAGAGAAATTCCTCGACTGCTGGCCGGACCCCGAACAGCTCGGCAATGTGCTGATCCGAGAGGCGCCAGTCGCGACGCAGGATCTGCTCGACAAACAGCGCATCACGCCCCGCATCCGGGCCATAGAGCGCCTCGGTGAACAGCCATTCGCCGATAAACGCGATGTGCGGCAGATCGTGGGTAATCTGGCGGCATCGCTCCGAGCCGATCAGGTCGGCGAAGAGCATGTTGAGATAGCGGACCTCGCACGCCACGCCCTGTGCGACGAGGCCCGCTTTCAGGAGGCTGATGCCCAATGCGGGGCGCTCCAGCGCGCCCCACGGCATGTTCACGAGAACGACCCGCACGGTCTGATCCTCCTACTTCAAGGGGTCGACCCCTTTCCCGATCACAAGTTCCTCGAGCGCCTGGACATCTTCTTGTGACAGGCCTCCTTCGGTGGCTGTGGCGGAGTCGGCCGCCATCTCCCGTCCCGGCGTGGCGATGATCGGCTCGATCGGCCGTACCGGTCGCACCGGCACAACGGGACGAACGGGACGAACGGGTGTCACGGGCCGCACCGGCGTTACCGGGGTGATCGGGGGTCTGATCGGTGTCACCGGAGGACGGACCGGTTCGACGGGCGTAACCGGAGGCCTGATCGGCGGCGTGATGGGTGGCCGGATCGGCGGCGTGATCGGAGGTGTGATTGGCGGCCGGATCGGCGGCGTGATCGGTGGCGTGATGGGTGGCGTGATGGGTGGCCGGATTGGACCAAGGCAACGCACCTTGGCGACCAGCACCGCCGCGTTGGCGTCGACCAGGCCGGCACCCGTGGCGAGGTCCGTGCCCGGCCCGGCTGCAGCGCCGCTGGATGACGTGTTGCAATTGCCCGTCGTCACGTCGATGGCGGTGCGGATCATGATGTCGCGCACGGCGGCCGGATCAAGCGCAGGACAGGCCTGCTTGATCAGCGCGGCCGTGCCGGCAAGCTGCGGAGCAGCGGCCGACGTGCCGCTGATCGCCGACCAACCATCGTCGGCGGCCGTCTCGTCACCGTTCGGATGTGCGCCGCCCGCGGCCAGATCGTTGTCGATTGTCGAGCTCGGCTGCAGGGGCAGCATGATGTAGGCGGCGCGTGGCTTCATGCCGACCAGGCCGCACAGGTCAGGAGCATTGCGGCCCGGATAGATCGGGCTGGAAAAGCCGCTCGCATAATCGCTGGCCCGCAGGTTGCCATTGGGGGCACGGAAAACGCCGCCGGCAGAAATCACGTCCGGGTGCTGCCCCGGGAAGCCGAAATGTCCGTTGCCGGCGGAGAACACTACGACAATGCCGCGCGCAACCGCATCGGCGATCGCGACAGCGAGTGCCTGGTTGGCAGCCGACAATGGCCCGGCCCGCACGTCCGATCCCCAGCTGCAGGTGATGATCTCCGGCATGAGCCCGACGGCGGCGTTGAATGCACCAGTCGAGTTGGCGAAGTTGATCTTCACCGGCCACAACTCGGTGTCCGGCGCCACCGCGAAGATGTTCGCCGACTCGGCCGTGCCGTGGCCGTTCTCGTCGGCCGCCGGATTGGCGGCACCCGGCCCCAGCGTCACGGCCTGGACACGATAGCCGCGCGCGGCGAAGAAGGGGTGGGCAAAGTGGCCCGAATCGACCATGGCCACCCTGACGCCGCGACCCGTGATTCCGCCACGATGAGCCTTATCGGCATTGCAGCCCAAGGAGACGTCGGCGGGCACCTCGAGATGCCAGTAGGCTTTCCTCGGCGGCAGCGGCTGCGGGGCGAAGAAGTAGCGTGGAGTCTCGATGGCGACGCCTTCGATCAGGTTCTCGAAGGCCGTCCCGGTCGTGGGGATCAAGCCGAACCGCGGCGCATCGGGAACCGAGAAGAAGGTGGCGGTATCGGAGATGCCCTGGCTCTTGATCGTCGTCAGTTCGTGCGGAACCACCTTGGTCTTGAAGGCGCGTTCATAAGTGGAAATCGGTGCCGCGATGTTGATCGTATAGGCCGATACCTGCAGCACCTGGAAGCCTGCATCCTGGAGGGCATAGACCGAGCGTGTGATGATATCGTCGTCGGACATGAAGTTCGACACGATGTCGGCACCCACGGGGCCTTCCATGTCGAACATGGACATCCCACCGATCGAATGCGGCGATACCTGTGCGAACAGCAGCTTTGGGATGCTGGGTCGGTCGTCCCGTGCACCCGCTTTCCTCGTTGTCGTTTTGGCACGAGCGCGCGCTGAAGGTTTTCTCGCCATGCGAGCCTCCGAGAGTTGAGATCGATGTCACGTAGAGCGCCGGCTGACGAAACGCCTGGAAAGGTCGACGCCAGAAACGCGAGAGATTGATATTCGCCAGCTGATCGGCAACGCCCCCGCAATGTCAGGCTGCGGGCAATGGTCGACGAAGTCAACGACGATTGAATCGTGGCGCGTGACACAACCGTTATCAATTCGTTATTTCTCGCCTGCGACCCGCCAGGAGATGCAGAGGCGGTTGCCTTCAGCTTTCACGATCGCGATCGACACTCGAGCGGTCGTCACTCTTCATCAAGGCCTCGACTGCCGGATTGACCGGGCGAGAAGCGCTTGTGACTGCCCCGCCCTGCACGGACACGAAGGCCTCGACGGGGCCGCCGGTTGACCGGATTCACGACAGGTTGACACACGACGGAGTGACGGTGGCCCTGGCGCGGCAAATCTCCTAGTCTGTCGAAGTCCGGGAGCGGCCAACCTTGCGTCGGCCGGCGTAATTCCCGCTTTGTTCGTTCGCGCCCACGCTTTCGGTTTGCATACCGTTCAAGCGACATCTCGTTCGCCGGCGCACATTCGCCCGGCCCCGATGCCGCCCCTACGCGTGCCCCTTAGACCTTATCGACATAGCAATATGCTTATCAGGGAGGAACAACATGGCTCGTGTCTCGCGTCGCAAGTTCCTGAAATCCTCGAGCGTCGGCGCGCTGGCTGCGAAGGCCGGCGGCATGGCAGGCATCCTGGCCGCCGGAAGAGCGCCCGCCTATGCCCAGACGTCGACCCTGCACTGGCTGAAATGGAACGACTTCGTGCCGGCCGGCGATCAGATCCTGCGTCAGTCGATGCTGGCGGAAGCCGAGAAGGCGCTGGGCTTCAAGATCAATATGGAGACGATCGGCCTCAATGACCTGCAGCCGCGAGCGACCGCGGCGATCCAGGCCCAGGGCGGCGCCGACATCATCATGATCTTCGACAACAAGGCGCAGCTCTATGCCGACAGTTGCGCCGACGTGTCGGCGGTGTGCGAAGCGCTCGGCGCCGCGCAGGGCGGCTATTACGACCTCGCCAAGGCCAACACGCACGACGGCAGGAAGTGGATTGCGGTCCCCTATTGCATCATCGGCGCCATGGTCGCCTATCGCAAATCGTGGTTCGACGAGATCGGCGTCGCAAAGTTTCCCGAGACCTGGGAGGAATACCGGGACGTCGGCAAGAAACTCAAGGCCAAGGGCCGCCCCCTGGGCCAGACCCTCGGCCATACGGTCGGCGACGCGCCGGCCTTCGCCTATCCCTTCCTGTGGTCGTGGGGAGGGCGCGAGGTCGAGGAGGACGGCAAGACGGTGCGGCTCAACACCAAGGAGACCGTCGAGTCGGTGAAGTTCATGACGGCGTTCTGGAAGGAAGCACACGACGACGGCGGCATGGCCTGGGACGACTCCAACAACAACCGCGCCTTCCTGTCGGGCACGATCAGCGCCACGCTCAATGGCGCCTCGATCTACATACAAGGGTGCGCAGCTGAAGAGCGACATCCAGCACGCGCCACTCCCCAAGGGGCCCGCAGGCCAGTTCGGCGTGCACCCCTTCCAGTGCATGATGGTGATGCGCTACTCGAAGAACCAGAAGCAGGCGATGGATTTCCTGAAATGGTTCCACTCGACCGACGTCTACGACAAGTGGTTCAAGGTTCAGAAGGGTTTCGCAACCGGGCCCACAAAGCAGTGGGAGAACCACGCCATGTGGAAGGATGACCCGGTCATGGCACCCTACCGCGTGGCGCCGCGCCTCGGCCGCGTCTACGGCCATGCCGGACCGGCGGGACCGAAGGCCGCCGAGGTGCTCTCGAAGTACATCATTGTCGACATGTACGCCAAGGCCGTACAGGGCATGCCTGCCGAGGACGCCGTGAAGTGGGCCGAGGGCGAGGTGCGCAAGGTTTACGGGTAAGGCCCCTCACCTCTCCCGCAGTGCCTCGTGCTGGTAGCGCAGCAGGGGTGACAGGAGGTACGTCAGGATTCGGCGCGAGCCGGTCTTGATCTCGACTGTCACCGCCATGCCGGGCGACAGCTTCACCATCCGGTCGTCGATCTGCATCCTGGTGGCGTCGAGCGAGATGCGGGCGCTGTAGTTCAGCTCCTGGCCCTTGGGCTCGCTGGTGTCGTTCTGGGTGCCCAGATTGCGATCGTCGGCGCGATCCTGCCGGCGGTCGCGGATGATGGCGTCCTGCGACACGCTCAGCACCTCGCCGTGCAGCAGGCCGTAGCGGGTGAAGTTGAAGGTGTCGACCTTGATCTCGGCGTGCTGCCCGGGCTGGACGAAGCCGATGTCGCGGTTCGGCACCAGCGCCTCGATCTCCAGCCGGCTGTCGCTCGGCACGACGACCAGCAGCGCCTGCGCCGGCGTGACGACGCCGCCGACGGTATGGATGGCGAGCTGTTGCACGATGCCATCCACCGGTGCAGCCAGCACCTGCAGCTTCGTCTTCTGCTCGGCCTTTATCAGCTCCTGGGCGAGGCCGAGCGCCTTCTGCTCGGCCTTGGCCAGCTCTTCGGCAAGGGTACGCCGGAACTCGGCCTCCGCCTGGCGGCGCGTCTCGCGGATCGCCGCCACGGCCGCCTCGTCCTCCAGCAGGCTGCTCTTGCGGACGATGAGCTCCCTCTGGTGCTCGAGCAGAAGCTGCAGCGTCTCCAGGTAGACGATCTTCGAGCCGAGGTCCTTCTCCACCAGCACGCGGCGCATGTCGACGCGCTGCTGGATCACCGGGATCACCGTCTCGAGCTTCTGGATGGTGGCGACCGTCGTCGCCAGCTCGGCCTCCTTCTGGGCCCGCTGACGGTCGAGCGAAGCGAGCTTCGCCCGGTGCTCGCCGACCTGGCTCAGCAGCAGCTGGCGCTGGACGCCGATCAGGGTCGAGTTGGCCTGCACCGGCGGCGCGAAATCGGCCAGGGGATCGTCTGTGCCAGCCAGCGCCGCACGCAGGCGGGCAATGCTCGTCTGCTCGGCCAGGAGGTCACTATGAAGTCGATCGCGGTCGGCGGCATTCGCGGTCGGATCGAGCTCGATCAGCACGTCGCCCGCCTTCACCACCTGCCCGTCCTGAACCCGGATCGCACGCACCACGCCCGTCTCGAACGGCTGGATGACCTTGATGCGGCCGCTCGGCATGATCTTGCCGGTAGCGGACGCCACGATGTCGATCGTGCCCCACCACGCCCAGGCGAGCGCCGCGCAGAACAGCACGATGAGGGTGATGCCGATGGCACGACCGATCGGCGATGGCGGCGTCTCGACGATCTCGAGGGCCGCCGGCAGGAAGGCCAGCTCCTCGCCGCGCCGCCGCAGGGGCGCGGTCCTGCCGGGCCGAGCGCGAAGGGGCACGACATTGGCCGGCCTGTTGTCCGGAGGCATCGGGGCGACCGGCGCGGCTGCTTCAACGGACTTCATGGATGCCTGCCTGCAAGCGGTACAAAGAGGCGTAGCGGCCGCCGGTCGCGATCAGGGCATCGTGCGTGCCCTCCTCTACGACGCGGCCGCCGTCGAGGGTGACGATGCGGTCGAGGCCACGGACCGTCGAAAGCCTGTGGGCGATGACCAGGACCGTGCGACCCTTGACGATCTCGCGCATGTTGTCCTGGATGATGCGCTCGCTCTCGTAGTCGAGCGCGCTGGTCGCCTCGTCGAAGATCAGGATGCGCGGGTCGCCGACCAGGGCGCGCGCAATGGCGATGCGCTGGCGCTGGCCGCCCGACAAGGTCGAGCCGCGTTCGCCGACGATGGTGTCGTAGCCTTCGGGCAGCTCGAGGATGAACTCGTGAGCGCCGGCGAGCTGCGCGGCCGCCACGATGCGCTCCATCGGCATGGCCGGGTCGGCGAGCGCGATGTTGTCGCGTACCGAGCAGTTGAACAGCGTGCTCTCCTGCAGCACCACACCGATCTGGCGGCGCAGCCAGGCCGGGTCGGCCATGGCGAGGTCCATGCCGTCGATCAGCACGCGCCCGCTCTCCGGCACGTAGAGGCGCTGCACCAGCTTGGCGAAGGTGCTCTTGCCCGACCCGGAAGGCCCGACGATGCCGACCGTCTGCCCGGCCGGCACCTCGAAGCTCACATCGTTCAGGATCTGCTTGCCGTCGAGGCGGTAGCGGAAGCCGACATGGTCGAACCTGATGCTGCCGCGGATCGCCGGCAACCGGCTGCGCCCCGCCGCAACGGTCGGCTCGGCGCTGGTGTTCAGAATGTCTCCCAGGCGCTGGATCGAGAGCCGCGCTTGGTGGAAGTCCTGCCACAGCTGCGCCAGGCGCAGCACCGGCGCGCTGACCCTGGAGGCCAGCAGGTTGAAGGCGATGAGCTCGCCGACCGACAGGCCGCCCTCGATCACCAGCTTGGCGCCGAAATAGAGGATGGCGGCGGTGACCACCTTGCTGACGCCCTGCACGATCTGGCTCGTGGTGTTGCCGAGGCTCAGCACGCGGAAGCTCGCGCTCACATATCCGGCGAGCTGCTCCTCCCAGCGCCGCTGCATCTGCGGCTCGACCGCCATCGCCTTCAGCGTCTCGATGCCGGTCACGCTCTCGACCAGGAACGCCTGGTTCTCCGCGCCGCGCTGGAACTTCTCGTCGAGCCGGCGGCGAAACAGCGGCGTCGCCAACGCCGAGATCGCGACGTATACGGGCAGCGAGGCGAGCACGATCCAGGTCAAGGTCGGCGCGTAGAGGAACATCACGGCCAGGAACACCGACGTGAAGAACAGGTCGATGAGCAGCGTGAGCGCCGAGCTGGTCAGGAAATTGCGGATGTTCTCGAGCTCGCGCACGCGCGCCACCGAATCGCCGACCCGCCGCGCCTGGAAGTAGGCCATCGGCAGGGCCAGCAGGTGATGGAACAGGCGCGCGCCCAGCTCGACGTCGATGCGGTTGGTCGTGTGGGAGAACAGATAGGTGCGCAGGATGCCCAGCACGGTCTCGAACAGCGTTATCGCCAGGAGGCCGATCACCAGGACATCGAGCGTGCTGAGCGAGCGATGCACCAGCACCTTGTCGATCACCACCTGGAAGAACAGCGGCGAGACCAAGGCGAAGACCTGCAGGAAGAACGAGGCGACCAGCACCTCGCCCAGCAACCACCGATACTTGTGGATCGCGCCCAGGAACCAGGTGACGTCGAAGCGCCGGGCAACATCGCCGAGCCCGCTGCGGCGGGTCATCGAGATCATCCCGCCGTCCCAGAGCGAGACGAACTCGTCGCGCGTCATCAGGGCGGGACGCGCAGTTTGCGGCGACTGGACGAGGACCTGATCCTCGGATGCCTTGGCGACGACCATGAACCCACCATCGCGCAAGCATGCGATGGCGGGCAGCGGCGTCCGCGCGAGCCTGGACCATTGGGTCCGCCAGGCCCGCGCCTTCAGACCCAGATCCCTGGCGCAGCGGAGCATTTCCGCTGCGCCGATCTTGTCCGTGCCCAGGCGGTGCCTGAGCTGCCTCCGATCGGCTGCGACGTCCTTCAGGCGCAGCAGCGTCACGAGGGCCTCGAGTCCCGGATCGGCCGGGATGGCGGTAGAGGAGCTCATCAGCGTTCTCCGGGACCCGAGCTCCAGCGATCAGGCCTGCGGCTGCGCCAGCAGCTGCGGCATGTGCGCGGTCGGGTCGGTCAATGGGATGGCCGTCTGGCCCTGCCCGGCCGGCACAAAGCTCGACGCCATGAACTGGCCCATCAGGGATTGGAGGACGACGTTGTCGCCCGGGCCGCCGTCGAGCACGTCCTGCCCGCCGCCGCCCAGCAGCACGTCGTCACCCTCGCCGCCCGACAGAATGTCGTTGCCCGGGCTGCCGATCAGGATGTCGTCGCCGGTGCCGCCATTGGCAGTGAGCAGCATGCCCGAGAGACTCGACGCCTCGATGACATCGTCGCCGCTGAGGCCGTTGATCACGAGGCGATCGTTCGCCGCCTCGAAGCCGGTGATCGTCACCTCGGCAGCCAGGCCAAGGACCTTGATCACGCCGTTGTCGTTGGTGATCACGATCACATCGTCGCCGGTGGTCGCGTTGATGACGATGGTATCCGCCTGACCGTCGCCCAGACTTCCGCCCAGGGTGCCTGCCAGATTGACAGTGACCTGGGTCACGTCCGTTCCAATCAGGTCATGGACATTGACGGTGTCGGCGCCGCCCAGCGCATTGAAGGTGATCTTCTCGACGTCGTTCACGTCCATGACGACGTTGGCGATGTTGCGGGTGAACAACGCGCGCTCGCCGTTGGCGAAGACGTCGATGACCTCGGCGGCATTGGCACCGTTGAACAGCAGCGTGTCACTGCCGGCCTGGCCTTCGACGGTGTCGTTGTCGTCACCCGGGTTCCAGACGAACGTATCGTCGCCGGCGCCCATCAGGGCGACATCGTTGCCGTCGCCGCCGTTGAACAGGTCGTCACCCTCGCTGCCGATCAACATGTCGACGCCGAGACCGCCGTTCAACGTCAGCTGGATGCCGTCGGCTTCCAGGCTCGAGGCGTTGATGACGTCGTCGCCGCCCAGCCCGTTGACCGTCAGCCGATCGTTGGCGACCTCCTGGAAGAACACGTTCACCGTGGCCTGCAGACCGCCGACCGCGATGCCTCCGGAGTCGCCCGAGACGAATATGGTGTCGGCGCCGTTCGTCCCGTTCACGGTGACGCTGTCCGCCTCACCGTCGCCGCCGCCGTTCGGGCCTCTCAGGTCGACGTCGACCCTGGTCACGTCGGTGCCGCTCAGGTCGCCGACGACGACGTTGTCCGCCCCGCCCAGGGCGCGGAACTCGATGCGCTCCACGTCGTCGAGGTCCATCGCGACGTTGGCGACGTTGCGCAGGAACAGCGCGCGGCCGCCGTTGGCCACGATGTCGATGTTCTCGGCGGCATTGGAACCGAAGAACAGCATCAGGTCGTTGCCGTCCCCGCCCTCGAGCGTGTCGTTGCCGTCGCCCGGGTCCCATTGGAACACGTCGTCGCCGGCGCCCAGAAAGGCCGTGTCGTTGCCGTTGTCGCCGAACACGAAATCGTTGCCGTCGCCACCGATCAGGACATCGGCGCCCTGGCTGCCCAGGATGGTGTCGTTACCGGCGCCGCCATCGAGGGTAAGGCCGATGACGCCGGCCGCCATGGTGGTCGCGGTGATCCCGTCATTGCCGTCGCCGGCATTGATGACCAGCCGATCGTTGGCGCCCTCCGTGTTGGCGAGATTGATCCGCGCCGAGAGGCCCAGCACCGCGACCGAGCTGCCGGCACCGAAGATGTCGATGATGTCGGCGCCGTTGGTGCCCGCGACGATCACCGTGTCGGCCGCGCCGTCACCCGTGGTCCCGCCGATGGCGCCGGCCAGGTCGACATTGATCTCCGTGACGTCGGTGCCGCCGAGGTCGTTGATCTTGACGGAGTCGACCCCGCCCAGCGCCTTGAGATCGATGCGCTCGACGTCGTTCAGGTCCATGACGATGTTGGCGAGGTTGCGGGTGAACCGGGTGCGACCGCCGTTGGCGGAAACGTCGAAGATCTCGTTCCCGGCGCTGCCGTTGAACAGCATCTTGTCCGTGCCGTCCCCGCCTTCGACCACGTCGTTGCCGTCGCCGGGATCCCACTGGAAGACGTCGTCGCCGGCGCCGAGGAAGATCGAGTCATTGCCCTGCTGGCCGTCGATGAAGTCGTTGCCGTCGCCGCCCATCAGCGTGTCGACGCCGTTGCTGCCCAGAATGGTATCGTTGCCGGTGCCGCCGTCGACGGTGACGCTGATCAGCGCGGCGAGGTTGCCGGTCGCGCTGAAGCTGTCGTTGCCGCCGTTCATGTTGACCACGAGCTTCTCGGTCGTTCCGATGTCGAGGGAGAACGGCGCCGGATTGAGCCGGTCGAGGCGCACGCGCGTGCCGTTGGCCGTGGTGGTGAACACCTCGTCGCCATTGCCGCCGTTGACTTCCGCGGTATCGGTGCCGGCGCCGCCCTCGAACAGGTCGGTGTCGTCGCCGGGGTTCCAGATCATGCGGTCGTTGCCGCCTTCGCCGAACACCTGGTCGTCGGCATCGCCGCCGGTCAGGACGTCGTCGCCGGCGCCGCCGAACAGGAAATCGGCACCGCCCTTGCCCAGCAGGGTGTCGTTGCCGGTCTGCCCGAACAGCTGATCTCCGCCCGATCCACCGGTAAGGGTGTCGTTGCCGGTTCCGCCGAAGATGTTGGCCGCGGGCAGCGCACCATTGGCCTCGCTCAGCGTGATGACGTCGTCGCCGCCCTGCCCGAACAGCGACATCCGCACCGTGTTTGCAACCGTGGGCGTGCCGCCGGCAATCGTGATGGCGCCGCCGTTGACGAGAAGCAGGCCGGCCGCGTTGCGGCTGATGGTGATGCTGTTCTCGAGCTCGTCGCCGAAAACCGACAGAAGGCCGGCGCCCGGGGTGAAGCTAGCCTTGATAGCCATGGTCCTGTTCCTTTCAGAAACGCCGCCCATGTGAGATGTGCGGATGGACCATGCTTAGCCGCGGCCGTGATGGCCGGCTTGAAGCTGCACTGCAGGCGACGTTGATTTTTCATTGAGAAGGTCTGCATTTTTCGTGCGTGCGGCGTGCGCCGGCTTCTGGTATCGGCCCGTGCACAAAAGCAACAGGTGGACGAGAAACGCGCACGACCGCCGTGATCCGCCACGACTTGGTCGCTTTCGCGCGAAAATCTTGGCCAGGAAACGGGGACAACAGGGTGCAATTTATATTTGCAGATCATGTACTTGACACGAGCCGGCGCGAGCTGCGCCGCGGCGCCGAGGACATTGCCGTGGAACCTCAGGTTCTGGATCTGCTGATCTGCCTCGTCGAGAACCGCGATCGCGTCGTCACGAAGGACGACCTCATCGCCCTGGTCTGGGGTGGCCGCATCGTCTCCGATGCGACCTTGACCAGCCGCGTTCATGCCGCCCGCAAGGCGGTCGGCGACGATGGCCAGGGCCAGAAGCTGATTCGCACGATTTCCCGAAAGGGCTTGCGGTTCATCGGCGACGTGCGGGCCGAGGCCCCGTGTCCCCACGCTGTGACGGCAATCGATCCACAGCCAGCGAGCGAGATCCGCCTGCCACGGGATGCGCTGCACGCCGAGGGGCCGGCCATCGCCGTCCTGCCCTTCAGCAACATGTCCAACGACCCGACAGAGGACTATTTCTCGGACGGGATCAGCGAGGACATCATCACGGCGCTGTCCAAGTTGCGCCGCTTCCCCCTGATCGCGCGCAACTCGTCCTTCCTGTACAAGGGCAAGACCGTCCCGTTGAAGCAGATCGCGGAGGAGCTCGGCGTCTCCTACGTCGTCCAGGGCAGCGTCCGCCGGCGTGGAGATCGCGTCCGGATCACGGCGCAGCTCAGCAGCGCGTTCAACGGCAGCCAGATCTGGGCGGAGCGCTACGACCATCATCTGGCCGACGTCTTCGCGGTCCAGGACGAGATCACGGAAGCCATCGTCGCCGCGATCGAGCCACAGATCTATGCCGCCGAGAACTTCCGCATCCTGCGCAAGGCCCCGGATCGGCTGGATGCCTGGGATCTGCTGATGCGCGCGACGTCGCACTACTGGCGGCTGACCCGCGAGGACAATGCCATCGCGCTGGCGCTGCTGGAGAAGGCGATCCTGATAGATCCCCTGTACGGTCGGGCGCTCGGCCTGCTCGCCACCACCCATCTGTTCAACGCCTCCATGGGATGGGCGGACAGGACGATCGTCGGGCCGGTCGCGGAGCGTGCGGCGCTCGCCGCGATCCGGGCCGACTGCGACGATCCCTGGGCACACCACGCCCTGGGCTGCATTCATCTGTTCGCGCGCCGGTTCGACGATTGCCTGGCCGATTTCGAGAATGCCCTGCGGCTCAACCCGAATTTCTGCCTGGCCCGGGGTTACCACGGCCTGGCCCTGGCCTTTTGCGGCCGCTGGAAGGAAGGCGAGGAGGCGGCCCTCCGGGCCTTGCGCCTGAGCCCACGCGATCCCTTCTCGGCGCTCTACTACGGGGTCGCCTCGTACACGCAGTTCGTCGGCCGCAATTACGACGAGGCGGCGCACCTGGCCCGCACGGCCATCCGGCTGCACCCCGACTTCATCGGCGGCTACCGCGGACTGACCTCGGCGGCGGGAATGTCCGGGCAAGTGGAGGTCGCAGCGGGCGCGCTCCAGGAGCTGCGCCGCGTCCAGCCGAACATCTCACTGCAATGGGTCGCCGATCAGGTGCCGATCCGCGACGATGCCGAACGCGCGCACTACGTCGAGGGTTTTCGTCGCGCCGGGCTGGTCTGACGCGCGCATCGTCTGTCGGGCGCGATGTGGTCAACGGGCGGTGCTTGATAGACGCGGGCATTCGGCCGATGCTGTCGGCCAGTGTGGATGACCGGGATGCTGCACGCACCCGCCACAACCTGCGGGTCGAGAGATGGAGCCAGGCCATGAGCGCTGCCGTGTCGAGGATTCCCACCCAGGCCATGAAGATCGAGAAGGTCAAGGAGCACATCGGCGCGATTGTCACGGGTATCGACCTTGCGCATCCCGTCGACGGCGCGACGCAGAAGAAGCTCTACGATGCTGCCGTCGAGAACGTGGTCCTCGTGATTCGTGGGCAGGAGCATCTCACCCCAGCCCAGCTGCAAGCCGCCGGAGAATTGTTCGGCGAGCTCATGGAGGATCAGAACCGGCGCTATCTGGTCGACGGGTTTCCCTTGATCAGCGTGCTCGACAACCGTCACACGGACAGCAAGGGTCAACCTGCAAAAGTCGGCGCCAACGCCACCTGGCACACCGACCACACCAACCAGGAATTACCGCCAAAGTTCACCATGCTGTATGCGGTGGCAGTGCCGGACAGGGGCGGTGCGACGTCGGTCTGCAACTCGCGCGCCGCCTATGAAGCGCTTCCAGACGACGTAAAGCTGAAGATCGTCGACGCCAAGACCGAGAACACGCTGATCAGCAGCGCGCGGATGAAGACCGGCAACCCGGACATCGTGAAGGCCCAGCTCGAGGCGACGAAACCGCCCACGGTTCATCCCCTTGTCCGCACCCACCCGGAGACCGGCACCAAGGCCGCGTGGTTTCACAAGGCCAAAACCGAGACGGTCACCGGGATGACGCCCGAGGAAACCCAGGATTTCCTGCAGGATCTGACCGACAGGATCACGCAGCCGCAGTTTTGCTATGCGCACGAGTACAAGAAGGGCGATCTGCTGATCATCGACGACCGCGCCTCGCTGCATAAGGCAGGGTTCGACTACGATCACAGCCAGCACCGCCGCCTGTACCGGATGCTGGTACGCGGCGACCGGCCCTACTGACCGCAGGCAGCCTCAGGGCTGTGCCTGCTTCCTCGCGACGCGGACTGCCCGGCAGATCGTGACCATCTTGCCGATGGCATGGTCGACGAATGCGGACACGGAACGCTCGATGTCGGCGGCGCGAGGCGGCCGTGCCGCTGCGATCGCGCGGGCAAGAACGCGCGAGGATCGACGGGCTGCGTCGCGATTCGTCGCGATCGCGCGATCGAGGGTACCGTCGGCCTGAACCGCAGCCAACGCCGGCTCGAGACGCGCGAGGAAGGCCGGCGCGTGAGCCAGATGGCGATACATGCTGGCCAGGATCAGTGGCCGCTCGGAGTCGCCGAAACGGTTGAGGCGCAACACCCGCTGCCAGATTTCGGGCGCAACGTCGCGTTCCGACGCGAGTGCCGGCAAGGCGACGTCGGGCGCGGCAAGACGCAGGCCGGGCTGCGGCGAGCCATGCGTCGCCCCCTCGCCCCTCAACCACGCCACCAGCGCGCCCAGCGAGAACAGGTTCACCGTGTTCGAATGGTCGTAGCTCGCCAGCACGGCGTCGACGCTGGCCGGCTCGTCGCCCTCGAGCGACGTCAGGACAGGCAGGGCCATGGTTTGCCGGAACCCTATGACCGCCTGATCGACCATGCCCTGCTGGTAGAGCGGCTTTACGGCGGCCCACGCCCAAGGCAAGGCATCGTCGATCGTTGCCAGGTGGCGCCACACGAGGTTGACCACCCGCACGCCCACGGTCGCCCGGATGTCGGCAAACAGATCGGCCGTCGCGCCGCGAGCCTCCGCTTCGGCGATCGCCGGGAACGGATCGCTCACTCGGCGGCCTGCTTGGACTCCTGCCCCAGCACGGTGAAGAACGAGGCCGATTTCGGCTGCTTGGGCAGCTCGACCATCCCTTCGGTCAGGCGGGCGCAGCGGGCCTCCTTGCCGCGCACGATGAGTCCCTCGTTCGGGCTCGGCATCGGGTTGCGCGCGATCGGCACGGCGTCGGCGGCCGTGTAGACGCAGATGTAGAGGCCGCGCGGCTTGTCGGCGCCGTTGGCGGCCGAGCCGTGCAGGAGCTTGGTGTGCATCAGGCACACGCTGCCCGCCTTGCCGAGGCACGGCACCGACTGCGCCAGCGCCTGCTGCTCCGCATCGGGCGCCACCCCGCCTGTGAAACGCTCGCCGTCGAACAGCGACAGCAGGGGGCCCTTGTGCGATCCCGGCACCACCGTGAGGCAGCCGTTGCTTTCGTCGATATCGTCGAGGAACAGCAGCGCCGTCACGACGTCGGAATTGGTGTGCGGTGTATAGGCGAAGTCCTGGTGATAGGCGACCTCGGTGCGCGCGCCCGACAGCTTCAGGTTTATCTTGCAATGGTGGAACTTTACGTCGGGCCCGATCAGGTCGGCCACCATGTCGACCGTGCGCGCGTCGAGCATCACTTCCCGATAGGCGTCCGAGATGTCCGACGGGTTGTTGATGCGCCGCAGCGCCGGCTTTTCGGCGCTGTGCTCGGAACCCATGTCGAAGCGCGGGCGGCCATCGATCGTCGGTGGACCGAACGGCCGCGAATGCGCCCGGCTCTGCTCGACCCAGGACTCGATCTCGGCCCTGAGCGCCGCGAGCTGGGCCGGCGTCACGGCGTCCTCGACCATGAGATAGCCGTCGCGCCAGAAGGCGTCGATCTGTTCGCGGCTGAGCACGGGCATGGGCAACTCTCCTGATAGTGCTGGCTATTCTGGGCAGTAGGCCTGCGCCACGCAAAGACGAAATGGCGAGACCGCAGGAGACTCATCGTCTTCGGCCCGCGAGCGTCCCGCTCGCTCGAGCTCATGAGCGAGCGGGACGCTCGCGGTCCGGAAGACCATGACGTCGCGTTACCGTCCCTTGAACTGAGGCCTGCGCTTTTCCATGAAGGCGCGGCGGCCCTCGATGTAGTCCTCTGAGGCGAAGCATTCCTGCACCAGGGCGCTCGTGCGGCCGAAATCGGGCTTGCCGTCGAGCCGGGTCAGCTCTTCCAGGGTGCGCTTGGCCGCGTGCATGGTGAGCGGCGCGTTCTCGCCGATCAGCTTGCAGTAGTTGTCGACATAGGCGTCGAGCTCGGCATCCGGCACCACGCGGTTGAGCAGCCCCATGCCGTGGGCCTCCTCGGCGCTGAAATGACGGGCGGTGAAGAAGATCTCCTTGGCATAGGCCGGGCCGACCAGGTCCATCAGGTTCTTGAGGCCGGCGGCGCGATAGCCGAGACCGAGCCGGGCAGCCGGCACGCCGAACCTCGACTTGTCCGAGGCGATGCGGAGATCGCAGGTCAGCGAGACCGCCAGGCCGCCGCCGATGCAGTAGCCGCGAATGCGGGCGATCGTCGGCTTCGAGCACTTGGTGAGGCGCGCGTTGGCGACCTCGCCGATCTTGTCGTAGTAGGCGACCTGCTCGGGCGTCGAGCGCGCCTTCTCGAACTCGGAGATGTCGGCGCCCGAGACGAAGGCCTTGTCGCCCGCGCCGGTGACGACGACGACGCGGATCGCCGGGTCCTTCTCGAAATCGTCGAGGATGACCGGGATCGCTTCCCACATGTCGGTCGACGTGGCGTTGTGCTTGGCCGGCTTGTTGAAGATGAGCTTGCCGACCGACCCATGCTTCTCGGCAATCATGTTGGGGGTTGGGCTGATCATGACGGGCTCCTCTAAATCACGCCGCGCTGCCGGAAGCTCGCGATCGCGGCGGCGTCGTAGCCGGCCTCCTGGAGCACGGCTTCGGTATGCTCGCCCTGCTCCGGAGTGGCCCAGCGCATCTCGAACGGCGTGCGGCTCATGTTGATCGCCTGGCCGATCAGCTCGATCGGGCCGAGCTTGGGTGAGTTCACGGGGTGGGCCATTTGCAGGTGCTTGACCTGCGGGTCGGCGAACATCTCGTCCATCTTGTAGATCGGGCCGGCCGGCACACCGGCCTTGTTGAGCTTCTCGACCAGCTCGGCGCTGCCGTAGGCGCCGACCCGCTTGTCGATCTCGGCGTTGAGCAGATCGCGATTGGTGCGGCGCGCCTTGTCGGTCGAGAACTTGGCGTCGCTCAGCAGCTCGGGCGCCTCGATGCACTCGCAGAAGCGCTTGTAGATATGGCCGCCGGACGCCGCAATGTTGATGTAGCCATCCCGGGTCTTGAAGACGCCGGTCGGGATCGAGGTCGGATGGTTGTTGCCGGCCTGGCCGGGCACGTCCTTGGCGATGGTCCAGCGCGCCGCCTGGAAATCGCACATCGAGATCATGGCCTGCAGCAGCGAGCTCGACACCCACTGGCCCTGGCCCGAGGTCTCGCGCTCCAGCAGCGCGATCAGGATGCCGATGGCGCAGTGCAGCCCGGCGCCCACGTCGGCGACGGCGATGCCGGCACGAACCGGTCCCTGGCCTTCCATGCCGGTGACCCACATCAGGCCACCCATGCCCTGGGCGATCTGGTCGAAGCCGGCACGCTCGGCATAGGGCCCGTCCTGGCCGAAGCCCGATATCGAGCCCAGGACGATCCGCGGGTTCACCTTCTTCAGGCTTTCGTAGTCGATGCCCAGCCTGAACTTCACGTCGGCGCGATAGTTCTCGACCACCACGTCGGCCTTCTCGACCAGCTTCATGAAGACGGACTTGCCGTCCGGCTCCTTGAGGTTGAGCGTGATCGACTTCTTGTTACGATGCAGGTTCTGGAAGTCGGGCCCGTGGCGCGGCCCGCCCATGTCCATGTCGCCGGCGCCGGGCGGCATCTCGACCTTGATGCAATTGGCGCCCCAGTCGGCGAGATAGCGGACGGCGGTCGGGCCGGCGCGCACCCGCGTCAAGTCGAGGACGGTGAATCGGGAAAGCGGTCCGGCGGTCATGGCTGCTCTCTGATATTGGGCGACAGGACTCATCCGTAGCATGACCGCGGGACGTCCAGCCAGACGGCGGAGACAGGGCCGCCCTGCGATTTGGCGTTCACCTCACGGTTTCTAGCCCACGTGAGGAAGCGATTCCCGAAGGAAACGATCTGCCGGAGACCGACGGCATCGACGGCAGGCTCCCCCTGAAAGCAGAGCAATTCGTTCGTCAATTGTCTGCCCCTAAGACCTGTCTCTGCGATCGCTCGTCATGTCCGCCGCGGCTTCGCTGAACTTGCTGCGGCCTACTCGACCCTCACCATCGCCGCCGGATCGATCTCCAGCCAGACGCGGCTGCCGACCTCGAAAACGACGCTCGGGCCGGTCGAGACCCTCACCGGCCTGGTGCCGGCGAGCGGCCGGATCTGGTAGTCCCAGTATTCCCCCAGATACGACCGGCCGGCGATTTCCGCTTCCACGGCGACGCTGCTGCCGTTGGGCTTCTGGCCCGACAGGCCGATCGCCTGGGGGCGCAGCGAATAGAGCAGGCCGCCCGCCGCCTCGGCGCCTTCCAGTCGGCCCGCAGCGGCCGAGAAGCCGTCGAAGCGCACCTCGCTGCCCTGCTTCGTGCCCTCGAGGAAATTCGTTCGGCCGATGAAGCCGGCCACGAACCGGCTCCTCGGCCTCGCATAGAGCTTGTGCGGGGCGTCGATCTGCTCGATCCGCCCCTTGTTCATCACCACGATGCGGTCGGAGGTCACCATGGCTTCCGACTGGTCGTGCGTCACGTAGACCGTGGTGATCTTGAACGCGTCGTGCAGGCGGCGGATCTCGAAACGCATCTCCTCTCGCAGGTTGGCGTCGAGGTTGCTGAGCGGCTCGTCGAGCAGCAGCACCTCGGGCTCGACGACGATGGCGCGCGCCAGCGCCACGCGCTGCTGCTGGCCGCCCGACAGCTCGGCCGGATAGCGTCCCTTGAGGTTGCGCATCTGCACGACGTCGAGGATGGCATCGACCCGGCGGTCGATCTCGGCGCGCGACAGCTTGCGCACCTGCAGGCCGAAGCCGACGTTCTCGCCCACCGTCATGTTCGGCCAGATGGCGTAGCTCTGGAAGATCATCGACATGCGCCGCTTCTCGGGCGGCACGACGCTCGAGGGCGAGGAGATCCGCTGGCCATCCATCTCGATCGTGCCGGCCGACGGCGGGATGAAGCCGGCGATCATGCGCAGCGTGGTGGTCTTGCCGCAGCCCGACGGGCCGAGCAGCGACACGAACTCGCCCGGTGCGAGCTCGAGCGAGAAATCCGCCACAGCCGCGACGGATCCGTAGAGCCGGGCCACGTTCCTGAGGGCAAGCTTGCTCATGTCGCGGTGCGCCTCAGCATGAAGTCGCGGCCCAGCGCCTTCTGGCCGATCCACAGCAGCGGCAGGGTCAACACCTGCAGGATCAGGGCGAGCGCGGCGAGGTACTCGAGATTGCCCTCCTCGCTCATGTCGAAAATCATGACGGACGCCACCTTGGTGTTGGGGCCGTAGAGAAAGATCGCGGCCGACAGTTCACGCGTCGCCGGGATGAAGATCAACAGCCAGGCACCGAGCAGGCTGCGCTTGAGCAGCGGCGCGACGACGCGGCGCAACGCCGTGAGGCGGCTGCCGCCCAGGACCCGCACCGCCTCTTCCATCTCGGGGTTGAGGCTGCGCATGGCAGCGCTGGCATTGATGTAGCCGATCGGCAGGAAGCGGGTGGTGAAGGCCAGGATCAGGATCAGCGCCGTGCCGTAGAGCGCGAGCGGCGGCGGCGCGTAGGCGGCATAGAAGCCGATCGCCAGCACGACGCCCGGGATGACGAAGGGCGCCACGCAGAGGAAGCCCAGCACGCCGCCGAACGGCACCACGCGGCGGACGACGATATAGGCCACGCACAGGGTCAGGATGACGGCCGCGGTGGCGCTGACGCCGGCGTACAGGAAGCTGTTGATCACCGACTTGGCGGCCGTCCCATGCTCGAACAGCACGAAATGGAAGTTGCGCAGGGAAAGGTTGTCGAGGCCGAAGCCACGGCCCCACGCCTTGGCGAAGGCCGCCTGCAACAGGAACAGGTAGGGCAGGAACACCGCGAGGCTGGCCACGAACATGGCGTAGCCGAACATCGCCCAGCGCCACCTGCCGAGCAGGATGGGACGGCGCTCCCCACCCTTGCCGGTAAGCGCCACGAAGCCCTTCCGGCGGGTCATCAGCTGCTGGATCAGGATGAGCAGGATGGTTACGCCGAGCAGCGGCATGGCGTAGGCCGCCGCCACCTCGACCCGCACCGGGTTGCCGAAGAACTGGAAGAGCTGCGTCGTCACGACGTTGAAGCGCGCCGGGATGGCGATCATCGCCGGCGAGCCGAACAGGGCGATGGCCTCGAGGAAGCAGATGATCAGGCCGCCCAGGATTGCCGGCAGGGCGAGCGGCAGGGTGACCCGCCACATGGTGCGCCACGGTCCCGCCCCCAGGATGTTGGCAGCGTCCTCCATCTCCGACGATACCAGCTCGAGGGCCGCCGTGGTGAAGATGAAGACGTACGGAAAGGAATAGAGCGCGATGACGATCGCCAAGCCGGAGAAGCTGTAGATGTTGAGGGGGCCCGCCTCCGCCCCGGTCACCCATGTGAACAGGCGGTTGAGCCACCCGGCATTGGGGCCGGCCAGCAGGATCCAGGCCACCGCGCCGGTGTAGGGCGGCGTGATGAACGTCGCCAGCACCAGCATCCGGGTGAGCCCGCGGCCCGGCATGTCGGTGCGCGCCACTGCCCAGGCGAGCGGCACCGCGAAAATGCCCGCCAGCAGCGCCGCCGTGCCGCCGAGCTTCAGCGAGTTCAGCAGCGCATCGACGTAGCGCGACCGCCCGTAGGCGGTGGCGTAGTTGGCGAAGGTGAAGGCGCCGGTGCGCTCCTCCGTGAAGCTGGTGATCACCAGGTAGATGAACGGGCTCACCACCAGGAACAGCAGCACGGCGATGATCGCCGCCCACAGGAGCCACGTGGCGTCGAACGATAAGCGCGGCGGTCGGGCCGCCGCGGCCGGCAGGGCGGCGACGGTCATGTTCCTGTCTCCTCCCCAGCGGACCTGGGGAGGTGTCGCCGTCTAACGGAGACGGAGGGGTCATGATTCATCGCTGGGAGCGCGCCACCCCAGTGGCGCTCTTCTGGTCGATCGCAGATCCCATGAGCGCCACTGGAGTGGCGCGCCCCCGGCAATGACCCCTCCGTCCGCGCAGACGCGGACACCTCCACAGCGGAGCTGGGGAGGTGTCATGAGCTCTCAATTGCCGAACGTGTCGCGCCACTGCTCGATCACTTCCGGGATGCCCTTGTCGATCTCGGCGACCGTAGGCCGGATCGTCTTGACCTCGCTGAGCGGCTTGGCGCCGGGTGGCGGCGCGACCTCGGGGCGCAAGGGGATGGCGAAATGCTTGGCGTTGATCTTGGCCGCCTCGATCGAGTCGAGATACTCCATGAAAAGCTTGGCCGCGTTGGGATGCTTGGTGCCCTTCATGATGGCCGACGGTGCGATGATCAGGACGGCGCCGTCGGTCGGATAGGAGACCGCCAGGGGATTGCCGCGCGCCGCGCTGAACAGGGTGGACCCGTCGGCCCCGGCGGCGACCTGCCGCTCGCCGGCGTTCAACGCCGTCACCGTGTCGTTGATCGAGCGGCCGATCTGCGGGCGGTTCTTCTCGAGCTTGTCGAAGTAATCCCAGCCATAGAGCTTCTTCATGGTCAGGACCCAGGTGCCGACATAGCCGGAGAAGCCCGGATGGCCCGTCGAGACCTTGCCCTTCCACTTGATGTCGAGCAGGTCCTGCCACTTCTTGGGCGCGTCTTCCACCTTCACCTTTGTCGTGTTGTAGGTGAGCGTGACCAAGCCGGCCGACGTCGTGTGGTAGTAGCCGTCCGGATCGAAATTCTGGAAGGCAGGCAGGATCCTGGACGCCGATTCGGGCGTGTACTTCTCGAACTTGCCCTCGGCCTTGAGCCGGACATAGTGCCCGACGTCGGTCGACGAGAAGACGTCGCATATCGTCTGGTTGTTCTTGAGGTCCTGCAGCAGGCGCTGATAGGCGACCTGGGCGGTCGTCCGCACCACGTTGACCTTCACCCCGTAGAGCCTGGTGAACTCCGCTCCGAGCTCCTCGGCGCCCTCCGACGTGTAGTGGGCGACGTACCACGTCAGCTCCCCTTCCTTCTTGGCGGCTGCCTCGATGGCCTTGATGTCCGCCCGCGCCGCCGGCGCGAAGGCAAGCAGCAGTACGACGCAAAAGCGTGCCAGCACCTTCATCAGTTCCTCCCTGAGCATGATCTTATTATTGTTGCGGGCGATACGACCACACGACTGACCGCGCGACAAGCTTGCGCGCAGTGCAAGGGAGCGCATGACGGAAGATCGACCTGCAGGGTGGGCGGAATACTACGACAAGCTGCGCGACCGCCCGCCGCGCCGCACCCTGGTTGCTGCCCTCGACCAGTTCGGGCCAGCACCGGAGGACCCGCTCGCCATCGACCTCGGATGCGGCGACGGACGCGACGTCGTCGAGATGCTGCGCCGCGGCTGGCGCGTCGTCGCCGTCGATGCCGAGCCGGAAGCGCTGAAGCGGCTTCAGGCCCGCCCCCTCCCCGCCGGCAGCGACCTGACGCCGATCGTGGCCCGCTTCGAGGATGTGCCGTTGCCGCTCGGCGTCAAGCTGGTCAATTCGAGCTTCGCCATGCCGCTTTGCGGACCCGACGATTTCCGCCGGCTCTGGCAGCGCATACGCGAAGCGCTGCCAGCGGGCGGCCGGTTCAGCGGCCAATGGTATGGACCGCGCGACAGCTGGGTGGGTCGACCCGGCATGACCTTCGTCAGCCGCGACGAAGCCTTGGCCCTGCTCGACGGCTTCGACCTCGAGACATTCGAGGAAGAGGAAGCCGACGGCGTGACCCCGCGCGGCAATGCCAAGCACTGGCACATCTTTCATATCGTAGCGCGGAAGCGAGACGACACGCCGGAGCAGTAGACAACGCGCGGGCTGCCGTCGGAAACTTGGAGAACCAACTTTGAGGAGCCGCCATGGCCAACGTTGCCGTCACGTCCGAAATCGCCCGACGCGCTGCGGTTCTCGCCTGGACCGACCTGCCCGAGGACCTGATCGAGCGCACCAAGCAGTGCCTGCTCGACTGGTTTGCCGTCACGGTGGCCGGTGCACAGGAGGAACTCACCGACATCCTGGTGCGCGAGGCGCTCGAGGATGGCGCCAGGGGGCCGGCGACGGTGGTCGGCCGCAGCGAGAGGGTGCTGCCGTCGGCCGCCACCCTGATCAACGGCGCGGCCAGCCATGCCCTCGACTATGATGACGTCAACTTCTCGATGGGCGGCCATCCGACCGTCACCGTGGTCCCTGCCCTGCTGGCGCTCGGCGAGCAGACCGGCGCCTCGGGCCGCCTGTTCATCGAGAGCTTCGTTGCCGGTTACGAGACCTCCGGCCGGGTCGGTCGGCTGGTGTCGCCCAGCCACTATCAGAAGGGTTTCCACGTCACCGGCACGGTCGGCTCGTTCGCCGCCACGGCCGCCGCCGGACGCATGCTCGGCCTCAGCGACCGGCAGCTCGCCGTCGCGTTCGGGATCGCGGCGACCCAGGCCGCCGGCCTGAAGTCGAACTTCGGCACCATGTGCAAGCCGCTGCATGCCGGCACCGCCTCGGAGCACGGCCTGCGCGCCGCCCGCCTCGCCGCCAAGGGCTTTACCGCGCGCAGCGACGTGCTCGAGTGCGATCAGGGCTTCGCCTCCTCGCAGAGCGATCACCTGAACACCGAGCAGGCGCTGGGCGAAGCGCCACAGGGATGGCACCTGCGCAACAACCTCTTCAAGTATCATGCCGCCTGCTACCTGACGCATGCGCCGATCGAATGCGCCAAGGAGATCAGGCTCAAGAGCAACTTCCCGCCGGAGCGCGTGAAAAAGATCCTGCTGCGCATCGATTCCGGGGCTGACCGGGTGTGCAACATCCCCCATCCGACGAGCGGCCTGGAAGCCAAGTTCTCGCTGCGCCAGACCGTGGCGATGGCGCTGACCGGCGTCGATACGGCCAATCTCGACTCGTACAACGAGGCGGTCACGCAGGAGCCCCGTATTCAGGCGCTGCGCGAGAAGATGGCGATCGAGTTCAAGCCCAACTGGGAGCACTCGCTGGCCGAGATGGCGATCCAGCTCGACGACGGCACGACGATCGAGGCGTCGCACGATTCCGGCATCCCGTGGGCCGACCTCGCCAAGCAGCGCAAGGCGCTCGAGGCCAAGTACGACAGCCTGGTCGTGCCGGTGCTGGGTGCGGCAGGCTCCAAGCGCCTCTACGACGCCATCGAGCGCATCGATACGCTCGCCGACATCGGCGAGCTCGCACGGGCGTCGGCGAAGGGTTAGCGATTTGCCTCCCCACGAAGTGGGGAGGTGTCCGCGTCATCGCGGACGGAGGGGTCATGGTGCCGGGAGCGCGCCACTCCTGTGGCGCTCATGGGATGTGTGATCGACAAGAAGAGCGCCACAGGAGTGGCACCTCCCCAGCGAAGCTGGGGAGGATCAAGAATGCAGGAGACGGAATGACAGACGATTTCAGGACGCGGGCCCGGCTGGTGCCGAAGGGCAACCGGTACGAGGATTTCGAGGTCGGGCGGGTGTTCCGCCACCATTGGGGGCGCACCATCACCGAGTCGGAGAGCACCCTCTTCTCCACCCTCACCCTGCATTTCAACCCGCACTACTACAACGCCGCCTACGCCCGTGCGCACGGCCATCCCGGCATCGTCGCCAATCCGATGCTGGTCTTCACCACGGTGTTCGGGCTGACAGTCGAGGATCTGAGCGAAGGCGGCGGGCCGTTCCTCGGCGTCAACGAGCTCGGCTTCCACCAGCCCGTCTACCCCGGCGATTCCTTGCGCGCCGAATCTGAAGTGCTCGACGGCCGCGTGTCCGACTCCCACAAGGGGTTCGCCATCGTCACCTGGCACAGCAAGGGCTTCAACCAGCGCGACGAGCTCGTCATCGACTTCAAGCGCACCAACCTCGTGCGCCTCAGGAACCCATAACATGCCGTACATCACCGAAGAGCGCCGCATGATCCAGGAGCAGGCGCGCGAGTTCACCCTCAACGAGGTCCTGCCGGTCGCCAACAAGCTCGACCCCGAGAAGGGCGATATCCCGATGTCGCTGCGCGACAAGATGGCCGAGCTGGGCTATTTCGGCATCCTCATCCCGGAGAAGTACGGCGGCCTTGGCCTCGGCTGCTTCGAGTACTGCCTGGTCACCGAGGAGCTGTCGCGTGGCTGGATGAGCGTCGCCTCGCTGATCGCCCGCGGCAACCTGCTGATCGGCGCGCAGATGATGAGCGAGGACCAGCGCGCGCGCTACCTGCCGCGCATGGCCAAGGGCGAGTTCCTCGGCGCCTTCTCGATGTCCGAGCCCAATGCCGGTTCCGACATCTCCAACATCTCCTGCCGCGCCCGCAAGGACGGCACGGGCTACCTGATCAGCGGCAACAAGTACTGGTGCACTTTTGCCGACGGCGCCGACTTCCTGATCATCATCGCCCGCACCTCCGATGCGCCGGCCGGTAAGCGGCACATGGGCCTGTCGATGTTCTTCGTCGAGAAGAAGCGCGGCGAGCTGCCCAAGGGCTGCAGCGGCGCGCCGATCCCCAAGATCGGCTACTTCGGCTGGAAGACCTACGAGCTGGCGTTCGACAATTTCCGCGTCGAGGCCTCAGACATGATCGGCGAGGAAGGCCACGCCTTCTACTACGCCACCTCGGGCCTCGAGACCGCGCGTGCCCACACCGCCGCGCGCGCCATCGGGCTCGCCCAGGGAGCGCTCGACGATTCGATCGCCTATGCCAACGAACGCCGCCAGTTCGAGCGGCCGATCTCGGACTTCCAGGCCATCCGCTTCAAGATCGCCGAGATGGCGACCCAGATCGAGGCGGCGCGCCAGCTCAACTACTTCGTCTGCGAGCAGATCGACACCGGCCAGCGTTGCGACAAGGAAGCCTCGATGGTGAAGCTGTTCGCCTCGGAGATGGCCGAGCGGGTGTGCAGCGAGGGCATCCAGATCCATGGCGGCGCCGGCTACACGACCCTGCACGCCGTCGAGCGTCACTGGCGCGATGCGCGTCTCACCAAGATATTCGAGGGCACCTCGGAGATCCAGAAGCGCATCATCTCTGATCGCCTGCTCGGTCGCGGGAGGAACTGATGAAGGTCTCCGCCCTGACCGGCAGCCACAATTATTTCGAGGACTTCACCGTCGGCGAGGTCCTGAAGCACGCGCGTGGCAAGACCGTCGAGCCGCTCGAGCAGGTGTGGATCACCAACGTGACCATGAACACCGCCGAGGGCCACTTCAACGAGCACCTGATGTCGTCGAGCCCGTGGGGCAAGCGGCTGGGCTTCGGCGGCGTCACCATCTCGATGTGCATCGGCCTCGCTGCCGAGGACACGGCCGAGAACGCCCTGATGGAGCTCGGCCTCGACAAGATCCGCCTGAGGGCCCCGGTGTTCCACGGCGACACCCTCTATTGCTACAGCGAGGTGCTGGAGACGAAGGACGCCGAGCGACCCGACGGCGGCATCGTCCGCTTCAGGCACTACGGCGTGAACCAGGACGACAAGCACGTCTTCGAGGGCGAGCGCACGGTGCTGATCAAACGCCGCAGCCACTGGGGCGAGAAGTGAGCTCGAAGCGCCGAAGAGCCTGCAACCTCGTACACCTCACCCTGAGGAGCGGCCGAAGGCCGCGTCTCGAAGGGTGGGACACGGTCGTGATGTTGCCCATCCTTCGAGACGCATCGCTGCGCGATGCTCCTCAGGATGAGGTGGTGTGCTCCGCTGCAGTCGCGCGCCCTCGGCGAACGTCGCTCCCATGACCGCCGTCCTCGGCGCGCTCGACGGGGTGCGCATCGTCGACCTGACGCAGATGCTGGCCGGGCCGTTCTGCACCATGCTGCTGGCCGACCAGGGGGCGGAGGTGATCAAGGTCGAGCCGCTCGACGGCGACCATACGCGCATCGTCGGCCCCTACCATCCTGACGACTCCCTGAAGGCGTTCGGCGGCTACTTCGCCTCGGTCAACCGCAACAAGAAGTCGGTCGCCGTCGACCTCAAGCAGCCCGAAGGACGCGCGCTGGTGCTGCGGCTGTGCGAGGGCGCCGACGCCATCGTCGAGAACTACCGCGGCGGCGTCATGGACCGCCTGGGGCTGGGCTACGAGGCGCTGCACGAACGCTTTCCGAGGCTGGTCTATGCCACGATCCGCGGCTTCGGCGATTGGCGCACCGGCCGCAGCCCCTACACGGACTGGCCGGCCTACGACGTGGTGGCGCAGGCGTTCGGCGGCGTCATGGCGATCACCGGGCCGGACAAGGACACGCCGATGAAGGTCGGGCCGGGCATCGGCGACCTGATGCCGGCCACCATGTGCGCCGTCGGCATCGTCAGCGCCATCCTGCGCGCCCACAAGACCGGCAGGGGCCAGCTGGTCGATGTCGGCATGGTCGATGCCATCCTGTCGCTGTGCGAACGCATCGTGCACCAGCATTCCTATACCGGCGGCGTGCCCGTGCCGGAGGGCAACCATCACCCCCTGCTCTGCCCGTTCGGCATGTTCCCGGCCAGGGATGGGTACATCACCATCGCCGCCCACGCCGACACGCATTTCCCGATCCTCTGCCGCCTGATCGGCCGCCCCGAGCTCGGGTCCGATCCGCGCCTGGCCAGCGTCCAGGACCGCCGCGCCAACCAGGAGGAGATCATCGAGGCGGTCTCTTCCTTCACGCGCGCACGCACCAAGCAGGAGCTGCTGGACCATCTCGGCGGGCAGGTGCCGTTCGCGCCGGTCAACGACGTGCGCGACGTCTTCGCCAACCCTCATTTCGCCGCCCGCGACATGGTCGTGTCGGTGCCCCACCCCGGCCTCGACCACGAGACCAAGGTGGCCGGCGTGGCAATCAAGATGAGCGAGACCCCCGGCCGCGTGCGCCATCGCGCCCCGTTGCTGGGGGAGCATACGGACGAGTATCTGACCGGCCTCGGCCTCGGTGGCGCGGAAATTGCGCGGCTGCGGGCCGGGAAAATCGTTGCCTGAGGGAGATCCGCCATGACCGACCGTCCGCGCCGCGCCCGCCGCGTCCAGCTTTCCACGCCGGGATCGAGCGAGAAGATGATCCAGAAGGCGGCCGAATCGAAGGCCGACCACGTCTTCCTCGACCTGGAGGACGCTGTCGCGCCGAGCCAGAAGCGCGAGGCGCGCAAGAAGATCGTCGCGGGCCTGAAGTCGCTCGACTGGGGCAAGAAGACCCGCTGCGTGCGTATCAACGATCTCACCACCGAGTACGCCTTCGAGGACATCATCGAGGTGGTCGAGGGCGCCGGCGAGCATCTCGACACCATCATGATGACCAAGGTCCTGACGCCGGCCGACGTGCTGTTCGCCGACAAGCTGCTGCACCAGCTCGAGAAGAAGCTGAAGCTCAGGCGCCGCATCGGCCTGGAAGCCCTGATCGAGGAGGTCGAGGGCATGCAGAACGTCGATGCCATCGCCGCCTGCACGCCGCGCCTCGAATGCCTGGTGTTCGGCATGGGCGACTTTTCCGCCTCGATGGGCGTCACCAACAAGAACGTCGGCGAGACCGACGGCTATCCCGGCGACATCTGGCACTACGCCCGTTTTCGCCTGGTCATGGCCTGCCGCGCCGCCGGCATCGATCCGGTCGACGGGCCGTTCGCCGATTTCCGCAATCCCGACGCCTATCGCGAGGAGTGCAAGCGCTCGATGATCCTGGGCTGCGTCGGCAAGTGGGCCATCCATCCTTCGCAGATCGGCATCGCCCTCGACGTCTACTCGCCCAAGAAAGAGGACGTCGAACGCGCGCGCATGCTCGAGAAGGCCTACGCCGAGGCCGAGGCCAAGGGCCTGGGCGCCATCAACGTCGACGGCATCATGGTCGACGTCGCCTCGATCCGCATCCTGCGCAACACGGTGCTGAACAAGGCCGACCTGTTCGGAATGTAGTCCGCCCTGCGGTTCCGATTCGGCCTCGCCGGGCAGGCGTCCACGATGTCCCGGCCGACATCGCACTTGATGCGCAGCGGGCGAGGCCCGAAGATGCCGCCGGCGCCCCGGCTCGCGCTGCGGGAACGGGGAGCAGTCGACATGGAAGACGACACATCGGCGTCGTATGTGGGCTAATTCTGCGTAACACCGGGCTCGGCACGGCGGACAACTCGAGCCGCCGCCGGGACAACGGATGACTTAGGGAGGATAGTGATGCTGAGAAGGACCCTGCTGGGCGGCGCCGCCGCGGCTACGGTGGCAAGCCCCGCGCTGGTGCGCGGACAGGAGCCCCTCAAGATGCGTCTGTCGCTCGACACCTCGGCGGCCCACACGCGCACCTTGCAGATGACGAGCTTCGCCCAGGAGCTGGAGAAGGTCGCCAGCGGCAAGATCAAGGTCGAGGTCTTTCACTCGGCCCAGCTGTTCCGCGACCGCGACGTCGGCAAGGCCCTGCGCCAGGGCGGTGCCGAGATGGGCGTTCCGGGGCCGTGGAACCTCACCGGCATCGAGGCCAACCTCGATATCACGCAGTCCCCGGCGTTCTACGGACGCACGGCGAGCGAGGTCTACAAGGTCATCGATGGCGACGTCGGCCGCACCCTGAATGGCATGCTGGAGAAGAAGCTCGGCGTGCATATCCTCGGCAAGTGGCTCGACCTCGGCGCCTCCCACACCTTCTCGACCGCCAAGCCTCTCAACAGCCCCGAGGATCTCAAGGGCCTCAAGATCCGGACATCGGGCGGCGCGGGGCAGATGGTCCGGGTGAAGTTCTTCGAGGGCGTGCCCAACTTCACCGCCTGGCCGGACGTGCCGCTGGCGCTGAGCCAGGGGACGTTCGACGCGCTGTTCACCACCAACGAGAGCGTCAAGTCGGCCAAGCTGTGGGATTCCGGGGTCAAGTTCACGCTGCAGGATCACCAGTTCTTCGCCCAGTACATTCCGATGCTGAGCGAGACGTTCTGGAAGAAGCTGGGGCCGGACCTGCAGAAGGTCGTGACGGGCCTGTGGGCCTCCAAGGTCGACGTCTGGCGCAAGGACATGGCGGCCAGCCAGACGGAGTCGTTCGAGATCCTGCAGAAGGCCGGCATCAAGGCGGTGACGCCCGATGCCGCGACGCTCGAGGCCACGCGCAAGCGGCTGATGACCACGCAGGACGCCGTCATCAAGGAGCTCAAGCTCGACCCCGCCCTGGTCGCCCAGGCAAACGCGGCGCTGGGCATCAGCGGCAAGAGCTGAACGACCTGAGCGGCGGGCTCGCCCGATCGCCGGGCGCCCGTCGCTTTCACCGCTCGGGGAAACGTGGGGTTTCGCATGCTCGAAGCATGGGACAAGGTCGAGCGTTGGCTGATCGGCCTGCTGGGAGCGCTCGGCCTGGTCGTCTACCTGACCCAGATCATCGGTCGCTACGTCACGACGGCGATCGATTTCTCGGTCGCCGAGGAGCTGACGGTCTACATCATCATCTGGGCCGCCTTCCTGGTGGCCAGCCTGCTGGTGCGCGAGGACGGCCATGTGCGCGCCGACCTGCTGATACGCATGCTGCGCCCCGAGCGCCAGCGCTGGATCGAGGTCGCCAACTGCGGCATCGCCCTCGGCTTCTGCCTCGGGCTCACCTGGTACGGCTGGCTGGTGGCCTACGATTCCTTCGATCTCGGTGAGCGCAGCAACACCGCGCTCGGCTTCCCGCTCTGGATCTACTACGCCTCGTTGCCGGTCTCGGCCGCGCTGATGTCGATGCGTTACGCCCGGCGGCTCTGGCAGTTCTGCTTCGCCTTCGATCCGGCGACCATGGAAGTCCACTCGGGGCGCGAATAGTCATGACCAAGCTGTTCGCCGCCGTCTTCTTCGTCCTGCTCGGCATGGGCCTGCCGATCTGGCTGGTGCTCGGCGTCTCGGCCGGCTCGATGTTCGCCATCGAGGGCAAGCCGCTGGTCGGCATCGCCCAGAAGATGCTCGACGAGCTCAACTCGACGACGCTGCTGGCCGTGCCGTTCTTCGTCATGGCCGCCTCGTTCATGCAGCGCGGCGGCATCGCCAAGGCGCTGGTCGACGTCGCGGCGGCCTGGGTCGGCAACGTGCGCGGCGGGCTCGGCGTGGTCTGCGTCGCGGCCTGCGCCATGTTCGCGGCGATCTGCGGCTCCTCCGTCGCCACCGCGCTCGCCATGGGCACGATCCTGATTCCGGCGATGATCGAGCGCAAGTACGACCGGCCCTTCGCGCTCGGCGTCACCGCCGCCTCGGGCACGCTGGGCATCCTGATCCCGCCCAGCCTGCCGCTGATCCTCTATGCGATCATCGCCGACGAGTCGGTACCGCGGCTGTTCCTCGCGGGCGTCATCCCGGGCCTGATGCAGGCATCGTTCTTCGTCCTCTACGTGCTGTGGTACGGACGCCGCCACAACCTGGCGGCCGAGCCGCCGCGCTCGCGCGAGGAATTCTGGCGGGTCAACCTCAACGCCATCCCGGCCCTCTCGATGCCCGTTATCATCGCCGTCGGCATCTACGGCGGCTGGGTGACGACGACGGAGACCGCGGCGCTGGCGGCCGCGGTGGCCCTGCTGATCAGCCTGTTCTACTACAAGGGCTTCAAGCTGTCGGAGACGCTGTCGGTGATCGGCGAGTCGATCAAGAACGCCGGCACCATCATGATCATCATCGCCACGGCGCTGGCGTTCGGCCACTGGATCACGGAGTCGGGAATCCCGGCGGCCCTGGTGCAGTTCATCCGCGACAACGGCTTCTCCGCCTGGCAGTTCCTGCTCGCCATCAACCTCATGCTGCTCGTGCTCGGCATGTTCCTCGAGGTCGCCTCGATCCTGCTGATCACCATGCCGATCCTGATACCGGTGCTGAAGCCGCTGGGCATCGACCCGGTGCATTTCGCGATCGTCGTCACGGTCAACATGGAGCTTGCGCTGATCACCGCCCCGGTCGGCCTCAATCTCTACGTTCTCGCCACGGTGTCCAGAACGCCGCTCGCCACCGTCATCAAGGGGGTCAATCCCTTCCTCGTCCTGATGGTCGGCCTGCTCATTGCCATCACCTATCTGCCGGACCTCAGCCTGTGGCTGCCCCGCCTGGTCTATGGATGAGCCGCGCGCCGAGCTGAAGACCGCCCTCCTGCCAGTGGGGGCCATGCTCGGCACCCAGATCGCGATCTCGCTCGCCGTGCTGGCACTCGGCGTCCTGATGCCCGCCGTCGCGCGCGACCTGGCCGTGGACCCCAAGCTGATCGGCGGTTTCACGGCCATCACCTATGCGGTCGCCGCGGCGATTGCCCTGGGCAGCGCCGGAGCGATCGCCCGGCTCGGCGCCGTCCGGGTCTGCCAGCTCGCCATGGTGGCGGCCGCCGCAGGGCTGGCCGTAGCCGCGGCCGCCTCGCTCGTGGCGATGGTCGTCGCGGTCGTGCTGATCGGGCTCGCCCAGGGACCGATCAATCCGGCCTCGGCGCACATCCTCAGCCAGCGCGTGCCGCGGCGCTGGTTCAGCCTGGTCTTCTCGATCAAGCAGACTGGCGTTCCGGTCGGTTTCGCCGCCGCCGGCATCGTGCTGCCGCTGCTGCTCGGCTGGGTCGGCTGGCGCGGCGCCTCCCTGGTCGCCGGGGCAGCGCTCCTCGCCGGCGCGCTTGCGCTCGGCCTGCTGCGCCGCCGCCTCGATGCCGCGATGACGCCGCCCGGCCCGTCACCCGGCATCTGGCGTTCCTTCCGCTTCGTCATCGGGCACCCGGCGCTGCGCGTGCTCGGCCTGTCGGCGCTGATCTATGTCGTCGCCCAGCACACTTTCACGTTTTTCCTCGTCACCTATCTCTACGAGCATTGCCGGCTCGACATCGCCCAGGCCGGCTTCCTGCTTTTCCTGGCGCAGATGGCCGGCACCGCGCAGCGCCTGGTGCTGGGGGCGCTGGGGGACCGCATGCCGCGCATGATGCTGCTCGGGTGGACCGGCCTCGCCATCGCCGCCGGCGCCGCGGCCACGTCGCTGATCGCGACCGACACGCCCTACTGGCTGATCGCCGTCATCGTCGTTGCCTACGGAACGGTGGTGATCAGCTGGAACGGCGTGTCGATCGCCGAGTTCGCCCACCTCGCGCCGACAGGACAGGTCGCGGCGGTGGCGGCGGTGCAGACGGCGCTGGCCTTCTCGGGGGCGGTGCTCGGACCGCCCCTGTTCGCCGCCATCGCCGCGCTGGCGGGCTATCGCGCGGCCTTCCTCGCCGTGGCCGGCATCGTCCTGATTGCCGCGCTCTGGCAGGTCTCGAGCGCCCGGGCCCTCCGCAAGTCCGCCTAGGATACGGGGCAAGGACGTCGGGCCCGCGAGTCACCCCTCCCCCCCAATCACCCCGACGACGACGGAAGATCGACAAAAGTTTACCGCAAGACGGCGCCCGTCCCGTGATACAGCACGGTCGGGACGCCTCCTGCCGGCGGCCCTCGTCAAGGGCGTGAACCTCACGATTGATATTCACTCGCGGTCGACAACACTTGGCTCGACCGCCGACAGGGAGGAGATCATGAAGCTCTACATGCATCCGGTGTCGACCGTCAGCCGGCCGGTGTTGCAGTTCGTCGCGGACGAGAAGATACCGGTCGACATGGAGGTCGTCGACATCCTGAAGGGCCAGCACTACGAGCCGACCTACAGCAAGCTCAACCCGAACCATCTGGTCCCGATGCTCGAGGACGGTGATTTCCGCCTGACCGAGAGCGCGGCGATCCTGCGCTACCTCGCCGAGAAGACCGGATCGGATGCGTATCCCAAGGACATCAGGCAGCGCGCACGGGTGAACGAGGTGCTGGACTGGTTCAACTCCAACTTCTATCGCGACTGGGGCTACGGGCTGATCTACCCGCAGCTCTTCCCCCACCTCAAGCGCGAGGACGCCAAGGTGCAGGAGGCGGTGGTGGCCTGGGGAAAGGAGAAGTCCAAGGGCTGGCTGCAGATCCTGAACGACCATTGGCTGGGCCCGGACCGCCAGTATCTGTGCGGTGATCAGATTACCATCGCCGACTATTTCGGCGCCGCCCTCGTCACCGCGGGCGAGTTGGTTCATTGCAATCTGTCGGCCTATCCCAATATCGAGCGCTGGCTCGGCAACATGAAGAAGCGTCCGAGCTACGGCACGGTCTACGAGACCTTCAACGGCTTCTGCGCCTCGACCAAGGGACAGCCCTGGCAGGCGATCTGACCAGGAGAATCCCATGATCAAAGGCCTGCATCACAACGCCTATCGCTGCCGCGACTCGGAGGAGACGCGGCGCTTCTACGAGGATTTCCTCGGCCTGCCGCTGGTGCACACGCTCAAGATCGAGCAGACGATCACCGGCCGCAAGACCGGCACCGGCGTGCTGCACACCTTCTTCCAGCTCGACGACGGCTCGTGCCTCGCCTTCTTCGAGGCGCCCGACATGCCGTTCGAGTTCAAGGAGCAGCACGACTTCGACCTGCACATCGCCCTCGAGGTCGAGCCCGAGGCGCTCGAACGGATGTTCGCCAAGGGCAAGGCCGAGGGCCGCGAGGTGCGCGGCATCTCCGACCACAGGTTCATCCGCTCGATCTACTTCCGCGACCCCAACGGCTACGTGATCGAGCTTGCGGCCAAGGTGCCGGGCAAGGAGAGCGCGATGGATCCCAGGGCGAACCACGCGCGCGACATGCTGGACACCTGGCAGGTCGACAAGCGCCGCCAGCCGGCGACAGTGGCGTAGCTCGTCATCCTCCCCAACGCTGTTGGGGAGGAAAATGATCAACCCAGCCGGCGCCGGTACAGCGCGATCAGGCGTTCCCAGTGGCGCTCGGCGGCGGGCTTGTCGTAGCACCAGCGTTGCGGGAAGGCGAAGCCGTGGTGCACGCCCGGGTGCACCTCGAGCTCGCCGCCATTTCCCGACTTGTCGAACAGCGCCTTCAGTTCCTTGACCATATCGGGGGGCGCCAGGTCGTCGTGCTCGGCGCAGGAGATGTACAGCTCGCCCTTCGCCTTGCCGAGGGTAAGGTGCGGGCTCTCGACGGCATCGCTCACCAGCCAGGTTCCGTAGAACGAGGCCGCAGCCGCGATGCGGTCGGGATAGCGTGCCGCTGCCGCCAGGGAGTACGGCCCGCTCATGCAATAGCCGTGTGTCCCGACGGGACCCTTTTTCGACGCCTTCTGCATGTCGGCATAGGCGATCAGCGCCGCGACATCGTCCATCACCGGCGGGATGGTCATCTTGGTGCGAACCGCCCGCATGCGCGCCTGCTCGGCGCTCCCCTTGTCGAGGACGTCGGGCCCGTACTTGGTGTCCCTGCCCGCGCGATAATAGAGGTTGGGCAGCAGCACGTAGTAGCCGACTGTCGCGAGCCGCCGTGCCATGTCGCACAGCTCCTCGCGAACGCCGGGCGCGTCCATCAGGAACAGGATGGGCGGATAGGGTCCGCCGCGCTCGGGATGGCAGACGAAGGTCTCCATCGCCCCGTCCCTGGTCGGCACGTCGACAATCTGCTCGAACATGTTTCGCTGCTTTCCTCTTCGCTTTGCGCCCATGCCAGCACCTTGCTAGGGTCCGCTCAACCAGAATCTCTTGGGAGTGAAATTGTGATGAAGCGTTTGATGTTGGGCGTATCTGCCCTGGCGATGGCCGCTTGGGCGACAGTGTCGTCGGCCCAGCAGCTCACCGACAACGTCGTGAAGCTGGGTGTGCTGACCGACATGTCGAGCCTCTATTCCGACATCAACGGCCCGGGTGCCGTCATCGCCGTGCAGATGGCGATCGAGGATTTCGGCGGCATGGTCGACGGCAAGAAGATCGAGATCATCCAGGCCGACGTGCAGAACAAGGCCGACGTCGCCGCGACCATTGCCGGCCGCTGGTTCGACACCGAGAAGGTCGACGCCATCCTCGGCACCGGCGCTTCCTCGTCGTCGATCGCCACATCGCGGGTCGCCAACGACAAGAAGAAGATCTACCTGGCCACCGATCCCGCCTCGTCGGATATCACCGGCAAGCTCTGCAATCCCTATACCGTGCACTGGGTCTACGACACCTTCGCGCTGGCCAACGGCACCGGCTCGGCAGTCGTCAAGGCCGGCGGCAAGAGCTGGTTCTTCCTGACCGCCGACTACGCATTCGGCTACGCCTTGCAACGCGATGTCGCCGCCGTGGTCGCCAAGTCCGGTGGCAAGGTGCTCGGCGAGGTCCGCCATCCCATCAACACCAACGACTTCTCCTCCTACCTGCTGCAGGCGCAGGGATCGAAGGCGCAGGTCATCGGCCTCGCCAACGCGGGCGGCGACACCATCAACTCGATCAAGCAGGCTGCCGAGTTCGGCATCGTCAAGGGTGGCCAGAAGCTCGCCGGTCTCCTCGTGTTCATCACCGACGTGCACTCGCTGGGCCTCGAGCGCGCTCAGGGCCTCAGCCTCACCGAGGCGTTCTACTGGGATCTCAACGACAAGACGCGGGCCTTCTCCAAGCGCTTCGCCGCGCGGCACGGCGGCAAGATGCCGTCCAGCATCCAGGCCGGCTTCTACTCTGCGGCGCTGCAGTATCTCAACGCCATCAAGGCGGCCGGTACCGACAACAGCGACGCCGTCATGGCCAAGCTCAAGGAGATCAAGTGGGACGACCCGATCTTCGGCCTGAGCTACATCCGTGCCGACGGCCGCAAGATGCACGACATGTACCTGTTCGAGGTCAAGAAGCCTTCCGAGTCGAAGGGCCCGTACGACTACTACAAACTGGTCTCGAAGATGTCCGCCGAGGAGGCGTTCCGCCCGATGGACCAGGGTGAATGCCCGATGGTGGCGAAGAAGCAATAGCCGCGAGTAAGCAATGCCTCCTCGCGAGGAAGTTGTTCCTCGCGAGGAGGCATTCGCTGGTGGCCAGGAGAAATTGAACCCGGAGGTGACAATGGCCGAGCAATCGAACGTCTATGTCGGCGTCGCCGGATATTTCGGCAAGCCGGATCACAAGGGCAAGGTCGGCGTTTTCCGCCGCGACACGAACGGCGGCGACTGGCAGCATGTGCTGGGGACGGTCGAGGCCTATACCGTTTTCGTCCACCCCAAGGATCCCCAGACGGTGTTCGCCGGCACCAGCGACGGCGTGTGGCGCAGCACCGATCGCGGCGCCACTTTCCGCCGCACCGGCTTTCCCGACGCCAACAGGCAGGTGTGGTGCTTCCTGGTCGATTCGCGCGACCCGAAACGCATCTTCGCCGGCGCCTCGCCGATCGACGTTTATCGCAGCGACGACGGCGGCGCCAACTGGCGCAAGCTCGCCACGCCGGTCATCGGGACGCATTGCAAGGGACCGTTCGCCTCGCGCGTCATGCGCTTTGCCCAGCATCCCTCGCGGCCGAACGAGATCTACGCCGCCCTCGAGATCAACGGCGTGATGCGCAGCACCGACGGCGGGGAGACCTGGGAGGATTGCAGCGCCGGGCTGATCAAGCTCTCCGAGCTGCCCCACCTCAAGAGCAAGATCGTGAGCGACACGACCGCCGAGGGCATGCTGGACGGCCACGCCGTCACCATGGATCCGGTCAACCCCGACGCGGCCATCGTCGCCCTGCGCATGGGCCTGTTCCGCACGACCGACGGCGGCAAGAGCTGGAGCGACATGGAGGTCGGCAAGTTCTCGCCGACGACCTACGGCCGCGACGTCAAGACCTCGGCGAGCGAGCCCAACACGCTCTATGCCGCCCTTTCGGTCGCCGCGGCCAGCCACGACGGCGGGCTCTACCGCAGCCAGGACGGCGGTCAGAGCTGGAAACGCTTCGACAAGGTCCAGGTGCACGGCACGATCATGTCGATCGGCCTGCACCAGACCGACCCCAGGCAGGTCTATATCGGCGCGCGCTACGACGGCGAGGTGTTCGGCACGCGCGACGCCGGCCAGACCTGGGAGGCCATGCCGCTGCCCGGCGAGGTCCAGCACATCTACGCAGTGGCCTGCGGGTAGAGGCCACACTTTTTCGGGCATTCCTCCCCAGCTTCGCTGCCAGGGAGTGGACACATCTCGAACCCCTCCGCCTTAGGACGGGCAGTCGAGCTCACGCTCATGTTGTCCTCCCTGCGCGCAGCGCGGGGAGGGAGGGCAACATGATGCGATAGAAGAGGAGCGCAGCTTCTACTCCATCTCCGCCGCAAACGCCTCGGCGAGCGCGCGGAGCCAGATGGCGACGGCGGTCGCGCCGCCGTCGGCAATGCCGATCGCGCGGTCGCCGAGATAGCTCGCTCGGCCGAGCCTCGGGCGCATCGCGGCGGTCGCCGCGGCGCCGGCTTCGGCGGCGGTGGCCGCAGCGACGAGTGCCCGGGCCGCGCTTTCCGGTCTCGCCGCGAAGGCGTCGACTGCCGGCAGCAGGGCGTCGAGCATGGTGCAGTCGCCCGCCCTGGCGCCGCCGAGCTCGGCAATCGCTTCAACGCCTGACCGAAAGGCACGGGCCCAGTCCCTCATCTCGGGCACGGGCGGGAGCTCGCGCGCGGCGCGTATCAGGCCGACGGCATAGAACGGTCCGGAGCTGCCGCCGACGGCGCGCCGCAGGGTCTCGCCGATGCAGCGCAGGCTCGTCGGTGCATCGGCAAAGGACGCAAGGTCCAGGGCTCGGATGGCCTCGGCTCCCCGTGTCATCCCGAGACCCAGGTCGCCGTCGCCCGCCCTCGTGTCGAGGTCGGTGAGTAGCGGCTCTGCGCCCTCCAGGGCCGAGGCCACCGCCCGCGCCAGCGATTGCAGGCGCCGGCTCTGTGGCCCCACCGGCTTCTCCGGCACGGCGACCGCGGACTCGAAGGCCGCCACAACCCGGCGCGCCGGCGCGATCCGTCCGTTGCCCGGCCAAGCCGGTGCCGATCCCGGCGCATCGAGCAGGGCGAGCCGCTCCGGGTCGAGCTTCATGACCGACAGCGAGCAGCCGGGCATCTCGAGCGCCGTCAGCAGAGCCCCCTGCCAGGCGCGCTCGATCCGCAGGCCGTGCCGGCGCAACGCGGCGAGCGCCCGGCGCGCGACGATCGCCATCTCCATCGCCGGCGTGCCGCCCAGCCCGTTCACCAAGAGCGCCACGCCGTCACCGGCGGCCAGGCCGAGATCGGCCAGGATCGCCTCGAGAAGGCGATCGACGAGAACGTCGGCCGGCGCCAGGGCGGAGCGCTCGACGCCCTGCTCGCCGTGGATGCCGAGCCCGAGCTCGACCTCGCCGTCGCCGAGCGTGAAGCCGGGTCGGCCGACCGCCGGCACGGTACAGGCCCCCAGCGCCACGCCCATGCTGGCGAGATCGGTCGCCGCCGCGGTGGCCAGCCTGGCGACCTCGGCGACGGAGAGACCAGCCGCGGCCGCTGCGCCGGCGATCTTGTGGACCAGCACGGTCCCGGCGATGCCGCGCCGTCTGTCGCGCGGCACGGTATCGCGCAGTGCCACGTCGTCGGCGACCACGACAATCTCCACCGGTATCCCGGCGCCCCGCGCCAATTCGGCGGCAAGGCCGAAGTTCAGCCTGTCGCCGGTATAGTTCTTGACGATCAGGACCGCGCCGGCCGGCCCGGCAGCGGCACGGATGCCGGCCACGACAGCATCGACGCTGGGCGAGGTGAACACGTCGCCCGCGACAGCCGCGGTGAGCAATCCCGGGCCGACATAGCCGGCGTGGGCCGGCTCGTGCCCCGACCCGCCGCCCGAGATTACGGCGACCGGGCGCGTCCCGGTCGGCGGCAGATCGGCACGCACGACCACGTCGTGATCGGCCAGCAGGGCCAGCCCGGGGTCGAGGTCGCACACCCCTTCGAGCATCTCCCGCACCACCCGGCGCGGGTCGTTCACCAGCTTCTTCACGTCCCCTCCCCGATGAGGCATCGGATGAGACTTAGCGCGCAAACCTGTCCTCTGGACAAAGAAAATGGCGCGCGGTAACCGCACCCGTTGATCCGACGAGCGGTAGAGGTCTCCTGTCGACCGGCCCGCGCCGGCCTGTCGTGTCCAGCGCTGCCGGGGTGGCGCCGTGGAGGAGACGTCGATTGCGAGTTCGAGCGCAGTAACCGCCGAGTGAATCAATGAAAGTGATCAGGAATGGGCTGCTGCTCGTCGCGGTCCTGGGTCTGTGCCTGCTGAGCTTCGAGGCGCTCGTGCGCGTGTTCCTCGATGACGGCATGCTCTACGAGCTGGAGATGTGGAAGTACGCGACCGACGTCAAGATGCGCGATCCGCAGCCCGACATCGGCCATCGCCATCGCCCCGGCGCCCAGGAGCAGCTGATGGGGGTGTCGGTCCGCACCAACTCGCTCGGCCTCAGGTCGCCGGAGATCGACCAGCCGGCCAAGCCGGGCGTGGCGCGCATCGCTTTCGTCGGGGATTCGATCACCCTGGGCTGGGGCGTCGCCGAGCAGGAAACCTTCGCCAATCGCGTCCTCGAGGCGCTCGCCAAGGCCGGTCGCAAGGTGGACGGCTTCAACCTGGGGGTCGGCAACTACAACACCACCCAGGAACTCGCGCTCTATCGCAAGATCGGGGCGCGCCTCAAGCCCGACATCATCGTGCTGGCCTACTTCATCAACGATGCCGAGCCGATGCCCCAGTATCTCGACACCAGCTGGCTGGACAGGAACTCGGCCGGATGGACGGTCCTGCGCTACCGTCTCGACACGGTCTCCCGCACGTTCGGCGAGACGCCCGACTGGAAGAAGTATTACCGCGACCTCTACGCCCCGAATGCCGCCGGATGGCAGGAGACCACGAAGGCGCTGGGCAGCTTCGCCGCCGAGGCGCGGCAGGGCGGAGCAAGGCTCGTCGTGTTCAATATTCCCGAGCTGCGCGAGCTCGAGCCCTACCCGTTCGGCGACATCACCGACAAGGTCCGTGCCGTGGTCGAGCGCGACAAGGTGCCGTTCGTCGATCTGCTGCCCACGGTGCAGTCGGTCGACCCGCGCACGCTGTGGGTCACGGTGCCCGACCCGCATCCCAACGGGAAGGCCGATGAATACTTTGCCAAGGGCATGCTGCCGGAGATCACGTCCCTGCTGGACAGCCTCTGCCGTGACCAGGGCAAAGGCTGCTGATCGACCGACCGACGCGAGGCCGCCCTGCAAACGCTGAAGAACCTTCTGCTGATCCTGCTGTCGACCGTCGTCAGCATCGCCATCGCCGAGGGCGTCGTCCGCTGGCTCGACGGCTATGAGATGCTCGCGACGCCGCTCAGCGTGCCGACCGGCACCACGGCCGTCAGCGCGTCGCTGATCGACGACATCCCGGCGGCACCGGGCGTCGACAAGGCGTGGTTCAAGAGCGAGCCGCCGCCGCTGCCGAACCGCGGCCAGGTTCCCGAGGAGTGGCGCAAGCTCTACCGCCAGATCGAGGACAACCCGGTGGGCGGGATGGACTTCCGCGCGCCCGACGCCTTCCGCGCCTGGAACGCCCGGTTCGCCGGCGATCCGTGCAAGCACCGGCACCTCCATCACGCACCCGGGCAGCTCTATCTCTACGACCCGCCCGACGATTCGGCCCGGCCGCCCTACCGGTTCCTGCCCAACGCGACGATGCCGCACGGGCTGGTGACCAACCAGATCGGCTGGCGCGGCGCGCCGATCGAGGAACCGCGCGGCGACAGGACGATCCGAATCGTCTTCGTCGGCGCCTCGACCACCCTCGACATGCCGCACCTCCCCTTCTCGTGGCCCGAATATGCCGGCAACTGGCTCAACGTCTGGGCGAAGGCCAAGGGTCTGCCGGTCCGCTTCGAGGTGCTCAACGCCGGCCGCGAGAGCATCGTGTCGACCGATACCGCCGAGATCGTCCGGACGGAGGTGATGGCGCTGCGTCCCGACCTCGTCGTCTACTTCGAGGGCGGCAATCAGTTCCGTCTCGACTCGGTTACCGCCGATCGCCCGCCGCCGTCGGCGCCCCGTCCGACTCAGGCGGAGGCTCCGGCGACCTGGCTGCAGGCTGGCGCGCGCTATTCGGCGCTGCTCGGCCGTATCCAGGCGGCAATCGGCGCTGCCGCGCAGGCGAACGACGAAGGCAAGGAGTGGCCCAAGCCGGGCTACAAGCTCGTCTGGCCGCATGGACTCGACGAGCAGAATCCCGATCCAAGCTACCCTGCGCTGCCGGTCAACCTGAACGTCATCCTGCACGACCTCGACGACATTCGCCTGGCCGTCGCCATGGTCGGCGGCGAGTTCGCCGTCGCCTCGTTCCCCTGGATGGTCCGGGACGGCCTGATGCTCGACCCGGTGCGGCACAAGTACATCATCCAGCAGCTCAACGTCGCCAACTACCCGTACCGCTATCGCGACCTGGAACGGCTGGCAAAATTCCAGAATCGCGTGCTCGCGAACTACGCGAGGTCGCACGGTGCCTACTTCGTCGACATCGCCGCCCAGACGCCGCTCGAGCCCGACCTGTTCGTCGACGCCGTGCACACCAACTATGCCGGCGGAAAGCTGCGCGGCTGGATCACCTTCAACCTGCTCCTGCCGATCGTCGAGAAGAACCTCGCCGACGGCAAATGGCCCCGACCCTGGCCCAAGGACGTGCCGCAGACCCTGCCCACCTTCACGACGCGCCAGGTCACCTTCACCTGCGGCCAGTAGGAATCCGTCTCGTCATCCTTGCCATAAACCGAACCACGTCATCCCGAGCGCAGCTGGCGCTCATCCCTTGTCATCCTGAGCGTAGCGAAGGATCTCGCCTCCCGGAGTCGCGAGACGCACTTGTGGCAAACGGCGATGAGATCCTTCGCTACGCTCAGGATGACAAAGCAGCGGCCTTCCGGGCTGCTCCATAGGCTGCCATGCACGCTACTTGTTCTGCTGCGCCATCGCCTCGCTGCTGCGGCCGAACAGGGCCTGGGAGACGTCGCTTATGCGGCGCTGCCGCTCGGTGTCGATCTTGACGGTGGCGGTCATGCCGGCGCGCAGCGGCGGCTCGCCGACATGGGGCATCAGGCGCAGCTTGACCGGCAGGCGCTGCACCACCTTGACCCAGTTGCCGCTGGCGTTCTGTGGCGGCAACAGGGCGAACTCCGCGCCGGTCGCCGGGCTCAGGCTCTCGACGACCGCCTCCCACGTCGAATCGGGATAGGTGTCGAGCACCACGGTCGCCTTCTGGCCGACCCGCACGTGGGTGAGCTCGGTCTCCTTGAAGTTGGCCTCGATCCACGGCCGGCTGGTCACCACCAGCGCGAACAGCGGCGTCGCCGCCTTGACCTGCTCGCCCTGCTGGACCCGCAGGTTCACCACCACGCCATCGACCGGCGCGCGCACCGTGGTGCGGGAGAGGTCGAGCGCAGCGCGCTCGCGTGCCGCCAGCTTGTCGCGCACCATGGCGTGCTCGTCGGCCGGCAGATTCGGATCGCCGTTCAGGGCGGTCAGCACGCGCTGCAGCTTTTCGCGCAGCGTCTTCACCCGATCGGCCGCGCCGCGCGCCTCGTTCAGGGATTCGTCGCGCTTGCTGGCCGATGTCACGCCCTTGGCCGCCAGTTCCTCCTGGCGTTGCCACTGGCGCTGAAAGTACGCAGCGCGTGCCTCCGACTCGGCGAGCTCGCTCACCGCCTCGCGCCACAGGCCGCGCAGGCTTTCGACGTGCGTGCGTGCCGCGTCGAGCTCGGCCTCGGCGCTGTCGAGCGCCAGACGGAAGGGTCGCGACTCGATCGTCATCAGGGTTTGACCGGCGCTCACAGCCGCGTGGTCGTGTACCGGCACCCGCCTCACCTGCCCGGCCACTTCCGGTGCGATCTGGACGATGTGCGCCTTCACGTATGCATTGTCGGTGCCGATATAGCGCCCGCCCGACAGCCACCAGAATCCGCCGGCAACGACCGCGGCGACGGGCACCACGACGAGCAGTGCCAGGCGCGTCAATTTGACCGGCCGGCGGCTCATGCCGCCGTCCCGGCGAGCGCCTGGAGCCGGCCTTTCACGCGGCCGGTCAGGTCGGTGAATTGCAGCCGCTCCGCGGGCGACAACGCCGACAGCGCGTCATCGACGGTGGCCACGGCCACCTGCCACATGTCGGCATGGGCGCGTCGCGCTTCCGCCGTGAGAAACAGGCGATTGATCCGGCGATCGACCTGATCGGCGCGGCGCTCGACCCATCCCGCCCGCTCCATGCGGTCGATCATGCGGCCGGCGCTGGCACGATCGATCTCCAGCATGCTGGCCAGCTCGGTCTGGCTGGCGCCGGGCCGCCGGTACAGGCGGGTCAGGACGAGCCACTGGGCGCGCGTCAGGCCGATGTCGCGAACCCGGCGATCGAAAACCGTGCGCATCAGGCGGGCCACATCGGACACCATGTAGCCGATATAGCCGTCGTTCTCTGGCCCTATCGGGCTCTGGTCCAACATTGTTGCATAGGCTACAATAGCCTCGGCTATGAGTTCAAGTGCTACCGCCGAGATTTCGGCCCCCGTCGACCCGGCCGAAGGCTTCTCGCTCGGCCGCCGGGTGCTCATCCTGGTCATGGTGGTGCTGGGCTCGACGCTCTATGCCACCACCCTCCTGATCGCCTCGACGCTGCTGCCGCAAATGCAGGGCACCATGTCGGCGACCCAGGACGAGATCGCCTGGGCGATGACCTTCAACATCCTCGCCACCGCCGTGATGACGCCGATGACGGGCTGGCTGGCGGCTCGCTTCGGCCGGCGCGAGACCATGACCTGGGCGGTCTTCGCCTTCACCTTCACCACGCTGATGTGCGGCCTCGCCGATTCGCTCGAGACGCTGATCCTGTGGCGAGTGCTGCAGGGCGGGCTGGGCGCCCCGGTCATCCCGCTGTCGCAGACCATCCTGCTCGACACCTTCCCCAAGCGCCTGCAGGGCCTGGTGACCTCGATCTTCGGCATGGCGGTCGTGATCGGCCCGGTGATCGGACCGACCGTGGGCGGCTTGCTGTCGGAGCTCTACGGCTGGCGTTGGGCCTTCTACATGGTCGTGCCGGTAGGCGTCCTGTCGTTCATCGGACTGCGCCTCACCCTGCCGCGCGACCGGCCGACCGGGCGGATATCGCTCGACTGGACGGGATTCCTGTCGCTCTCGATCGCCATCTCCGGCGTCCAGCTCGTGCTGTCGCGCGGCCAGCGTCTCGACTGGTTCGACTCGGGCGAGATCATCATCGAGACCTTCGTCGCTGCGATCGCCTTCTGGGTGTTCGTGACGCACAGCCTCACGGCGCCGCGGCCCTTCCTGAACCTGCGCCTGCTGCTCGATCGCAACTATGCCCTCGGTCTCGTGCTGGTGCTGATCTACGGCATGCTGAACTTCACGCCCATGGTGCTGCTGCCGCCGCTGTTGCAGCAGCACGCCGGCTATCCCGACTCGCTGATCGGCGAGATCATCGCCGCGCGCGGCGTCGGCGCCACCATCGGCTTCTTCCTGGCCATCTTCGTCGGCCGCATGGATCCGCGGGTCGGCCTGATCGGCGGCTTCGCCCTGCAGATCGTCTCCGGCCTGTGGCTGATGGCCATCGACCTCAACGTCGACGCCGCCACGCTGATGGCCAACAGCCTGGTGCAGGGCATCGCCATCGGCGTGATCTGGGTGCCGCTGACCCTGGCCACCTTCTCCACCACCAGCTCGGCCAACCTTGCCGAAGGCACGGCCGTGTACCACCTGCTGCGCAACATCGGCTCGAGCTTCTTCATCTCGATCTGCGTCGCCGAGATCGTGCGCGCCACCAGCGCCAACTACAGCCGCCTGGTCGAGACGCTCAATCCCTTCAACCGCAGCCTGGCGCTGCCCTGGGTCACCGGCGCGTGGGACCACGAGACGCTGACCGGCCTCGCCAAGCTCTCCAAGGAGATCGGCCGGCAGGCCTCGATGCTGGGTTACATCAATGCCTTCGGCTTTTACACCTTGGCCTCGGCGCTTGCGATTCCGCTGATCCTGTTCGTCGGCGGGCGGGCGCGCCTGCGGTGACTCTTCTCCGCCTATGAAGATCGGGGCGGGTACCGCCCCGATCTTCCCAGCATCGTGGTGCGCGCCGGCGCGCTGGGCGTCTCCCCAAGCTTCGCTTGGCGAGGTGTTGACGTCTTACGCCGACAAGGGGTCATGGCTGGGAGCGCGCCACTCCGATGGCGCTCATGGGACGTGCAATAAACAAGAAGAGCGCCATCGGAGTGGCGCGCTCCCAGCGCATGAATCGCGCTCTATTGAACGGCCTCAGGGCTGCTCTAGCATCGAGCAACGCAACGATCGCGCCGCGGCGCCTCCTCTGGAGATCATGGGCATGGAATTTTCCGGCAAGACAGCCATCGTTACCGGCGCCGCCTCCGGCATCGGCCTCGCCATCGCCACGGCACTGGCTGAAGCCGGCGCCAACGTGGTGCTGGCCGACATCGAGAAGGACGCGGTGGAACAGGCGGCGCACCGTCTGTCCGGCACCAACAAGCAGGTACTGCCGGTCAGGATCGACGTCACCCGGGAGCAGTCGGTGATCGACGCGCTGATCGAAGCCGAGCGCCGCTTCGGCAAGCTCCACATCGCCTGCAACAATGCCGGCATCCCGATGCACGGCACCCGGCTGGTCGACGTGCCGGTGGCCGATTGGGAATTCATCCTGGGCGTCAATGTCTGGGGCGTCATCCACGGCATCCGCCACTTCGTGCCGGCGATCCTGAAGCACGGCGAGGCCGGGCACGTCGTCAACACCGCCTCCGTTGCCGCCACCCAGAACCGTCGCGGCACCAACCAGGGCCCCTACTCGATGAGCAAGTACGCGGTGCTGTCGCTGTCGGAAGCGCTGGAGCACGAGCTCGAAGGGACCAATGTCGGCGTGACCGCGCTGTGCCCGGGCCCGATCGCCACCAACCTGGCGCAAGGCGCGCGCCATCGCCCCGATCACCTGGGCGGCCCGGAGACGCGTCCTGGTGCGGAGGCGGTCATGGCGGAGCGCCTGGCGCGGACCGGCATCGACCCCAAGCTGGTCGGCGAGCGGGTGATCGATGCGATCCGCAACAAGACCTTCTACGCCTTCGTCAGCGCCGTGCCGGTCGACACGATCAAGGCGCGGCACCGCCGCATCGAGGCAGCGCTCGAGACAAGATGGGCGACGCCGTACTAGCGCGAGGATTCACATGGTGGCTTGTTGATGGCAGACATCTTGGAGCGTTGGAAGAACTATCGAAAGATTTTCGAGGAGTTCAAGCGCTGCTCGGCGCCTGCATCTTTCGGCCACCGCACGTTCTAGCTCTTGATCCACTCGCGCTCTCACTAATTCGCGATGTCGTTGCAATTGTCGACTTATTGAATGTCCTTGTGTTCCGAACTTCTTTGCCGCTCGTGTCACATATGTCCAGAAGGTCCACTTTCGATAGTCGTGGCCCGCTTCTCCAAAGTCCTCGACACGACCGAACCGCGAGATCAAAGCTTCATAGTCAAAGCCAGCCTTTAGCTCCTCAACGCCCTTGTTTGGGTATCGCCGGGCTTCCACACGCGCCGCGCGCCTCGCTGCCAGAGTGACCTTACGGTAAAGGCCTGAAAGGGTGGCATCGCGGATATAGACACGCGTTCCATTGTATCGAAATCCTAAATATTCAAGTCCATTTCGGCCTTGTGTGCCCTCGATCAGGCGGCAAGACTGCGCGTGAGCGGTCCGTTCAAAAACGAAGAGCGAAGACTTCTCAGTCTTTATTTGCAGCTTGTCACCATGACGCCGAATCTCCTCCTGCACCTTAGCCAAGAGCTGAGTTCCCGCTGCCTCGTCACCACGCACCACTATCAAGATATCATCAGAGTACCGGTGATACGCCCCTCCAAGTTCTAAAGCCCAGCGATGAACGACGGTGTCGAACTCCAGCAAGTAGGCGTTCGCCAGCAGGTCAGAAATCGGCGCACCCTGCGGGATGCCAAAGCACTTTCTGTTCTTCCTGATGATGCTCGGCAAGCTACCATGTCCTGCAATGCTTTCTCGAAACTCGCTGCCGGTGCAAAGTTGCACTGGCACCGCTTGGTAGGGCGTCAAGAAACCCTTCTTTAGGGTGCCCGAACGGGTCTTCCCCTTGATCCCAAAGTGTCCGAGGCGTTCGTACGCCTCTTTCTTATCAACGACTGAATACGCTGTAATTGCCTTGAAGACTTGATAGTGGTCCGAGGGTAACCGCTCGCAGCCTAAGAGAGTACTCCATCTGCCCTTTAGCAGGGCATGATCGAGAGATTCGAAGAACCCGCTGATATCCAGCGCAAGCACACAGCAATCGCCAAGCTGCGCTATTCCCTGAATAGCATCTCGCGCAAACTCTATATTGCACTTGCCTTTCCCGGTTTCTGGATCAGGGATCTTTCGGTACGCCAATACACACGCAGAAAGTCCTCGCCGAGCTAGCTCGACCTCATATCGCTCGGAGAGCAAATGGCGATAATAAGAGAAGATGTACGCATCGCGCCTTGCCGCGTATCGAATTGGTCGCTCTTTCACCTTTCCCTTGTGATACTTGGCGGCGAATCGATTCCATCGCTGAGTGTACAGCATGAAGGGATAGAAAGCATGGAGGGCGACACGCGCCGGATCTCTCGCCAAAGCCTCTGCTTCTGACGGCGCTATAGGGGAATCGAAATGCGGATAGCGCTTCAGATCCCCACGTGCAATTGACCAATCACCCATTCGCGTCCCATCGCGAAAGGGGGCGAAAGCTACCGTGCTGCGTACGGTCGTTGCTTCCGCCCCACACTGTTGGTCGCGAGCCGCGTGAGAGGCTCTGGCCGCAGCCTAAACTTCGACCTCGTAGTCTACATTGTCGTAGGAGCGCGCCGACTTGTCGTTCGCGTGTCCTTGGCTCTGGCGACCTGAAGCGGAGATCACTATGGACCTGACGTTCATCCAGGCGTCATTCGCACTTGACAGTTTCAACCTAACACTCCTGCCTCTCAGGGTTGAGCCATCAGGCCGGATCGAGCGAGCCGAGCCCGCACCCCATGCAAAGTCGTTCCGAGGTGCGTCTTTTTCAAGGCACCCATATGTGGATAACTTAGTCGTCGTGCGCACTAGATTTCGGTCCTAGGGCCTTCAAGAGAGATAAACGGCCTTGTCTCCGTGCATTTCCAGTTGCCCAACGCGCCGCTACTATAGCGGGAGGGATGTACGCGCTTCCGGACCTGCTCGACCTCCAGTGGTTCGGGCAAGCCGCTGGCTTGTACACGTCACGAAGGTTTTCAGAGACGGCGCGGCCGTCACTCCAACCCATTCCGCTTGCGCAGCACCGCGGTCGCCGGAGCGAGCGCGAGGCCCTTGGCCTGCACGGTCGGTAGCCACTCGGCGAGCGCCTGCAGCGTCGCCTCGTGCGGATGGCCGATCGCCACGACGAAGCCCTGGCGGCGCGCGACGGCCTCGGTCTCGGCGAGCCGGCGGCGCACCGCGTCGAGCGATTCGTCGTCGTCGAGGAAGACGTGGCGGGAGATGCTGGGCACGCCGATCTCCTGCGCCACCTGGTCGCCCACCGATTGCGGCGACGTGCGCGAGTCGAGGAACATCAGGCCGCGTCCCTTGAGCTGGCGCAGCACCGTCTCCATGCCCGGCCGGAAGGTGGTGAAGCGGCTACCCATGTGGTTGTTGACGCCGGCATATCCGTCGAAGCTGTCGAGGGCGGCGGTCGTGCGCTGACGCAGGTCGACGTCGGGTAGCGACACCAGGAGCGCATTCGGTCCGGGATCGTTGCGGCCGCTTGGCTCCATCGGCAGGTGAAGCATCAGCTCGTGGCCCCTCGCCCGCGCCGCCCGCGCCTGTTCGGGCAGGTCCCTGGCATACGGCAGGAACGACATCGTCAGCGGCCCGGGCAACTCCCACGCGCGACGCGAGCGTGGACGGTCGAGCCCGACATCGTCGATCACGATGGCAATCAGGGGTCGGCTGGCGAGATCACGGAACGGCACCGCATTGCGTCGCCACGCCTCCTTCGCCGGCTTGTCGGGTCCGGGCGCAAAGGCGGCGGCCTGTCGTCGCGCGGGTCGCGGTTTCTCTTCGAGGGTCGTCCTCGGCTGCCCCGGCTCGACCTCGGTGTACTTGGGAAGATCGGGCAGATCCTCGATGCGGGCGTAGCGCGGTGGGGTCTCGACCGGTGCGCCGCGCTTCATCTCCTCCAGCGTGTCGCGCACAATGTGGGTGCTGTCGCGAACGTCGAGGCGCTCGGCAATCCAGTAGCCGCCGACCAGGCTGGTGCCGAACAGCAGGATCAGACCGGCAACGATCGAATGCCAGCGATGGGCCTCGATCCAGGCACCGACGGCCGCCAATCTGTGTCGCAGCCATCCACGCCAGCCAGCCGGCGGCACGGCCTTGCGCGCACGCGGCTTGCGGGTGCCTGCCTTCCTGCTTCTGTTCTTCTTCGACGCCATCTGAGCGCTCGGCCGTAACGCGTTGGTCTTACGCTCATTTTTCGCCTCAGGCTACAGCGTTGCCGTGTTCTTCACCACGCGAATGTCGGGCTGACCTACCCGCCCCGACTGGCGCTCGAAACCAAGGCGCCTGGCAAGGTCGAGCATCTTGTGGTTCTCGCGCAGCACGTAACCGACCACGCGCACGACGCCGCGCGCCTTGGCGTAGCGCAGCACGTGCTCCAGCAGCAGCCGGCCAAAGCCGCGGCCCTGCCTGTCCGACGCGACCGTCAGCGCGAACTCCGCCTCCTCGAAACCGGGGTCGGCGGCGAGCCGTCCGACGCCCTGCAATTCCTGGCCGTCGAGCAGCAGGAACGCCATCTCGCGGTCGTAGTCGATCTGCGTCAGGCGCGCCGCCATCTCGTGCGTCATCTCGCGGATCGGGCCGAAGAAGCGCATGCGTGTGTCCTCCGGCGTGAGACGTCGCGCGAAGCCCTGAAGCATCGGCTCGTCGTCGGGGCGGATCGGCCGGATGCGCAACGACTCTCCGCGATGGCTGATCTCGATGTCGAGCTCCACCGGATAGGGCCGGATGGCGAAGCGCGCGCCACGTTCCTGGCCGGCGACCGGCGGTGCCACGACGATTCGCGCATCGAGCGCGATCACGCCGTCGGCATCGACCAGCAGCGGGTTGATGTCGAGCTCGGCAATCTCGCCGACATCGGCGATGAGCTGCGAGAGGCGCACCATCGCCTCGCCGACGGCCTCGCGCGCCGCCGGCCGGCGATCGCGATAGCCGCGCAGCAGGCGATCGACGCGCGTGCGCGACAGCGCATCCTCCGCCAGCACCGGATCGAGCGGCGGCAGAGCGAGCGCCTTGTCGTCGACCACCTCGGCCGCGACGCCGCCGTGGCCGACCAGCAGGATCGGCCCGAACACCGGGTCCTCGGCGGCGCCGAGGATCAGCTCCACGGCATGCGGCCGTCTGATCATCGGCTGGACTACGTAGCCGTCGATGCGGGCGCCGGGCGCAGCCGTGCACGCCTTGTCGTGCATCGCCCGCACCGCCTGAACGACCGCCTGCTCCGAATCGAGATCGAGTGAGACGCCGCCGACATCGCTCTTGTGGGTGATCTCGCGCGACAGGATCTTCACCGCGACCGGAAAGCCGATACGGGTGGCCGCAGCGGCGGCCTCCGCCGCATCGAGCACCACCTCGGTCGGCACCGCGGGAATGCCGTAGGCCGCCAGCACGCGCTTGGCTTCCGGCTCGGTCAGCACGGTGCGCCGCTCGGCAAGCGCGCCGTTCACGATGGCGCGCACGAGCTGCGTGTCGGATCGAACCTCGGGCACCGACGGCGGCGTGCGCTGCAGGGCGCGCTGGCCGCGACGGTACTGGACGACGTGCATGAAGCCGCGCACGGCGCGCAGCGGCGTGTCGTAGGCCGGGATGCCGGCCTCGTGCAGCACCTGCCGTCCCGCCTGCGCCTGCGGACCGCCGACCCAGCAGCCGATCAGCGGCGCCACCTTGCGGCCCGGCGCAGAGACGATGGCGCGCGCCACGTCGACCGGCGAGGTGAGAGCCGTCGGCACGTTCATCGCCAGGATGGCGCCGACCGTGCGGTCGTCGGCCAGCGCATCGACCGCCGCAGCATAGCGCGCGCCGTCGGCGTCGCCCACGATGTCGACCGGGTTGTCGCGCGACCACGAGCGCGGCAGCTGCCTGTCCAGCGCCACGATGGTGCGGGGTTGCAGCGTCGCCAGGTCCCCACCCTCGTCGAGCAACAGGTCGGTGGCGACGATCCCCATGCCGCCGCCGTTGGTCAGGATCGCCAGGCGCTCGTTGCGCGGCAGGATGGCGTGACCCAGCGTCTCGGCGGCATCGAACAGCTCGCCCAGGCCGAGCACGCGGACGAGGCCGGCGCGGGCGAAGGCCGCATCGTAGACCGCGGCCGAGCCCGCCATCGACCCGGTGTGCGAGGCCGCTGCCTTGGCCGCCGCAGCGTGGCGGCCCGCCTTCAGCACGATCACCGGCTTGACGCGCGCCACGCTGCGCGCCGCCGACATGAACTTGCGGGCCTGGGTGATGCCCTCGACATACATCAGGACGGCGCGGGTCTCGTAGTCGCGTGCCAGCATGTCGAGCACGTCGCCGAAATCGACATCGGCCATGTCGCCCATCGAGACCAGGTGAGAGAATCCGATGTTCTGCGCCGCGCCCCAGTCCGCGAGCCCGGCCAGCACCGCGCCCGATTGCGCCACCGCGGCCACCCGCCCCGCCTTCAGGCCGCCCGGCCCGAAGCTCGCGTTCAGGCCGAGGCGGGGCACGGCATAGCCGATGCAGTTGGGTCCGACGACCCGCAGCAGATGCGGCTGCGCGGCACGCAGGATGCGCGTGCGCCAACGCGCATTGTCCTCGCGCGCCTCCGGTCCGCTGCCCGGACCCGACGTGATGATGACGGCCGCGCGCGTGCCGCGCTCGCCGAGCTCGGCCACGAGGCGCGGCACGGTCTCGGCCGGCGTCATGACGACGGCAAGGTCGGCAGGCTCGCCCAGCTCCGCGATGCTCTCGAGCACCGGACGACCGTCGATCTCGCCGCCCTTGAGATTGACCAGGTGAAGGTCGCCCTGGAAGCCGCCGGCCAGCAGGTTGCGCGTCACCGCCGCGCCGATCGAGCCGGGGCGGGCGCTGGCGCCGATCGCCACGACCGAGCGCGGCGCCATCAGCTTGTCGAGGTTGCGGATGGACATGGCGCCAGAACCTACCTGTTGCGACAATTTCGGGGCGTACATTTCCGATCGGGGCGAGGCCCGATCGGAACTCGCCTCAGAAGAGCGCCGGTCCGTTCATCAGCACAAGCCCCACGACGATCACGAATGCCGCAGCGACGCGGCGCACGCCGAACGGCTCGCCGAGCAGCAGAGTGCCCATCAAGGCGCCAAACAGGACGGAAGTTTCACGCAGCGCCGCCACGTGTGCCATCGGCCCCAGGACCAGGGCGTAGATCGCAATTCCGTAACCGACGTTGGCGATCAGCCCGCCCATCACGCCACGCCACCAAGTGCGACGAAGATGGGCCCACACTGTCGCAGGCCGGAGCGCGAAGGCCAGCACCAGCAGCCACGGCCCCTCGATCACGCACAGCCAGGCGATGTAGGCGATCCGGTGCTCGAAGGTGGGCCCCGCGCTGCGCACGCCGAGGCCGTCGGCGATGATGTAGGCGGCGATGGTGAAGCCGGTCAGCACGGCGAACAGCGTGGCGAGCCCGAACCGGCTGCCCGGTCGCGGCGCGACGCGGCGCAGCGGGATGGCCAGCGCGACCAGCCCGGCGCTGAGCAGCAGCACGCCCGCAATGTCCTGGCCGCGCAGGTGCTCGCCGATGAAGCGCCCCGACACCAGCGCGACCAGCAGCGGCCCCAAGCCGCGGGCAATCGGGTAGGTGTGGCTGAGATCGCCGTACGAGTAGGCCTTGAGCAGGAAGATGTAGTAGAGGACGTGGATCGCTACCGAGGCTGCGAGATACTTCCACGCCGCCGGCTCGATCCACGGCAGGAACGGCACGGCGACGAGCCCCATCACGGTGCCGGTGGTCATGATCACGCCGAACGTCGCCAGCCGGTCCGACTGATCGGCCTTGAGGATGGCGTTCCAGGTGGCGTGCATGAGCGCCGCCGCCAGCAGCAGCGCCACGATGAGGGGTTCGACGACCAATTCGGCTTCTTTGTCTTCTGGCCGTCACATTACTGTAAATTTTGCCCGGTGGCTTGCTCCAGGGGGCGGGGTGATCTACGCCCTTCCCAACACAATTCATGTTCCTCTCCCCCGCTAGGGCAGGGCATTCGCATATGGCAGAAAACACCGTCATCCCGACCGAAGCCGAGCGCAGCGAGGCGCAGTGGAGGGACCTTTCTTGTTGAGGCACCGGCAAGAGAGGTCCCTCGACTGCGCCGCCAGTGGCGCTGTAACCAGCGCCTTTCAGGCGGCTCCGCTCGGGATGACGGAGAAATATGCCATATGCGAATACCCTGCCCGCTAGGGGGAGAGGTTAGTTGGGTGAGGGGGAATCGAAGGCTGCATCGTCACCGGCAGCCCCCTCACCCAGCCTCTCCCCCTTATGTGCGGCTCGGCGAAGCCGAACGCGCTCATGAGGCGGGGAAGATGGAGTCCGAACTCGAGATGACGGTCGACGGAACCTGGTCCGATGCTTCTCCTCATCGATAACTACGACAGCTTCACCTACAATCTCGTCCACTTCCTGGGCGATCTCGGGGCGCGCTGCGTCGTCCATCGCAACGACCAGATCACGGTCGACGAGGCGCTGGCGCTGAAGCCGGCCGGCATCGTGCTGTCGCCCGGCCCGTGCACGCCCAACGAGGCCGGCATCTGCATGGCCCTGGTCGAGGCGGCGGCGCGCACCCAGGTGCCTCTGCTCGGCGTCTGCCTCGGCCATCAGGCGATCGGCCAGGTGTTCGGCGGCAAGGTGGTGCGGGCGCCGGCGCCGATGCACGGCAAGCTGTCGGCCGTCGAGCACCGCGGGCAGAGCGTGTTCGAGGACGTCCCCTCGCCGTTTCGCGCGACGCGCTACCATTCGCTGATCGTCGACCGGGGCGGCTTTCCCAAGGACCTCGAGGTGACGGCCGAGACCGGCGAGATCGTCATGGGCCTGCGCCATCGCACCCTGCCGATCCACGGCGTGCAGTTCCATCCCGAGAGCATCGCGTCGGAGCACGGCCACAAGATCCTCGAGAACTTCCTCAAGATCGCCGGCGATCATCCCGCGCAGCAGAGCAAGAAGGCCGCCTGACGACTGGACTGCCATCGAGTCGCGCCCCGCATGATGCTCTTGTCTTCCTGAGCGAAGCGAAGGATCTCATCGCCAGAAGTTCCAAAGCACGCTGTGGCAGGTGACGATGAGATCCTTCGCGCCGCTCAGGATGACAGAAATGGGCACTCTCTCCCTGCTTCACCCCCGCTCGATCCGCTCCCAGTCCAGCTCGACCTGCTTGACGTCGTAGGCCTCGAGCGACTGCCAGTGCCTCTGCAGGTCGCCGGCGAACAGGCCACGGGTCACGGCGGCGGCGACCTTGGGCACGGCGCTGGTCATGGCGTTGATGCTGCTGCCTGACGGGCCGAAGCTCATGGTCGAGCCGATGCCGAAGAGGTGGATGTCGGCCAGCCACGGCGCCTCGCCGGGCGTGCGCTCGAGGAAGGCATAGTCCGGGCCGAGGTACGGATAGGCGCCAAGCAGGTCATCCGCCTCGCCGGGCGGCGGCGTGTAACGGTGGCGCCACAGGGCGACCTTGTCGGCGAAGCCCGCCAGCTCGGGCCGCAGGCCGACATCCTGATGGATGCCCGTCCCGCAGATCGCATAGTCCGCGAAGAACGGTCCGCGCGGCGTGTCGAGGCGAATGCGTCCCTCCTCCATGCGCGCATCGGTCCACGGCCGGCCGACATGCATGCTGAACGTCGGGAACGCCATCGCCCGCTTGTAGGTGTCGGCGGGAAAGCCCTCGCGGGCGCGCAGGATGGTGCCGACCAGGCGCCAGCGCCACTCGTCGGGCATCTCGCCGATGTGCTTGAGGAAGCCGGCGAAGGTCAGCCAGCGATAGCGCTGCACCACGCCGGGCTGCGCCCGACGGCAGAACAGGTGCGCCTCGGCGCCGTGCTCCAGCGCCACCGAGGCGTTGTCCATCGCCGAGGCACCGGCGCCCAGCACCGCCACGACCTTGCCGCGCAGCTGCTCGAAGTCGATCATCTCGCAGGTGTGCGCCCGCCGATCGGCCGGCAGCGCACGCACGAAATCGGGCATCCACCATTCGCCCGTGCCGTCCTGGCCGGTCGCCAGCACCAGCTTGCGCGCGGCCAGCACCTCGCCGCCGGCCAGCGTCACCAGCAGGCAGCGGCCGCCGTCGTCGAGCGTGCCCGGCGCGATGGCGACCGCCTCGGCATCGTTGCGCACCGGCAGGTTCAGCACGCGCCGATACCATTGCAGGTAATCGTGCCAGGCTTGGCTGGGAATCAGGCCGAGGCCGGCGAACGCGCCGGCGCCCTCGGTCGCGTCGTACCACGCCTCGAAGGTCAGGCTGGCGATGCCGAGGTCGGGGCCGGTCTGGTCTTTCGGGCTGCGCAGCGTCGGCATGCGGGCAAAGGTGACCCACGGCCCTTCCCGGCCGGCCGGCGCACGATCGATCACGAGAAGGTTGCTCACCCGATCGCGCATCAGGGCGAAGGCGATGGCGAGGCCGGATTGCCCGGCGCCGACGATCAGCGCATCGAGCGCCGGCCTGCCGCGGTACATCCGCGGCTTCATCCATTCCATGCGCGGATGCGCGGTCATCTCGATGTCGCGGCGCACGCGGGCTTCGAGCGCCGCCAGATCGCTTGCAATCATGGTCTCAGCGGTCAGCAAGGGGTGTGCCATTGGCATGCATGTTGCGTCGCAGACTACCTGAATTTCCGACCAGGGGGTGTCATGCGCAAAGCAAGCAAGGGAACTGGGGTGTCGTCGCGCAACAGGCTGTCGCGCCGCACCTTGATGGCCGCTGCCGGTGCCGGCGCGCTCGCTGCCGGCACTGGCGCTTTCGCGCCGAAGACGGTCTTCGCCCAGAAGAAGGTGACCGTGAAGTACACGCTGGGCTGGCTGCCCGAGGGTGCCAACGTCTGGTCGTACGCCGCCAAGCAATTCTGGTCCAAGGCGGGAATCGACGTCGTCATCGAGAAGGGCACCGGCTCGGCCGCCGCCACCCAGGCGATCGCCCAGGGCAAGTACGAGTTCGGCATCCCGGCCGCGCCCAACTCGATCCAGCAGGCAGTCAAGGGTTTGCCGCTGCTGTCGCTCGGCTGCTTCAACTACGACACCACGATGGGCGTCGCCGTGCGGCCGGAGTCGCCGATCAAGGTGCCGGCCGATCTCAAGGGCAGGAAGGTCGGGTCGACCCTGACCTCGGGCGAATATCCGTTCCTGCCGACCTTCCTCAAGAACGTCGGCCTGACCATGGCCGACATCCAGTCGGTCGCGCTCGACAACAAGGTCCGCGAGGTCGCGCTGATCGACAAGCAATGCGACGCCATCACCTGCTTCGTCGCCAGCGCGCTGCCCAAGATCATGGCCGCCGGCATCAATCCGCGGGTCTTCCTCTACAGCAGGTTCGGCCTGCCGTTCTATGCCCACTCGCTGACCACGACCGGGGAATTCTTCGCCAAGGAGAAGGCCCTGTGCGAGGCGATGACGACGGGCCTGGCGGAAGGCGTGAAGTTCGCCCTGCTCAATCCGGCGGAAACCATCGAGATCCTGTTCAAGGAGGTTCCCGAGTTGAAGCTCGCCTCGACCGCCAAGGGTCAGGTCGAGATCGGCATGGGCGTTTGGGCCGCCAACTACGCCTCCAAGGAGGCCATGGATAAAGGCATCGGCTACGCCGATCCGGCGGTCTACGCCAAGATGACCGACCTGGTGTTCGAGAACGCCTCGGCGGCGGGCGACAAGAAGCCCGATCCGGCCTCGCTCTACACCAACGAGTTCGTCGGCAAGCTCAAGCTCTCCGACGCCGAATGGGCCAAGGCCAAGGCTGCCTCCGCCAAGTATGCCCTGGGATGAGCACGGCGGCGACGTCCCGCAGGACGATCGAGCCGGCGTTCGCCTCGCCGGCGGCGGCGGACTACGTCGCCGTCGACCGGGTGCGCAAGGTCTACGGTACCGGCACGCGCCAGCAGGTCGAGGCCGTCGCGGCGAGCACGTTCACCATCAAGGCGGGTGAGTTCGTCGCCCTGCTCGGGCCGTCGGGCTGCGGCAAGAGCACCTTGCTGATGATGATCGCCGGGCTCGATCTGCCCAGCGAGGGCGCCATCGTCGTCGCCGGCCGGCCGCTCACCGCGCCGCGCGCTCAGACTGGCATCATGTTTCAGGACCCTACCCTGCTGCCGTGGAAGAGCGCGCTCGACAACGTGCTGTTTCCTTTCCAGGTGGCGAGCCGCCCGGCGGCTGGCGGCAACCGCCTGCGGGCGATGGCCCTGCTCGACCGGGTCGGCCTCGAGGGCTTCCATCATCACAAGCCGGGCCAGCTCTCGGGCGGCATGCGCCAGCGCGTCGCCATCTGCCGCGCCCTGGTCTACGAGCCCGACCTGCTACTGATGGACGAGCCGTTCAGCGCGCTCGATGCCATCACCCGCGACGAGATGAACCTGGTGCTGATGAAGATGTGGGAGGAAGAGAAGCATCGCACCGCGCTGTTCGTCACCCATTCGATTCGCGAGGCCGTCTATCTCGCCGACCGTGTCCTGGTGATGAGCCGGCGGCCCGGCCGGATCGTCGAGGACATCCGGATCCCGTTTGCCCGCCCGCGTGGGCTGGAGATCGGCGAGACAGTCGAGTTCAACCGCATCTGCGGCCACCTGCGCGGCAAGATCGACCACCGGTCCCACTGATGCTCGCCGCTTCCTTCGATCGCCTGCGCGCCGTCGTCCTGCCGGCCGCGTTCGGCGCCGGATTGCTGCTCGCCTGGCAGGCAGTGGTCGTCCTGTTCGACTATCCCAAGGTGATCCTGCCGGCGCCGTCGGACATCGCCCTGGCGTTGCACGCCGACCTGCCGGTCATCTGGCAGCAGGCCATTCCCACGGTGCGCGATACCCTGGCGGGCTTTGCCCTGGCCGCCGTGCTCGGCGTCGGGCTGGCCTCCCTGCTGAGCTTCAGCCGCCTGCTGCGCGACGCCCTCTATCCGCTGATCGTGGTGATCCAGCTCGTCCCGAAGATCGCCTGGACGCCGCTCTTCATCGTCTGGGTCGGCATCGGCTGGCAGTCGCGGCTCACCGTCGCCACCTTCATCGCCTTCTTCCCGATCTTCATCGCCATGATGGCCGGCCTCGACTCGACCGACCGCTCGCTCGTCCGGCTGTGCCGCGGCCTGACGGCGACGCCCTGGCGCACCTTCTGGCTGGTCCGCCTGCCGGCCTCGATGCCCTACCTGTTCTCGGGGCTCAAGATCGCCATCACGCTCGCCGTGATCGGCGTGATCGTGGCCGAGTTCATCTCCTCCTCGGAAGGCCTCGGCTTCCTCATCCTGAAGAGCGCGGCCCTGTTGCGTACCGATCTCATCCTGGCCAGCATCACCGTCCTGTGCGTCATCGGCCTCGCGAGCTACGGCCTCGTCCACGCCGGCGAGCTGGCCGTGCGACGGTGGCAAGGCGGATGACCGACATCGGCCTCGGGCTGGCGCGGGTCGAGAGCATCGACCTCTCCGCACTCGGCCGGACGGCAATCAGGCTGGTGGCCCCGCCCCTGGTCGCGGCCGTGCTGCTGCTGGGCGGCTGGGAGATGCTGAGCCGCAGCGGTGTCCTGAGCACGCGGCTCCTGCCGGCGCCCAGCCTCGTGTTCGATACCCTCGTCCGCTCGCTCGGCGTCCTGCTCGAGCAGGCGCAACCGACCTTCTGGGGCGCCGTGCTCGGCATCCTGCTGGCGGCCGCGCTGGGGATCGTGCTCGGCGCCGCCGTGTCCTACTCGCGCACCATGATGCAGGCGGTCTATCCCACTGTCGTGTTCTTCCAGCTGATCCCCAAAGTGGCGCTGGCGCCGGTATTCCTGCTGTGGTTCGGCACCGGCTTTGCCGCCAACGTGATCTTCTCGGTGTTCATCGCCTTCTTCCCGGTCGTGGTGGCGACGATCGCCGGGCTGCAGGCCGCGCCGCCCGCCTACGAGCGGTTATGTCGAAGCCTGATGATGCCCAAGGCGCAGATGTTCCTCACGGTGAAGTTCCCGTTCGCCCTGCCGCACATCTTCAACGGCCTGCGCATCGGCGTGACCTTCGCCGTGATCGGCGTCGTGCTGGGCGAGTTCATCACCGCGCAGACCGGCCTCGGCTACATCATCCTGTTCTCGGCCAACAATTTCGAGACGGCGCTGCTGCTCGCCGCCATCCTGCTCCTGTGCGGCGTCGGGGTCGTCCTCTTCGCCTTCTTCCTGGCGCTCGAGACGATCGTCATGCGGATCTACGACAGCCGGTGACCATTCCGCCCGTCGCCGTATGACGGCGACGGGGTCATTGCTGGGAGCGCGCCACTCCAGTGGCGCGCTCCCGCTCCCAGCGATGAGAGTCACGGCAACTCGACACCGAAAGCCGCCAACCCGTTCCCGTAAGCGATCGCCTTCTGCCGCCCTGACTCGAGCGCCGACAGTGCCTGCAGGTTCTCCTCCGGCGACGGCCAGGTCGTGCGGTCGAGCACGTCGTCGCCGACATGCGGCCGGAAGAACGGGTGGTCGGTGCCGAACAGGATCTTCGCCGGGTCGGCGAACGCCTCGAGCGCGGCCAGCGCCGGTGGATGATAGGCGATCGAATCGTACCAGCACTGGCGCAGGTAGTGGCTCGGCGGCCTAGGCAGGCCGAAGTTCTTGGAGATGTCGTTCTTCACGCACGAATCGAGACGGCCCGCGAGATAGGGCAGCGTGCCGCCGGCGTGGGCGATCAGCAGCTTGAGGCCCGGATGCCGCTCGAGCGTCCCGCGCAGGATGAGCAGCGCGACCGCGATCGACGTCTCGAAGGTGAAGCCCAAGGCCAGCATCATCGCGTGGCCCGTGTCCGGGAACAGGCCATGGCCGATGCCGTAGTGCGGATGGATGAACACGAACAGGCCGGTCTCCTCGGCCGCCCGCCAGATTGGCTCGAAGCCCGGATCGTCGAGACCCTTGCCGCGGCCGGCCGAGCCGATGATCACGCCCCGCATGTGAGGGTGCCTCGCAAGACGCTTCAGCTCGGCGGCACAGGTCTCCGGCCTCTGCAGCGCGAGCACGCCGAAGCCCAGCAGGCGGCCATTCGAGGCGGCGCAGATCTCCTCGAGATCGTCGTTCAGCTGCGCGGCCAGGGCCGGCGCCTCCCCGGGCTCGACGAAATCGATCCACGGGTTGGCCGAGCTCACGACCGAGATCGCGATGCCATGATGATCCATGAAGGCGAGCTTGCGGTCGACGACGTGGAACTCGCCGCCAATGGGGCGACCGGCCGACGTCGATTGGTCGGCCTCCTCGTCGGGCAGGATGATCAGCCGGTCGCCGCCCTTTCGCGAGACGATGCGAGGCACCTTGGAGCGCGCCCGCAATAGCGCGACGTAGCGCGGCAGGTACATGTGCGTGTGAACATCGATCAGTGGCAGCGGCACGTCTTGGATTCCCGGGTTGGACGAGAGCGAAGGGAAGCAAGCCCTGCGCCATCCCGATGGCAGCCTTGGCGCGGCGATTGCTTGCATTCGATCGGAAAGTGGGCGCGAATCGGAGATCGAACAGGAGGGGCGTCGCGGTATGGGGCAGTGGCAGGCCGGCGTCGACGTCGGCGGGACATTCACCGATCTTCTCTTCGTCGACGAAGGCGAGCGTCAATTCAGGGTCACCAAGGTTCCCTCCACCCCGGATGATCAATCGCGCGGCATGATGGCCGGCATCCGCGACAGCGGGCTGGCAACCGAGTCCCTCGTCTCTCTGGTGCACGGCACCACGGTCGGCACCAACGCCATCCTCGAGCGCAAGGGCGTCGTCTGCGGCCTGATCACCACGGTGGGCTTTCGCGACGTGCTCGAGCTGGGACGGCGTACCCGCCCCTACGGCTACGGCATGATCGGCAGCTTCGAGGCCATCATTCCCCGTCAGTTGCGCGTCGAGGTGCCGGAGCGCCTCGACGCGCGCGGCAATGTCCTGACGCCCCTCGACGAGGAGGCGGTGCGTCGTGCCATCCGCCAGCTGATCGCCGACGGGGCGGAAGCGCTGGTGATCAGCTTCCTGCATTCGTACGTCAATCCCGCTCACGAGATGCGCGCCGCCGAGATCGCGCGCGAGCTGTGGCCAAACCCGTACATCTCGGTCGGCTCCGATATCCTGCGCGAGGTCCGCGAGTTCGAGCGCGGCACGACCGCGGCGATCAACGGCTACATCCAGCCGATCATGGCGCGCTATCTCGGGCGGCTGCAGAAGGAGCTGAAGCTCGCCCGCTTCCCGAGCGAGCTGCTGGTCATGCAGGGCAATGGCGGCACGATGAGCGGCAGAAGCGCGGCCGACTACGCCGTGCAGACCGTGATGTCCGGACCGGCCGCCGGCGCGCTCGCCGCGGCGCGCATCGGCCAGCAATCGGGCCATCCCAACCTGATCGGCTGCGACATGGGCGGCACCAGCTTCGACGTGACGCTGATCCGCGGCGGCGAGCCCGCCCTGTCGGCCGAGAAGGACATCGCCTACGGCGTGCCGATCCGCGT